>Ga0181858_1000308_pt1 | contig 22123 bp, 15 predicted proteins | sample NewIslPassag4_SG_FD_130749 | JGI IMG/M metagenome (GOLD analysis project Ga0181858, IMG submission 130749) | Feedstock adapted compost microbial communities from Newby Island compost facility, Milpitas, CA, USA - Passage 4_SG | ecosystem: Engineered > Solid waste > Feedstock > Composting ...
AAATCTGACCCGGAAAGGCTGAAGAAGGGCACACCGGCCTCTCCCGCGATGGCTTTGGCCAGCAGCGTTTTCCCCGTTCCCGGGGGGCCCACCAGCAACACCCCTTTTGGGATACGGCCTCCCAATGCTCGGAATTTTTGCGGATTTTTGAGAAACTCGACGACTTCTTTGACTTCTTCGACGGCTTCGTCGATGCCCGCAACGTCCTTGAACGTGACGCCGACGTCTTCAGGAGCATAGAGCCGGCTGCGGCTTCGGCCGAATGCAATCGCCGAGCCTGGTCCTCCCATCCGGCGGAGGAGAAAGAGCATCAGCAGGACGAAGACCAGAAGGAGGATGATGTGAGGGCCGTACTGCTCCCAGAAGGTGGGTGGTTCCCCGCCCCGAACGTCGCGAAATCCTTTGTCCAGCAGCAATTGAAGGAGGGCGTTGTTGTCGTTTTCAAATCCCAATCGGGAAGAGCGAAACGTAACCTCTTCCGGCTTCGACCGTTTGCTGGGGGGATCCAGGATCTCCCGCGTTACGGTGCCAACCACTTCCTGGGGTCGGACGACGAGGTCGCGCAGGCCCGAATAGCGGATGCGGTACAGTTCGTTGCCCACTTTTTTGGTGACGACGATGGCCGCCTTCGGGTTCTGCTCGGGGCTTCCCTGTTCGATGAGTCGCACGAGTTCCAGATAGGGGATTTCCTCGGTGATGGTCGGTCGGACCAATCCGGCCAGAAGGAGGCTGACGGCAAGGGCAATCAGTAAATACCAGAGGATAGCGGGGCCACCGGGACCTCGGCGTTCTTTGGCTTTTTTTTCACCCGGTGGTGACGGCTCTCCCCGGTTGGTATCGTTTCGGTTGCCGGAGTCTCGCGAGAAGAGGTTCCGGAGTCTCTGCAAGTCGTTGGGTATCAAATACCAGGCTTTCTCGCCGTTTTTTGATTTCATCATGCGTGTGAACAAGCCATTTAAGACCGGAATGACTCTCGTGTATCGCCCCTCCTTCTGCCCTTTTCAATGATAGATCACAGGCGGCATTGAGGAAGTCCTGCGGGAGGGGAGTCCGGGCCTGGTCCTCTGCGGCGAATTTTCCGTATCCTGGGAAGTCCCGGATGGATTCGCCGGGGGACCCGACGTCGTTTACCTTCATTATCCCACCTGCGGGAAAAGAGGCAAATAGCCCGGCCACGGACTTATCCCCGTTAGTGACAGGGGACAATCCATCCCTCAGGACAACAACCAGGCAGCCTGAATGGCCCCGATGTGCTGGAGTTCTGATTCGCGCAGTCCACCGGACCCGACCGGCAGTGTGCCGCAGTTGTACCGGCGTTAGGGGGCGAAGCATCTGGCTTCTTGCAAGGATTCAATGGGTCGCGCTGTTTTGGCTTCCCGCAAGGAAAAAAAGATACCGGACAAGCCCGACCCTTCGGCGATCGGAGGGGCACGCTTATTGCGTCTGGCGACACAGCTTGTTCTCGGCGGGCAGAACTGTTGTAGCGGGGCCGGCCACGAAGTTAAGAACCTCCTAACAGGATATAATGCAGTATTTGGATATTCCTTCGTGCCCCGCGTTCACGGCGACGAGTTTTGGGGTAGGCTGTCAGCTAATTTGACCTCCGGGGCGGTCTTTTGAGCACAATCATGGCCAACTCTATGCGAATTTTGATCCTGGGAGCAGGCACCATTGGTAGCTCGATTGCCGAGTTCCTTTCCCCGCATCACAGGGTGACGTTGATCGATCGGGACCGCGAAACTGTCGATCGGATCAACGCAACCATGGATGTACGCGCACTTGTGGGCTCGGCGTCCGACGCTGTTCTCCTTTTCCAGGCGGGAGCCACCGACGCCGATTTGTGTCTGGCGGTGACCAATTCCGACGAGGTGAATCTTGTTGGGGCCAGCGTGGCCAAAGCAATGGGAACGCGGCGGGCCATCGCTCGGGTGTATTCCCCCAACATTCTGGATACCAGCACCTTCGACTACCGCGATCACTTTCGTCTTGACAGGCTCGTCAGCCTGGAGCGTTTGGCCGCCCTGGACCTTGCGAGGGTGGTCCGCGGGGCCGGCACGCTGAGCATTGAGATTTTCACCGTGGCGGACCTGGAAATGCAGGAAATCGAAATCCGCGGAAAAGCCCCTGGAGTGGGCGTTCCGCTCCGACAACTGGAGTTGCCACGCGGTGTGCGTGTGGGGACAGTCCTGCGACAGGGCAAACTCTTCATTGCCGGGCCGGAGGATTCGATTGAAATCGGCGATCGCGTGGCGCTTTTGGGCAAGCGGGACGAACTGGACGTCGTGAAAACCTTGTTCGAGACGGAGACTCCCCATCGGTTAGGGGTCGTCATCGCGGGTGGTGGGGAAACCGGCTTTCAACTGGCCCGCCTCCTGGAAGGACCACGCCATAACGTGGTCCTGATGGAGTCCAATCGAGAGCGTTGCGAGTATCTGGCCAGCCACCTCCGCGAGGTAACGGTGGTCTGCTGCGATGTGCGAAGCCGGGCGGCACTGGAAGAGGAGCGTGTCGGCAGTGCCGACTATTTTGTGGCCTGTACAGGCGACGATGAGAACAACCTTCTGGCGTGCGTGGAAGCCAAAGAACTCGGGGCCCAGAAGGTGGCGGCGGTGGTCGCTCGGTCGGATTACCGCTACATTCTGACAAAACTCGGTGTGGACCACGTCACGACTCCGCCCGACGTCGTCCGGAGAGAGGTGGAAGCCCACCTCACCACCGGGGTGGTGGTCACGAAAAAACCGCTCGTCCCCGGCTCCAAAATCTTTGTCATGGAACTGGAGGTCGTGGAAGGGGCGCCGGTGACCGAGCACGTGCTTGCACGAGTTGGCTTGCCGCGACAGTGCCTCATTGCGGCGGTCATCCGCGAGGGCTTTGCCATGCTTCCGGGAGCCGACGATCGCATCAAGCCGCGTGACACGGTGATCGTCCTGGTCCACGAAGACATGATCGATGAAATGCTTGAGTTCTTCCAGCCGCCGGAATGACGCGTGATGTTCCCGTCCGGGATCGCCATCTCGGTGGAACATTTACAGCACAGGACAGTTTTCTGATCGGGCGTCATCAGCCGGCCTGAGTCGTCGTCCGTTGGTGTGGGTCACGGGGATCGGGGGACGGGACAAGCATACGGCGCTAACGCAGATCGATCAAAAACCCTTTCCAGGGATCACGATATGGCAACGAAACGCATTTATCTGGATAACGCAGCCACAACCTGGCCGAAACCACCCGCCGTTTATGAGGCGGTCGATGCCTATCAGCGAAATCTCGGTTGCTCGCCGGGGCGCAGCACCTATCGGGATGCCATGGAGGCCGACCGCGTGGTGGCTGAGGCGCGTCGGGCAGTGGCCCGGTGTCTGGGTGTGTCAGATCCCCATCGCATCGTCTTCGGATTTAACGGCACGGACGTGCTCAATATGGCGATTCGCGGTGTGGTTCGCCCGGGCGATCACGTCGTCACGACGGCAGCCGACCATAACTCTGTTCTTCGGCCGCTACGGTTTTACGAGGAGTACCATCATGCTCAGGTGGATCGCATTCCCTGCGATCCCTGGGGGTTTGTGATTCTCGAAGAGCTGGAAAAAGCGCTTCGCCCGGAGACGCGTCTGGTGGCGGTCAACCACGCATCCAACGTGGTGGGCACGCTGCAACCGCTGGCGCAGATCGTTACACTGGTGCGGCGGCACTGCGAGGCAATCATTTTGGTGGATGCTGCGCAATCGCTGGGACATCTTCCACTTTTCCCTAAGGAATTGGGAATCGATTTGTTGGCGGCCCCTGGTCATAAGGGGCTGCTTGGACCCATGGGAACCGGCGTCCTTTATCTGGCTCCCAGCATGGAAGAAAGATTGATCCCGCTGCGGATGGGCGGAACGGGCTCCCGGAGTGACGAAGACCGCCAGCCGGACTTCCTGCCTGACAAATTCGAACCGGGCAATCACAACGCACCCGGTCTGGCGGGCCTTGTGGAGGGTCTTCGTTACCTGGAAAACCGCACGCTGGAGGCCATCCGCCAGCATGAAATCGCCCTCACCAGCCAACTGATGGCTGGATTGAGCGAAGTACCGGGAGTGACGCTCTACGGTCCTCCCTCTGCAGAGCAACGGGTGGGTGTGGTGAGTCTCAATATTGACGGTTATTCTCCGGAAGAAGTGGCGAGCATCCTCGATATGCATTACGGCATCCAGGTGCGATCGGGCATCCACTGTGCTCCCCTGATGCACCGAACACTGGGGACTGTGGAACGAGGTGGGGCCGTCCGCTTCAGTCTCAGCCCCTTCACCACGGAGGAGGAGATCGAATCGGCAATCCAAGCCGTCGCGGAGATTGCCCGCCACAGTTGACCCACCCCCACATTTCGGGATCTGCTGTCGGTACCAGAGACTCGATGTGTGGTGGGCAAATGGATGAATCGCCCCAACGTTTGAATAGAGAGCTGAGCATAGAGTGGCCACTCGGCGAAGCGGTGACTACCCAACATGGGAAGGCCAACCTGACCCGGAATACCTGCGGAAGCGCGATGGTCGTGTCCGGGGAAGAGAAGTGGATTCTCTAAACCGACAGCCGAACGTGATGGGCAGGTGGTCCTGTGTTCCTCCAACGTGTTGGGGTCACGGCCGCATGCGATGGGGAGGTGTCGCGGGATGGCGCGTGGCTCCCATCTTCACTGCGGGAAAGATTATTTTCGGAGACTGCTCATCAAGATTGAAAATGGTGAAGCCGGGAACACCAGCCAGACGGGCAAGCGCGATCTGTCCAACCACCTGGTCGGGACCGTCTAATCGGAAAGCGCCGATCCCAGGATACATGGGGATTTTTCCCTGCGTGGCCTGCCACTGGTTTTTCACCCACCGGACGAACTGGTCGTGATTATTCGTGTAGTCCATGGGGCATACAAAATCGAGTTAACCCGCCTGGACCCAACTCACCCAATCCTGTCCCACAGAATCCCGGCAGGAGGGATAATCGGGAAAGACGGCTGCTGAGATTTCGATTCCCGGCCGGATCTGACGTGCTTCCCGGGAGACAGCTTCCACCACTCGCGTGATATTCCGCCGTCGCCATTCCAGATACTGGGAGCGCAGCGGGCCCGAGACACAATCCTCCGGCCACTGGGAGACCTTCACACCCATTTCCTTTTCAAATCGCTGGCGGCAGCCCGGGCAGAAGCAGTTGTCGGGACCGGGATAGCGGATGTAGTCAAAATGGATGCCGTCCACCGGGTACTTGCGGACGACCTCCAGCATGGTGTCCACTTCCAGACGCTGATTGTCTGGATGCGAGGGACACAGCCAGTTGCTGGGTTCGCCGCGTCGAGTCATTTGGGTGCGTCCGGCCGCCCTCATTTGATCAATGAACGAACGCGGGGCGTTAGTCAAGTTGAAATTGACCTTCCACACGTGGACCTCCAAACCGTGCCGATGACAGGCCGCCACGCATTGCTCAATCTGGTCCCCGTATTTTTGGAAGGCTTCGCTTCGTGGAAGAATATCGCTGGCATAATGGGCCAGACCGGCCCATAGCATGTTGGGCAGCACCATATTGAAGCCCGCTTCGGAAAGCTCCTTGGCCGTGCGTTCCCAGTCGCCGGGATAGGCGCCCAGCCCGGAGTGGTTCCAGTATGCTCGGCCTTCGACGTGGGGACTTGGCTGGGCGGACAGGTACGCCTCAACGAGTTTTCTCCGAAGCTGCTGGAGTTCCCGCAAATTGATGGGCGGTGCCTTTCCCTCAGATTCTCCTTCACGAACTGCCTGAAAGATTTGTTCGGCTTCTGCGAATGATTGCCAGGCTGGGTGGGCGTGGTCGGGAAGATACGTCTTCAACCACTCGCCCAACTCATCGAGGGTAGTTAAATGCCCCACGCGCACCGCCCGTGCAAGAAGCCCCCGGATGATCTGGCTCCTCAGTTCGGGAGCCATTGCGATGAGCACGGCGGCCAGCATCGACCGCTGATTCTCTGTGTCCCCTTCCAGAAGAATGTGGCTGAAAAACGCGCCCCGGGGTGAAAGGATCATGGCCGGTTTTCCCGTGGCCTCGCCTGAAGCTGTATACCACCATCCGATAACATGGGCATCGGCAGTGGCCGGTTCCGCTTCGATGATGTTCCACGAACTTTGGCGCATCGTCTCGGGCAGATCAGGAAGAATTTGGCGGTCGAAACGCACTTCCGCGAACTGGCCGGGGAACTGCTGTCCCACCCATCGGGCTTTTCCGACTCCGAGCAGCCCGAGCAACTCGGCCGGGGCCTGGTAGTTCAGAAAGACCCGGGTCCCCTGGCGGATTGCCAGAGCGAGCGCCTTCGTGGCTTCGGGAGAAAGGCGCGGATGATAGGGCACAAGGATGACCTTCTGTTCCGCCCAAACCTGCGCGTTCGGGGAGGCATCGTCCCATTCGTCGTAAGCCAGGCCCAGGTCATCGAGCAGCCGGGCGAATCTCTGGAAGGTTTCCCGTGCGACGCGGTATTCCGGATCCCGGCCGTAGATCGCTGCGGCTGGGCCCAGAATTGCAATGGCGTGCCGGACAGCAACGAGGCGATAAATTCTCGCCCGACCATCCACGTTTCGGCCTCGCCAGAATGAAATACGGATACCGTCGATGTGCTCCCAGCCTCTGGGGTGTTCTTCAATCCGAAAGTCGGATTTGCGGAATCGCAGAACCTGACGTCCCGGTCGCGTCACACTACCCGAGGCAGCATACCAGCCCTCCCCGCTGCGAAAATAGAGCGATAGATACCCGACCGCTTCCACTGGCTCTACCGAAACTTCCAGGAGGAACTCGCCTGGACCCGACAGATCCAGCGATACCTGGCGGTCGTGCACGCTTCGTGGCCAGTCGGGCTGAGACGCGAATGGCAGGGCAACCTCCAAAGCCACCCTGCCGTTCTCGTGAACAAGCCGTACCGGTGCCGTGCGGTCGCTGGGACGCCATGCTTGCTGAGCCTCTGTTTCGTTCGCGTAACTCACTCTTTCCAAGACGATTTCTTGTGTTCCCGCGGTTTGCGCTATCGCCGCCACGGGCCAGCCGAGAAGCGCGACAAGGGTAAGAGCCGACATTGTTTTTCTTTGGTGGCTGACCGATTGCATGGTACACCTCTTCACAGCCGACCCTCAGATCGGCAGAAAATGGACACTTCAAACGGAGCGCGAGATATAGCCGTGCAGATACAGATCGTCTCCCACACGTTCCCAGGTAACATGCGAGAGCTGGAGCGCCTCGGCCATCTTGGTTACACCTCTTCCGGCTACCGGAGTCCGCCCATTGTGACCACCCACAATTTTCGGAGCGACAAACACATGCACCTCGTCCACAAGCTGATGGTCGAACAATTCGCCGAGCACCTGGCTTCCGCCCTCAAACAGGATGTTGGTCATACGGCGGCGTCCCAGTTCATCGAGCAGGGCCTGCAAACGCTCCGAGCGGGTTTGGCCGGGACATTCTAGCACTTCGCATCCGGCGGCCTCCAGCTTCCGGCGGGCCGCGCTGTCGGCTTGTGCTGAGACCGCGACCAGGACAGGGATTTCCCGGGCTGTCTGCACGAGACGACTGTGGGGCGACAGCCGGGCACGCGAGTCCAGAACGATCCGCACGGCGATTCTGGGCCCCGGAGGCCGGGCCGTCAGCAGCGGATCATCGGTTTCCACCGTTCCAATCCCGACGGCAATCCCATCCACACGGCCACGGAGCAGGTGAACCTTTTGGCGGGATGCTTCGCCGCTGATCCAGTGACTGTCGCCCGTCGCAGTAGCGATTTTTCCATCGGCCGTCATCGCCCACTTGGCAATCACCCATGGCCGTTGCGTGGACAGCAACTTAAGGTAGGGGGCGTTGAGATGCCGGGCTTCCTGCTCCATCAGGCCGACAGCAACATCGATCCCCGCTTCTCGCAGGCGAGCAATTCCCTGACCACGGACAAGGGAAAAGGGGTCCGCCATCGCAGCTACCACGCGACGGATCCCCGCCTGGATAATGGCCTCGGTGCAGGGGGGCGTTTTTCCGAAATGGCAGCAGGGCTCCAGCGTGACATACATCGTGGCTCCGACTGCCCGTTCTCCCGCCATGCGCAGGGCTTCCACCTCCGCGTGCGGCTGGCCGTAGGCCCGGTGCCAGCCCTCGCCGATAATTTCTGCCCCTCGGGCGATAACACAGCCCACCATCGGATTGGGTTCTACGGCGCCTTTGCCCCTTGCCGCCAGGCTTAACGCTCGCCGCATATGCCAAGCATCGAGTTCCATCTGATCCATGGTGCTTCCCCCTTGGTGCAAACAAGATTGTCAGCGCGAGCCCAAACAAACGCCGTCATCTTGCGTCGTGCTCACTCCTGTTTTCCCGCGACCGGAGCTTGGTCCAGACACTGCGTTCCGCGACCATCGCGCACGAGGCACGCCCTCGCCTGCCATGGATTCGCAGCCCCTTCGATCCCTGGCAGCGCTTCCATTCCCGGAAGGAGACACGACGTCTGTCCCAACCAGGTCTGCGCTCTGCGCACAGGTCAGCAAAGAACAGCGGATCAGCTCGCGGCTTCCCCTCCGCGGAACGTCTTACCCGTCACACTGGGACGGCTACTACTTCAGTCGAAGAACCCACGCCGGTTATTGTACCGAAACAGTGCTCTTCTTGGATAGGACAAGTTCCGAGGCGATCGAATTCCGGTAGGGGCATTACCGAATTGTTCCCGGTCACCGATTGGCCTTTGCCCCATCGTTACAAAAATGGGGATCGGTCAGGAGCTGGCTGGCGTGGCGACGGACGCTCTCGGGAGTTCGACATACCTGCCGGGGGCATGCACTGTCAATTACTCTGTGACCGGAGCCACCTCCGGCACCTGCCATGTCACGTGATGCCCGGCCCGTCGCAGCATCGCCACGACCTCTTCTACCGGTCGGCGGTCCACCACGGGGAACTGACCGCCGTCCTGGTCTTCCACGGCCTCTGCTCCTGCGCGATAACCCCCGGGTACTGTCGAGCTGGCTGCGCTGATCTGAGTGATGCACGTTTGGGCGAGAAGGTCCCGCAGCGAGGGCGGCTCCCGTGTGGAAAGGACCAGTTCGGCTCGCGGAAAGGCGTGTCGCAACCCACAGTAGAGGCGGATGAGGGTTTCATCATCGACAGGATGCGGAATGACAAAGTCTGCCGGACCTTCGTGAATCCGCGGCAGGCTGAACGCGATGCGGCGATCAGGAAACCGCTCTTTCAGGTAGGCTGCGTGACGGACCATGGCTTTGGCATCGGGCACGGGATCGCCCAGCCCAAGCAAAATTCCCAACCCCAACCGTTTCACGCCACCTTCCGCCGCTCGTTCCAGGCCTTCCAGTCGCCAGGCGTAGTGCGACTTCGGCCCGCGGGGATGGAAATGTCGATAAAGCTCCCAATCGTAAGTTTCCTGGTAGAGGGTCACCCCGATGATGCCGGCTTCCACCAGGGCAGCGTATCCGGCCGTGGATTGCGGAGCGATCTCGACCGCCAGACTGACGGGATATTGTCCGCGAATCGCCCGGATAATCTCGCTGTAATATTCCACGTCGGTTTTCTGGGGGTAGTCTCCCGCGACAAGCAGGATGTGCCGCATTCCCCGGTTTGTCAAAATCTCTGCCTGGTCCAGCGCCTCTTCCGTCGTGAGCCAACGCCGTGGCACCTTCTCCGGAAAGCGAAATCCGCAGTAGAGGCAGTAGTTCACGCAGTAGCTCGACAGGTAAAGCGGAGCGTACACGAGAACCCGCCAGCCTGTCGAACGGTTCGCACTCGTATCATCCTGTCTCTGTCCTTCATGCCCCACGAAGGAGCCAGAAAAATGTTCGCGGGTGAGGCGTCGGGCACTGGCCAGCACATCTTCGAGAGGCCGCTGGCGATCCAGACATGCCTCCAATTGAGCCACCGCTTCCGCCGCCATGTTCTCGTTGTGAACCGCCTGAATTGTTCGGCGCGGAGTTCGCTCACCCTGGCCGCTGAGCCGGGCAAACAGGCCATCCAGCATCTCGGCCGCACGAAAGTCTTCCCCGTCGAGAAGGTCTTCCCGCTCATGGAGAAGCTGGTAGCGCAGTCGCTCAACACGCTCGGCAAAGGGGGAAGCGGCACGCTTCGAAATTTCTTTTTGAGAACTGTTTGGATCTTCTTCGAGGATTGCCCGGGCTTGGCACAAAAGTTCCCAGTGGCGGGCAAAATGGGGATCCCGGTCGGCAAGGTACCTTTCCAAAAACTCCCAGTCCGTGTTCTGTTCAACAAACGTGTTTGTGCTCATAAATCTGGGACCGTGCTTTTACCAGGGGATTATCTCGCGAAGAATATCATCAAAGTCAGTTTTGAGATTCCTTTCTGAATGGTTACCCGGGATGAAAACGTCGGAAGTTTCGAGGGAACCGTAACCGGCCGACTCCGCACTGGTCGGCGTTAGAGTGTTGTAATCGCTGCCGCTTTCTTGTCTCTGTTCAATTGTAGAAGGGAAGGGAGAGAAAGGACAAACACCTCCCTGATGACGACAACGGGAGCCATCGGCGAGTGTCGTGGCGTGCCGTGTTACTCCGACGGCGAATCGCTGCGGAGAATGGTCCCGCTCACGAACTTGCGGAGGCCTTGGGATGTTTCTAGGAGGATCGCCCCTGTGGAGTCGATCCCGCGGCAAACTCCTTCGTATCGCTGTTTCTCCGTTTCCAGGATGAGGCGTCGCCCTTTCTGAAGGCAGAGGCGATCTGCCTCGCTGGCCAGTTGTGTAGCACCATTCGAAAGCACTGCGAGCTGGCTTTCCATCTGACGAAGAATGCTGACCAGCACATCCGTTCGGTCCACAAAGCTGCCGCAGATGTCGCGGAGACTGGTGACGAATGGACGAAGCTCCTCGGGGGCTTCCCGAGCGGTATTGTTCACATTGACCCCAATTCCAAAAATGGCACGCTGGTTGGCGGCGACCTCGACGAGAATTCCGGCGATTTTTCGTCCGGCCACATACACGTCGTTCGGCCAGTGTAGCCCCAGCGGAACCGAGGGCGGCACGAGAGGCCGGACTGCTTGACAGACGGCGAGAGCTCCGAGCAGTCCAAAGAAACCCACGGCCGTCTCCTGTGGGCGTTCTCGTTTTGCCTCAGGAAATTTCGGCTGATTTTGTGGCGCTGTCACCCCGCTCGGCAGACCGACCGTTTTGCCAGCCTGGGTTGGTGGGGCCAGAATCACCGAGAAGGCGAGGCTTCCCTGCCCAGTCCACCAGCGGCGGTTGCCCCGCCCCCTTCCCGCCGTTTGATGTTCGGCCGCCACCAGAAACGGTAGCCGGAGGTCGGGCCGTAGGACGAGTGTCTTGGCCCGGTTGTTTGTGGAGTCAATTGTTTGCCAAACTTCGCCATCTTGAACAAAAGTTTCCTGGATGATTCTGGCAAGGTCCAAAGGTGACGCGCAGTTCTCTTTCATTCACGGGTTCCTTTGTCAATGACCAGTTTGCGCGACGTCCGCAGACCCCTTCTGGTGCGTCGCACGCAATTCCCTGACCAGGCGTCCTGAAAAAACTCCCACGAAGTTGGGAATCATCGGCCTCTCCCAGACCGTGATCTCGGCGGCTTCTCTCTTGACGGCAGGGAAAAGGAAGGGTAATTAGCAGCATCTCCGTATTGTCGTCCCCGGTTGACCGGGTGAGAAGCCGTTGCCGCAACCAAACGGTGGTCAGCCGAACTATCTGTTTTGTTGTTTTTGCCTATCTTGCAGGCGCGGAGTGCCCGGGCGTGCAATGGATGATGCGAAAACTGCGACGCGGGTTTCCTCCACGTTGCTGGGGGATTTTCCTGGTTTGGGCCGCGCTGTGCGGGACGCGGGTTGGTTCTGCGACGGCTGAGGCCCAGCGGGTGCGGTTTCCCACCGCGTCTTTAAGCACACAGAATCAGCCCCCGACCAGCGGTACCAATCCCTCTCAGGGGACCTGGGCCACGACCTCTCCCGGTACCACTATTCAACCGACCGCCCCCGCGACAAGTGGAAGCGTGTACAGCGCGCCGACCACCTCGGGAGGGGTGTACGGATCCCAGGCCCAGCCGGTAACTCCCGGAGCTCCCGCTCCCGTTCCGGGGCAGAGCGGCGTGTACGGCGCGGCACCTGCGCCACATGGAGGTGAGGCGCTACCCTCCCCGTGGAGCGTTCCCCCGCCCGCAGCGCCCCCGTCAGCCACGGCGCCACCCGCTTTGAATTATCCCCCCGGGCAGGTGCCCTCCTATGCGCCGGCCGGCCCCGGTGTCGCCCCGGGGCCCGGGGCGGTATACCAGGGGGCGACTCCTCCACCGTCAAATTGGGATCCGTACGCCGCTCCCGGCACCGGCCCCCAAAGTGTTTTTCCGCAGGGGGGAATTTTCCCGGGCGTCGGCGGCCAGGATTTCTACAATACGATGATCAAATTCCGGGAGTCCACCGGATTTCGGTTCACATGGATACCGGGTAACGGCGGCTCTGAACTCGGCGTGGACGATCTCGAGTTGTACTCCACCTTCGCGTTCCCCTTCCTGAACACCGCCGGACCGCCCTTGCGCGTGACGCCCGGATTCACGTTCCACTGGTGGAATGGCCCGATTTCGTCGCCACTCCCACATTCCCAGGACATGCCTGCGGTGACCTATGATGCCTACCTCGATGTAGCCTGGAATCCCCAACTGACGCCCGTCCTGGGGGGTGAACTCAGTTTTCGCATCGGGGTCTATTCGGACTTCAAACGGGTGACGGCTGACAGCCTCCGCTTTCAGGGGACGGGATACCTGACGCTCAATATGACCCCCAATTGGAAACTGAAGGGGGGTGTGATGTACCTGGATCGTGTTCGCATCAAGATGCTGCCTGCCGGAGGTGCCGTGTGGGTGGATAACGCGAGTGACCCCAGTATGGAAATCTCCATCCTGTTCCCCAATCCGCGATTCGCCATGCGGCTTCCGCGATCCGTCGGTGCCGACATCTGGTGGTATGTGCGGGGCGACTACGGCGGCGATTCCTGGACGATCAAGCGAACCAGCGGCATCAATGCGGGTGCTACGGAACGTGTTGATTACAACGACCTGCGGTTGGCGACCGGGTTGGATTTCTACCGGATGCGGGGACTCCGGGGTTATATCGAGGTGGGGCTGGCGTTCTCGCGAGAGCTCGTTTACGAAGCGGGTTGGACCGATAAATTCAAGCCAAATTCTGCCGTTTTCCTCGGCGGTGGCCTGGCATTCTGAAACTCAGCGAAAATTCCCCCAACCGGTTCTTTCGTTGGAGGCGATCCGCCGTGCCGGCGCCTGCTGCGGAGGCTGTCCTATCAACGCCTGGTTGCTTCTGGGGTGTTCATTCCCGCGCAATCGAATCACGATTTGTAAGGTATAGTCTCATAGGAATGTGACCGGGGTAGGTCCCGGCCGGATGATTCACGGGGGCGGTTTTCCGCGCCCATGGGTTACAATGGAAGTAGAGAATTTATCGAGACTTGATGTCACGCCCGCCCAGGAGTTTTCCTGAACAGTGTCCACCTGGATGAGCACCGAACAGCCCCTCGACCCTGAACTGATTGAACAGACGCGGCAGCAGATTCGTCAGCTTGTCGCTGAGATTGCTCAGCTTTCTTCCCGGGCGGAGTTGGCTCCGGAACAATACTGCGCGGAATTTCTGCCCAGGGTGGTGACGGCGTTGGCTGCCGTGGGAGGGGCTTTCTGGCTCACCGAGGGCCAGGGACGCCTGAGCCTGGCCTATCAGATGAATCTCCAGCAGACGCGGCTGGCCGAAGATCCCGAAGGACGCCAGAAACACAATCGCCTGCTGCAGCGCGTGCTGCAAAGCAAAGAGCCCCTGCTTGTCCCACCGCAGTCCGGCAGCGGCGAGAACAACGGGGAGGGGAATCCCACAGATTTTCTCCTCATCCTTGGCCCTGTGAAGACCGAACTGGAAGTGGTCGGTCTCGTAGAGGTTTTCCAGCGGCCAGACGCCCCTCCGCCCGCCCAAAAGGGCTATCTGCGATTTTTGACCCAGATGTGCGATCTGGCGGGCGACTATTTCAAGACCCAGCAGCTTAAAAGCCTGTCTGATCGTCAGATACTCTGGTCCCGGCTGGAAGAGTTCACGCGGCTGATTCATCAAAGCCTGGATCCCCGTGAAACGGCGTACACATTGGCGAACGAAGCGCGGCGGCTCATCGACTGTGATCGGGTGAGCGTTTCCGTCCGACGGGGACGCCGCCAGGTCATCGAGGCCATTTCTGGCCAGGATGTGGTGAACAAGCGCTCGAATGTGGTGAGACTCCTGGGGGATCTGGCGACGGTTGTGGCCGCGGCTCAGGAGAGCGTTTGGTATTGCGGCGACACGGCGCAGTTGGCTCCGCAGATTGAGGATGCGCTCCAGGAGTATGTGGATGAGTCGCATTCCAAGACGGTGATTGTCATTCCGCTGGGACGGCCGGCGCCTCCTCCCACCGACGAAAGCGAGGCTGACCGTCCTGTGGACCGACCGCCACCGGTGGGCACGATGATCGTCGAGCAGATCGAAGACAGCCGCATCACGCCGCAACTGCGGCAGCGTGTGGAGGTCGTTGCCGAGCATGCGGCCATCGCGCTGGCCAACGCGGTGGAACACAGCGAGCTTTTCCTTATGCCGGTGTGGAAAGCCCTCGGCAAATCCCGCCTGATCACCCAGGCACGGATGCTGCCGCGAACGGTGCTTTTTGGGGCCCTGGCGGTCCTCGTGTGCCTGATGCTTGTTTTCGTGCCGTGGCCGTACAAACTTCATGCGCGAGGCACGCTGGAGCCCGTCGTCAAGCGCGACGTCTTTGCGGGAATCGACGGTGTGGTCGATGACGTGCTGGTCCAGCACGGACAGCACGTCGAAGCGGGCCAGGTGCTGGCCAGGCTCCGCAACACCGAATTAAAACAGAATATCCTGGAAATCGAGGGCCAACTGGCCTCCAATCAAAAGCAGATTGCCACCATCCGGCGGGAACTCGCTGACCTTCGGGCACTCAGCCTTCAGGAGCGCAATCGACTGACCGGGCAACTGGCAGAGCTGGAAGCCCGGCAGATCAGCCTCATCGCACAACGGGCCATCCTCAAAGAAAAGGAAAAAGAACTGACCGTTATCAGTCCCATTGCCGGGGACGTGGTCACCTGGGACGTTTACAATCGGCTTATCAACCGGCCCGTCAATCGGGGCCAGATCCTCATGAGGATCGCTGACACTTCGGGAGATTGGGAGTTGGAACTCCACATGGCCGAGGACCGGATGGGCGAGATCGCCCTTGCCCGTCGCCAGATCCAGGCACGTGATCCCAACGAGGATCTTACGGTGGAATATGTGTTGGCCACCGATCCGGGTCGGGTGCGTATTGGCCGGGTTAAAGACATTTATGCCTCGGCGGAGGTTCTTCCCGAAGAAGGGAACGTGGTCATGATCAAGGTGGCCATCAACAAGGAGGATTTTGATCCGGCTCAGTTGCGGCCGGGGGCCACCGTTAGCGCGAAGGTGCACTGCGGTACCCGATCCATGGGGTACGCATGGTTCCGGGATCTTATTGCGTTCATTCAGACGCGGATTGTTTTCTACCTGTGGTAGAGGAAACCTTGCGTGACGCCTGGAAACCGGCAGAGGGGACCAGGCGGACTCGTTCGGTGAGATTGGTGGGAATAAATCGACAATTCAACACGGAACAACCATGATGATATGGTTCATGCTCAGCATCGCACTGTGGGGAGTTGAGGTGGCGGGGCTATCGGCGGATTCCGCCGTGATCACGCTCCCCAACTGTCCGGTGTCTGTCGTCGAGGAAGCCCAGGTTCCCGCGCGCGTGCAGGGGCAATTGATTGAGCTTTCGGTGAAGGAAGGAGATACCGTCAAACGGGGAGATATCCTTGGGCGAATCGATGACGCGGTGCTTCAGAAAACTCTGGAGGTCAAACGCTATCAACTGGAAGCCGCCAAGAAGGATGCGGACAACGACGTCAATGTCCGCTATGCGAAGTGGGCCAATCTCGTCGCGGATGCGGAATATCAGCAGGCCGTGGACGCCAACAACAGGGCGCCGGGTGCTGTCCCCCAGGCCGAACTGCGGCGTCTTCTGCTGGAACGCGGCAAGACCTCACTGGCGATCGAGCAGGCGGCCCACGATCTGGAAGTCGCCAAACTCACCGTGCAGGTTCGTCAGGCGGAGCTCGCGGAAGTGGAGGAGCAGCTCCGCATGTACCAGATCGTGGCGCCCATCGATGGGATTGTCATCAAACGATTCTTGCATACCGGGGAGTGGGTGAAACCGGGCGATCCCGTTTTTCACGTCGTCCGGATGGACCGGTTGCGGATTGAGGGAATGGTCAGCGCAGAAAAGTATTTGCCGGCCCAACTCGCCAAGGCGCCGGTGGTGTTTGTCGTCAAACTTCCGCAACTGGGAGAACGGCAGTTTCAGGGACAGGTGGTGTACGTCAGTCCCGTGGTCGAAGTGACCGGCGAATTCACGGTGTGGGCGGAGATCGTCAATGTCCGGGACGAACGAAGCGGCCACTGGTTGCTTCGCCCCGGGTTGACCGGCCAGCTTATGATTCGATTGAACCCATGATCACGAACGTACGCGCGTCAACGGCCAGCTATGAAATCCTGCCGCGTTCTGCATATCAGTTGTGCATTTGTTGATCGCCCTGCGGGCCGGTAAAACGCATGGTCACACTTGCCGATAGTTTGCTCTCCAGTTCGGCGCGACCCCTTCCAATCCGGAAGCGACCGGATCTGCTGGCCCAGCGCCAGCGCTACGAGGGCGAAGTGTACTGGGTGGTGAAGGATCCGGTCGGCCTCAATTATTTCCGATTTCAGGAAGAGGAATTTTTCATCCTCAACCAGCTCGACGGCCGCTCAAGCCTCGACGAGATCAAGGCCCGTTTTGAAGCTGAATTTCCCCCGCAGAAAATCACCCTGGAAGAACTCCAGCAATTCATCGGGATGCTCCACCGGAGCGGTCTGGTGGTGGCAGCAGCCCCCGAGCAGGGGCGCCAGTTACTGAAAAGACGTTCCGAACGCCGCAAACAGGAGTGGATCAGCGCCCTGAGCAATATCCTGGCGCTGCGGTTCCGGGGAATCGATCCCGAGCGGATCCTCAATGCCCTCTATCCCTGGGTGCGGTGGATGTTTCACCCCGCCTTCCTCATTGGCTGCGTCATCCTGTGGCTGGCGGCACTGCTCCTCGTCGCCGCGGAGTTCCGCGTGTTTCTTTCTCGGTTACCCAGTTTTTACCAGTTCTTCACACCGACGAACGCCCTCTGGCTGGCACTCACGCTGGCGATCACGAAGATTCTCCATGAATTCGGCCACGGGCTGAGCTGCAAACATTTCGGCGGCGAATGTCACGAAATGGGGGTCATGCTCCTGGTTCTGACCCCGTGTCTGTACTGCAACGTTTCCGACTCCTGGATGCTGCCCAACCGGTGGCATCGCGCGGCCATAGGCGCGGCAGGGATTTTCGTGGAGCTGACGCTGGCGGCCATCGCCACGTTTGTGTGGTGGTTCAGCGAGCCGGGGCTGATCAACCATCTGGCGCTCAACGTCATGTTCATCTGCTCCGTGAGTACGGTGATCTTTAACGGTAATCCCCTGTTGCGGTACGACGGCTACTACGTGCTGGCCGATATCCTGGAAATTCCCAACCTCCGACAGAAGGCGACCCAGATCCTCAGCCGGACGGCGGCCAAATGGTTTCTGGGACTGGAACTGCCGGAGGATCCGTTTCTGCCGCAACGCCATCATGCCCTGTTCATCACGTATTCTGTGGCTGCGGCCATTTATCGCTGGGTGGTGGTCCTCTCGATCCTTCTTTTCCTCAATAAATTCTTCAAACCGTATCGACTGGAGATTATCGGTCGCGCGATCGCTATTGGCGCCCTGTATGGATTGGTTGTGTATCCGTTGTATCAACTGGGCAAATTCTTTTACGTACCGGGAAGGTGGAATGAAGTGAAAAAGCCCCGTTTGATGATGACGCTGGCTGGTTTGGCGCTTGTCGTGGCCTTTGTGGTGTTTGTGCCCCTGCCGTATCGGGTGATGTGCACCTGTGAGATCCAGCCGCAGAATCCTGCCCCGGTGTACGTGGACGTTCCCGGTCGGCTGGAAGAGATTCTGGTTCGGCCGGGGCAGACTGTGAAAGCCGGACAACCACTGGCGAAGCTTGCGGATCACGATCTGGACATTGAAATTGCGAGGCTGGAAAGCCTGTACCGGCAGTATGCGGCGAGGCTCTCCGCGCTGGAACGACGTCGGAGCGAGGACGAGGCGGCCGCCAACGAATTGCCCAGTCTTCGCGAAGCCATCCAGACCGTGGCCCAACAACTGGCGGAGAAAAAAGCGGACCAGCAACGGCTTCTTCTCGTCGCCCCGCGCGATGGCGTCGTGGTGCCACCGCCGTGGAAGGTTACCCATGAAGATCCCGACGCACCTCTCCCGGAATGGTCGGGAAGCCCCCTGGAACCACAGAATATTGGCGCTTTCCTCAAGGAGGGTGATCTTTTCTGCACAATCGCCGATCCGCAAAAGATGGAGGCGATTCTGGTCATCGATCAGGCGGACATCGAATTCGTTCACCCCGGTTTGTTCGTTCGCATCAAACTCGACGAACTCCCCTGGAAAACGTTGACCGGCCACGTGGAAGAGGTGGCCAAAAGAGAGGTGGAGGCCGCCTCACCGCGACTGGCCGGCAAGGCGGGGGGGGAACTTCCCACCAAAACGGACCCGACTACGGGAATGGAAAAGCCGATCGGCACTGTCTATCAGGCCCGCGTGCCGTTGCCCAATCCCGATGGACTGCTGATTCCCGGCCTGCGAGGTCGCGCCAAGGTCCACGTCGATTATGCCCACTGGCTGACCCTGGGACAGAGAATCTGGCGGTTTGTCAGCCGCACATTTAACTTCCGACTGTAGTCCGCGTGACGGTTGGGCCCCTCGGCGAGAAAGTTCCCTGTCACCCGCCGGTTCGCTGGCCGTTACACCTCAGGGGGTCTTATTTCCTGCACCTCACGCTGCGGGCACCTTCCAGATGGCGGCTGTGACAGACTGGTTTTAGCCTGGTCGGAGCGTCGTATCCAGGCTACGAATTGGACTTCGAAGGTAGGCTATGCAGCCCCGACCGAAGAAGCGGAGCAGCGACCACGTATTCGGTGATCACCATCACGGCAAAGGCTGCTCCCAGCACGATCTGGGGGTGAGCAAAGGACGGTTCCCAATTGCCGATGGCCATCACGGTGGCCAGCACGTTATTCATGCCGTGAAGGACCATAGCGGGAATGACGCTGCCTGTGCGTTCCGTCAGCAGCCCGAGATAAAGTCCGAGAAGTGTGGCGAACGCACCCTGAAGGAAATTGAGGTGCATGGTCCCGAAGAGAACGGCGGTGACCAGCGTCCCGCGCCAGGGTCCCCAGCGGCGGCTCAGTCCTGTCTGGACGTAGCCGCGAAAGAGCACTTCCTCGCAGATTCCTGGGGCAACGCCTATGAACAGGATGGCTGCCAGGCGGCCCAGCGGGCCCATCGCGTTGATTTTGGCAAACATTTCTTCGAGTAAATCAGATTCAGGAAAAATCTTTAGCTGCGTCGCCGCCACGAAGGCCAGTTGCAGGCTGAGCACGCCGATAAAGGCGAGAATGAGCAAAGTCGGAGACGCCACTGGCCGAAACAGGCGAAGTCGCTCGTGCAGCTTTTCACCTTCAATCCACGTAGCAGCGCCTGCAAGCAGGGCAAATCCCGCCATGGTCAATGCGGCCGTGGTGAGGATGTACTCGGGGGCATCGACGGCCTCACGGAGGGCGAATTGCAGATCCGACGCCGACTCGATCATCCCTGCCCGCATCACGACGCCGAGAACCGCTGCCAGACCCACCGCTCCGATTTGAACGAACAGCGACAGCGCCAGCACGAGGAACACCGGCCAGATGCGCGGCTGACGACGCATGACACGGACATCCCCCGGCAACGGACGGGGAGTTTCCGTGGGGACGACAATCTCCGCGTGGACAATCTCCTCCTTCGGCGGACCTGGAATCGGCGTTTGATCGCTCATCATAATCTTTCCGCAAAAGTGGATTCACGGCAGGAAAGGCGCTCCCTGCCACGACGGAAGATGCCTGCCCGACCGTTCCGAGTGACGACGGATCTCATGTATAAGGATAGCCCACCGGGCCCCTTTCAGGCCAGTCGACACGCACGACGCACTAGAAAATGCCCTGGCCGAACGGGTTGCTCAGTCCTGTCCGACAATACCGATTTCGGCGGCGGACGCCCACGGTCCACCGTTGATTTCGGAAAGGATACGGATTCGCACGTAGCGTCCCCGGGTCGGCGGGATGTTCCGTTCCTGGGCCTCTTTAGTCTTGCTGAATTCTACTCGCGTCGTCGTGGCCTCTGAAAAGTCGGGAGTTTCACTGACCGCTATTTCGCACTCCTTGAACGTTCCATTCCAGCCCTGATCCTGTCGGGCAAGATAGCGGATTCCGCTCACCGTGAACTCTTTGCCCAGGTCGATAACCAGCTCGTGGGGCGGACGCTTCAGCTCCGGCTGAAACTGTGTGTGCCACCACGTTCGCGGATTGCCGTCGATGGCGTACCTGGCAAGACGGTCGTTGCTCTTCGATTCACTGCTGCAGGAAAGAATGGTGTAAAACTTTCGTGGGATCAGCCCTTCCTGCGGCAACTGGTTGACCATGGTGACGTTGACTTTTTCTGGGGGCACTGCGTCGCCGAATTTCGCGCGACGGTCTTTTTCATTGAGTTCCGGGGCGAAAAAGTCGCCTTCCACCGCCGGCTCGTGTGCCTTTTCCGCCAGCGCGATGAGCTCTTTCAAAATCTCAGGATGTTCCGCCGCCAGGTCTCGTGTTTCGCTGACGTCGCGGGCAAGGTCGTACAGCTCCCAGGGTTTTCCCATCCCCGGACGAATGGCCTTCCAGTTCTCCTTGCGCACTGCGATTTGACCGCCGAGCTCCCAGTAGAGAAAATCGTGCTGCGGCTGTTTTCGGCCGACCAGGTCTTCGCCCAGGAGTTCGGGGACGATGGAGATGCCATCGATGTCGGGCGGTGGCGTTGCGCCGGCGAGTTCGGCCAGGGTGGGGAGGACATCCGGGAAGTACCAGAGCAGGTCGCTCACCCGGCCCGGTTTGATCTGACCTGGCCAGCAGACGATCATCGGCACTCGCAGACCGCCTTCGTAAAGGTTGCCTTTTCCGCCGCGAAATTGCTGGCCTGTTCGTGGGTCGACGTTGGGGGCGTGAAATCCTCGGGGATGATCAGCATCGCGGAAGTACTCTTGGCCGCCGTTGTCGCCGCTGAAAAAGATGATCGTCTTCTGTTCCAGTCCCAGCTCTCGCAGGAGATCGCGAATCTCGCCCACGTTGCGATCCACCATGTTGACCATCGCCGCGTACTTGCGTGCGTCAAGGGGCCACGGCTTGTCTTTATACAGCGCCCAGGCAGGGTCGGTTTCCGGGATGTCGTGGAGCCCATGGGGTGGTGTGATCGGCAGATAGCAGAAGAAAGGCCGATCTCTATTTTCCCGAATAAACTTTTTGGCTTCTTCCACAATGAGGTAGTGCGAATAAGTGGTGCCGTTGCTCAGGCCGTGGTTGCCCGGCAAGGGAACTTCCTCGCTGTTACGAATAAGATAGGGTGGATAATACGAATGGGCGTGGACCTGATCGTAATAGCCGAAAAAGATGTCGAAGCCATGGCGCTCCGGTACGCCGGTAGAGCCCCGGCCTCCGCACCCCCATTTACCGAACCCACCGGTGGCATAGCCCACCTGCTTGAGCACAGAAGCGATGGTGGGTTCATCCGCTCGCAGAGGCGTTCCGCCCCCGTTGGTGCGGACCGAGGTGTGTCCTGAGTGCTTTCCCGTCAAGAGACAGCATCGGGTGGGCGCGCACAGGGAACTTCCTGCCAGCGCCTGCGTGAAACGAATTCCTTCCGCGGCCAGTCGGTCGATGTTGGGCGTCTGGAAGTGGGGATGACCCATACAGGAAAGCTCGTAGTAGCCCAATTCATCGGACACAATATAGACGATATTGGGCCGGGACGGCCATGAACTGGGTTTTGTCTCCGCCAGAACCTCGCCCGGGGACAGTCCTCCGAGGTACATCGTCCATAAAACGCCAAGTACGATTGGCATTTGCCATGGTCGCCCTTGCGGGAGACACCC
>Ga0181858_1000310_pt1 | contig 22087 bp, 16 predicted proteins | sample NewIslPassag4_SG_FD_130749 | JGI IMG/M metagenome (GOLD analysis project Ga0181858, IMG submission 130749) | Feedstock adapted compost microbial communities from Newby Island compost facility, Milpitas, CA, USA - Passage 4_SG | ecosystem: Engineered > Solid waste > Feedstock > Composting ...
GACGATGGATTGAGCGATCAGCGCATCCTTCGCGCTCCCGCCCAACCCTCTGACGAACGACTTGTCGATCTTGATGACGTCGATCGGCAGCCGCTTGAGATGGCTCAGACTCGAATAGCCAGTGCCGAAATCATCGAGCGCGAGCCGCACGCCCAGCTCATGCAGGCGCTGGAGCGTCGCCAGCGCCCCATCCACGTCGTCCATCAGCACCGACTCCGTGATCTCCAGCTGGAGCAAGCTCGCATCGAGTCCGGACGCCTGCAGCGTCGCGGTGACGTCCTTGAGAAGCTCCGGGTGATGGAACTGCCTGACCGAGAGATTGACGCTGACCACGAGCGGTGGGTTGATCCCCGCGTGCTCCTGCCAGATCCGCGCCTGCCGGCACGCCTCGCTCAGCACCCACTTGCCGATCGGCAAGATCAGCCCGATCTCCTCCGCCAGCGGCACGAACTCGTGAGGCAGAACGATTCCCCGCTCGGGATGCCGCCAGCGAACGAGCGCCTCGACCCCCACCGGAGCACCAGACGGCAGCGCGACGATCGGCTGGTAATAGACGACGAACTCCTCTCGCTCGACCGCCCGCCGCAAGTCCTGCTCCAGGCTCAGGCGCTTGCCGAGCACTTCATCAATCGCCGGATCGAAGGTCCGCACACTCCCCTTGCCCGCCCGCTTCGCCTGGTACATCGCCACGTCCGCCTCGCGAAGCAGGTCTGACGAGCTCTTTTGGCCTCCCTCCCCGATCGCGATGCCGACGCTGGCGCCCGTGTAGACCTCGCGCCCCGCCACGTCGAATGGCGCGGCAAAGGAGCGCACAACCCGCTGGGCGAGACTGACCGCCTCCATCGGATCGCGCACGTCCTCCATCACGATCGTGAACTCGTCCCCGCCCAAGCGCGCGATGGTGTCCCCGGCCCGCACGATCCGGGTCAGCCGCTTCGCCACGGCGACGAGCAGCGCGTCTCCTGCGTCGTGGCCGAGCGAGTCATTGACCACCTTGAAGTTGTCCAAGTCGAAGAAGAGCACCGCCACCGAGCTCTGCTGGCGCTGGCTGCGGAGAATGGCGCGCTCGAGCCGGTCGGAGAACAGCGCGCGGTTCGGCAGCCCCGTCAGCGGATCGTGGAATGCTTGGTACTGGAGCTTGGCCGCCAGCGCCTTGCTCTCGGTCAGGTCGATGAGCACGCCCTGCCAGTGCTGCGGCCCGCTGACGTCATCCGACAGCCGCGTGGCCTCATCGCGCAGCCACACCCATCGCTCATCCTTCGTCCGCACCCGGTACTCGGAGCGATCGGTCAGGCCGGAGATGCCCGCCAGGCGCAATCTCCCGTAAGCACGATCGCGGTCGTCCGGATGGATCAGCTCCACCCAGCGCTCCAGCTCCATTCCCAAGAAGGTGGCCGGATCGTAGCCGAGAATCGTCGCGATCTGAGGGCTTACATACGTGAAGCGCTCGACGCCGTCCTCCAAGGTCGTCGTGTAGGTGATCGCCGGAATCTGCTCGATCAGCGCGCGATACTTCGCCTCCGCTTCCTTCTGCGGCGTCAGGTCGAACATCACGCCGTGCCAAGTTGGCGGCGCGCCGGAGCCATCAACCACCACACCGGCGTCGCAGCGGAGCCAGACGTACGCGCCGTCTTTCGCCCGGTGCCGAAACTCCGCGTGGAAGGCCGTCAAGCTGTCGGCGGATCGTTCGAGATTCGCCAGGAACTGGGCGCGATCGTCTGGATGGATCAGATCGACATACTCCGCCGAACTCCAGCGGGCGACGATCTGCTCCGCCTCATAACCCAGAATGCTGGTGACCTGCGGACCTATGTACGTGACTCGGTACTCGCCATCGACCACCGCGATGGAGAACGGGATTGCCGGGATCTGCTCGACGAGCGCCCGGTATCGCGCTTCCGCCGCCCGCAGGAGCGCCTCTGCCCGAATCCGCTCCGTCATGATGCGCGCCACGCCGACGATCCCGACGATCTCCCCCCGCCGGTTGCGCAGAGGGGATTTGGTCGTCAGCACCCAGGCGGGCGAATCCTCGTCCTCGCGGCACTCGAGCTGGTCGCAAATCGGTTCGCCCGTCATCAGCACTCGGATCTCATCGTCTCGGTACTTCCGAGCGAGCTCCGGCGGGAAGAAGTCGAAGTCGGTCCGCCCGATCACTTCGGACGGGTCGGATACGCCGAGATATGCCGCCACGGCCGCGTTCGCGCGGATGAAGCGCGACTCCCGGTCCTTCACGTAGAGAAGATCAGGCGCGCTCTCAATGACCGCCTGGAAGAGATCGCGCTCGGTCGCCAGCGCGTCTTCGACGTCCTGCTTGGCGCGATTCGCGGCGAGCTGAGCCCGCCACCGGGCAGCGCGCGCCTCGGCGAGCTCCAGGCGCGCCGCGAGTGCCTGGAGGCGGCTCCCGCGGCACACCAGATCGTCGAATCCGACCGTCGCGGCATCCACCGCCCGGTTGGCCGGGTCGGTCGCCAGCGCGATGAGGATGATGCGATCGCCCTCAGGTTGTGCCCGCAGCTCCCGGCCGTACGCCAGCGCGTCCCAAGCCGGATCATCCAGATCCAGCACGACCAGCGCGGGCAGTTCGCCGGCGGGATCGGGCAGCGATTGGGCCGGGATCTGCGCGGTGACATCGTAACCACGTCGCTCCAACACGCTGACGAGTTTCGAGCGCGCGCTCGCGTCGCCGGTGACTATGAGTGCTTTCATTGCGCCGCCTATCTGCCATGGCCTGTCCGACGTCAGCGTCTCTCCGGACCGGCCGCGATGCGCGGAAAAATCCCCGCCTGGCCAGTATGAGGCTGACAGTCGGACAGCCCAAGCGGCGCAGTTAGCAGGATGGTCCTGAAATGAATACAGATCCCGACGATGTGCTACCGTCAGCGCGGATGGAGCCGCCGCTTATCAACCTCCGGCGCCACCTCCCTTGATCCCCGGCTCGGTCAGCGCCGTCGGATCGAGCAGGCGATCCAGCTCCTCCGCCGAGAGATTCGTCATTTCGGCGGCCACTTCCTTGACGCGCCGCCCCTCGGCGTAGGCGCGCTTGGCGATCGCCGCCGCCGCGTCGTAGCCGATGATCGGGTTGAGCGCCGTCACCATGATCGGGTTCTTCTCGACCAACTCGGCCAGCCGCTCCCGGTTGACGGTGAAGCCGGCGATCGCCTTGTCGGTCAGGACCGTCGAGACACTCGCCAAGAGCTCGATCGATTGCAGCAGGTTGTGAGCGATCACCGGCAACATGACGTTCAGCTCGAAATTGCCATGCTGCGCCGCGACCATGACCGTCACGTCGTTCCCCATCACCTGGGCGCAGACCATCATCGTCGCCTCGGGGATCACCGGGTTGATCTTCCCCGGCATGATCGACGATCCGGGTTGCAGCGCCGGCAAGACGATCTCCGCCAATCCCGCCTGCGGACCGCTGTTCATCCACCGCAGGTCATTCGCGATCTTCATCAACGCCACCGCGTACGCACGCAGCGCCCCGCTCACCTCGACAGCGGTCTCCTGCGCCGCCTGCGCCGCGAAGTGATTCGTCGCCTCGGTGAACGGAAGCCCTGTCCGTTCAGCCAGCGCCCGTGCGACGCGTCCGCCGAACTCCGGATGTGCGTTCAGTCCCGTCCCGACCGCCGTTCCGCCGATCGCCAGCTGCAGGAGTCGCGGCATCGTCGCCTCCAGCCGCTCCCGCGCCAGCGCCACCTGCGCGGCCCAGCCGCTGATTTCCTGCCCGAGCCGGATCGGCGTCGCGTCCATCAGGTGTGTCCGGCCAGTCTTGACGACATCGTTCAGCTCCGCGGCCCGCCGCTCCAGCGTCTCCTGCAGCCGCCGCATCGCCGGTAGCAACCGTTCGTGCACTTCGAGCGCGGCGGCGACATGGATCGTGGATGGGATGACGTCATTGGAGCTCTGCCCCATGTTGACGTCGTCGTTCGGATGCACGACCCGCTGCCCCGCGCCCGCGATCTGCGAGGCGCGCGCGGCAATCACCTCGTTCGCGTTCATGTTGGTCGAGGTCCCGGATCCAGTCTGGAAAATGTCGATCGGGAACTCCCCGTCCCAGGCGCCGGCCGCGACCTCCTCCGCCGCCTGCTTGATCCACGCGGCTTTCTCCGCCGGCAACAATCCGAGCGCCGCGTTCACCTCCGCCGCCGCGAGCTTGATGAGGCCAAGCGCGCGCAAGAACGACCGGCCAAATCGCAGTCCGCTTATGGGAAAATTCTCAACCGCCCGCGCGGTCGTCGCCCCGTATAACGCGTTCGCCGGGACGCGCATCTCGCCCATGCTGTCCCGCTCGATCCGGAATCCTTCTTCCGTCATCGCTCCCATCCCTTCTGCGTGCTCGCGGTGCGTCACTCACGTCCAGCCGCGGGGATTGTAGCGACCAGCGAGCGTCGCTCGCGACAACATGGGCTTGCGTACATCATCAATCTCCCGGCCGCGCCAGCTCGGCTTCAGGGCCGGAAAGGATCTCAACGCATGTTGTCTCGCGTCGGTCTCCACCACCCTCGACAACAATTTTCTTGACAACGCAAGCGAACCTCGCGCACTCGCTATTGTCGCAAACAACGGAGTAAGCTGAACCAAGGAAATTCTCTTGAATCTTGCGCGATGTTCCACATTTGGAATTACGAATCACAATACCATCTTGCTACCTATTGACGGTCAGTTTCTCTCTGCGCTACAGTTATCCGCAGACCAGGAAGGGCAGCGATGCGACACACGGAGGGTTCAGGGTAGTCGGGCTCTTCGTGCGTGTCGTACTCTGCCTCTCCGCCGGCGCGAGGGTGTGGGGGCTCGCGCGGCCCGGCTGTTTCGACTTACGTCAAGGGGATAGGGGAATGCCGTCGCTGCTCCTCCGCTGCTGCGCGACATGCCGCTTTCACCGCGAAGGCGTCACCGGGACGACCGGAACGTGCAAGCATCCGGATCGTCAACCCATCGTGGGCCTGACGCCCTTCGTCCGTGATCTCGAGCTACCTTGCCGCATGGGCTGGGGCAGCGATCTTTGGGAGCCGCGAGACCCTGATGAGCAGCTGCCGTTCGTCGTCGGCCTGCGCGTCTGGGGCCCCTTCCCCGACGACGACACTCCCCTCGACAATCTGCCTGGCGACCTCCTGAGCTTCTTGCTCCGGTCGGCGGACGCCCTCTAATCGCTCATCGGACGTAGCCGGAGACGACCAGGAGCAGCTTCACAAACCGCGCGCCTATCCCCGGCTTATTCGGGAGCAGCGAACCCCTGAAGACGACTCGCGGCCGAGAGCCCGAATAGCCCTCGGCCGCGGCGCGAGATCGCTCGCTTCCCACCCGGTGGGCGCGCTCAACCCATAGAGGTCGTGCGCACCGGTCGGACCACGACCACGACGCGCTCGTCACCCGGCTGGTGCCACATATACTTCTCGACGCCCAGATACTTCTGCGCCATCTTGTCGATGAACGTCTTCTCCGGGTCCGGCTCGATCCGCTCGACGACACCCCGAATCTCCAAATAGCGACCCGGATTCTGCGGATCGACGATCGAAAGGGCGATCCGCCCCTCGCGCTGAAGATTCTTATACTTCTGGCGCGCCGTCGTTAGGCTGAACTTGACGTACTCCCCATCCCAATCGAACCACACGGGGTTCACCTGTGGCTCGCCTTTCGGCCCTATCGTGGCGACATGCGCCAACGCCTTGGACTCCAGCAAATCGCGGTGCTTCTCCGGAATAACGGTTTGAGTCACGGACATCCCCGAACGACCCCTCCTGACTACGAGCGCGCCACGGTGACGCCCCTTGTTACGAAGTATAAGCGTATAACGAGGAGTAAGTACACTTCGCCACGCAAGGACAACCGACCGGCACGCCTCGGGCGGCACGTTCCGCCCGGCACGCCGGTCCCAGCGCCCTGATACAGTCGCTCGCTCTCCCAAATGGGCAGATGGCTATGGCACGGTTGGAATCGGAGGAAAATCGCTCAATTTACGGATAGCCAATGGCTACCCTGGCATCCCGCCCGAAGAGCCGCCAATCGCCACGCCCCCATACTCATCCGGCGCCGCGCAGCCGCGGAATGAGCCGCCCCATCGCCCGTAGCGCCCGGACCTCGAGCCGCACACTCCCCTTCCGGAGAACGCCGCGCGGAGACCTCACCATCCAATCCGGCGCGAGCACGCCGCCCCGCCGCGCCGCCTCCACCAACCGGCCAGCCTCCGCATCCCGAAGGAGGTCCTGACGACGCTGCTCCGCGGCTTGGATCTCGCGCATGATGTACATGCCTTTTCTCCTTCGGGCACACCGCGCCGTCCACCGCTCCGACCTCTCCCGGTACCTCCGAGCCTACCGCTCCTGCTCCGGCGTCGCGTCCTGCAAATGGCAGACACTGCTCGAGCAAAGCCGCCCAGCACCTTCGCCCGTTTTTCGGTACCCTCTCGCTGGCGGGCAACCGCCACGTCGCATGACGATCGCCGAGATCGAACGAAAGGCAGCCGATGGAACTGCGATTGGAGGGTAAGGTCGCCCTGGTCACGGGCAGCGACAGCGGCATCGGGCGAGGCATCGCGGAGTGCTTCGCGGCCAGTGGCGCCGACGTGACGGTCACCTTTTTCTCAGATCGCGACGGAGCGGAACAGACAGCAGCGGCCGTACGCGGTCACGGACGGCGCGCGCACGTCGTTCAAGTCGACGTCGGCCAGCCGGAGCAGGTTGAGCGCCTCTTCTCCGCGCACGACGCCGAATTCGGACGCCTCGACATCCTCGTCAACTGCGCCGGCATCCACATCGAAGGGCTCATCCACGAGCAGCCCTTCAGCGATTGGGAGCGCGTCATCCGCACCAACCTGCACGGGCCGTTTCTCTGCTCCCAGCAGGCAGCCCGGCGCATGATCGCGCAGGGCCAAGGCGGCCGCATCATCAACATCAGCTCCGTCCACGAGGAAGCGTGCTGGCCCGGCGCCGCCGCCTATTGCGCCGCCAAGGCCGGACTGCGCAACCTCACGCGCACGCAGGCGATCGAGCTCGGCCCCCACGGCATCACCGTCAACGACATCGCCCCCGGCATGATCCTGACGCCGATGAACGCCCGCGCCGAGCAAGACCCGGAATATCTTCGCCAAGCCGAGGCCCAGATCGTCCTCCGCCGCGCCGGCCTCCCCAACGATGTCGCCCAGATGGCGCTCTTCCTCGCCTCCGATGCCGGGAGCTACTGCACTGGCGCCACGTTTTATGTCGATGGCGGCTGGATGCTGACCTGGCCGCCGGTCTGATCCTCGTGCCGGCTTCCCTCGTGCCCCGGTACACTCACAGAGCACGAGGGCCGCGCTCGGGAACGCTCGTCCGTTTCCAGCCGGACCTGCCGACCAAGCTCGATCGTGGAGGATTGGATGGCTGATCTCGATGCAATCAAGGCACGCCAGAAGCAGGTCTGGGGCGCGGGCAACTACAGCGTCATCGCGACCGCGCTCTACTCGACCGCTGAGGTGCTTTGTGAGGACGTCAACGTCCCGGCAGGAGCGCGCGTGCTCGATATCGCCTGCGGCAGTGGCAATGTCGCTCTGGCCGCCGCCCGCCGGCGCGCCGAGGTCGTTGGGATCGACTTCGTGCCATCCCTGCTCGACCACGCCCGCGAGCGCGCCGCCGCCGAATGGCTCGAGGTCGACTTCCGCGAAGCGGATGCCGAGGCGCTCCCCTTCCCGGACGCCAGCTTTGACGTCGTCCTCTCCGCGTTCGGCGTCATGTTCGCCACGGATGCCGAGCGAGCGGCCCAAGAGATGATCCGCGTCTGCCGGCCCGGCGGCCGCATCGGCCTCGCCAACTGGACGCCGGCCAGCGCCGTCACTGAGATCTTCCAGCTCGCCGCGCGCTATCTCCCGCCGCCCGGCAATCCCTCGGCGCCGAGCGAATGGGGCACCGCCGAGCGCCTGCGCGAGCTCTTCGGCGATCGCGCTCGCTCGATGCGCCTACGCGACCACGTCTGGCTCGACCGCGCCGTCTCCGTCGACCACCTCGTCGATCTCTATCGCACCTATCTCGGCCCGATCGCCGAGGCCGTCACCGAGCTCGACGAGACGCGCGCCGGCGAGCTTCAGGACGGCCTCCGCGCAATCGTTCAGCGGCACAACCGGGCGACCGACGGCACCGCCGCGATGGCCTGCCAGTACGTGACCGTCGTCATCGATCTGTAACCACCCGCGCCAGCGGAGATCGGGCGCTACTCCCCGCCCTGCTCCGCCGGCGCACACCCGGTGAAGAAGTAGATCCGGATATCGACCTGCCCATCCGGCGGAGTGACATCAATGAAGTTCTCGAACGCCGAACCCTCGAACACCGCCGGATACAAGTCGCGCAGCTGCGCATTGGTCACCGCCGAAAGCTGAACCGCTTGGTTGACCTGCTGCGCATGCCCGAAGGTCAGCACGACCCCGGCGCGGCAACCAGCGTCCGCATACGGCTGGAGCGCGTCAGTTAGCTCTTCGCGAAGGTCTTCGATCGCGTCGTCAACGCCAGCCACGACTAGCTCGCGGTTCGCCATAACCGAAATCTGCACGTAGTTCGGGTTGAGCGACACCGTCGCCCGCTGCCCGAGTTCCGCCGCCTGAGTCGCAAGCGCCGCAATCGTCGCCGTCGCCGCCTGCCGCTCATTGGCGACCGTCGCGGCCTCCGCGGTGGCCGTCGCCGCCGTTTGCGCCGCCGCCGTCGCCTGAGCGGAGATCGTCGCCACCAGCGACTCCTCGAATGCCAGGTGCGCCTGAGTCGTCGCGGCGGCTTCCCCGGCCACCCGCGTCCCCTCGGCGCCCTGCAACGCGACCGCCGTTTCATAGGCGGCGCTCGTCGCGGCAGCCGCCACTTGCGCTTCCGCGCCCGCCGTGCTCTGCGCCGCGATCGTCGCGGCCGCCTCCGTCGCCGCGGCTCCAGCCGTCGCCTCGACGGCTGCCAGATTCGCCAGCGTCTCCGCCTGCGCCGTCTGCAGCGCCACGATGGTCGCCGCTCCCGCCGCGGCCTCCTCCTGCACCGCCGCTCCCTGAGCCTCTGCCGTCGCTTGCGCCGCGCGCGTCTCAGTTAGCGCCGTACTCTGCGCCGCTAGAGTCGCCCGCAGGTTGGCTTGCTCGGTCGCCGCGGCCGCGATCTCCGCTTCCTGCGCCGTCACCGTCCCTTGAATTTGCGCAACCTGAGTCGTCGCCGCGTCCTCGGCCGCCGCCGCCGACGCCCTGATCTCCGCCTCGCGCGTCGCCATCGCGGCCGACTCCGCCGTCGCGGTCGCCTCCACCGCCGCGCGGGCCGTGGCGAGCGCTTCCGCCGTCGAGCGCGCCGACTCATTCGCCGCCTCGGCTGCCTGCAACGCGCTCTCTCGCTCCGCGAGCGCCGTCGCCTGCGCCTCGGTCGTCGCCTGCGCCGTCGCGGCCCCGGCCTCAGCCGCGCCCAGCTGCGCCTCGCTCTCCGCAACGGCCGTCGAGAGCGCTTGCGCGGTACCCTGCGCCGCCGCCAGCTCCGCTTCGGCCGTCTGCCGGGCAGCGTCAGCCCCGGCAATCGCCGTCTCAGCCGCCGCGGCAGTGGCATCTGCCGCTCCGCGCGCCTCGGCGATCTCCGTCCCTTGCGCGGCAATCTGAGTCACCTGCGCGCCGACGGTCGCCAGGCTCGTTGCCTGCTCCGACTCCGACCGCGCCAGCGCCGTTTGTAGCGCGACAACCGTCGCCTCGGTCTCCCCCTGAACTGCCGTCCCTTGAGCCTCAGCCGTAGCCAGCGCCGCCCGCGCTCCTGCCAGCGCCGTCTCCTGCGCTTCGATCGTCGCCGCCAGCCGCTCCTGCTCACCAGCGAGGACCGTGGCCGTCGCCGCGAAATCTGGACCAGGCGTCGGAGTCGGCGCGGTCGCGCCAGCCGCCGGCTCGGGGAGAATCCCGATCAGCAGCGCCGTCGCCGGCTCGGTGCCAGGATTCTCCGCCCGCACCGCGTTGAGCGCGAAAACCACCAGGCTCCCGCCCGCGCCGAGCCGAACCGGACCGCCATCCGGCCCCTCGGCCTGAAGCTCACCCGATTCGACGGCAATCCCGATCGGCCCCGGAAAGACCTGCCGGCCCGTGTCAGCGCCCGGCGCAAGCGTCACCCGCGCGATGAAGAGCGTCGCATTCCGCACTGGCAGTCGCGAAACCTCGCCACGAATCAGGACCGTCGGCACGCTCTCGGCGCTGGGCGTCCCCATCGGCGATGCGACCGGCGACGCGCCTACCGCCTCGGCGCCTACCCGGAACTGCAAGAAGACCGTCCCACTCCCGCCGGCGGTGATCGTCGCGGCAGCCTCGGCCGGCAGGAAGACGTTCGCGCCTTCGCCGTGGTGCGTCACCGTCCCCTCGACCTCGGCGAGCAAGTCCCCACGCTCGATGGCGATGAGGCGCGGCGCATCGCCTACGCTTTGGAACCGCTCACCGGGAGAGAGCGAAACCCGCTCCAGGGTCAATACCGCTGGCCCCGCCGGGAAACTGGGGACCGCCGCGCTCGCCAGCAGCTGGAGCGTGACCCCCTCCGGCAAGTCGGCGCCAATCGTCGGCGCTGGCGCCTCCGGCGTCGCCTGCAGCCGCGGCGCGCCGATACTCGCCGGTACGGCCCGCGTCGGCAACAGAGCATGCATCAAGAGGAGCACGGCGATCGCGACGACGGGAACGGGGACCACACGCCGGAGCATCATCCTCCCTCCTCCACTCGGTGCCGAGACAGGCCATGCAACGGGGAAAACCACGGCCCGTCGCCGCGTTGCGCTCGACCCTCTCCCGGCGAAATGCTTCGTTCTCGACCGGCAGTCTGCCGCCGAGCAGCGTCTATCTCGTGGTGATGACGACACTCATCATACCGCGCCTGTGACACGTCGTCATCAGGCAACGGCGTTTCCGCGTATGTCCCGGCGAATCGTTGGCAGAAAGAATCGCGGCCCCGCTCCGTGCGAGACCGCGAATCTTTCGTCGGGACGGAACCTGTGCCCACCCCTCAGCCGCAGGGCGACATCAACCGATGGGATCTGACACCCTTCCCGGAAACCACGCCGGCTGCCGCCGATCTGTCGTAGGGGCGAGACATGTGCCCGCCCGTCGCCCTGCGGGCGACAAATCACCGGCGTCCCGCCGAAACTCGCCCAGTTTCGGCGCCCACAGCCGCCCCCGCAAATCCCTCGTAGGCGCGGAACCAAATGCCCGCCCGTCGGCTGAGACTACGGCTGCATCCCCTCGGCGGAGAGGTTCAAATTGTCCGGAATCGGCTGGTTCGCGACCGGATTCGGCCCGGTCGCCATCGCCGGCATCGGCTCCTTCGGCGTGCCGTGCAAGCGAGGATCTCCCTCCGGCAGCGTGCCGGCATCCTTGGAGAGCGGCTTTGGATCGGCGAGGTAGGCGAACTCGCCGTTCCCGTCCGGCGTGGCCCCCTGCGCCCAGCGGCCTTGCTGGCTCTCGCTCCCCTCCGAGAAATTCCAGAAGGTGCGCATCTGCGACAAGAGCACGCGATCGAGCGGGAAGGGGCTTGGAACGTGGAACTGGTGCAGGCCGTCAGCCTGAATCTCCTCGATCGCCGCCGCCCACTGATTCTGATGCGCGATGTCCCGCGCCAGGTTGAACGAGAGCATCCGGCGCACGCCCGTGTCGTCGGTCATCTCGTAGAGGCGGCTCACCTGCAAGTTGCCCTGCGTCTCCGCCATCAGGTTCCATCGGAAATCGGCCAGCAGATTGCCGCTCGCCGTCACGAAGTGGCCGCTCCAGGGCACGCCCTGGCTATCCTTCGCGTCCGCGCCCTGCCCGGTGACGATCTCATGCTGCGGGTTCATCGCCGCGAAGATCGCATCCCTAGCATCCGTGCCGCCGAGGGCCGCGCCAACGCCCGGCATTTTGGCCGCCTCCTCCTGCGCCTCGACCGGCGCGCGGTCCAGCAGCCGGGCGATCATCACGGAGATCATCTCGACGTGCCCGATCTCCTCCGTGCCGATATCGAGCAGCATGTCTCGATACTTGGCCGGCCCGCGCGAGTTCCAGCCCTGGAAGAGGTACGACATCATCACGGTCATCTCGCCGAACTTGCCACCGAGCAGCTCTTGCAGCCGCTTGGCGTAGAGCGGGTCCGGCCGATCCGGCTTCGCGTCGAATTGAAGCTGCTTGACGTGAAAGAACATTGCCTCTCTCCTGCCCGTCTATAGTGCGTCGGTCGGTCCAGCCCACGCGCCACGCCTCTCCAGTAACCTCCTTTCAGCTCCCACTCGCGACAAAGGCGTGGGGCAGGCAAGACCCACCTCGCGCAATCGAGATGCCAGGGAGTCGACGCAACCTCATTCAACCGACACGGAGCTCATCTGCAACGATGCTGACGGGCCCTTGTCGGCCGCGCGGCAAAGCCCAATACCCTCCGGTAGAATCCCGCTCACTTGCGAACGGTTCGCCAACAAGTACAAGTGGAGAAATCACGATGCTCTTGATCGACGGTCATCTCGATCTCGCCATGAACGCCCTCTACTGGAACCGCGATCTGCGGAAGGGCGCCCACGCGATCCGCGCCGAGGAGCAGGGCATGACGCAGAAGGGGCGGGCCGCGGGCACGGTCGGCCTACCCGATATGCGCCGTGGCGAGGTCGGGATCTCCTTCGTCACGGTTCTCGCCCGCGCCCGCTCCGGCCGCAACTCGGAGATCGACTTCCGCACCCACGAGATCGCCTACGCCCAGGCTCAGGGCCAGCTCGCCTACTATCGCGAGCTACAGCGGCAAGGCGTCATGCGCATCCTCGCGGATTGGCCGTCCGTCGCCGCCCACGTCGAGCAGTGGAAGCGCGACCCGGACCGCACGCCGTTTGGCGTCGTCATCACCATGGAGGGCGCCGACCCGATCGTCGAGCCAGCTCAGCTTCCGCTCTGGTGGGAAGATGGCCTGCGTGTCGTCGGCCTCGCCCACTACGGACCCAGCGCCTACGCCTATGGCACCGAGAGCGTCGGCGGCCTGACGGCGGAAGGCCGCGACCTCCTCGAGGAGATGGAGCGCGCCGGCATGATCCTGGACGTCTCCCACCTCTCGGACGATTCCTTCTGGCAAGCCCTGGACGCCTTCTCCGGCCCTACTCTCGCCAGCCACTCCAACTGCCGCGCCCTCGTCCCCGGCGACCGGCAACTCTCCGACGACATGATCCGCGCGCTGATCGAGCGCGACGCCGTGATCGGCGCCGTCCTCGACGCCTGGATGCTCCAACCCGGCTGGATTCGCGGCGTCACCACCAACGAGAACGTCACCCTCAACAACGTCGTCGACCACATCGACCACATCTGCCAGCTCGCTGGCAACGCCCGCCACGTCGCCATCGGCAGCGACCTCGACGGCGGCTACGGCATCGAGCAGACCCCGCGCGACCTCGACACCATCGCCGACCTCCAGCGAATCCCCGACCTCCTCCGCGAGCGCGGCTACGCCGAGAGCGACATCGAAGGGGTCATGCACGGCAACTGGCTCCGCCTCCTCCAACGCGCCTGGTCGAAGGACGAGAGTGAGGCATAGACCTGTTCCTCATTGTCAAAGGCATTTCGACCAGTACCTTAGTTTCAATATTGGCGCTCCGTCTCTAGTACGCGGATTCCAAGGTTGAACTCTCCTCCGGCCGTTGCTACGGTAGACAGCGGCCGGCAGGCCATGCCTTGACGTTTCCGACCATGCCGCGCTGCGAGCCCTTGCCGGTCATGTCCCGCCGGCGGGCCGCGGCAGTCTCAATCCATGCAGCGTGGCGGGTGATCACCGAGACGGAGGGTTCTCTTGTCCGGATTACTCGCGCGCTTGTGTCGTGTTGCCCTCATCCTCGCGATCGGGATGGGACTTGTCCCGGCCGCGGCGAGCGCCCGCGCCGCGCTCGATCTCGCGGCTGGAACCGATGCCGTCATCGCCGATGCCAACGGGGACCCGGTGCGCCTGCGCCAAGGCCCTGGCACCGCGGCGGCCATCATCGGTGCCTACGCCGAGGGCACACCCGTGCGCATCCTCGACGGCCCCGTCGCCGCGGACGACGGCTCGCTCTGGTATCGCGTCGAGGTCGCGGGTCAGACCGGATACATGGCGGCGGAATTCCTCGCCCCGGCGGGCGCCAACCCACCCGCCCCACCGGAGACGCCCGCCGCGCCAGCAGGCGATCCGCTCGCCAACGCGGCAGTCACTGGAACCGGGCGCATCGTCAAAACGAACGGCGACCCGATCCGCTGCCGCGCTCAGCCAGACACCAGCTCCGAGATCCTGACGCACCTCTGGGAAGGTGAAACCCTCGACCTTCTCGGCGACGCCGTCAACGGCTGGCAGCCGGTCCGCTGCGACGGCCGAGGCGGCTACGTCTACGCCGAATTCATCGCGCCAGTCACGGCCGAGACGCCAGCGCCGGCCGAAACGCCGGTAGCGACCGAGACGCCAGCACCCGAGCCAGATTTCACCGCCGCCGAGCAAGCCACCGGCGCCGCCACGGTCTCCGGCACCAACGGCGATGGCGTCCGCTGCCGAGCCGAGCCGAGCCTCTCCGGCCGCGTCATTACCGTTCTCCCTGAAGGAGCGACCGTCCCCCTGCGCGGCGCCGCGCAGTCTGGCTGGCAGCCCGTCACCTGCGTCGGGCAGGCGGGCTGGATCAGCGCTACCTACCTCCGCGTGGGCGAAATCACGCCCCAGGAGGAGACCGGCGGCGTCGGCGGACAGTTGAAGATCACCGGACTCGGCATCGTCACCGGCACCAATGGCGACGGCGTGCGCTGCCGCGCCAAGGCGAACTCGAACGCCGCCGTCATCACCGTCCTGCCCGAGGGCGCCGAAGTCTCCCTGCGCGGCGCCATCAGCGGGAGCTGGCAACCCGTCGTCTGCGCCAGCCAAAAGGGATGGGTCTATGCCGCCTACATTGGCGCTCCCGGCTCGCAAACGCCGAGCGGCGGCTCCGGCTCAACCCCTTCTGGCCTGATCGCGGGCGACACCGCCGTCGTCACCGGCACCAACGGCGACGGCGTCCGCCTCCGCGCGCGCGCCAGCTTCTCAGCCGCGATCATCCTCGTCGTCGGCGAGGGGCAGCGCGTCGACGTCACTGAGGGCAGCACCGGCCCTTGGGTCGCCGTCAACTACCGCGGCTATCAGGGCTTCATCCACGGCGACTATCTCGCCAAAGCGACATCCTCCGCGCCCGTCGGCGGAATCCGCCTCCAAGCCGGCTCGCGTGCCCTCGTCACCGACAGCCTCAACCTCCGCGCGGCCGCCAGCCTCGGCGCGAGCATCATCGCGGTCGCCCCGCCCGGTACCGTCGTCTCCATCACCGGCAACTTCGTGGACGGCTTCTACCCCGTTGATTGGGACGGACTCACCGGCTACATGTTCGGCGACTATCTCGAATGGACCGACGCGCCTCTCACCAAGCGCAACGAGCCCGTGCGCGGCGACGCCGGCAGTCAGCCCGGCTCTGCGGCGGGACAGCGCATGGTCGAATTCGCGATGCGCTACCTCGGCTATCCCTACGTCTGGGCGACGCACGGGCCGGACACCTTCGACTGCTCCGGCTTCACCTACTGGGTCGCGCTCAACGTCCTCGGCATCGACATCACGCCCGGCACCTGGTTCCAGCAGTTCGCCGGCCGTCCCGTCGCCTACGGCCAGCTCCAGCCCGGCGACCTCGTCTTCTTCCAAAACACCTACACTTGGGGCCTGTCGCACGTGGGGATCTACATCGGTAACAACCAGTTCATCCACGCCGAGAACGAGAACACCGGCGTCGTCATCAGCCGGCTCGACTCGCCCTACTACGCCTCGCGCTGGTACGGCGCCCGCCGCCTGACCTAGCACCGCCTGGATCCAGCTTCAGAAACAGCGGGCGCCGCGACTCACCTGCTCGCGGCGCCCCGCCTCACCCGCGACTCACGGCGTGATCGCCGTTCCCCGGACCGCATCGAGGGAGTGGAAGCCGCGCGCCTCCATCTCCGCTAGCAGCTCGCGCTTCACCTGCTTCGCCATCCCCGGCCCCCGGTAGATGAAGCCGGTGTAAACCTGCACCAGATGCGCCCCGGCCGCGATCGCCTCGAACGCATCCGCGCCCGTGAAGATCCCGCCCGAGGCAATGATCGGCAGCTTGCCTCGCGTCCGCGCCGCAATCTGCCGCACGACCCGCAGCGCCAGCGGCGCCAGCGGCCGCCCACTCAGCCCGCCTTTCTCATCGCGGTGCCGGCTCCGCAGCCCCGCCGGCCGCGAGATCGTCGTGTTCGTCGCGACGACGCCAGCCAGCCCCAGCGTCATCACCACTTCGAGCACGTCGTCAATCTCGCGCTCAGTCAAGTCCGGCGCCACCTTGACCAGCACCGGCGGCGCGTCTGGCAACTCCCGCGCGGCGTCCATCACCCGCCGCAGCAGCCCCTCCAGCGCCTCCTTCCCCTGCAGGTCGCGGAGCCGCGCCGTATTCGGCGACGACACGTTGATGACCACGTACGCGGCGTACCGCGCCAGCTGTTGGAGCGCCGCCACGCAGTCGGCGTCCGCCGTCCCCGCCTCCACCGACGCCCGGTTCGGCCCAACGTTGACCCCGATCGGCCCAACCCGGCCCGCCATCGCCTCCAGGCGGCGTGCCACCGCCTCCATCCCCTCTCCCGGAAAGCCGAGCCGGTTGATCAGCGCCCTGTCCTCCGGCAGCCGAAACAGCCGTGGACGCGGATTGCCCGGTTGCGGCAGCGGCGTCACCGTCCCGACCTCGACGCTCCCGAACCCGAGCGCCAGCAGCGCTGGCGCCGCGACGGCGTTCTTGTCGAACCCGGCGGCAATCCCGATCGGATTGGGAAACGTCCTCCCGAACAGCGACACCGCCAAACGCGGATCCTCAACACGATAGATCCGCCGCAGCGCCGCGCACGCCGCCGGTGACCGCGAGGCAAGATGCAGCAAGCTGAGCGCCCGCTCATGCACGGACTCGGGATCGAGCCGGAAGAGCACCGGCCGGATCAGATCGTAACCGCCCATCCGCCCCCTTCAGTCGATCCCTATCCAGTACATGCCATCACGCCCCACCGCCACCGAGCCAATACAGGCGATAAGAGGCTATGCCTCTCGCGCGCACTCAGGAGATCAGAGAGAGCGAGGCCGAGCCTCACTTGGCCTCCGCGACCGCCTCGATCTCGACGAGAAAATCGGGATTCGCCAGGCTGCTCACCACCGCCAGCGTGCTCGCCGGCACGTAGCCGTACGGCGCGAACACCCGGTCCCGCACCTCCGCGACGAGCGGCCGGTATTCCAGGCTCGTCACCAGCACCGTGATCTTGCCGACCCGGTCCAGCCCGGAGCCAGCCGCCTCCAGCACCGCCTTCAAATTGGCGAAGATCTGCTCTGCCTGCGCCTTCGCGTCCCCCTTCCCGACCAATTGCCCGTCCGGCGTCAGAGCCACTTGCCCGGAGACGAAGATCAGATTCCCCATCCGGACAGCATGCGAGTAGCCAGTGGTCTTGTGAACCGTGGATGGATTGAAGATCTCCATGCTGCTGCGCGCCTCCTCGCGTCCCGCCAACGAATCGCCCACTCAAAGCTCGATCGGCAGCACGAACTTCCCGTCGCGCAGCACGACTTCGCCGTCAACCGTCACCGTCCCGCCTTCCCGCAGGTCGCAGATCAGATCCCAATGGATCGCGGACTGGTTGACGCTCCCGGTATCCGGATAGCCCGCGCCGAGCGCGATGTGGATCGTGCCGCCGATTTTCTCATCGAGCAGGATGTTCTTCGTGAACCGCGTGATGTCGAAGTTGGTCCCGAACGCGAACTCACCGAGTGTGCGAGCTCCCGGATCGGTCTCCAGCGCGCTGAGCAGATACGCCTCCTCCCGTCCCGCGCTCGCCTCCACCACGCGCCCACGCTCGAAACGCAGCCGGATATCGGCGATCTCCCGCCCCGCCGTCACCACCGGGAACGAGCAGCGGATGACTCCCTCCGCCGATGTCTCGATCGGCCCCGTGAACACCTCGCCCGACGGAAAATTGCGATGCCCATCGGAGTTGATCCACCGCCGCCCCTTCACCGAAAGCCGGAGATCGGTGTCCGGCCCCAGGATGTGGATCTCGTCCTTGTCCTGGAGCCACTCGATCAATCGCGCCTGCCCGGCCGCCAGTCGCCGCCAGGCCGCCGCCGGATCGGGCTCGTGGAGCTTGCACGCGCGAAAGATGAACTCGGCGAAGTCGTCGGTCGCCATGTCGGCGTCCTGCGCGTGCGCGTCGGTCGGGTACAGCGTCGAGGTCCAGCGCAGCGTCCCCTCCGCGGCGCGGCGAAGGAAGGTCTGGCGCAGCTCCGCGCGAGCCGCCGCATAGCGCCGCTGCCGCTCCGGATCGAGCCCGCTCGCGGTCTTGGTGTTCGTCTCCGCCATCACGGAGATGACCACGTCCGCCTCGGCGCGCTGGAAACGCTCGATCGGCGAGATCGCGGCAAGCTGCTCGTCCGTCCCGTTGGCGATGAGATCGTTGACCAGCCCGCTGAAGGTCGGCATCATCACCGGATGCCCACCGCGATTCACGAACTGCCGGTAAATGGCGCGCAGCAGCGGCTCCGCCGCCACTCCGCCCGTGATCGCGACGACGTCTCCCGGCCGCACCTCGACCGAGTATCCCGTCAGGACTTCTGCCCACCGTTCGATGCGCGGATCGGACACCTCACCCTCGCGTCATTCATGAGCCCTCTCGCGGCCGCCTCGCCGAATCGAAGCGCTCGGCGGCTGATTCTACCGCGCCGCATATCCCCTCGAGCCGGCCAAGATTCCATCAATCGGTAGACTTGCTTCGATCGCGCCGGCCCTGGCGCCGCGTTCCCTGGCCGGCCACAAGGAGTCTGCAATGCGAGTCGCCGTCTTCAGCACCAAGCGATACGACCGCGAATTCCTGACCCGCGCCAACGCGGCCCACCGCCATGAATTGACCTTCTTGGAACCGCGCCTGACGCTCGACACCACCGTCCTCGCCTCCGGGTTCCCCGCCGTCTGCGCCTTCGTCAACGACGTCCTAGACCAGCCCGTCCTCTCCGCGCTGGCTCAGCAAGGCACCCGCGCGATCGCCCTCCGCTCGGCCGGGTTCAACAACGTCGACCTCGAGGCAGCGGACCTGCTCGGCATGACCGTCGTCCGCGTCCCCGCCTACTCGCCGCACGCCGTCGCCGAGCACACCGTCGGCCTGATCCTGGCGCTGAATCGGCACCTCCCCCGCGCCTTCAACCGCGTCCGCGAGGGAAACTTCGCGCTCGACGGGCTGATGGGCTTCGATCTGCACGGCAAGACGGCCGGCATCGTCGGCACGGGCAAGATCGGCACGATCGTCGCGCGCATCCTCGCCGGCTTCGGCTGCCGCCTCCTCGCCCACGACCCGCACCCCAACGAGGAGTGCCTGTCCCTCGGCGCGACCTACCTGCCGCTGCCCGACCTCCTGGCCCAGAGCGACATCGTCACGCTCCACACACCGTTGACCCCGCGCACCTACCACCTGATCGACCGCGACGCGGTCGCCCAGATGCGTCGCGGCGCGATGCTCGTCAACACCAGTCGCGGCGCCCTGCTCGATACCCGCGCCATCATCAATGGGTTGAAGTCCGGACAGATTGGCGCGCTTGGGCTCGACGTCTACGAGGAGGAGGAAGGGCTCTTCTTCGAGGATCTTTCCGGTCGCGTGCTCCAGGACGATGTCTTCGCGCGGCTCCTCACCTTCCCGAACGTGCTGATCACCGGCCACCAGGCCTTCTTCACCCGCGAGGCACTGACCGCCATCGCCGAGACCACACTCGCCAACCTCTCGCTGATCGAGCGCGGCGAGCCATGCCCCAACGTCGTGACCTCGGCGCGCCTCGTCGGCTCCTAGTCGCTACCGCCGCTTCTCCAGCAGCGCCCCGGCCGCGATCATCAGCGCGTCGAGCTCAGCGCCGTTGATGTCCTTCTTCGGATCGTTGGCGATGACCGCCATCGTGAACCAGCGGCCGTCCGCCCGCTGCAACAGCCAGACGTGGCTCCGCACCCCGGACTCGTAGCCGCCCTTGTATCCGACGTAGCTCCAGACCGCCGGATCGAACATGATCCCCGGCTCGAGCGACAATGCGTTCTCGATCGGATCCAGCCCCGGCTGCCCCGCCATGTCGTGCAGCATCGCTACCGCCCGGCACAGATCCGCGGCCGAAGCGAACCACTCGACAGAGTCGATCAGATACGGACCAATCCAATCCTCGCCGTCCCAAAGCGTGTCCGCCAGCGGGTCGACCTCCCGCCGGAGAAAGCGGCGCTTGCCTTCCTCATCCGCGCGCAGGTACGGCTCGACCTGCTCCGGCGTCATCCGAATCTTGATCGCGAACCACTCCCGCGTCAGCAGCAACGGCCGGTTCCGCTCCGGAGCGGCGTGCCCCATCGCCGCCATCATCTCCTCGACGTTGCGCCGCCCCAACCGGTGGATCAGGTGATCGGTCGCCGTGTTGTCGCTTTCGGAGATCATCCGCTCGGCGTAGGAGCGGAGCGGCAAGAGGGATCCGTCCGGATAGTAGAGCAGCTCGCCGGACGGCAAGCTCTTCAGCCCCGCGCGGAGCGGCATGAGCTCGTCCCAGCTCGCCTCGCCCGCTTCCACCTGCCGCGCTAGCTCTCCGAGCACATAGAGCTTGAACGATGAGGCGACCGCCAGCTCCTCATCGGGATTGACGCTGGAAAAGCTCCGGCACTCCCCGTCGCTCACCTCCGCGGCAATGAAGCTCACCTCGGGTGCCAAGCGCTGCAGCCGCCGTTCGAGCGCCTTCCAGGATCGCGGCGCCTTTTCCGGCGGCGCCACCGGCCAGACCGCCCGGAAATAGAGCGTCGTAATCCGGTGCGGCGGCGACGGCTCGACCTCCAGCACGAACCGCCAGAGCTGCCCTCCCGCGCCGCGCAGCAGCGCCCGCGCCCGCGTCTCCGTCACGCCCCCTTCGAAGCGCGCCACCCCCACCGGCGCGATCGGCACGAGATAGGTCATGATGTCCGCGATCAACGCCGAAGGCGGCAACGCCCGCACGTAATCCTCGGTGAAACGGGCGGCAACCTCCGCCTCTGTCAGGCTCGCCCCGCCTTCGTTCCCCGCCTGCAGCGCCCAGGCAAGCTGCTCTCCCGCCGGCGTCGACGGGATCGCCAGCCCTGGCAACGGCGCGGCGCGCAGCGATGGCTGAATCAGCCCCAGCGGCGCGAAGAGAACGATGCCGACGAGCGTGAGAAAGACGAAGCGGACGCGCGGCAATCGGTGCTGAGAGGACATGGCCAGCAAAGCCAATGGCGCGGAGCGATCTCGATGGTTATGGAGCGATTGTACCCCCGGCCAGGGCACGCCGCGAGGCGAACGATCACTTCACGGCGTCGCCCACATCACGCGCCGCTCGCTGCTGGCGCGGCGGCCGGTGACGCGGTCGGCGTTCCAACTGCCTCCGCCTCCGGCACGCGCAGGATCAGCGTCGCGCCCTGCAGCTCGCCCCGCGAGTAGCCAGCGACCGCCAGCGATTCCGCCGACGACGACGAAGGTTGCCCCTCGCTGACCGGCATCTGCATCGCCTCGGTCATCCCGGCCTCGATCGCCAGCTCCGACAAGCGCGCGAGATCGACGTACACGATCCAGTCGCGCTCCTCCGGCAGCCCCTGCACTGCCGCCTGGTACCGTGGATTGTCCGCCAGCGATCCAGCCGTCCCGCTCTGGTAGTCGCTCAAGCCGCTCCCATAGCCGACCACGAGCTGCCCACCGACGACGCCGAACTCCAGGTGCACCGTCACGGGACGATCCGGCACCGGGACATCGAGTACCTGGAGGAGACCGCCCTCAACTTCGCGGGTTTGCAGGCCGAGTCCCATGCCGGAAGACGACAGACCAGCATTGATCAACACGGCCATCTTCGAGACCGCGTCGGCGACGCGCACCGCGTTGCCCACATCGGAGACGAAGATCCCGTCCAGCCCGTTCGGATCGAGCCCGTCCGCCGTCACGGCCAGACCGTACTCCCCAACCAGCTGATCGAGGACATCCGTCCGCGGGTTGAAGCCGAGGACTCGCGCCACACGCGCATAGATCTCGGCCGGCCCTCTCGGCGACGCCTCCGTTCCGGACGGCGCGAACCCGCCGAACCCTTCCGCGACGCCACTGGCGAAGAGCAGCGCC
>Ga0181858_1000314_pt1 | contig 22042 bp, 15 predicted proteins | sample NewIslPassag4_SG_FD_130749 | JGI IMG/M metagenome (GOLD analysis project Ga0181858, IMG submission 130749) | Feedstock adapted compost microbial communities from Newby Island compost facility, Milpitas, CA, USA - Passage 4_SG | ecosystem: Engineered > Solid waste > Feedstock > Composting ...
CCGATATACCCCCTGGGGGTATCATGACATCACGGGCCGCACCCCAACTGGCGGCAGGCGCCCGGCAACCTGTGCCTTCACGCACACGGTCCTCCTCGCAGAAGGGTTCCCCCACGATGAGTTCGACGCCACAGCATCCGGAGCAGCACCGGCACGACCACGGTGACCGCGTGGATCATCCGCAGCCCGAACAGGCGGAACATGCGGAGCATGGAGCGCACGCCGGCCATGCCGAGCATCAGGCGCATACGGATCACGCGGACCATGATCACGCCATGCGCATGGACTCGGTCGACGGCCGCACCGGAGAGCTGGAGCACGCGGCCCACGAGGCGCATGCCGGGCACGCTGCGCACGAGGCACACGCCGAGCACGGCGGCCACGGTGACCACCTGGACCATGCCGGTCATGCCGGTCATGGCGGACACGCCGGGCACGCGGGACACGCCGAGGTCTTCCGGCGGCGCTTCTGGATCAACCTGATCCTGACCATCCCGATCCTGCTTTATAGCGAGATGCTCCAGGACTGGCTCGGCTTCAGCATGCCGACCTTCCCCGGCAGCGACCTGATCCCGCCGGTGTTGGGCACCGTCGTCTTCCTCTACGGCGGCGCGGTCTTCATCCAGGGAGGCTGGGATGAGATCCGGGCGCGCCAGCCGGGGATGATGCTCCTGATCTCGATGGCGATCGCCGTCGCCTTCGTCGCCAGCGCCGCCAGCACGCTTGGCTGGTTCAACCTCGAGTTCTGGTGGGAGCTGGCGCTGCTGATCGACGTCATGCTCCTCGGACACTGGCTCGAAATGCGAGCGCTCGGCCAGGCACAAAGCGCGCTCCAGGCGCTGGCCGCGCTCCTGCCGGATGAGGCCGAGCGCGTCGTCGCCGGCACGGTCGAGCGGGTGCCGCTGGAAGCGCTCCGCCCCGGCGACATCGTCCTGGTACGCCCCGGGGCACGAGTCCCGGCCGACGGCACGATCGTCGATGGCCGGGCCGAGCTGGACGAGTCGATGATGACCGGCGAATCGCGCCCGGTGCCCAAGGAGACCGGCGATGCGGTCGTCGCCGGGAGCGTCGTCCAGGGCTCGGCACTGCGGGTGCGCGTCGACGCGGTCGGGGACGATACCGCGCTGGCCGGGATCGAGCGGCTGGTGGCGGAGGCGCAGCAGTCGCGCTCGCGGGCGCAGGCGCTGGCCGACCGTGCAGCGGCGCTGCTCTTCTACATCGCGGTCGTGGCCGGCATCGCAACGTTCATCATCTGGGCCGCGCTAGGGGACATCGACTCCGGGGTGGTCCGCACGGTGACCGTGCTCGTGATCTCATGCCCCCACGCGCTCGGCCTGGCGATCCCGCTGGTGATCGCGCTCTCGACCTCCCTGTCGGCACGCCACGGCATCCTGGTCCGGGACCGGCTGGCGCTGGAGCGCATGCGCGAGATCACCACGGTGCTGTTCGACAAGACCGGGACGCTCACCCGCGGCGAGCACGCCGTCACCGGTATCGTCGCGCTCGACGGCGATGCCGACGCCCTCCTGGCTGCAGCAGCCGCGGTCGAGGCCGACAGCGAGCACCCGCTGGCCCGCGCCATCGTCACCGCCGCCGAGGCCCGGCGGGTCAGCGTCCCGCGTGCGACGGACTTCCGCGCCATCGCCGGGCGCGGGGTCGAGGCCCAGGTCGACGGCACCGAGGTCGCCGTCGGTGGACCGAACCTGCTCCGCGAGCGGGGCCTGGAGGTGCCGGATGACCTGGCCGAGCGCGTGCGCCCCTGGCAGGAGCGCGGCGCGGCGGTGCTGCACGTCGTCCGCGACGGCCGGGTCGTCGGCGCGCTGGCACTGGAGGACGAGATCCGGCCGGAGTCGCGCGAGGCGGTCGAGGCGCTGCACGCCCGCGGCGTCCGGGTGGTCATGATCACCGGCGACGCGCGGCCGGTAGCCGAGGCGGTCGGGGCCGAGCTCGGCGTCGATGAGGTCTTCGCCGAGGTGCTGCCGGAGGACAAGGCCAACGCGGTCGCGACGCTTCAGCAGCGCGGCGAGCGGGTGGCGATGGTGGGTGACGGCGTGAACGACGCCCCGGCGCTGGCTCGCGCCGATGTCGGCATCGCGATCGGCGCCGGGACCGACGTCGCCATCGAGTCGGCCGGCGTGATCCTGGCCTCGAACGACCCCCGCGGCGTGGTGAGCGTCATGGAGCTCTCCCGGGCCAGCTACCGCAAGATGGTCGAGAACCTGGCTTGGGCCGCCGGGTACAACATCATCGCGATCCCGCTGGCCGCCGGGGTGCTGGCACCGTGGGGGATCGTCCTGCCGCCGGCCGTCGGCGCGCTGCTGATGAGCGCCTCGACGATCATCGTGGCACTGAACGCCCAGACCCTGCGCCGGCTGGACCTGCGCCCAGAGGCCGCCACGCACGAGCACGGCGGCCCGCCGCCCACCCGCGGGCGACAGGAGCCAGCCCTCTCGCGAGCAGGCTAGTTCCTACCCGCTGTTTGCCGGCACCACCCCGCTGGGGTGGTGCCGTTCGCGTCGCCACACGCAACAGCAGGCACAGGATGTGCGCACAAGTGGCCCACTTCCTGGCGATTTCGGCGCGTGCCAATGAGGCGCGGCGCTTCGTGGATCAGGAGATCATCCCCGGGCTGTGCTGCTGCCGTCGTGACGGCGCCGCTCGGCGGCGCCTGACAGCTTCGTCAGCGGTCTGTCACCCGTCTGTCATCCAAGAATCGTTATCGATGGCCTACTATTCTTATGTTTCCTACCTTTCGCGGGTCCGCCTCCCCGCCCACCTCAATCGGTAAAGGAGGTGAACCGCCGCTTCGGTCCGGTGAGTGTCCACCCACCTGACCTGGAGACCGAACTCACCGTATCCCGGCAATCGTGTGGACCAGAATCGAGGGAGTACGATGAGAACGAGGCTCGTTCGCCTCCTGGTAATTCTCGCACTGATGCTCTCCGCCATGACCAGTCTGGGGTTTACCGCCGCCGCTCCCCCAGCGGGAAGCACCGGCACCGGCATGCCCGGCCGGTACCTCGTCGCGCTCAAGAGCACGGGGGATGCGCGCTTGATGCAGACCCAGGTCTCCGAGATGCAGACCCGGATCGCCAACATGGGCGGCACGGTTGTCCAGAACCTCGCGCCGCTCAACCTCCTGGTGGTTCAGGGGACCGATCAGGTCAAGCAGCGGTTGAAGGCCGACCCTCGCGTGGCCGGCGTCGCCACCGACCGCATCCAGCGCATCGTCCCGCCGGAGATGGCCCAGGACAGGTTTAGCCCCCCGCAGGCGGCTGAGCCGATCACGGTCGACCTGACCGACGACGTCGAGGGCGGCCGGGTCACGGCCGACCCGGCGTTCGACCTGTCCGGCCTGATGTGGAACATCGACCGGATCGAGGCCCCGGAGGCCTGGGACACCACGTCCGGGCAGCCCGAGGTACTGGTCGGCGTGGCAGACACCGGCCTCGACACCACCCACGTCGATCTGAAAGACAACATCGACTCGGTGGTCGACTTCACCCAGGGCGAGACTCCGCCCATCTGTGGCACGCTCTTCGGGGTCTCGGATCAGGATCTCGCCACCCAGTTCGGCGGGCCGGCCGACGGTGACTGGAACGGGCACGGGTCGTGGATCGGCGGCAACATCGCCGCGGTGATCAACAAGCAGGGCGTCAACGGCATCGCGCCCAACGTCAAGCTGGTCTCGCTCAAGATCTCGCAATGGTGCGGCTATGCCTATGATTCGACGATCCTCTCCGCCTTCCTCTACGCCGCCCAGAACGGGATCGACGTGGTCAACCTCTCCTTCGGCGGCTACCTTGACCGCAGCGACCCCGAGCAGGACATGGTCTACGGCCAGTACGCCTCCGCGATCGAGATGGCCCGATCCCAGGGGACGATCATCGTCGCCGCCGCAGGGAACGAGCATGTGGAGATCGGAGAGGGTGGCCAAGTGCTCAGCAGCGGCATGCTGACCACCCCAGGCACCGCTCCGGATGGGTTCCTCGACCTCAAGGGGATGTACGAGCTTCCGGGCGGGGTTCCGGGCGTCGTCGACGTCGGCTCGACCGGCAACCTCGTGAACGAGCCGTCTGACGAGTGTGCCGAGGGGACGACCGATGGCTCGGTCGCGACCTGCAAGCCGGAGGACGACGCGCACCAGCCGTACGGGGCCGGTAAGGAGAATCAGCTCGCCTACTACAGCAACTACGGACCGCGGATCGACCTCGTCGCCCCCGGCGGCTCCCGGATGTTCAACCTGCCGCTCTGGGATCGCGGCGGCACGCCTGGATTCCCCTACACCGTCGCCGACGACTTCACCGCGTGGCAGACCTTCTCCACGACGTCGAACTGGGCGATCTACACCGGGCAGATCCCCTGCTTCCTGTTCATCGGCGGCGGGTTCCCGGAGGGGCAGTGCTACACGACGATCCAGGGGACGTCGATGGCCACCCCGCACGTCGCGGCCGTCTTCGCCCTGGCTGCCAGCGCGAACCCGGACCTGCGCGGCGATCCGGACCGCCTGGTGGAGATCGTCAAGGATTCCGCTCAACAGATCACGGGGAACGAGACCCCGCCGCTCGACCCGAGCGACACCTCGCCCGGAGACATCGGCGGCCCGGCGTGCCCGACCGGGTACTGCCATCTGGGCGGAGACCCGATCCCCGATGAAGACGCCTACGGTGCCGGGCTGGTGGACGCCGCGGCCGCCGTTGAGGCAGCGATGGATGAGAGCACCGTGAGCCAGAGCCGGCCATGATCGCGGCACTGGCGCACTGATACGCCTCAGTAGGGACGAGTGCCGGGAGCTGTGCAGCTCCCGGCACTCGTCGGCCTCACACCCGACCAGTCTGGGAGCGCCGCGGTGCGGCGACGAGGACGGCGGCGCCGAGCGCCAGGCTGACGGCACCGCAGGCGAGGTAGAGCGTGGCCCCCCCCAGCCGCTCGGCCATCGTCCCGGCGACGGGGAAGACGCCGATCATCACCACCGAAAAGATCCACGATTCGAGCGACAGGATGGTCGCCCGCTGGTCCGACGGGATCTGTCGGTTGAACCAGGCGATCAGCAGGGGCTCCGCCAGCCCATATGCGATCTGCGCCACGAGGTAGGCACCGATCGCCAGCAGGATGGGCTCGGCTGCCATGCCGGACAGCCCAAGCCCGGCGACCGCGGTCACACCCGCGAATTGCCGGGCGAAGCGGCCGCGCCGCGCCACTCGCCCGAGGAGCGCCGCACCCGCGGCGTTCAGCAGCAGGGAGATGCCGGCAACGAGGCCGATGGTGCTGTTGGACAACCCGCGCGCCGTCAGGGCTGCCTGCAGGTAGAGGTGTGCCACCGTCGACGCCGTCCAGAACAAGCCCGAGAGGAGCAGCACCATGGCGACGTCGGGGCGCTGCGCCAGCACCCCGCGCGCCTCCGCGGCATGCGTGCGGATCGACCGGTGCACACCTGCCGTGGCACGCTGCCGGGGCGCCTCCACCAGCCCGGCGGCCAGCCAGGCGCCACCCAGCCCGGCGCCGATCCCCAGCGCGAAGGGGATCCCGTAGCTCACCTCCGAGAGGGCCGCTCCCAGCCAGGTTGCAGCCGCCCCGACGACGTAGGCCGCGCCCAGCAAGCGGCCGACGATGCCGGTGTAGCGGGCGTGCCCCTCCGGGACGCCTCCGAGCGCGTCGTAGAGGTAGGCCTGATCGCTGCCCGAGGCGAAGCTGTAGGAGGCACCGGAGAGAAAGAGCGCCAGCATGACGACCGACAATGACGGCGCGAGCCAAAGGAGCGCCACCCCGGTGGCCGTCAGCAGCCCGCTGATCATCAGCGTCCAGCGACGTCCGATCAGGTCGGCCAAGGCGCCGGACGGCACCTCCAGCAGGACCGGCGCCAGGTGGAACGCGGACTCAGCCAATCCGATTTCGGCCAGACTGTAGCCGCGGCTCTGGAGGTAGATGATCCAGATCGCGCTGTCGAACTTGGCTTCCCAGCTCAGCCGGTAGGCGTAGAAGCGACGGAGGGTGCGAGCCGCCGTCTTTGGCGGGACGGCCGATCCGTCTCCGAGCATGCGAGCGCACTCCCATCAACGACGGGAGGGGCAACGATGCGGCGCCCACTCCCACTGCCCTTGCGCGCCAACCTCTCAGGGCAGTGGTGCCGTGTGCGACTTGTGGCTCTGCTCGGTCAACCAGGCCGCCTCGCGCTTGTCTGGCAGGGTTTCGGCCATTGCGTGTCGCTCCTCACGGGAACCCGTGCAGCGCGCGGATGATACCACAGAGCACAGGACCCGCCACCTTCGACGTATACTCACCGACGGGGAACTGGAGCAGGGGAGGAGAACCACCAGGTGAGCAGCACCGAGACGGGGATCGCTGTCGCGCACGAGGTAATCGAGCGACATAGTTTCGCGCTGCTGGAGGCCGCCCGCATCTACCACACGGTGTGGCCGGATCCGAGCACCCGCTACGTGGACGTCGTCGCCATGCTCAACCGGCACGCCGGGTACCCGGGCTTCGCCGGCTTGCTGGTCCGCGACAGCACCGGTCAGGCAGTCGCGATGGCCTACGGGCACACCACCTGCCCAGGGCAGTGGTGGCACGACCGTGTCGAGCCCGAGCTGCCATCCGAATCCGCCGGCTGGCTCGATGACTGTTTCGTCCTCGTCGAGCTAGCGGTACTTCCGGAGTATCGGAGGCGCGGCATCGCCCGCGAGTTGGTGGAGCGACTTCTCCGCAACCGGACGGAGGCGCGCGCCGCCCTCTCAACGCAGGAGGACAACGAACCCGCCATTGCCCTGTACACCACGCTCGGCTGGCGGCAGATCGCCGGCCCCATGCGTTTCGATCCCGCCGGGGCGCCCTACATCATTATGGGGCGTGAGTTACCGGGAGCGTAGGAGCGCCCGTACCACGGGATGTCGTCACGCGCCGTCACGCTCCCGCGGGGCGAGATCCGCGTTGGCCAGGCGGGCGACGAGGCGGCCGACCTGCTTCGCGTCCTCCTTAGCCATGCCCCGGCTGCAGGCAGCGGTGTAGAACTGGAGCGCCAGCGAGGTCAACGCCAGCGGCGTGCCCAGATCGCCCCCCAGCGCCTCGGCCAGCTTCAAGTCCTTCCGCATCAACTCGAGCCGGAAACCGGGGGACGGCGCAGGCTGATCCCCCTCGGCCGCGGCCCGCAGAAGCGTCGGCACGGCGTCCGTCCAGGCCGCCGAGTTCCCGGAACTGGACTTGACCACCTCGTACAGCAGCGAGAGGTCCGCACCCGCATTGGCCGCCAGCGACAGCGCCTCCCCGACGAGTACCAGCGTGGTGCCGGTCAGCATGTTGTTGATGATCTTGAAGACCTTGCCCAGCCCGACGTCGCCCACGTGATAGATCTTGCTCCCCACGACCTCCAGGAGCGGCCGCACCTCCTCCAGGACGGCGCTGTCGGCGCCGACCATGAGCGTGAGCGTCCCGCGCTCCGCGCCGTACACACCGCCACTGACCGGGGCGTCCACCACCCGGATCTGGCGCCGGGCCGCTTCCGCCGCCACCCGCTGGATCATCATCGGTGAGGTCGTGCTGAAGTCGATGATCGTGCCGCCGGGCTGCATGTTCTCAATCACGCTGTCCGGGCCGAGAAAGACCTGGAAGAGGTCATCGTCCGCCGGCAGGCAACTCATCACCACGTCGCTCTGGCTGGCGACCAGGAGCGGCGTCGGGACCGCGGTCGCGCCCGCGGCGGTCAACCGCTCCACGGCCTCATCCCGCCGGCTCGTGAAGACGACGTCGTAGCCGGCCTGGCACAGGCGGAGCGCCATCGGCAGCCCCATCGCGCCGACTCCGATGAACCCGATCCGCTTGTTGTCCATCGCTGCGCTCCTTCGACATATGCGTCATGCGTCACACGTCATGCGTCACCCGTATTGCGTACTGCATGTCGTGTCATGCTCACCTCTCCCACCAGGGGAGAGGGGCCGGGGTGAGGGGGACGCATGACGTATGACGTATGACGCATCACGCTCCTCACCCGCCGTCGAAGACGGGCACGAACTCGGTCAATCGGGATCGCTGGCCGGGGTAGCTGCGGTCCAGCTCGACGCGGTAGCGAACACGGTCTGCGCGGTAGTAGCGCCGCTGGAAGTAGATCGGCTCGCGTCCCTCGGTGTAGGAGACGCGCTGGATGATGAGCAGGGGCGCGCCTCGCTCGACCTGCAACGCCTTGGCCAGCTCCGTCGTCGCCTTCCCGGCCTCAATGACGAACGTACCGGAGACCACCGGAATCTGATACTGGGTCTCCAGGATGTGGTAGATCGTCTCGCTCTCCAGCGCCGAGCGCTGGAGCAGCCGCCCATAGCGCAGCGGCAGGTAGGTTACGTCGAAGGCGATCGGCGAGGCGTCGGCGAGCCGCAGGCGATCGAGCCGAACCACCAGCGTCCCCGGGGCGAGGTCGAGATGCCGCGCTACCTCAGACGAAGCCGGTTCCTCGCCGAGGTGGGTGATCCGCGACGCCGGTTGCAGCCCGGCCGCCGCCATGTCCTCGACGAAGTCGGTCAGGCGGATCAGCTCATGCTCCACCAGCGGCGCGGTGACGAACGTCCCCTTCCCGCGCTGGCGCCAGAGCAGCCCGGCATCAACCAACTGGTCGAGTGCGGCACGCACCGTGATCCGGCTCACGCCGAACTGCGCGCATAGCTCCGCCTCCGACGGCACGCGGTCGCCCGGACGGTACATCCCCTCGGCGATCTGCCGCCGCAGCCGGGCGGCCAATTGTTGATACAGCGGGGTCGATCCCGCCCGTAGCTCGCTCATCCCGCCCTCCCGGGCCCGCGTCCCATCAAGCCGATCACGACGCGAGCCACCCGGCCGGACTCAGGCCATCGATGCGACGACCTCCACCAGCCGGTCTACCTCCTCCTCGGTGTTGTAGTAGTGGGGCGACGCGCGCACCACGCGTTCCAGTCCCCGCGCCATCATGTCGTAGCGGGTGGAGGCCACGGTCGAGACGGTGACATTGATCCGCTCCGCCGCCAGCCGCTGCTTGATCGCCTCCGGGTCCACGCCCTCAAGCGTGAAGCTGACGATCCCGCCGCGCTCGACCCCGAGGTCGTGGACCGCGCCGCCCGGGATCTCGCAGATCCGTTGGCGCAACATCTCAGCCAGCGATCGGAGCCGCGCGGAGCCCGCCTCGACCCTGACCGCCATGGCGTAGGACGCGGCGACGCCCAGCCCGATTTTGCCGGCGACGTTCGATTCCCAGTTCTCGAAGCGCCGCGCGTCGCCGCGGATTTCGTAGCGATCGGGCGCCACCCAGGTAGCCGCGTGCAAGTCGAGGAAGACCGGCTCGACCTGCTCCACGATCTCGCGGCGGACGTAGAGGAACCCGACACCCCGTGGGCCGCGCAGGTACTTCCGGCTGGTTGCCGACAGCATGTCGCAGCGGATGGCCCGCACGTCGATCGGCACCTGCCCGACCGACTGACACGCGTCGACCAGGAAGAAGGCGCCCGCCTCGCGTGCCACCTTCCCGATCTCCGCCACCGGCTGGATCAGCCCGCCGTTGGTCGGGATGTGGCTCACCGCGATCAGACGCACCCGGTCGTCCATCATCTCGCGCAGCGCCGCCACCGACATCTGCCCGTGCTCGTCGTTCGGCACGACCTCGACGGTCACGCCGCTGCGCCGGGCGACCTGCAAAAAGCTGATGACGTTGCTGGCGTACTCGGCCATCGAGGTGAGGATCCGGTCGCCCGGCTTGAACGGGATCGAGTAGAAGGCCATGTCCCAGGCGCGGGTGGCGTTCTCGACGATGGCGATTTCGTCACGCCTGGCGCCGATCAGGCGTGCAACCGCGTCGTACGTCCCCTCGATGAACTCCTCCGCGGCGTCCGCGGCCTCGTAGCCGCCGATGCGGCTCTCCAGCGTGAGGTGGTCGATGGTCGCATCAATCACCGGCCGGGGCATCAACGCCGCGCCGGCATTGTTGAAGTGGATCACCTCCCGGCAGCCGGGTGTGTCCTCCCGCAGTCGCCGCACCTGCTCGGCCGTGAGCATGCCTCCTCCTCGCCGCGTGCCCAATCTCTGGATTCTGCGTCAAGTCTAGCCGTTTCCGGGGTAGGAGTCATGCACTACGGGCGGCACGTGGGCGCGGGATGGCGCGCCACGACGAGATCCGAACGAGCGGCACCGTGTCCCCTTTGGGCGAGCGCCATCCAACGGATGGACCGCGAGACCACGCGGTCCTAGAATCCCTGTCGCCATCGCCTGATCCTCACGGTACGATAGGTGGCGCTGGTGGAATCGGTCTTGCCGGGCGAGCCGGTGAGGACAGAGGAGCGGTTGGTGGCAGAGATCTATCGGATGACCGCAGGGCGGCGGCTGGCCAACACCTTCATCCGCGCGATGCTGACCGTCGGTGTACCGATCAAGGATACCTACGTGTTGACGGTCCGTGGCCGGCGCACCGGACGGCCGCGCTCGACACCGGTGCGCCTGGTCCAGGAGGGCGGGCAGCGCTGGCTGGTTGCCCCCTACGGCCCAGTCAACTGGGTGCGCAACGCGCGGGCGGCAGGCCAGGTGACGCTCAGCAGTGGGCGCCGGTCGGAGACGGTCGCTATCGAGGAGTTGGGACCGGCCGAGAGCGCACCGGTGCTGCGGCGCTACCTCGCCGAGGTGCCGATTGTCCGCCCGTTCTTCGATGTCACGCCGGACTCGCCCCTGGAGGCGTTCGCCGCCGAGGCGCCGCGCCACCCCGTCTTTCGCATCGTCGGCCCGGCGGGGGAGAACCGCTCGCGCGGCGCGTCCCTTTGACGCGGCATCGTCGCGCTGTTAGCATCATGGCGTCCATGAGATTTTTCCGGGGGAGCCAGCGGTGGGAGGGACCATGGAGCTCAACGTCGATCTGCTCAAGCGTATCTGCGAGGCGTCCGGCATCCCGGGCCGCGAGGAGCAAGTCCGCGAGATCGTGCTGAGCGAGATCGAGCCGCTCGTCGACGAAGTGCAGGTCGACGCACTGGGCAATGTCATCGCGACGAAGAAGGGCCGGGGCGGCCCACGAGTGATGCTGGCGGCACACATGGACGAGATCGGGTTCATGGTCCGCCACATCGACGACAGGGGGTTCGTACGCCTGCAGAACGTGGGCGGTTTCGACGGGCGCATGCTGGCTGCGCAGCGGGTGCTGGTCCATACCAGGAACGGCGATGTGCTCCGCGGCGCGCTCCAGCCCGCCTCCAAGCCGATCCACGTGCTCCAGCCGGATGAGGTCAAGCCGTTCAAGGTCACTGACTTCTACGTCGACCTTGGCCTGCCCGCCGAGGAGGTCCGCGCGCGGGTCGACATCGGCGACATGGTGACGCTCGACCGGACCCTGGAGCGGGTCGGCAATACGGTCATGAGCAAGGCGCTCGACGACCGCGTCTCGGTCTTCATCATGATCGAGGCGCTGCGAGCGCTCGGCGACCACGAGGCGGAGATCATCGCGGTCGCGACCACCCAGGAGGAGGTCGGCCTGCGCGGGGCGGGGACGGCAGCCTTCGGCGTTGAGCCGGACGTCGGCGTGGCGCTCGACGTGACGATGGCCGGGGACATCCCCGGGCTCAATCCGGAGGAGCAGGTGACCCGGCTCGGGGATGGGGTGGCGATCAAGGTATTCGACTCGTCCCACATCCCGAATCACAAGCTGGTGCGTCACTTCCGCGACGTGGCCGAGCGCCACGGGATCAAGTACCAGCTTGAGGTGCTCAGCCGCGGCGGCACCGACGCCGGGGCGATGCAGCGCACCCGCGCCGGAGTTCCGGTGATTACCATCTCGACGCCGACGCGCTACCTCCACACCGTGAATGAGATGGCGCACGTGGACGACATCCAGGCAGCGATCCAACTCGTCGCACGCTATCTGGAGGAAGCGCACACGGGGGATTACCGGCTCGGCTAAGAGGCCAGGCGCCGGAGTTGCTGGTGGAGGGCTCCGGCGCCGGTCGGCCCCATTCCGCCCGTGCAGCCGCTGGGACGGAGCGGCGGCACCGGGCGGCTGAATCCAATGACCGTTTGAGGAGGAGACGAGCGACCGGCCGATTCGAGGCGCGGAGAGGGAGAGCATGGTCGCGCGCCTGCTCCACGGGCTCAATACGCTGCGGGCACTGGCGGTGGCAGTGCTGCTGCTCGTGGTCGCCGCACCGGCAGCCTCGGCGAGCGAGCCAACGTCGGGCACGCCAGAGGCGACCGGCTGGCGCTTCGCCGGGCTGACCGTCGAGCCGGTGAACCCGGCCGTCGGCGATATCGCGACCGTCCGCTTCAGCGTCGTGGATGACGAGGGCGCGCCGCTCACCGGGTTGCGTCCGGTGGCGACGCTGCGCCCAGCCCTGACCACCTCCGGCGCCCAATCCGACCCGGTCCTGCTCGCTGCCGGCCGCCCCCTCGACGACCCCGGCTGGTATCACGTTGCGCTCGCCCTGAACCAGGCAGGTCGCTGGTGGATCGACGTGGAGGTGACCGACGACACCGGCCGCACGGCGACGACCAGCCACTTCATCGCCGTCGCCCCGACGCTCGGCACCCCGCCCGCCACGACCGACGCGCCCCTCTTCCTGCCCGGCGACTCCTGGGGCGCCTACTACCGGCTCGACCCCGACACCGGCAGTCTTGCGACCCTGAGCGGCGAGGATCTCCTCCACGCCGGGGACCACTGGTGGCTGGCCACCACCCGCCTCACCCCGCGCGGGCCGGTCACGCCCGAGTACGGCGGCACCTGGCAGCTCACGGTGGAGCTCAGCGACGGCCTCAGCGGCAAGCCGCTCTACACGATGGATCTGGGAGACATCCGTGCCTCGGTCTACGTCGGCAGCGCCGACGAGCCCGCCATCTCCACCTCGCTGGCGGTGGCACCGGACGGTTCGCATCTGTACCTCTACTGGGCGCGTCAGCTCGGCCAGGGCTGGCTCGCCAGTGTGGCGATCGCCGATACCAACACCGGCGAGATCCTGCTCCAGCGGGAGTTGACCGGCGCGGTCGTGGCCGATGTGTTCTGGGGCCGTCTCGACGTCAGTGCCGACGGATCCCAGTTGGTCCTGGCCGAGCGCGCCGCACGCTCCGCCAGCCAGAATGGCTATCGCCTGACCGTGCTCGATGCCGCCACGCTCGACACGGTCGCCCAATACCGGCGAACCGTCGCGCCGGATGACCCGCTGACGGCCTGCGTCCTCCCCTACCCCGGCCCGGCCGGCGCCATCCCCGGAGCACACCCGCTGCACTACAGCCTCTGCATGCCCCGCGGATCGCTGAGCCAGCCTGCGCTGGTGATCTGGGATCCGATCGCCGGCGCCGTCGTCCACCAGGTGTCGCTGGCAGATGTGGCCGGGGACGCGCCGCAGTACGTCGATGGCGTCGCGGCACCGGACGGCCGACACTTCTACGCGGTCAACACCGCGACCCGCCATGTGGCGGAGATCGATCTGCTCGACGGCAGCCTACTCCGCACCGCGAGCCTGGCCGCGGATCCCGGGGAACGGCCCTCCACCTTCGATCGATTCTTCGACTGGATCTTCGGCTGGGTCGCGCCACACGCCGCGGCGGGAGTCTTGATCGAGCCGGGCGTGACGATCGCACCCGACGGACGGGCGCTCTACCTGGTCCCCGCGAACAGCGCCAGCAACCCCGGGGACGGCGTGCTGGTGATCGATACCGATTCCCTCCGGGTCATCGGCCACCTGCTCGCCGGGCAGCCCGTGGCCGGAGTCCTGGTGACGCCGAACGGGCAACTCGTGGTGCGCGAGGTGGGCAGCGCCGACCGTGACGCGCTCTCGGTCCTCGACCCCGACGGGGAAATGCTCCTCTCCCTCGCGCTCCCCGGCAGCGGCATCCGCTTAGGGCAGGGGCGCTGACAGCCCGTCCCCATGCGGGTTTCCGCCGCTCCTGCGCGTGCCTGCAAGTCGCCACACGCTGTCGCAACCCGTGGTAACATTTTCGGCTCCCCTGACGTTGTAGGTAGTGAAGCGCACGTGAGCGCACAGGGTTCTTCCCCCGGAGACCCGATCCGTGCCCTTCCCTCCCCCTGACGACGCCCCGGCCCCCCGACCGGGGCGTTTTCTTATGTACAGTATGTGCAGTCCGCCCGGGTGGACGGCTGGTGCGGGGTTCCCGTGCCCATGCTAAGATGCGGCGCGTGAAGCGGCGTGCGCCGCCCTCGGGACGCGCACCACGACTGCTGCCGCCAATGACACCAGCTACATACCGCGCTGGCCGGCCGCCAGCACGGACCAGGGAAAGGGAGTGCGGTGATGTCATTCGTCGATGAGATGACCAAGACCGAGCGCGTCATGGCCGCCGTCAACGGCGACGAGGTTGACCGCGTCCCCGTCTGTTTCTGGCACCACTTCCGCCCCGAGGGGTCCGGGCGCCGGCTGGCCGAGGCCACCTTCAACTTCTTCGAAGCTACCTTCGACCTCGACATCCTCAAGATCATGCCGGATATCCCCTACCCCTTCCCGCGCCGCTCGGTCACCAAGCCGGATGACTGGCTGCTGATCGAGCCGATCGACCAGGAGCGCTCGCGCTACTTCACCCAGCGCGCCATGGCCATCCGCGCGCTCCGCGACATGGTCGGCTTCGATGTGCCGATCATCATGACGGTCTTCAGCCCCCTGGCGGAGGCGATGTACGCCGCGGAATCGCGCGAACTATTCCTGCGGCACCTGCATGAGCACCCGACCTTCGTCCACCAGGCGCTGGCGACCTTCGCCCAGAACCTGCGCGCCCACATCCAGGACTGCATCGACGCCGGTGCCGACGGCGTCTTCTTCGCGCTGCAGGGCTGCACCAGCGCCATCATGAGCCGCGAGCTCTACCGTGAGGTGGGCCGCCCCTACGACCTCCTGGCCCTGCAGGGCGCCATCGACGGCTGGCTGAATGTGCTCCACGTGCACGGCGAGCGCGACCTGTTCTTCGACGACGTGCTCGACTATCCGGTCCAGGTGCTGAGTTGGAGCGACCGGATGGCCGGGCCGAGCCTGCGCGAGGCCCGCACCAAGACCAGCAAGTGCCTGATGGGCGGCTGGCACGAGTTCGGCGCGCTCTCGAATGGGCCGGTGGAGAAGATCCGTGAGGAGGCCGAGGACGCCATCCGCCAGACCGGCGGGCGCAAGTTCATCCTGGCCAACGGCTGCTCCGTGCCGGACGACACCGACGAACAGTGGCTCCACGCCGCCCGCGAGATCGTCAACGACCTGGCGGTGGAGTAGGGAGATTCACGCGTCATACGTCATGCGTCACACGTGATGCGTGTTTCGTCTTTCTCCCCTCTCCCAAGGTTGGGAGAGGGGCCGGGGGTGAGGGGGACGGTTGACGCATGACGCATGACGCATGACGCATCTCGCCTCACTCCTGCCCCAACTCGCGCTGCACATCATCGATGAGCTGGGGCAGGGCCACGGTCTGGCCGGCTTGCCAGGCGGCCTGCCAGGCGGCTGGGGATAGGCTGGCGCGGGCGGACTCGATGAGGCGACGGAACTCGGGATGGAGGGAGGCGGCTCCGAGGGAGCGCGTGGCGGCACGAACCGCCGCCACGGCGCCGAGCAGGCGGGCAGCGACATCGGGCCGCCGCTGCGCCGCGGCCACCCCGGCCAGAACCTGGAGTCCCTCAACCATGTCCGCCTTGTAGCCGAGTTCCTGCCAGCGCGCGATCGCTTCGAAGCAGTCGCGGCGGCTGGCTTCCAGATCGCCCTGGATCAGGGCCAGCAGTGCCCGGCGCGCCAGCGTCAGCACCGCCGTGCGCTCGTCCCGGGACTCGTGCGCCAGCGCCCAGCTCTGCTCGAAGTGCTGCGCCGCCGCCGCATAGTCGCCACGCTGCAGCGTCGCCACCCCCAGGTTCGCCATCGTGAGCGCGAGCCCGCTCCGGTCACCGGCCGCCTCCTGGGCCGCCAGCGCCTCGGTCAGGCGGTCGATTGCCTCACCGACCTCTCCACGTTCGAGGGCCACCCAGCCCAGGTTGGAGAGCGTAATCGCCACCGCCCAGGCATCGCCCGTCTCACGCGTCATGGCAAGGCTGGCATGGAAGTAGTCCTCGGCCCGGTCATATTCGCCGCGCCCCCCGGCGACGAGGCCGAGGTTGTTGAGCGCCGCGGCTTCCCGCTCGCGGTTGCCCAACCGTCGCCAGAGTTGCAGGGCCGCCGTGAAGCAGGACTCGGCGTCGTCCGAATTCCCCAGCATCCAGTTGATGGACCCGAGCGTGTGTAGCACAGCGGCGAGCACCGGGTCCGAGAGCCGCTCGCGCTCCTGGATCACCGCCGTCAACCAGCGGTGCAGTTCAGCGGTCCGCCCGACGCTGTCCCAGTAGATCCACAGCGCCGCGGCAAGTCGACCCGCCCGCTCCATGTCGCGCTGTCCGATTAGCCACGCCATAGCCGCGCGGATGTTGTCGCGCTCCGCCTCCAGCCGGCGCCGCCAGCGCATCTGGTCGGACCCTCGGAGGTATGGTTGGGATCGCTCTACCAGATCCAGCATGTACGCCGCGTGGCGGTCACGGACCGTCGCCTCCTCGCCGCTGGCCGCAAGCTGCTCCAGGGCGTACTCCCGGATCGTCTCCAACATCCCGACGCGACCCTCCCCCACGGTGAGCAGCAGGCTCTTGTCGCGCAGGGAGCGCACCACAGCAGCCAGGGGCGACTGCTCCGAGCCGCCGTAGCTCGGAGCACCAGCAACGATGACGGAGATCGCCTCCAGCGTCGCGCCGCCCACGAAGACGGCGAGCCGCCGGAAGAGCCGCTGCTCCGTGGGCGACAGGAGGCGGTAGCCCCAGTCGATCGCGCCGCGGAGGGTCCGCTGGCGGGCAGGGAGGTCGCGCGGGCCGTCGTCCAGAAACGCCAGCCGCCGGTGCATCTGGGCCAGCAGGTCGCGGGGGGAGAACTCATCCACCCGCGCCGCGGCCAGCTCGATCGCCAGCGGCAGGCCGTCCAGCCGGGCGCAGAGGGCCGCGATGTCGGCAGCGTTTGCGTCGGTGACCCGGAAGTCGGGGCGCACCGCCTGCGCGCGGGCCACGAACAGCGCCGTGGCCGCGAAGTCGGTCAGCGTTGCGGCCGACCATCCCTCACGCGACCGCGGGACCGGCAGCGGGGGAACGGAGAACACCACCTCCTCCGGCAGGGTGAGCCGGTGACGGGAGGTGACCAGGACGCGCAGGTGGCGCGAGGCCGCCAGCAGGTCGGCGACCAGCGCCGGCGCATCGGCAAGCTGCTCCAGGTTGTCCAGCACCAGGAGCATGCGAGCTTCCTGGAGCTTCTCCTTCAGGTAATCGAGCGCCGTCTCGCCCGGAGTCTGCTGCTCGCCGAGCGCGGCGAGGATCGCATCGGGCACAAGCCGGGTGTCATGAATCGGCGCGAGCGGGACGAACCAGACGCCGTCGGGGAAGTGCGCGCGCACCGCGGCCGCGACCTCGAGCGCCAACCGCGTCTTCCCAATGCCCCCCGGCCCGGTGAGCGTCACCAGGCGGTGCTCCAGGATGAGGCTCCGGGCCTGGGCCACCTCGGCCGTACGGCCGACGAACTCGGTCAAGGCCGCCGGGAGGTTGTGGGGATGCTGCTGCACCAGCGGCGCCGTCCCACCATCGCGGATGACCCCGGCATAGCCATCGGCAAGGCGCCAGCCGTTGCGCGACTCCCTGCGCAGCATTCCCTGCTCGACCAGCCGGTCAAGCGTGGCTCGGATCTCGGCAGGTCGCCCCTGAGTGGTGCGATGGAGCCAGACGACGAAGTCCGCAGGCGGATCCCACAGCAGCGTGCCGCGCACCCAGACACGCGTCGCTTCCTGCGAGAGCGCATTCACGACCACACGAGCGACGAACGGCGCGACCGGGACGGAGGGATTCTCCCCAGCCGTCACCATCACCCCGATCGGCATAGATCCCGCCCCGGCCAGCACCCGCTCGACCCAGGAGCGGGCAGCCGGGTTGAGGTCCTCCCAGCCATCGAAGACGATGAGGAGCCCGTGGCATCCGGCCGCGGCCGCGAGGTGTCGCAGCCGTGCCTCTGCCCCGTCGCCCGGCAGCGATGCAAGCTCCTGCCACGAGACGGTCAGGCGTCCCGGGCCCGGCGCGAGCGACACCGGTTCCCGGGATTCGAGCGGGAGGATGGCGTAGCCCTGCTGCAACGCCGCTTCGACCGCGGCGACGAGCAGGCGCGAGCGCCCCGTACCGGGCGCCCCGGTGATCAGCAGCGCCCCGCGCCTGGCCGCGGGGAGCCGTGCCAGAAACGCATGGATTGCCGCCAGCTCGGTATCGCGTTCGATCAGGCGGGCGGGTTCCGGCAGTCTGCCCGGGTCCACCACGGCGACGTCCTCGCCGACCACGCAACGGCGCCCCTGCCGTTTGGCCTGGGCGTGCCGCTGGTCGGCGCGCTCGATCAACGCCTCCGCCGTGTCCGCATCGTCTGGGAAGGTCGCGACGCCCACGCTGATCGACAGGCGCAGTGGCGGCACGCCCGGGCATGGCGTCGCTTGCACCCGCGCGAGCAGGCGCTCCGCCAGCGCGACGGACTGCGAGCGTGTCAGGTCCGGGAGGATGAGGACGAACTCGTCCCCGCCGTACCGGATCATGAGGTCACTGCTGCGGATCTCGCGCTGGATGCGGCGGGCGACCTCCCGCAACGCCTCATCGCCGCGACGGTGGCCGTAGGCATCATTGATGCTCTTGAAGTGATCCACATCGAGGAGGCAGAGCGTCACCCGGCGACGTTCCCGCCGCGCCGCGTCGAGCGTCGCCTGGAGTGCGTCATCGAGGTATGCCCGGGACAGCGCACCGGTGAGTGGGTCGCGGGGCCAGTGCCGCACGTCAAGGGATGACGGCATCGACGACATCACGTGCCTGCACTCTCGTCACGGGTCGGACCCGCAGATACGGGGACCCATACCCTTCCGTCTCTGCTTGCACTGTACGGGATGCCGCCACCGTGGGCTATCCCCCATCAGCAATGATGTGTCTAGTCGGTAGTCTCATGCCGTAGGGGTACTGATGGCGGGCTGATTGGGACTGCGGCTATGCTCCGAGCGGCCGGCGGTACGGACCGAAGGCTTCTTGATACTCTTCAGCCACCTCAGCCGCCACCTTGTGGACGTAGATGCGGGTGGTCGTCGGCGAGGCGTGTCCGAGGATCGTCTGCACGGTCGACTCACGCACTCGGCGGCGCACCAGCTCGGTCGCCAGCCCGTGACGGAACGAGTGCGGCGTGATCGGGTTCTCCACCCCCGCCGCGACGCAGAGCTGCGCCACGATGTGCTCGACCGTGCGTGGACTGATGGCACGCCCAGGGACGCCGACCTTGTCCCGCCCGCTGAAGGCGGGGAAGGCCCCGACGCCGCGGCCGCTGTCGCCGCGCGCCGCCCAGTAGGCCACCAGCGCCTCGGCCGTCTCGCTGTCGAAGAGGACGGTGCGGCTCTTGCCCCCTTTCGCGCGGTAGATGCTGGCCGTGCCGTCGGCCAACTGAATATCCCGGCGACGCAAGCCGCACAGCTCCGACACCCGCACGCCGGTGCGATAGAGGAAGAGGATCATCGCGCGCAGCTTGAGCCGGCGTAGTTCCTTGTCGGGATCGACCTCATGCGGCAGCGTGCGCACGTACTCCACGATGCGGTCCAGGTCGTTGGTCTGGACATCGGGCGGCGGCGGGGTGAAGCGCGGCATCATCGCCGCCACCCGCGTGCGCAGTTTCTCAGTCGAGAGGTTTGGGTGCAGGTCGTAGGAGACGAGGTAGGCGTACAGCTTCCGCACGGCGGCCAGGTTGGTCTGCGCCGTGCGCATGCGCGACACCTCTTCCGGCGAGCGGACGTCATCCGGCATCAGCGCGGCGACGAAGTCGGTGACATGGTCCTCGGTGAGCGCCGTGACCGGGCTTGTGGCCGGGTCCAGATCAAACCGCTCCTTCAGGTGCTCGGTGAACTTCGTCACCGCGGTGCGGTAGGTCTTCTTGCTCCGCGGCGACAGCCGCAGGTTGTCGAAGAAGTCCTCGATGGCGTCGGCGATCGTCGGGGCCGCCCCGTTCGTCATCGGTCCTGCTCCCGGTTGGCCGGTGGGCATCGGCGCCATATGTACGTACACCATGCCGAGTATACGCAGGGGGTTGGACGCACGCAAGTGGCGTGTTCAACGTCCTCTATGGTATGAAAGTTGCATAAGGCCAGCGCCGGGCGCACCCCACCATCACCCCGTCCATCCGGACAGGGTGGGGCCGGGCCGGAGGGCCGTAGCCAATCCATACCCTCTGCGTTAGGCTTAGGGGTGCGAGCGGAGTGCCGGATCGCCTTCGCCGCATTTCACGGCGGTCCGGTGGCTCGAGAGGAGTCGCGAGTGGAGCCACGAGAGCAGCTCGTCACCCGGAACACCGTGATTGAGCGCGCCCGTCATGGCCTCATCGAGTTCGGCATCCTGTCCGTGCTCTTCGGGCTGTACTACGCCACACGCGGGCTTGCGGCCGGGAAAGAAATCGATGCGTTCCAGAACGCGCGCGAGGTGATGCATCTTGAGCGGCGGCTTGGTCTGTTCCGCGAGATTGGGGTCCAGGCCTGGCTGCTAGCGCAGCCCTGGATCGTCCACTTCTTGAACTGGGTCTACACCTACACCCACATGGCCGGTCTGGTGCTGTTCGGCATCTGGCTGTTCTGGCGCCACACAGACCGCTACCGGGAGTACCGGAACGTCTTCCTGGGCATCCTGGCCATCGGGCTGCTGATCTATGCGCTCTACCCCCTCGCGCCGCCGCGCTTCTTCCCGTACAGCGGGTTCGTCGATACCCTGGCGCTCTACGGGAAGGTGAACTACGACCAGCCGAGCGTCGCCATGCTCTACAACCCGTTCGCGGCCATGCCCAGCTTGCATGTCTCCTTCGCACTCTTCTGCGGCATCGGCGTGATCCGGGTCGGCCGCACGCTTGCCCACTGGGTGCTCGGTACGTTCTACCCGCTGCTGATGATCACCGCCGTCGTGGGAACCGGCAACCACTACATCCTCGACGCCATCGCCGGTTCGACGCTGACCGTGGCCGCCTACATCCTCGTGCCGCGGATCACCGCCGGGCTCGCCCGCTACCGAGCGCGACTTGCCGGCTCCGTCGCACCCTGATCCGACACACCAACCTGCTTCACCCGTCGCGGCGCGGATCTTCTCCGCGCCGCGCTATACTTTTGGCGCATGATCCGGCATTCCACCCACGCCTGCACCCCGGATCACGGACAGGAGGAGAGCTATGGCCAACGAGAAGGCTGCCCTGCTCGTCGTCGATGTCCAGAACGACTTCCTGCCGGGTGGCGCGCTCGGCGTGCCGGAGGGGCACGTCGTCATCCCGGTGCTCAACGAGTATCTGCGCCGCTTCGCCGAGGCCGGACTTCCGATCTACGCCTCACGGGACTGGCATCCGGAAGAGACGTCACACTTCCAGGAGTTTGGCGGCCCCTGGCCCCCGCACTGCGTCCAGGGTACGAGCGGCGCGGAGTTCCACCCCGACCTCGAGCTACCCCCCTCGACCGTGCTCATCACCAAGGGGACCGATCCGGAGGAGGACGCCTACTCAGCCTTCCACGGCACGACGGACGAGGGCGAGTCTCTCGCCGACCGCTTGCAGCGGGACGGGGTGACGCACCTCTACATCGGCGGGTTGGCCACCGACTACTGCGTGCGCGCCAGCGCCCTGGATGCGCGCCGCCTGGGGCTGGAGGTCACGCTGCTGATCGATGCCAGCCGCGGGGTCGACGTTCAGAAGGGCGACTCGGAGCGCGCCATCGAGGAAATGACCGCGCATGGCGTCAAGCTCGGGACGCTAGAGACGGTCGAACTGGTCACATCCTGAGTCAACCGTGAGGCTGCGACACACCTGGCACGCCCGCCCGGGGCGGGGGGGGGGGGCGGGGGGGGGGCGCGGGGGGGGGGGGGGGGGGGTCCGCCGCCGGCGGGGGGGGGCGGCGGCCCCCCCCCCGCGCGCGGGGGGGGGGGGGGGGGGCTGCGGCTCCCACGCCCTCGGGGAGCGGCTCGTAGTGGCCCGTAAGGAAGAGCACGAGCCCCGCCCGCAGCGTCTCGACGTCGCCGCCGCAGGCGGCGATGGCCTTGCCCGCGACG
>Ga0181858_1000315_pt1 | contig 22023 bp, 17 predicted proteins | sample NewIslPassag4_SG_FD_130749 | JGI IMG/M metagenome (GOLD analysis project Ga0181858, IMG submission 130749) | Feedstock adapted compost microbial communities from Newby Island compost facility, Milpitas, CA, USA - Passage 4_SG | ecosystem: Engineered > Solid waste > Feedstock > Composting ...
CCCCCACGCCCACTGCCCCCCGCCTCGGGTTTTGGGCGCCCGCCCCCCCGACCGGCCCCGGCCCGCCGATGATTTCGAGGAGCTCGCCGGCCGCCTCAACGACGGTCGTGACGACGCCCTCCGGGTCTTGCTCGACGCGGCCGGGGGCCGGGTAACGCGTTGGCACCTCCCGATAGGCTCGGGCCAGCGGTTGCAGCATGTGATCGTATGCGACAACCGTCGTGCCAGTCGTGCCTTGATCGATGCCAACGATGACCACCGGCCGCGGACTCCTGAATCCGATCGAATCAGCGCTCGCCGCTACGACATGAACCGTCGGAGTACGTTCTCCGTCAGGCGAGAGACGTTGTTGTCGTAATCGTTGGTGGGCAGGCTGCCGCACCAGTTGATCGAGCCGACCGAGAAGACGGCCGCGCCGTTTGGCAACTCGGTGTAAGTCAGGTCAGAGCGCACCTTCGGATTCTGCGTGCCACCCATTCCCGGCAGCATCATCGGCGCGTCTTCAATCGTCAGCTGGTAGTAGTCGGTGTGCTTGCCCTCGGAGGTGGCGAGGCGCAGCGTCTCCGGCGGGCTGCCGAGATCCGGGTCGTACCGGTCGAGCTCGTCGCCGGCGGCGCCGCCCATGATCAGGCCGAAGTCGCCGATGACTTCATCTTCGCCGATCCCCTCGAAGATGAAGGCCACGCGCGGATCGAAGCTATCCGGCAATCGGTGGTACCCGGCCGCGCCGCCCCAACCTTGCGACGTGAACCCGACGCCGCACACCTTCTGCGGCGAGCGGCCCCGGTAGCGCCAGAGGCCACCCGGCTCGCCCGTCAGGTTGAGATAGGTCTCGCCCGGCTCCGACTCCCAGCACCGGGTGCCGGCGAATCCACGGCGCACCTCGATGACGTGCGGGCGCTTGGGGTCCATGCCGGTGACCCAGTAGAAGCCGTTGCCGCCGAGGTACATCAGCCGGCCGCCCTCGCCGAGGTAGGTAAACAGCGCCTCCATCATTGGCGTCGTCCAATACTCCGGATGGCTGCCGGTCAGGATGACCTTGTAGGAGCGGAGCAGATCGGCCCCGTCGAGGTGCAGGTCTTCGTCGGTGATGACGTCGTAGGTGAACTGTTTCTTCTCCAGCCACTCGATCAGGTGCAGGTCGGCGGCGAAGTGGCGAGCGCCGGCGTTCAGCCAGGTGCGGTACTTCGGCCGCATGTTCACGATCGGCCGGAGCCGCGACGAATAGCAGACGCCGCTGCGGTCGCGGTGGACGTCGTAGAGCGACAAGCCGAGCTCAGGGTGTTGGTGGAGGTAATGGTCTTCCGGCCCGAGTTCGATCTCGAAGTCGACCAGATTCGTGTAATCGTGCTCGGCGTAGAGCCGCTCGTTCGCGTAGGCGAGATAGGTGTTCGTCGGGGCCAGGTACGCGATCGGTGAGCTGGGCGCGCCGACCGCCGGCCGGACGTAGAACGGGATGTACTCCTCGGCATCGCCGGAAGTCAGCCGAGCCGCGTAGATACCGCTGCGCAGATCCTCGGGCACGACGAGCTCGAAATCCGGCTCCCAGCCAGCATCTTCCAGGTCATCCTCATGGAAGTGGATCGCCCCGTACTGCTCTGGCACGGCGCGGAAGGAGACATCTTCGCCCGTCCAGTTATGGCCGGTCATCGCCCGCGCCGGCATGTTGATCAAGCGTCCGTCCGCGCCATTTCCCGAGATGTCGTGGATCACGTCGCCGCTAAAGTCCCGCGTGAAGTCCCAGGCGGCGAGAAGCCCCGCGAGATCCGTCGGTGCCGCCCCATCGCGCAGGGCGGAGATCTCCTCACCGCTGAGTGCCCGGCCCCAGACGCGGGGCGACTCCAGCTTGCCGTTGTAGAGCCCCGCCGCGAACTGCTTGCCCCCCGCGTCCGTCTCCTGGTGGCTACCCGCGAGTAGGAAAGGTGCGGACGTCGCGGTGAGCAAGCCCGTCTGGAACGACCGCGAGACGTTTTCGCCCGGCTCCTTGATCCAAAGTCGCGGCACCGGCTCGCAGATCAGGCGCGCCTCGCCCGTGCCGGCGTCATAGGACGCGGCGACGAAGTACCAGGTCTTCGGGCGCAGCGTGCGCTCCGTCGTCAGCCGCTCTTCGCGCTGCCCATCGCCAACCGCGAAGAGGAGCCGGCCTTGCTCGTCGAGCAAGAGACCATAGCCGGTGCCATCGCCGGTCCTCTTGGTGAGCAGTCCTTGCAGCCGACCGTCCGCCGGCAGCGCCGGGGCGATCCACGCCTGGAGCGTCAGACCCGTGGTCGAATCGAGCTGATGCTCAACAATGCCGTAGGAGCCCGCGTGAATCGGCTGATGCCGGCCGGGATACTCGCCGCTCACCGGCGTTGGCACCACCGGATCGGTGAACCCTTCTGGCTTGGGCGTCGTGTAAGCATGAGCCAGATGCACGATATCGGCGCGATACGACGGCCTGGTGGTGCTCACCATGAACCGAATGCGCTCGCCCGGCTTCACACTCAAGCGGTCCGCGTAGCCTAGGATCTCCATCGTTCCCTCACTCCAAGCCTCAAACCTGCCTGGTCCGTAACACCCAACGCGGTTTGTTCCGATGCGTCAGCCAGTCGGCCCTCGTTCATGGATGCGATGCGTCAGCCGGGTCATCGCCTCGTTCGACCCGGACGTCGGAGCGCCTGTTTCAGCGACGAACCGGAGGCGATCGCCACGGTAGATGTCGCGGGCAAACTCGATCGGCTGCCCGAACGCATCCCACGCGGTGCGCGTCACTCGCAGGACCGGAATATCCGGCCCCGTGCCGAGCGCCGCGGCCGCGCTTGCCGGAAGGAGCGTTGGCTCGATCTCCTGATGGGCGCGAACAGGGTGAACGCTGTAGCACGTCGCGAGAATGCCGTAGATCGAAGCGCCGAGATCCTGCTGGAGCAGATCGGGAAAACGCCTAGCCGGGAAATGCGACTCCTCCAGCGCGAGGGGCTCGCCGTCGCCCAATCGTCGCCGGCAGACCACGTGGACCGGTTGATCCGGCTCGAGCTCGAGCATCCGGCCGACATCCGGGTCGAGCTCACCGGCCGGGACCGTCTCCGCCCGCAAGACATCCGAGCTGGGCACGACCCCCTGCCGGCTCAGCTGCTCATGGAGCCCGGCGACACTCGTGAAGTCCCAAATTAGCTTTGGCCGCGCGACGAACGTCCCGGCTCGGCCGCGCCGCTCGACGAGCCCGCGCTGAGCCAGGACATCAATCGCGCGCCGCGCTGTCATTCGCGAGATACCGTACTCGCTGGCCAACGCGCGCTCTGATGGGATTGGGCTGCCGGGAGGAAGCGTTCCAGCCCGAATTTGTTGCTCAAAGCTTCGCGCAATCCGGCGATAAACTGCCGGATCATCAGCAGCGAGCGTCATGAACCCCCACCAGTTCTGGTCTATACCAAAGCGCCTGCATTGTAGCCATCGCTTCCACCCCTGTCAACAGCGCACCACAAGAATCCGCGTCAGGTTGGGGAAAATCGGTTTACATGCACCCGAAACCTCTTGACACGCTCTTGACAGTCCGGTATAGTCCAGGGCACAGCGTTCACTGGTATATACCACTCGCGACTACTCGGCAAATCACGGTTGTGGTAGACGGCTGGCTCATTGGCGGTCCAGCTCGTGCACGTATTTGGGCGCGTGTCGCCCGGGAGGACAGGGAATGACAGAGACCCGGTCGCGTAAACCTGCGCAGACATCGGCCTCGCTCATCAACACCTCGTTCAACCGCCGAACCCTCCTCAAGGGCGCCGCGGCGGCATCGGGCGTCGCCGCGCTCAACAGCCCAATTGCGCGCCGAGCGCCGTGGATCAAGCGCGCGTCGGCCCAGGATGACGGGCGCGGCACCATCACCCTGCTCTCCGCTGAGCCGTTCTTCGGCAGCTGGGACCCCTCTTCGCACACGATCCTCGCCAACATCCACGCCGAGTGGAACTGCTTCGACCGCCTGATGGCCCTCGACTGGGAGACCAAGGAGCTCAAGCCGCAACTCGCCGAGAGCTGGACGTTCGTCGAGCCGACGGTGCTCGAGCTGAAGCTGCGCTCCGGCGTCACCTTCCACGACGGCTCGCCGTTCGGCGCGAAGGACGTCAAGGCGTCACTGGAGTACATGACTAGCGACCAGGTGGCGCACCGCGCCTGGTACCGCGAGCAGCTGCAGGTCGAGGTCGTTGACGACCTGACGGTGCGCATTCGCACCCAGTCGCCGTATCCAGGCCTGCTCTACACGCTCCCGGTCACCTCGATCATGGCCGAAGCCGATGTCAACAACCCCGATCGGCTCAAGGAGCGGTACAACGGCACCGGCCCGTTCAAGTGGAAGGACTACTCGCAGGAGACGCTGACGTTCGAGGCGAACGACGAGTACTGGGGCGGACCGCCGCAGCTCGCCGGCTTCTCTTACCAGTATGTCCAGGATCCCGGGACGCGCCTCGCCGCGCTGCAGACGGGCGAAGCCCACGTTATCGAGCGCGTTGAGTCGGAGCAGATCCCCGAGATCGAGGCCAATCCCGACCTGCGCGTCGACACCACCCTCACCACCGAGAACAAGTGGCTCATCTTCAAGGCGAAGATGCCACCCATGGAAAACAAGCTCCTGCGGCAGGCAATCTCCTTCGCGATTGACCGCGACCTGATCGTCGACTCGATCCTCGAGGGGCACGGTCGCGTCTGCGACGCCCACGTCGCACCCATCTTCTTCGGCTACAAGCCGCAAGAGAACACGCCGACGTATGACCCGGAGCGGGCGAAGGCGCTGCTCGCCGAGGCTGGGTATCCGAACGGCGAGGGCCTCGACACGCTGGTCTACGTCACGTCGGTCGGCTTCTACCCGAAGACCCGCGAATACGGGCAGTACATCACGCAGGCGCTCGGCGAGATCGGCATCAACATCGACTTCCAGGCGAAGGAGCCGGCGGCCTGGCTCGAGATGCTCTACGCCGAGACCGGCGCGCACCTCTTCGACACCGGCTGGATGCCGCCGGGAATCGATCCGGACCTCGTCCTGAAGGCATTTTTCTACAGCGGCGGCCGGATCACCTACTACGACGACGAGAAGATCAACGCGCTCCTGGACAAGGAAGGCACGGCGGATCCCGAGGAGCGGCTGACGATCATCGGCGACGAGCTGCTGCCCGCGCTGATGGAGGAGATGCCGGCGCTCCCGCTCTTCACCAGCGAGCTGATCAGCGGCGTCAGCAACAAGGTGCCGGCATTCAAGGCGAACCCGAACAGCACCTGGGATCTCAAGGACGTTTCGCTGCAGGAGTAATCGAGCATTCCGCGTCGTCCCCGCGTCATGCGGGGGCGACGCCCCGGTTGGGGTTAGAATGGGGGGCACGAATTTCTCGTACCCCCCGTTAGCGTTCGGCCCCGGCCGAAATTTCTACAGGAGCAACCATGGGGGCGTTCATCGTCCGCCGGCTTATCTACAGCTTGGTGATCATCCTAGGTGCGTCCATCGCCGCGTTCTCCCTCATCCGAATCGTCCCTGGTGATCCAGCTCGGATCATGGCTCCGAATGCATCGGAAGAACAGCTCGCCACGATCCGTGAAGAGCTCGGCTTCGATCGGCCAATTCCGGTTCAGTTCGTCGATTTCGTGAAGTCGGCCATCAAGGGCGACTTCGGTCACTCCGCATTCCTCAAAGAAGACGTTGGGACCGTGATCGCCGAGGGCTTGCCATACACCCTGCGGCTCGCGCTCACCGCGCTGGCCTTGGCGCTCATCGTCGGCGTCACGCTCGGAACCATCGCGGCCCTTTTCCAAGATCGATTTCTGGACCGAGCGATTCTCACCATCGCCGTCCTTGGGCAATCCATGCCCGCGTTCTGGTTCGGGCTCGTCCTCATCCTCATCTTCAGCGTCCGGTTGGGCTGGTTCCCCTCGTTCGGCTATAAGGGGCCGAAGTACCTCATCCTGCCAGCCGTGACGCTCGCAATCTCGCTCTTAGCGACACTCATTCGGTCAACCCGGCTCGTGATGGTGGATGTCTTAGCGCAGGAGTACGTGAAGGCGGCACGCGCTCGCGGCCTGCGCCGGCGAACGGTCGTGTTCCGCCACGCGATTCCGAACATCCTCGTCCCGCTGCTCACTGTCGTCGGCGTCCAGCTTGGCTACCTGCTAGGCGGCGCCGTCGTCGTTGAGGCGATCTTCAACGTGCCGGGTATCGGCCTGACGATCCTGAACGCGGTGCTGCGCCGGGATTATCCGGTTGTGCAGGCGGTGACCATCCTGATGGCGGGAGGATTCGTGTTGATCAACACGATCATCGACATTTCCTACGGAGCGCTCGATCCGCGCATCCGCCGGGAGATGACGCGATGAGCGGGAGACCAGAATCGTTGGCTAGCGTCGTTGATGCGAGCGCGCCAGCGTCGCACGTCGCGATCGAGGCCTCGAGCGACAAGACGGCAGGTCGAAAGCAGTCGCGGGACTGGGGACTGATCATTTCCGGCGCGATGGTGGCGATCGTCGCCCTGATTACGATCGCTGGCCCATGGATCGTTCCGCACGACCCCAACTACATCGACTCCCGCAGCCGGCTGATGCCTCCCGTCTGGATGGATGGTGGTAGCTGGGACCACCCGCTCGGCACGGACGGCGTCGGCCGTGATCTCCTGGCGCGGATCGTCGTCGCGTTCCGCACCTCGCTCCTGATCGCGATTGCCGGCGTCTTGCTCGCCGTCTCGATCGGCGTGGTGATCGGCATCGTCTCCGGCTTTCTGGGCGGCATCGCCGACACCGTGCTGATGGCGATCACCGACATCCAGCTCTCGTTCCCCTTCGTCGTCCTTGCCGTCTCGCTCCTGAGCCTGACGCGGCCGCGTCCTTCGGTCCTAATCGTCGTGCTCTCGCTTGCCGCCTGGCCGATGTACGCACGCGTCGTTCGCTCCGTCGCTCAGCAAGAGCGCGGCGCGGACTACATCATCGCCGCGCGCGCGATCGGCGTGCCGCAGTGGCGCATCCTCGGCTACTACGTCGGCCGGAACATCGTCCCCCCGGTCTTCATCGTCGCCTCGATCGACATCGCGACGCTGATCGTCCTCGAGTCGCTCCTCAGCTTCCTCGGCCTGGGCGTGCAGCCGCCGACTGCCTCGTGGGGGAACATCATCGCTGAGTCGAAGAACTACCTCTCCTCGTCGTGGTGGGTACCGACCCTGCCCGGCGTCGCGATCGTCTTCACCGTCCTGAGCTTCAACCTGCTCGGGGATAGCCTGCACCGATACATCGATCCCAGGAGCGCACGCTGATGAGCCAATCTCGTGAAACGACGTCCGCGCAGCCGGTGCTCGAGGTCCGCAACCTCCAAACCGTGTTCCCGACGCGGGACGGCCTGATTCGCGCGGTTGACGACGTCAGCTTCACCGTCGAGCAGGGGAAGACACTCGGGATCATCGGTGAATCGGGCTCCGGGAAATCCGTGACAGCACGTTCGATCCTGCGCGTCGTGGACCGGCCAGGCCGAGTCGTCGGCGGAAGCGTGAAGCTCTTCGGCCGCGATCTTCTGACCCTCTCCGAGCGGGAAATGCGCGAGATTCGCGGGCGTGACATCGGGATGATCTTCCAAGACCCCGGCGCCAGCCTGAATCCCGTGCGCAAGGTGGGCACGCAGATCGTCGAGACGTACATGACGCACCGCAAAGCGTCGAAAAACGAGGCGCGGGAGCGGGCGCTGGAGAGCCTCGCCATCGCTGGCATCCCGAACCCCACCGAAGTCTTCGATCTCTACCCGGTCGATCTCTCCTCGGGCGCTAAGCAGCGCGTCATGATCGCGATGGCGATCGTCTGCCGGCCGGCACTGCTCATCGCCGACGAGCCGACGACGATGCTCGGCGTGCGCACCCAGCGGCACATCCTGGAATCGCTGCTCAAGGTCCAAGAAGAGCTGGCGATGGCGATGATCCTGATCACGCACGACTTCGGTGTCGTGTCCTGGATGGCCGATGAGATCATGGTCATGTACGGCGGACGGGTCGTCGAACACGCGCCGAAATTCGAGATCTTGCGGCGACCGCGCCACCACTACACGGCCGGACTGATTCGCTCCGTGCCGTTGATCGAGGAGCGGCGGGAGAAGCGGTTGAAGTCGATCCCCGGCTTCCCCCCGGATCTCCTGAACTTGCCGACCGGCTGCATCTTCCATCCTCGCTGCGAAGCCGCCGACGGCCTGTGCCAGAGTGTTCGACCCGAGCTTGGCGTTGCCCCTGAGGATCCGCGACACCGCTATGCCTGTCACCACCCGGTGCAAGAAGCGGTGCTCGATGAGCTCAAGCTGACGGGATAAGCGTGTCGGAGACCTAAGGTGGATGCACCACTGCTTCGAGTCGAGCGACTCACCAAGCGATTCCCCATTCGAGCGCCAATTTCCAAGCGCGTCATTGGCGAGAAAACGGTGCTCGACAACATCACCTTCGACCTGCCGCGCGGCGAGACACTCGGGATCGTCGGCGAGAGCGGCTCGGGGAAATCGCTGCTGCTCCGCGTGATTCTCGGCGTCGTCCAGCCGACGGAGGGGCGCGTCATCGTCGAGGGACGCGAGTTCCGCCCAAGGACGGAGGACCGGCCGCTCGCCGATAAGCGCGCGATTCAGATGATCTTTCAGGATCCGGGCGCGGCGCTCCATCCCCGCCTCACGGTCTACCGGACGCTCGCCGAAACCTTTCGCGTTCACGGCACGCGCGATGGCAAGACCGTCGAGGAGGAGATTACCGAACTCTTGGAGCTCGTCGGCCTGAGTCGGCGGCTCGGCGACCGCTACCCGCACCAGCTGAGCGGCGGTCAGCGTCAGCGCGTCGTCGTTGCTCGTGCGCTCGCGGTGCGTCCGCAGATTCTCCTTTGCGACGATCCGGTCGCCGCGCTCGACGTGTCGCTCGCCGCGCAGGTGCTCAACCTCTTGCTCGATCTCCAAGAGCAGCTGGGGTTGTCCTACGTCTTCGTCACGAACAACCTCGCCGTCTTGCGCCAAATCGCGCACCGGATCGCGGTCATGCACGACGGGAGGATCGTTGAGCTGTCCGAAAAGGAAGCCATCTACACCAATCCGCGAGACGAGTACACCCGCGAGTTGCTCGAGGCGGCGCCCAGCTTGCAGCGCAGCCTTGCAGGGAATTAGTCAGACGTAGACCCAGCCAGGATGTCCATCAAACATGAGCATCCTGGCTTGGCTTGTCTTAGCTACCGCATACGCAGACCGGCCACCTCAACCACCATTATGGGCCGGTCTGCGCCTCTAGGTTCTATGGCTTCTTCCTTATGGACCAGAGTAATTCCGGCTCACGCATGACACGTTTCCGCTTTCGTCCCGCCTAGCCACCGCTCAAGGACATGAGCGCGGGCGGTCTCCCACCAGCGAACATTCGCCAAGCATCGCCAGCGCCCACGCTGGTGCCCAGTCATGCCACATGTTCTGGTTACCCCCTGCTCTTTACCCCCAATCCGAGTCTACACTGACGCCGGGCACGGCCAGTGGCAAGCGTGCTGGAGGAGAGGGCAGCTGGCGCAGTGAGGGCTGGCGTGAACGACGCAGATTGCCCCCGGCCCGAGGATGGAAAAACAGTCCAGGGGATCGTCGCAGCCGCCTCCGCCGCAGACCCCATCGCTCGACACGCAGACAGGGACGCCGTTCGCTCCGTTGTAGCAGAAGCAGTCGTCTCGGCCATTGCACGTGTTGCCGGCTGGGCCCTGCTTACAGGTGTCCTGCCCGTATCTGCAAGTCCCCGACTCAGGTGGGAGCGGACTGATGAATATCTGCGCTCTGGCGTTCAGGGCGGACACCTTGAACGCCGCGGCAATGAGCGGTGTGGTGTAGGCGAGCTTTGCCCCGGTCTTGGCAACAGCCCGGCGCGTGGTAAGCCGACGGCCGAGGTTATCGGCATGCGAACCGTCCATGGCAGAGACCTCCCGTGTCCGATGAAGGCGTGGACTGGGGAAACAGCCTGGCTCAGCGCAAGGCGGCTCGCCTAGTTCCGTCGTTGCGTTGAGGTATGTGCGCACTCTACGGGACTAGCACTGAATGTCAACTGTCCGGACAACTTAATTTGGGGAGAGCGCTCGCTGTTCAGGAGACTTCGTCGCTCCGACAAGCCGCGAGATTCAATGGTTGTCGATCATCTCAGTTGGTGGCTGCTGGCGTTTGCCCTCGCCACACCGTGCCGCCACGCCTGATCGATGCACGTGGTACCCTAAGGTCTGCCCCGCCCACCGCCCGAAGCTCTTCCTGGAGCTGCCGCATCTTATCGATGTTGGGAGCCGGCAGCAGATAGATGCCTATGGAGGGGCGATGCAGCGAACGAGTGTCATTATCGTCGCGCTTGCGCTGATTGCCGCGGTCGCGGTCGGCGCCGTCATCGGGCGCATGTCAGGCGGCGGCAATGAGCCATCATCGCGCACGCGGGTGCCCGCACCGGCGATCACCGGAACACCCGTCGCGCCTTCGCCAGTGGCGACACCCGCGACTCCCGTGGCCTCGCCGCGCGCCGTCGCTAGTCCTTCCCCAGGCAACCCTTCCCCGGAGCCGCAAGCGGAGCAAGCCACCCCTCCGGCACTTTCCGCCCTTAGCGACGAGGCCACGCCGGCTACTCCTCCCGCTACTCCGGCGACGCCCGACGCATCGCCCGAGGCCAGCCCGTCCGCGAGTCCACAGTCGACGCCCGTCCGGCCCTCCCCGACTCCAACGCGTCCGGCGCCGACGCCCACGCAGCCCGCTCCTCCTACGCCGACGCCGACGAACGCGCCAACCTCCTCGGCACGATCCCTCCTCCCGGTGAGGAGCACGCCGGAGATTCGGCTTGGAGCGAGGCTCATCCCCGTACAGATGGTGGACGGTCGCCTACTGCTGGAGGGAGAGGATGCGCACGTCGCGATCGCGCGCGGCTCCGCCGCGTGGAGCGTGGCGACGGACCTCGATGGCTATCTCGGCAGTGGCTACGTCGTTGCCGAGCCGGATACTGGCGTCACCATCGACACCGACGTCGAAGCGAAGAGCCCCGAGCTCCGCTACCACGTCGAGTTCACCCGGGCAGGAACCTACTACCTCGCGGTTCGAGGCTGGGCAAGCGACGGTGGCGGCGACTCGGTCTGGGTCGGCATCGCCGGCGAGACACCGACGCAATTGCAGCGGATCGCTGGCTTCGAGCGAGGGACATGGTCCTGGTCGTGGCTAGCCGACGGCGAACCAGCCACCATCGAGATTCCGGCGCCCGGGCGCTATGCGATGGTGGTTTGGATGCGAGAGGATGGCTTCGCTCTCGACCGAATCGTCCTCTCGACCGAGCCATACGTCCCGGCCGACGACGATCAATCGCCGCCGAGGGAGAAAGCCGAGGCGTCGCTGACCACTACGCCGGAGGTGACGGACGATGATGTTCGCGATCCGTCACCCACTCCGACGAAAGCCAACCGCGACCGGGACGAGCGGCGGGAGAGAGCGACCGCGACGCCAACGCCGACCCCGCGCAACGTCGGTGACGGCACAGGCGGACCATAGGCGTCACCGCGCCGCTCGCTCAAGATTCTAGCTGCCACGCGCCGCCTGTCGCGGGGGACGTGACGCCCCACAGAAGGAGCGCCCTCCCGAGGGGAGGGGCCGTCTCACACCGGCTGGAGATCGACCTCGCGGAGCCAGCCCCGCTCGCCGTCGGCCGTCTCGACCTGCAACCAGGTCTCGCCATCCGAGTCGACATCCTGCCCAATCTCTCGCACGGGCGTGCCAGGTGGCAGGACGGCGACGGTCATCGCGGTCGCGCTCGGCTCTTCCCGCAGGCTCACCTCGAACGACTCATCGGTCAGGTGCGTCGCTCTGAAGCCCGATGCCGTCTCGGGAGTCACGGCCGCTGGCGCCGGCTCCAGCTCGTCTGGATCCAGCGGGATCTGGATCGTCTCGACACAGCCGCCAGACTCGAGACAAGCGATCTGCGCCTCGGCCAGAGTTTCGACGGCCTCGAGCGGCGCAGAGGGCAGAGCGTCGAGATGCAGGTCCGCCACGATCTCCCCGACGCGCGCGAGAATCCGGTAGCCACGCGCCGAGTCCCCGTTCAGCGGATAGCGATAGGAGAAGGCGAGGGAGTCATCGCCAATCGGCAAGGCCTCCACTTGCTCGATGTCACGGAGCGGTCCCGGATCCTCGGCCAGCCGCTCCGGCGCATCCCGCAGCCAGCGGTCCGCCTGATCGCTCGATTCGAAGCGCGCCAGGAAACCGACGTAGGCGTAGCTGCCGTCCTCGGCTTCCACCTCGAAGCGGTAGAAGTCCCGAATTCCAGCGTCAGCATCGCGCTCGTCGCGACTCTCGACCTCCTCGGGCGTCTCCTCGAAGAGCGGAATGACATTCCCATCGCGGCGCGTGTAGTACTCCGCGACGTAGCCGATGTTCGTACCCTCTGGCGCGGTCGGACGCAGCACAATCTGGCTGGGAGTCGGGGTCGTGCTTGGCGTCGCCGCGTCGAGACGCGCCTGCAGGATATCCGCCAGCGGCTCGATCTCCGCGACAGTCGGCTCTTCCCCGACGAAGTCGACGATCGTCACGCCGGCGATGTACTGGCCCCGCCGGAAGACGAGATCGAGCGCCCAGAACTCCTCGCGGGTTTCTGGATCCCTGCCGTTCTCCCGAGCGATTCGCGAGACATCGCCCACCGTGTAGGTGCCGGGCACTTCCACGTGGCCGGCCTCACTGCTCGCGTTCTGCAACAGGACATAATCGATCGCCGCGCTGTCGCTATTGGTGTACTCGATGACGAACGAGGAGACGGTCCGCCGGAAGCGGTCGCTGCTCGCCGATCGAGGCCGTGCCAGCAGGCTCTCGTACTGCCGCCGCCAACCGATCGCCTCCAAGAAGGGGATGAGGGCATCAATCTCCGCGCTCGTCCCACGGAGGTCAGCAATCTCCGCGATATCTTCCGCCAGGGCGTCCGATAGCGGGTCGAAGTTGATCAGCCGTCCGTCGACGAAACCGAAGCCGGAGACGGGAAGGTCGGCCGGAACGAGCGTCAAGGCCGCGAGGTCGATCTGCTCGCTCTCCGCTTGCGAAGCTGGCGATTGAGCGGAGGCGAACAAGCTCGCAAGCGCTCGGCGCACCGTTCCAGGGCGATTCGGAATGGCACGAGAGCGTCGTGCATGCGAGTACCGAGTCAGTCCTTTCCGAGCGGCCATACTGTCTCCGTTCCATCAATCACGCGCACGGCGCCACCGACATCCGATGATCTATGGGGCAACCAGCGGGCACAATATCATCGTACACGAAACGAACGATCTGTAAATGGCCGATCGAGGCAGTTTCTTGTGCATCGAGCACGCCGCAGCGGGTGAGCGCCTGCGTCAGAGCGGCGTCGCCGCGCGTGAGGTCGGCGTTCGCGCTGGAGAGCATCGTCGTCGCTCGCTCCATCGCCGCTTCGTCATTCGCGACAAGGGCAGCCGCGGCCTCATCGAGCGCCGCCGCGTACGCCGCGAAGGCGTCGGCGAGGAGGCGGTTGGCTCGGCTCGCGGCGGAGGGTGGCGATTCACCTCGCTGATCGGCCGCCATCGCGGCGAACCGGGTAGCCCAGAGACGCAGCTGCTCCGGCGTGCCGGGATCATCGGGCACGAGTGCCGCAATGGCGTCGAGCAGGCTGACCGCCTCGGCGACACGGTCGGCGGTCGTTTTCGCCCAGGTGGCGACGTCGGCACACGGATCGACCGGTGTCGCGACCGGCGTTCCACCTGACCGCGGCTCCGGGCCGCCGAGCGCGATTAGGGCGAATGAGACGGTCTCAGGCGTCGGCGTGACGAGACGCACGCGGCAGCCGCCATCCGTCTCGAAGACGGTGGCCAGCGCATCGCTCTGGCAGGCGATCAGGAGCGACATCGTCCCCGCATCGGCGATCGGCTCGGCCAGCTCCGCGTCGACCGGCAGGAGCGGCCACACCCGGGCAAGGGCGTCATCGATCGTCCAGTCGGCGGAGTGGGGCGTGAGCGCTGGCAGGGTTGCCGGGCGTTGGCTACGGAGCGTGATCCAGATCGCCCGCGCCTCCTCGGCCGGCTCGGTTCGGGGCTGAAACTGGACCGCGAAGAGACCGACATCGGGCAGCGCATAGACATCGCCAATTCCAGGCTGCGTTTCCACCGGCGCGCCGTAAGCGTCCGTAAAGCTTTGTCGCATGCCGCCCAGCCGCCCCGAGACCGCGTCCTCCAGATCCTGGGCGTTCGTGATACGCCGAGCCACCATCGGGGAACCATTCGCGCCCTCGGAGACGTTAGGTCCAATGAGGCCGCCGATCATGATCAGTATGGAGCCCCATAACGCCCAGGCCATTCAAGCGACACCGATGTGTTGTTGTAGATCCTCGCAGCACGAACCGCTACGGCGGATGCCGCCGCTAGCTGTTGACGAAGCGCGGTTCCGAAGTATCCTACATGCGGCCATGGTTCCGTGCCAGGCAACCGGTGGCAAACGGAGGCGAGCGAATTGACGACAGGCTACCAGGAGTCCGAGACGGAAACGGCCGCCCCCGATGCGCTTAGCCGTCGCGATGGAACCCACAATGGCTCGGCGGACGGGAACGGGACAGTCGTCCGGAGACGGTTGGGCGGCACGCCTTGGACGCCTGTCGTTCCGGTGATCGATACCGAAGCGAGCACGGACTCGACTCCCGCGCCACGGACGGAGCGAATCAAGTATCGGCGCCGCCGGCGACGCCGCCGCCCCTGGTACCGGCGACGTCGAGTAGTCGCGCCCGTGCTCTTCCTGGTCTTTGTTGCCTCCGTCGTCGGCTGGGTCGGCTACCGGGTCGACCAGACCCTGTCGACGATGCAGTCGATCAATCGCCCCCCGGAGGTCGTCTCGGGCTCGGCGCTCGGTGGCGATCAGAGCATCCAGATCGATACCAGTCGCGCCCTGGCCTATGTCGAGCAGCAGCTTCCCGACGCTGCCCAAGAGTCGGATAGTGGCGGCCTATTTGCCGGATTCCAAGACACTGCCTCTGGCGTCAAAGGAGTCGTGAGCGGCGCGGCAGCGGCGGCTGGATTGAGCGCTCCACTCGACGAGACGACGACGATCCTCCTGATGGGGGTCGACGCGCGCCCCGGAGAGCCGATCGATATCTCGACACGACCCGATGCCTTGATGGTCTTGCACCTCAACGCGACGCGGGGCACCTGCCGGATCCTCTCAATTCCTCGCGACACTCGCACCGAGCTTCCCGGATACGGGCAGTCGAAAGTGAACCATGCGCTCGTCGTGGGTGGAATTCCATACCAGAAGCTGGTCGTCGCCAATTTGCTCGGTCTGGAGATCGACCGGTACGCGCTCATCGACTTTGCCGGATTCGCGGCATTCGTAGACGCGATCGGCGGTGTCACGATCAACGTGCCGGAAGCGTTCACCGCGAGCGATGGCACCGTCTTCGAAGCGGGTCCGCAGCGCTTCGACGGGCAAACGGCGCTCGCTTACGCCCGGTACCGGGGTGGACCGGATCGCGATCTCGGGCGGATTCGCAACCAACAGCAGATCATCGGGGCCCTCATTCGCGAGGCGGCGAAGCGCGACATCGCCCGCGACGTCAACGAGCTGCTCCCGGCGCTCGAGACGCACATCCGGACCGATCTCGCACCCGATGAGCTCGTCGCGCTCGCCAAGGATTACCGTGGCTCGTGCACGCCGGAGTCGATCCCGCTGCTGACGCTCTCCGGGACCGTCGAGGATTACGAGGATCCGCTCCTGCAGCAACGCATCGACTACTTCGTCGTCTCACCGGCCGAGGTCACACAGAAGGTCGCAGAATTGACGGCATCGTGAATCTATCGCGGCTGAACAAAGGACTTCCGCCCTCTTGCATTAGCGACGCGCTCATGATAGAAGGCGATGAGACGTACGCCTTGCTGTGCCCCAGACGGGCTATGAACGAGGAGTACCCGGCAGGGGAGGAGGTTCGATGTCACAAGAAGAGCTCCTGGAAGCGTACGCGAGCGGCCGAATCAGCCGCCGGGCACTCTTGCGGGGACTCGCTGCTCTGGGCGTCTCGGCCAGCGCCATCGCCGCCCATGGCACGGCGTTGCAGGACGAGGCAGTTGCCTATCAGATCAGCAACTTCTATCCCCAGCTGCCGCGACTCGATTGCTCGCGCCTGCCGAATATCCCCCGCGTCCAGGCGCGATGTGCCCAGATCAACCAGCGGCTTGCACAGCGGGAAGCTGAGCTGCGGCGGCGCTTCAGCCGGCTGGTGCGTCCGCGGTGGCAGCAGACGCGGACCCGGCCCCGGCACTAGCTCCATCAATCCTCAGTCTCGACCGCAGGTTTCGAACGCGCCGCGCCGGCACGCGACGTTGCAGGATACGTCGCGCCGGCGCTTCTTTCCGCGCTCGATTAGCATCTGACTCCGACTCCGGCCACGGCAGCCACGGTTTCGGGAGCGGCACCGGAGCCAATGCACGCCGCAGCCGGCGCGCAAGGATTCGGCGACCACCACGCGATCGCGAGCAAGCCAGGTTGAGCGAGGGGCGAGCGACGCTGACGTCATCGCTTTGGAGACAGATCGCGTTCCAGGTCACCGCTGCCCGGATTCCCCCGCCAGTTTCGTGACCTAGCGCGCGACCGGCGTCGCGCCAGGCGGCAATAACCTGGCGCACGCGACGGGCCATCTGGAGCGGTATCGCGAGTGGCGCGCTCTCCGATGAGGAATCCTCTGATTTCGAGGGACTCCGGCCGGATGGCGCAGCCAGCGATCCAGCCGAGCGCTTCAACGCCTCGTCCAGCCATGGGAACGCGCGGTTACCTGGGGTGATGAGGGCGACGGCATCGACCGCCAGCCCCAGCCCCGCCAGCCACCGCCGCACCGCCGCCGCGAGCGGCGCGGAGGCGCGGGCCTCGGGGACGTCCGGGAGCAGCCCCGGGGGCAACCGCAGCACCCGGCCGCGTCGCGTCACCGCATCCACCCGCACCACCAGCACCGCCGGGCTCCCCGCGGCCTCCCGCACCACCGCCAGCGTCAACACCGGCCGTCCCAGCAGGATCAGCCCCTGCCCCGGTCGCCGGCGCAGCAGCTCCGCCCACGTCCCCGCCCAATACGCCACCGCCCCCGCCACCACCAGCGGCACCGCCCGCCAATACTCCCCTTTGAGGTCGGCGCCCCACGCCTGCACGGCGCGATGCGTCCGCCACAGCCGGCTCGGCACCGCCCGTCCCAGCAGCCACCAGCCCGTCGGACTCAGCAGCAACCGCCCCCGCCGCCGGTGTCGGCCCAACAAGATCCGGCCCAACCCCTGTCCGCGCACGAAGTGATGCCGCAGCAGCACGCGCGGCGTGCGACACGGGCTGTGATGGATCAGCTGTACCTCCTGTGCCCGGTACGCCCGATACCCCAGCGCCGCCAACCGCTCGTTGACGACCGTGTCCTCCCCGGCCCGCAGCCCGGGCGGAAAGCCCCCCACGCGCCGCAACGCCTCCCGGGTGTAGGAGCAATGCGCCGGCGCTCCCGCCAGCTCCGCCGATGGTCGCCCCGGCAAGACCTCCGCTTGATCGAGGAAGTAGGACGCCCAGCCGGCCCAGGTGCGGGTGCCATTGAGCGTGGTGCCGGTGACCATCGCGTAGCCGCGGTCATGGGCCCGGATGCGAGCGGCCAGGCTGCCTTGCGGCAACTCGACATGCGAGCCGGGGAAGCTGACGTACTCCCCCCGCGCGACCCGCAGCCCGGCATTGCGCGCTTCCCCCGGCAGGGCGGGCTGCGGCAGCTCGATCACCGTCACCTGGGGGAAGTGGTCCCGCACCAGCGCCGCGGTGCGGTCGGTGCCGCTGGTGACGACGATGACCTCGAACGGCCACGGACACTCCTGCTCGACCACCGAGCGCACGGTGCGCAGGATCGTCGCCTCGTCGTTGCGGGCGATGACGATCGCGGACAGCACCGGGGTGGCCTCGTCCAGCACCGCCCGGGGCTCGGGGATGGCATCGCCCAGCACTGAGCCGTCATCGGCGATGGGCGCCAGCACCGGCAGCTCGGGGGGACGCGGCTCCCAGGGATGGAGCGGCCCGCGCGGGACGGCGAGCAGGTCGCGGTAGGAGTGCTGGAAGGCGTGGTCGGGATCGGCTTGGCGGTACTTCTCGTAGCGGGCGCGGCGCCGCTCGGCGGTCAAGCCGGCCAGGTGCTGGATGCGGATCGTGGTCCGCAGCCACAGCGCCGGGGGGATGGTGGTGGGGATGGGGACGAAGTGCAGGCGCTGGTCGGGGAAGCGCTGGCCGGGGCGGTAGGCGAAGAGGCGATAGACCCACAGGCCCGCCCGCTCGTACTGCTCCAGCGACTCCCACATGCGAAAGACGCGAAAGCCGTAGGCGAAGCCGGGGATCGCCTCGGTCTCCAGGAAGCGGCGCAAGGCGGCGGCATCATCGGGGGGGATGCGCTCATCGGCATCGAGGGAGAGGATCCAGTGGGGGGCGAGCTCGGCGGCGGCGGCCAACAGCCGATTGCGATTGGCGGCGTCGTCCCAGCCGGCATACGAGTCGCGGGGCGGGTTGGTGAGCAGGATGCGAACGAGGGGATGGGACGCCAGGATCGCGCGGGTCTCATCGGTGCTGCCGTCGTCGAGGGCGATGACGGCATCGGCAAAGCGTTCCACCGAGGCGAACCAGCCCGGCAGATCCGCCGCCGCGTTCCGCGCCGGCAACAGGCAGACTAGGAGTGGACGCTGAGCATCCTCAGACATACGATCATCCCGCGCAGCGCAAAGGTGTCATATAATGCAAGAATCGTACCAACGCAGCGCACGTTGTCCAAATCTGTACAAATCAAACACGAAAAACTCTGGCAATTTTGTGCGCTAGTACAGCAGGATTGGTGCAAGATAATGAAAGTCCGCGATTTGTTGCCACCATTCTCCCATTGACGACAAAATCTCGCGATGCTAAACTTGCCCCGTTCAAAGAGGGCATGTCCCGAAGCGCTCGATCCATGACGGGGTGGGGCCGTTATCACGTGCTTCGGGAATGGTAGTCCATCTGCGCGCCGAAGGCGCTGCACTGTAAGGCAGCCGCCTTAGGGGTGACGCGTGCCATTTGGGAATTTGGGGGGGAACGGTGCCTCGGGTCACCATCATTGGGGCCGGCGGGTACGTTGGCCTCGCCTACGCGGTGACATTCGCACATGTCGGTCATGACGTCGTCGGGCTGGAGATCGATGTCACCAAAGTTCAGCGCTTGCGCCACGGCAATCCGCCGATCTTCGAGCCTGGCTTAGAGCCGCTCCTGCGGAGGGGACTGGAGTCCGGGCGCCTGCGCTTCACCACGGACTATGACGACGCCCTCTCTGGAGCTGAATTCGCGCTGATCTGCGTCGGCACGCCGCCGGGCGAGCGCGGCGCGACGGATATGACCGCGATCGCCACGGCAGCGCGCGCGATCGCCGAGCACGCCCAGGGCCACCTGATCGTTGTCAACAAGAGCACGATGCCCGTCGGCTCCGTGCAGTTCGTCGCCAAGATTCTGGCCGAACACGCGCGGCAGGGTACAACCTTCAGCGTGGTCGCCAACCCCGAATTCCTGCGAGAAGGGTCCGCCATCGAGGACATCCTGCATCCGGATCGGATCGTCATCGGGACTGACGACCCGGTGGCAGCGGAGCGGGTGGCCGCCCTCTACGCGGCGATGGACGCGCCGGTGGTGGTCACGGACTCCCGCTCGGCCGAGATGATCAAGTACGCCTCGAACGCGTTCTTGGCGCTCAAGATCAGCTTCATCAACGAGGTGGCGCTGATCTGCGAGCGGCTCGGCGCGGACGTGACGGTTGTGGCGCGCGGGATGGGACTCGACCAGCGCATCGGCCCGCGCTTCCTCGGCGCTGGCGTCGGCTTCGGCGGGTCCTGCTTCCCGAAGGATGTCCGCGCGTTGGCCGCGATGGCCGAGGATGTCGGCATCGAAGGGCAGCTGCTCCGCTCGATCCTGGCGACCAACGGCATGATGCGCGAGCTGGCCGTCACGAAGCTCGAGGCGCACCTCGGCGGCGTCGCCGGCAAGACGATCGCCATTCTCGGCCTCGCCTTCAAGCCGGAAACCGACGATATCCGCGAAGCGCCGGCGATCGACATCATCAAGCGGCTGCGCGCGGCCGGCGCGCGGATTCGGGCCACCGATCCGGTCGCGATGCCTCGCGCCGCCAGCATTCTGCCTGACGTTACCTACGTGCCGGACGCCTATGCCGCCGCGACCGGCGCCGACGCGGTCGTCCTCCTGACAGAGTGGGATGCGTACCGGGCGCTCGACCTCGATCGGCTGGCGAACGCGATGCGCGGGCACCTCTTCTTCGATGGGCGCAACGTCATCGACCCGAAGGCATGCCACGCCGCCGGTCTCCGCTACGTCGGAATCGGGCGGCCGGAGATGACGCCGCCAGCGGAGCCGAAGACCGGCAAGCCCGCGACCAAGCAGACGGTTCTGCCGCCGGCCAGCTTCGTGTCGTGAGGGACGCATGCACGCACACCTGCGCTTGGACGAGGGAGGGCGCCCCGTGAGTATCCGCGACGTCGGGCTAATCGAGGTCGCCAGGCCTGGCGAGGCGAATGGGCATGCGGCGCACGCGCTCGTGTCCATGGCCGACGCTGTTCGCCGGGCGGAGATCGGCGATCGGGCGTGGACGACGGTGCTGGCCCATCTGCCGGAGGTGCGCCTATCGCGGATGGCATACGTCTGCTTCGGCAAGCGGTGCCTGGACGTCGCGCTCGCCGCGATTGCGCTGGTGTGCACCTCCTGGCTCATGGCATTGCTGGCACTCCTGGTCCGCCTCGACTCGCCGGGGCCCGCGATCTTCCGGCAGACGCGGATCGGGCGCGGCGGCAAGCCGTTCACGGTCTACAAGTTCCGCACGATGCGCGTCGACCCGTCCGGCGAGCTCCGGCTGTTCCGGACCGAGGATGGCCGGTACGTGCACAAAATCAAGGACGATCCGCGTGTGACGCGCGTCGGGCGATTCCTGCGCCGCACGAGTCTCGACGAGCTGCCGCAGCTCTGGAACGTGCTGCGCGGCGAGATGAGCCTGGTCGGGCCGCGACCGGAGCTGCCGCAGATCGTGCGGTGCTACGAGCCGTGGCAGCACGCGCGGCACATCGTCCGGCCGGGGATCACCGGCTGGTGGCAGATCTCCGGCCGCAGCCACCTGCCGATGCACGAGCACACGGAGTACGACCTGTACTACGTGGAGCACCTGTCGTTCTGGCTGGACGTCAAGATCCTGCTGCGGACGCTCTGGATCACCGTCCGCGGCGTTGGGGCATTTTGATTCGCTGGTAGGGCGAGCTTGCGAGGTCATTGATGAAGCGGGCGCTCATCACCGGAATCACGGGCCAAGACGGCTCCTACCTGGCCGAGTTCCTCCTCGCCAAGGGGTACGAGGTTCATGGGATCATCCGGCGATCCAGCAGCTTCAACACCGGCCGGATCGACCACCTGTACCACGACCCACACGAGGAGGGAGTGCCCCTCTTCTTGCACTATGGCGATCTTGGCGATTCTTCGTGCCTAGCAAAGCTGATCATGCGCATCAAGCCGGACGAGGTCTACAACCTCGGCGCGCAAAGCCATGTTGCCGTCAGCTTCGAGATGCCCGAGTTCACCGCCGACGCGGTGGCGATGGGGAACCTTCGCATCCTTGAGGCGTTGCGGTGGGCTGATTGGCCGGTCCGGTTTTACCAAGCCGGCAGCTCCGAGATGTTCGGCAAGGTGCGGGAGGTCCCGCAGCGGGAAACGACGCCCTTCTACCCGCGCAGCCCGTACGCCGTCGCCAAGGTCTTCGCGCACTACATGACCGTGCAATACCGCGAGGCGCACGGCGTCTTCGCCTGCAACGGCATCCTGTTCAACCATGAGTCACCGCGGCGCGGCGCCACCTTCGTCACGCGCAAGGTGACGCGCGGCGTCGCTCAGATCGTTGCCGGCCAGACATCGAAGCTGTACTTGGGCAACCTCGAGGCTCGGCGCGACTGGGGCTACGCGCCTGAGTATGTCGAAGCGATGTGGATGATGCTCCAGCACTCTGAGCCGGACGACTACGTGATCGCGACCGGCGA
>Ga0181858_1000316_pt1 | contig 22018 bp, 21 predicted proteins | sample NewIslPassag4_SG_FD_130749 | JGI IMG/M metagenome (GOLD analysis project Ga0181858, IMG submission 130749) | Feedstock adapted compost microbial communities from Newby Island compost facility, Milpitas, CA, USA - Passage 4_SG | ecosystem: Engineered > Solid waste > Feedstock > Composting ...
AGTACCGGCACCGGCCCCGCAGAAAGACGTAACTGAAGATCGGAATCAAATCCCAGACGCCCAGCCGGTGGCCGCAACGGGGGCAATGGGACGGCGGATAGACCGGTGACTCGCCCTTCAGCAGCCGCAAGGCCAGGACGTTGTAAAAACTGCCCAGAAACAGCCCGAAGATGATGATCAGTGCATCGAAAAAAAACATGCCGTCAATCTTCCTTATAACGGGATACTCACATTATATGACAGATGTCCGGTATAGTGGGATGAATTGAAATATGATACAATTATTTGAAAAAACATGACAGAAAGAGAAACAGCTGCCGCCAGACAGCTTCTGTGCGCTTGCGACAGCTGTGAAAACCGCGAATTTGGAATAAACGATGCGAATGAATCAGAATAGCTAAACCCGATGGAAAAGCTTATGTGCCTGGGTGATTAGCAGGAATTTTTACACCTGTAATGTTACCGCTGCCGTCTTTCTCCAATTCCCATCCGTTTTCGTGATCTGTGTCGTTTGTATTATCCAAGCCACCGTTGTTGTTATAGACGGCAGGCAAATCTTTCAACCAAGGACCTTTGCCGCCTGGAGATTGTTGAGTAAGTTCGTTAAGTGTTGCGGGATAATTGCCCCCATTGTCAACGGCGTACCGTGCCAGGGCGTCGTTGACAATTTTCATGTTTTGCTTGTTGGTGTTGGCATAGGCGTCTTGTTGGTTGGCAATCACCATCGGAATGGCAACGGCCGCGATGATGCCCAAGATGACGACCACCACCAACAGCTCGATCAATGTCACCCCCTTCTGCGAACGGGTACGCGTGAGCCACTGTTTCATCATGGTTCCTCCCCCTTAAATAAAATGGTTTATATGCAAAACGGCCTTTTGCCCGTCTACGCGCATAGCGCGTGTGAACGGGGCAAAAGGCCGGTTGCACCACTCGCTCCCCGGGTTCCCGTCAGGTGCCCACATTGAGAACCCGGTTCCTCGCTTCCTTTTCCCACCTACAAAACTATATTTCCTAAATATTCACTTTGTTGTCTTTGTTTCCCAGCTACACCACTTATTATAGTCAGGTCGGGCAGGCGGATCAATACTTTTTTCTTGTATTCGTGCAAAAAAGTACAATTTGCAATATCAGACATTACTGTAAATTTCAAAAACTGGCAACAATGCTGCCAACAGGATGAAGCCCACGACGACGGCCAGGACGGCGATCAAGATCGGCTCCAGCGCCGCGCTGAGCCGGGACGACAGATGGTCGACGTCGCTTTCGTAGAAGCGGGCCAGCTTTTGCAACATGTCGTCCAGCTGCCCCGACTGTTCGCCCACTTTCATCATGTGGATGACCATCGGCGGAAAGGCGCCGGTTTCCGCCAACGCCGCCGACAACTGGCCTCCTTGGCTGACGGTTTTTTTCGCCTCCTTTATGGCGCCGCTCAACACTTCGTTGCCCACGATTTGGCCGGCGATGTCCAACGCCTGGAGCATCGGGACGGCGCTGGCCAGCAGGGAGCCGAGGGTGCGGGCCAGGCGGGCCATGGCGGATTTGGAAACAAGACTGCCGAAAATGGGGACGGACAGTTTCACCCGGTCCATCCGGTACCGCCATTGGGGCGATTGGCGCAGCCGCCACACGGTGATAAACACACCGATGAGAAGCGCGACGAGCCACGGCCACTGCCGGGTGAGAAACTCGGAGACGCCCAAGACGATGGCGGTGGGCAGCGGCAGGGCGGAGCCCGCTTGCACGAGGGTGCCGACCAGCTTCGGTATAGTGTAGACGAGCATAAAAATGATGACGAAGACGCTGACGACGCTGACCAGCGCCGGGTACATGAGGGCCGATTTGACTTTTTCCCGCAACTGGTGTTCCCATTCGTAATAACGGGCCAAATGGTCCATCACGTCGTCCAGTTCCCCCGACAGCTCGCCGGCCCGCACCATCTGGACGAACAATGAAGGGAAGTGGCGGGGGTGGGCTTCGCACGCTTCCGACAGGGGGCGGCCGGCGGCGACGGTTTGTTGGACCGACGCCAGCACGTTTTTGAACGTCTTGGACGTCATTTGTTCGACGAGCAGCCCCACGGCGTCGGCGACCGTGGTGCCGGTCCGCAACATGGTGGCCATGAGCCGGCAGAAGACGACAAATTCCCGCATTTTGACCGGCCGGCCCAGCAACACGTTTAGATCTTGCCGCCAGATCGACGGTTTGACCGGTTTGATGTGCAGACAGTACAAACCGTTCTGTTTGAGCCGCTCCACCGCCTGTTCGGTGTTGGCGGCGTCGACCACGCCTTTCGTCCGGCCTCCCTTGCGGTCAATGGCTTCGTATTGAAACTGCATCGCTCACGTCCTCCTCGAAAAGCAAGACGGTCCGCGTCAATGGACGTCGCCGATCAGTTGGTCGGCCACTTCTTTTTTCACCCGCCCTTGCGCCACCAGTTCCTGCACCGCCTGTTCCATCGTCTGCATGCCTTGTTGGCGGCCCGTTTCCATGACGGAACGGATTTGATGCACTTTGCCGCTGCGGATTAAGTTGGCCACCGCCGGCGTGTTGAGCAAAATTTCAAAGCAGGCGACCCGCTTTTGTCCGTCGGCGCTGGGGAGGAGCCGCTGGGCGATGACGGCCGCCAGCACGCCGGCCAATTGGAGGCGGATGTATTCTTGTTGGCCCGGGGGAAAGACGTCCACAATCCGGTCGATGCTCTGGGGGGCGTTGGGCGTGTGCAACGTGGCCAACACGAGATGGCCCGTTTCGGCGGCGGTGAGGGCCGTGCGGATCGTTTCCAAATCCCGCATTTCACCGAGCAAAATGACATCGGGATCTTGCCGCAGCGCGGCCCGCAACCCCTGGGCGAAGGAGGCGGTGTCGGAACCGACTTCCCGCTGGTGAATGAGACTGCGCCGGCTTTGGTGGATGTATTCGATTGGGTCTTCCAAGGTGACGATGTGCCGGGCCTGATGGGTGTTGATGTGGTGAATCATGGCGGCCAGCGTCGTCGATTTCCCGCAGCCGGTAGGTCCGGTCACCAGGACGAGGCCTTGGTTTCGCATGGCCAATTGGCCTAATATGTCCGGCAGGCGAAGTTGGTCGAGGCTGGGAGGGGACAGCGGGATGCGGCGGCAGGCCATGGCCGTCTGTCCCCGCTGTTTGAATGCGTTGATGCGCCAGCGGCAAATGCCTTCCAGTTCGAAGGCCGTATCCGCTTCCCCGTCGCGGCGAAACGCTTCCTGTGCTTCGCTGTTAAGTGCCAATCTCAGGGCGTCGGCCAGCATGTCTTCGGTGACGACCGGGCCATCCATCGTTTTCAGCTCGCCATGGATGCGGAAGAGCGGGGGCTTTCCGCTGCTCAGGTGCACGTCGGAGGCGCCCAGTTGGTGGGCTTTTTCCAACAGTTTCTTAAACAACATGGTCGGTTTCCTCCTCTTGAAACAGAGCCGCCCGGAACACCTCGTCCAAGGAAGTCAATCCGGCGGCCGCTTTGGCCAATCCGTCGTCGACCATCGTTTTGAACGCCTTTTTGTGCAAATGTTCCCGCAAGGCGGTTTCCGACGGTTGGGAGACGATGAGCCGGCGCAACGTCTCGTCCACTTCCAGCACTTCGTGGATGGCCAGCCGCCCCCGGTAGCCGGTATGGTAACATTGGGCGCAACCTTTCCCTTTGGCGGCGTGGGAAATGGTCAATTTACTTTCGGGGAGCGGGTGGTTCAGCGCCTCATGGACCGGAACGGTGACGGCGCAATACGGACACACCCGCCGGACGAGCCGTTGGGCGACGACGCCGGCCAAGGCCGACGAGACCATGTACGGTTGGATGCCCATGTCGATGAGGCGGGTGATGGAACTGGCGGCGTCGTTCGTATGCAACGTGCTCAGCACGAGGTGTCCGGTCAGCGCCGCCTGCAGCGCCATTTCCGCCGTTTCCGTGTCGCGGATTTCGCCCACCATGACGATGTTGGGATCTTGGCGCAAAATGGCCCGCAGGCCCGCGGCAAAGGTCAGGCCGATGAGGGGATTGACCTGCATTTGATTGATGCCCTTGATTTGGTACTCCACCGGATCTTCCACCGTAATGATGTTGACTTCCGGCCGGTTCAACGATTGCAGGGCGGCGTAAAGCGTCGTCGTCTTCCCCGAGCCGGTCGGTCCCGTGACGAGCACAAGGCCGTAAGGCCGGCGTATCAACGACTGGAAACGTGCCAAATTTTCGTTGGAAAAATGCAATTGTTCCAGCCGGGTCAACGCTTTGCCCATGTCCAAGAGGCGGAGGACAGCTTTCTCGCCGAAAATGGTGGGCAACACCGAGACGCGGACGTCCACCTTGGCGCCGTCCACCGTCGTCTGGAAACGGCCGTCTTGGGGCAGGCGTTTTTCCGCGATGTTGAGGCCGGCCAAAATCTTGATGCGGGAGACGACGACGGAATGCATGTTGCGGGGAAGGGTCCGTTCGATGCGCAAGATGCCGTCGACCCGCAGTCGGATGACCGTTTCGTCTTCTTGCGGATCGAGGTGGATGTCGCTGGCTTGCAGTTCGATGCCTTGCCGAATGAGTTGCTGCACCATGCGGGCCGCCGGAGCGTCGGTGTCGGTTTCGGCGGCCGGCGCCTGTTCTTCTTCGGATATCTCCTGCATCATTTGTTGAATCGACTGTTGCATGCCGTAGTAGCGGTTGATGGCCGCCCGCAGTTCCCCCCGGCGGGCGATCACCGGCACGATGGCCATTCCGGTCCGCAGGCGGAGATCGTCGATGGCGTAATAGTCCAGCGGATCGGCCATGGCGACGATGAGCCGGTTGCCCATTTTGCGGATGGGCAGGACGAAATAGCGGTTGGCGATTTCTTGCGGGATGAGCGAGAGCACGTTGCGGTCAATGGTTTCTTGATAGAGCTTGACGTGGGCGATGCCCAGCTGCCGTTCCAACAGTTCGATCAGTTGTTGTTCGGTGAGAAGGCCCATTTCGACGAGCTGCTCGCCCAATTTTAATTGGGTCGTCTTTTGTCGCTGCAGGGCGGTGTCTAACTGTTCCTTCGTAATGACACCGGCTTCGAGCAAGATGTCACCGAGTTTCCGACGTGGCGCCACCGTGTTTCCCCTCTCCATGTCGATCTTGCAATTCCAGATTACAAAAGATTGGAAAGGATTGCATCAAAAATTTTCGCCTTCTTTACCAAACGGAAAAAAGCGCGCAAAAAAACCCGCGGCCGAGTCGGTCTGCGGGCGAGGTCTGCCTTGATGCGCTTTTTTTCAGCATCGGTCAGTCATACGCCGTTATTTAGGTTTTCAACGGTACAGGGGCGATAAGGATACCGGTGCAATACGATGGCGGCGGCTTATTCGTTGTGGTCGTTCATGCAGTGTTCACATTCGTACATGACGCCTTCCCGTTGTTGGGGCGTTTCCGTGCCGCAAACGACGCACGTGCTCGTGGCCATCGTGGCCGGTCTTGCGGTCGGCAGTTGGCAGGTGGCGTTTTCCGTCATCTCCGATCCCTCCGTCGCGTTTGTTAATGCCATTGTAATATAACAACGAAAAAAGATCAAGTATTGTATTGATACAGAATTGTGAACGAAAAAAGAAAAATGGCTTGCAATTCCGTCCTTATTGGTTATAATTTTCGTATGTTGCGTAAGCGGAGCAGAGTGGAGCTGAGTTGAGCGGAGACGAGCGGAGATGAGCGGAGCGTTGACGGATTCCCCTTTTTTCCCCTTCGTATCTCCTTCGCATTCCCTTCGCACAGGAAAGCTCCCCTCTGTATACGACTTTTGTATACGAGGAGGACTCGCCATGTACGATTTGGTCATGCTGGCATCCGAACAGGAAGACCACGCCTATTCCACCCCTTGCGGCATTTCCGTGCAAAGACGGTTGGACAAGGACATGTCGGCGGAGACGATCGAACGTTTGCTCGTCCGTTTGGATCGGGAAAAAGGCGCCCTGTTTTCCAGCGGCATGGAATATACGGGTCGCTATACCCGGTGGGATATCGGTTTTGTCAATCCGCCGTTGGAAGTGACGGCCCGGGAGCGGACGGTGACGGTGACGGCGCTGAACGAGCGGGGACGGTTGTTGTTGCAGCCGCTTTCCGCGTGGCTTGCCGAAGACGCGGCCGTCGAGGAGACGACGGCGGAAGGGATGAGCATTGTCCTTCGGTTGCGGCCGAAGGCGGCCGTTTTCCGGGAAGAGGAGCGGACGAAACAGCCGTCGGTGTTCAGCGTGTTGCGCCGCATCCAACATGCCTTTGCGTCCGATGAGGATACGTTTTTAGGCTTGTACGGGGCATTCGGGTACGATCTCGTCTTCCAGTTTGAAAATTTGACGCCGCAAAAGGAGCGGCCGGCGGAGCACGTCGATTTGCACCTGTTTTTGCCCGACGAGCTGTATGTCGTCGACCGGCGGGTGGATCAGGCGTTTCGCATCGCCTATGAATTTTCGGTGGAAGGACGTTCCACCGCCGGCTTGCCGCGGGAAGGGGCGGCCGTCCGGCAGGAGGGAAGGCGCACCCCGCGGCCGATTCCGCCCGACCGGCCCGGGTATTACGCCGACCTGGTGCGCAAGGCGATGCCGTCCTTCTACGCCGGCGATTTGTTTGAAGTGGTGCCGTCGCAAGTCATTTACCGTCCCTGCGCGCGGCGGCCCTCGGACGTGTTTCGCCAGCTGAGCCGGATGAATCCGAGTCCGTACGGCTTTTTCATCCATCTGGGCAATCAGCACTTGGTCGGCGCCTCGCCGGAAATGTACGTGCGGGTGGACGGACGGCAGCTGGAGACGTGTCCCATTTCGGGCACCATCCAGCGGGGGCGGGACGCCTTGGAAGACGCCGAAAACATCCGCCGCCTCCTCAATTCGGAAAAAGACGAAGCGGAGCTGACCATGTGCACCGACGTGGACCGCAACGACAAGTCCCGCATTTGTGTGCCCGGTTCGGTGCGGGTCATCGGCCGGCGGCAGATCGAGCGCTATTCGCGGCTGTTTCACACGGTGGATCACATCGTGGGCGAACTGGCGCCGGGTTACGACGCTCTGGACGCCTTCATGACCCACATGTGGGCGGTGACGGTGACCGGTGCGCCGAAGCTGGAGGCCATGCGCTGGATCGAAGCCCACGAGGAAACGCCCCGGGGCTGGTACGGCGGGGCCGTCGGCTGGCTCAACTTCAACGGCAACATGAACACCGGACTGACGCTGCGGACGATTCGCCTCGCCGAGGGCGTGGCGGAAATGCGGGTTGGCGCCACTTTGCTCCACGCTTCGGATCCGGAGGCGGAAGAGCAGGAGACGCTGGTCAAGGTGGCGGCGTTGATGCGGGCGCTCAGTCCGGAAGAGGCGGAAGAAAAGGATGTGACGTACCGGCCCCGTTACGGCGAAGGACGCCGGGTGTTGCTCGTCGATCACGAAGATTCCTTTGTCCATACGTTGGCCAATTATTTGAAACAGACCGGCGCCGAAGTCGTGACGGTGCGCTGGGAGGCGGCCCGCGCGCTGCTTCAGGAGGACGGTTCCTTCGACATGGTGGTGTTGTCGCCGGGGCCGGGGCGTCCGCAGCGGTTCCAGATGGCTGAGACCATCGCGCTCTGTCTGGCCCGCCGGTTGCCGATCTTCGGGATTTGCCTCGGATTTCAAGGTCTGGCCGAATATTTCGGCGGCCGGCTGGGGGGGTTGGCCCGACCGGCCCACGGGGAAAAGGCGACGATTCGCATTTTGGAAAAGGGCGCGCTTTTCGAAGGCCTGGGCGAGACCATGCCGGTGGGGCGGTATCATTCCTTGTATGTGGAACAAATGCCGTCGGCCTTAAAATTGTTGGCCGAGACGGAGGACGGCGTTCCCATGGCCTTTGAGCACCGCGAACTGCCCATCGCCGCCGTTCAGTTCCACCCCGAGTCGGTGTTGACGCTCACCGGCGACAACGGGTTGAAACTGCTGGACAACGCCATGCGCCATTTGCGGAATGACGCGCTGCACAGTGCGCAAACTGCCAATTAAAGGCATATCGTGCCGCCGGGTTTCCCGGCGGCAAGTTCTTGGAATATAATTGTAAGTGTAAGACAATCGAGGAAAGTGAACGGAGCAAAGGATGACCGGGATGAGGCTGACGGTCTTGGGCATTTGGGGCGGATTTCCGGCGGCGGGGGGCGCCACTTCGTCCTTCTTGCTGGAGGATGGAGGATTTCGCCTGTTGCTGGAGTGCGGCAGCGGCGTCCTTTCCCAAGTGCAGCGCTATGTGTCATTGGCCGGACTGGACGCGGTGGTGGTGAGCCATTACCATCACGATCACGTGGCGGACGTGGGCTGTTTGCAGTACGGGATGCTGGTGCAACGGCAAGGGGCCGGGGGCCGGCGGCCGTTGCCCATCTACGGCCACCAGCGGGACAAAAAACAGTTTGAGCGCCTGACGTACGGCAAGGGTCCGGTGACGCAAGGGGTGCCGTTGGCGGCGGGCGATGCGACGGAAGTGGGCCCGTGGCGGCTCCGGGCGCGCGAGACGGTCCACGGCGCGTATTGCTTGGCGTTGCGGTTCGAGACGGCGGCCGGAAAAGCGTTGGCGTATACGGCCGATACCGGATGGTGCGAAAATGTTGTGGAGTTGGCCGCCGGGGCCGATGTGCTCATTGCCGAAGCGACGTTGACCGACGAACAGGCGGGGGCGGTTTCCGGCCATCTCACCGCCGGGGAAGCGGGGCGGCTGGCCCGCATGGCGGGCGTGGGCCGGCTCGTGTTGACGCATTTTTCTCCCGGGGCCGACTTGGAGCGTTTGCGGCGCCAGGCCGAGGCCGCCTTTCCGGGTCCGGTGGAACTGGCCGCGCCGGGAATGGTTTTGGAAATTTAGCCGGAGAAAGGCCCGCAAGTCGGGACGGTAAAGGGTGGGGAACCGGATGGAATTTCGCGCAAAAGTGGATCGTTTTTTTGTCCTGCTCAACGTCCTCATCGTCCTGACCGTAGCGGCGGCGTTGTATTGGCCGCTCTGGTTTGGTGTTGAAGCCGGCGATTTCGACGTCTATTACATTACGGCCATCTTTCTGGCTTCGGTCGGTTTTATGGTTTGGTGCGGGTTTTCCGTGAAGTACGTTTTTCGCGAGGATCATTTATATGTCAGAGGCGGTCCGTTCCGCAGCCGCATCCCGTATCGACACATCCGCAAAGTGGCGCCGACGAAAAATATTTTTGTCGGTTACCGGTTGTTGTCGTCTTTCGACGCGATGGAAATTTTTTATGACGGCGGGTTGCTCGGCAGCGTGAAAATATCCCCGCAGGATAAGAAGAAGTTTCTCGCCGAGTTGGAAAAGCGGTGCCCGCACGCAAGGATTCACAAAGACTTGCGCAATAATGACCCTTTTTAATTTGAACCGGACGTTTTGCGCTGGAGCGCGACCCGGTTGTTTTTCCACGCTTTGGGCAAGTCGCTCAGGGTGTTGACCGAGACGATGTCGGGGCGTTTTTTCACCGGTTTGGTCCAATATTGTTCGCTGCCCGGCAGGTCGTCGAACCAGGCGGCGTCGGGCGGGCAGTCGAGAACCATGAACCGGCCGAACTGTCCGTCCCGCGATTGGTGGTATTTGAGGTACGCTTTGCCGTTTTCGATGGCCAAGATTTCGATTTTGCCCGATGTGTGGCTCATGACGAGCCGCACCCGTTTGCCGAGGCCGGACGTCTTGGCTTTGGCGCTTTCCACCAGACGGTACACCGTTTCCAGCGGCAGGACGAAATCCCGGTTGCCCCGCACCGGACGGTTGATGAAGAAATAATAAGGTGTGGCGCCCATCCAAGACAATTTGTCCAACAGTTCCGCCAGCACGTCCGCGTCGTCGTTGATGCCTTTCAGCACCGGGGTCTGGTTGACGACAATGGCTCCGGCCTGGTGCAACGCTTCAAAGGCGCGGCCGGCTTCGGGCGTGAGTTCCCGCGGATGGTTGACATGGGCCATGATGTAAATTCGTTTTTCCGGTGTCGAATGGCGGCGAATCGCATCCAGCAATTCCTCGTCTTCATAAATGCGCATAGGGTTGAATACGGGCAGTTTGGAACCGATGCGGATGATTTTCACGTGATCGATGGCGCGCAGGCGTTCCAGGATCATGCGCAGTTTCGGAGTGGCCAAGATCAGGGGATCGCCGCCGGTGAGGAGGACGTTGTTGATTTCCGGGTGTTGGGCGATGTATTGCAGACCCGGTTCGACGTCGGACATGGCTTCCTTGACGTCTTGACGGAACAGGCGCTTGCGGAAACAGTACCGGCAGTAGGCGCCGCACACTTCGGAGACGACGAGCAAAGCCGTCGTTTTGTATTTATGCTGGCAACCCGGCACGACGTAGTTGGTGTCCTCGTCGGAGGCGTCCCAGCGCCCGTAATCTTCCAGTTCGGCTTCGTTGGGAATGACCAATTTGCGGATCGGATCGGCCGGGTCGTTCCAATCGATAAGATTTAAATAGTAATCATTGACACGAAAGACGAACTTTTCTGTGACTTTTTTCAACTTTTCGCGTTCTGTTTCGGAAAGTTGCGGGATTTTGTCGATGCTCGTAATGTATTTCGGTTGTGCCATTTCGAGCACGTCACCCCTTCCTCGACAGATTATGTCAACTATGTCCATTATACTATGGACCGGAGGGCTCGTCACACTAAGATTATTGGAATTTTCTTTTCATGTTCATTACGAAGTGCAAAGGTCCATTGGTTATCATATGTTTTTGGCAAAAGAACGGCCCCTTCCCGCCGCTTGTCCAAGGGTGCGGATTTTGCAATAAACCCTTGGGTGCAAGGGGCGGGTCGGGGCCTTTGCGCGTTTTGTTATCAGCGGCCGACTCTTGCCTCAATTTGTTGCTGCACTTCTTCCGGCGTCAGGCCGCGGGCGTTGATGACCGGCGCGAACGTGCTGGTCGTCTGCACGCCCATGACGTTTTCGTCGTCGCCGGCGATGACGCAGCAATCGCATTGGACCGCTTTGTCGCTTTCCAAGTCGACGACTTCGTATCCGTTGGCCTGCAAATGTTGACGGATCGGTGTCAGCCGGCCTTCGACGGCGATGCGTTTGGGCATCGGTTTTCCTCCTTAGGTTGGTGTATGCCAAGTTTGTTGTTGGCCGGTTTTATTCTGGACGGGTTTGCGGTCCATTATGCGCCGGAAGGAAATCGAGCAAGATCATTTCCGGGGCGGTGGGGGCGGCGCTGCCGCCTTTCGGTTCCTTGCTGACGCTGATAGTTTGCACTTCCCGGATGTTTTGTCCCCGGGTGTACAGCTCGGCGAAGTCGCCGTCCATGTGCAAGAGTCGGGCGTTTTCCCGCCGCAAGGCCTTGATCAGCCACACTTGGTAATCGTGGTCCTGGTCGTGCATGAGGCCTTGCAGGCGGAAAAACATTTCGCCGGTATACCCGTTCACCCAGACGTGTCCGTATACGCCGGCCGCTCGGGTGTGTTCGGAGGAGACGGGAAGGGAAATCGTCCAGGCGTCCAGGAACAAGGCATGGGGCGGATGTTCCGCCGGCCATGCCGTATTTTCCGCCGTTGCCGGCGGGAGCAGCGGCGCCGACGGAGCCTGTTCCCGGAAGAGGGAAAACATGCCGATGATAAGCGCGACGGCCGTCGCCGCCGACACCAGTCCCATGACATGGCCGGGCCGGAACCATTTCCGCCGGACGTGTCTGAGCAACACCCGCCGGCGCAAGCGGCGGTATGCGCGCAGCGGCGGCGTGGCAACGGAGGCCGTTGCGCTTGGCGAAGGGTATGGTTCGTTTTGCGCGTTTTGCAAGCACTGGCGCCATTCCTCGTACCGTTGTCGGCAGACCGGGCAGGCGGCCGCATGCCGCCGCAAGGCGCGGCGTTCATCTTCCGGCAGGTGGCCCAACAGGTCGTCGACGATTTGCATTTCCGATACATCACATCTGTTTCGGTTCATGGCCCCGGCCCCCTTCCGACGGCTCCAGCCAGCCGAGTTGGATGAGATTTTTTTTCAAGTTTTTCAGCCCGTACCGGATCCACGATTTCACCGTGCCCAGGGGGTGGCCGCTGCGCAGCGCCCATTCCTGGTGGGTCATGGCCTGAAAATACGTGGCCGTGATGGCATCCCGTTGGCAGGCCGGCAAGCGTCGCAACGCTTCCCGCAATTGCTCCCGTTCCAGTTGGCCGAAGGCCGTCTCCAGGGTCGGGTCCCGGTGCGGGAAGGGTTCTTGCCATTGGGTTGCCGCCATTTGCCGCTGCTTTTTGCGTTGCCGGTCGATGGCCCGGCTTTTCGTTTTGACGGCGAGCCACGCTTGGAGACTGCCCCGTGCCGGGTCGTATTGTTCGGGATGTTGGATCAGTTCCAGAAAGACGTCGTGGCAGACATCTTCCGCTTCCAAGTCGTCCTGCAAAATGTTTCGGGCGATCTGGTAGACGGCGGGTGCAAATCGCCGATAAAGTTCGTCGAAAGCGGCCGGTTCGCCCTCGGCCAGTCGTTGTAACCGTTCCGTCCACTCGTTTGCTGTCTGTTGTCGATGTTGCTTGTGCGCCTCATCCCTGGTGAACATCGGTCCTCTCACCTGTCAAAGTCGCTTGTCCGATATTTGCTTCGGTCCGCCATTTCACCGAATCCGGTTTGCTCCGGTGTGAGGCGGATCACTTTTTCTCCGAATGAGAAAGGTTATCATTATAATTGCGGCGGCCGTCCGCTTGCATGATTTCATGCAGGCGGTCGCGATGGAACAAAATGATGTAGCGTTTGTCGGTGGACAACAGCCGTTCTTTTTTCAGTTGGTTGACGATGCGGTTTATCGTTTCCCGCGTCGTTCCCAAGAGGCTGGCCCATTCCTGGTGGGTCAACGGGATGGGAAGGACGATCCGGCCGTTGTCTTCGTTGCCAAATTCATCGGCCAGCTTGAGCAAGAGGGCGATAAACCGCCGCTGGACGTCGCTGGACATGTTTTGCAGGCGGTGTTGCAACTCTTGAATTTTCCGCTCCATATGCCCGATGACCAGGGCCGCCGTCTCCGGGTGGCGGGTGAGCAGGCGGCGAAAGGCGTCTATCGCGACGATGGCCAGTTCCGTGTCCAAAATCGTCTTGGCGGTGGCGGGATACGGCGCATCGTCGAACAGCCCGATGTGGGGAAACATTTCGCCGGACTGGAGCAGGGAAATGGTTTGTTCCTTCCCCGCCGGATCCGCTTTGGTCGTCTTGACCAGGCCGCCGAGAACGAAGAAAACGGCTTCCCGCGGCTCGCCCTCGTAAAAGATGACGGTGTTTTTCGGGTAAAGCCGCCGGTGGACTGGCACGTCCAATTTCCGGAAATGTTCCGTTTCAAGTCCGCTCAACAGAGGAATACGTTCCAACCATGTCCGCATGGGGGGTCGTCCTTCCGAAAAACTTTAAGTCCATTGTAATGGATGAAATGATAAAAGAGGAGGTATGGCATTGATTGCGAGCCAAATAAAAGAAGTGTTCCCGCTTAGGGAAGACGGTCCGGCGAAACATGTGCTGTTGCGTTCCCGGGAAGGAATGGTCCTATTGCTGGGACTGGCAACGGGGCAGACGCTGCCGCCGCACCGCCACCCCGGTTATGAATTGCAAATATTGGTGGTGGAAGGGGAAGGGCGCTTTTTTCTCCAGGGGGAAGCGCGGGCGGTCAAGGCGCCGGCGGTGTTGTCGTGCGGCGGGGACGAGGATTTCGGCGTGCAAAACGACGGAGCGAATCCGCTGTATGTGTTGGTCGTGCTTAGGCCGAGCGGGGATGTCCTTGCATGAAATGGTTTATATATGATGTTTTCAATTATCTGCACGTCTTAGGGGTGATTTTTGCCTTCGGACCTTACGCCGTATTCTTTCATGTGCTGCGCCTGATGAAACGGGCGGAAACGGGCGGGGCGATCAACGGCGCCAACTTGGCGGTCTTGCGGTTTGTCGTGTGGGTGTCCAAACACGCCGGCCACGTGTTGGTCGTGTCGGGAGCGGTTTTGTGGTGGCTGGGCCGATTTAAACTTTGGACGGCCTGGATCGTCATCCCCGTCGTCATCTTGTTGCTTGGCCTTTATTTTATGGCCCGCGCGTTTTCGCCCATTTTGGCCGGACTGGAAAACGGGACGGTGGATGTTTCAGAGGGAATAAGGAAATTGCGCTTTTCCCTTTGGGTTTATCTGGTCATATTGCTCGTGTCGTTGTGGTTCATGATTACAAAGCCGGAATTATGGTAAATCCAATCGGCTCGCTCCTGCGTATTTACATTGGAATGATCTTCAAATGGGACTACTTTCCGGAGGAGGCGAGTTCGATGCGGCAAGGGATTTTACCGTGGAAATTATCATGCGCGACATTTTTATCGTTTCTTTTAACGTTGTTCGTTTTGGCGGGGGGAGCCGGGCCGGCGTCAGTTTTCGCGGCCGCCGGCGACGTGGCCCTGTATACGCCGTACACCGGCATTGCCGTGGCGCCCGGCGAGTCGGTCAACTACACCATCGACGTAATCAACGACAGCCGCAAGATCCAACGGGTTTCTTTGGAAATTGTCGAGCAACCGAAAGGCTGGGAGGCGAGTTTGACGTCGGGCGGCTGGAGCATCCGCCAACTGGCGGTCCGGCCGGAAGAAGCGGCTTCTTTTCAATTGCAGACCAGCGTGCCGCTGCAAGTGGAAAAAGGCACGTACCGGTTTGTCATCCGGGGCACCGACAGTGACGGCGCCGTCCATACGCTGCCCATTTCCATCGAAGTGACCGAGACGGGGACGTTCCGAACGGAGCTGGAAGTGGAGCAACCCAACATGGAAGGGGACGCCGATTCCACCTTTCAATATGAACTGACGTTGCGTAACCGGACGGCGGCGGAGCAGTTGTACGCCTTGTCCACGTCGGCGCCCCGGGGATGGCAGGTGGAATTTGCCGTCTCCGGGCAAAAAGTGACGTCGGTGAAGGTGGAGGCCAACGCTTCCCAAGTCATTGATGTGACGGTGCGTCCGCCTTCGCAAGTGGAAGCGGGAACGTATGCCATTCCCATCCGCGCCCAGGCCGGTTCTTCGGCGGCGGAAACGACGTTGGAGGCGGTCATCACCGGTACATATGCCATGGAGTTGAGCACGCCGACGGGCAATTTGAGCGGCCAATTGACCGCCGGCGGCGAGAAAAAGATGGAACTGGTGGTGACGAATACCGGTTCGTCGGAACTGCGGGGCATTGAATTGACGGCCGGCACGCCGGTGGATTGGGAAGTGCGCTTCGAGCCGGAGGCCATCGATGTGTTGGCGGCCGGCGAGACGGCGACGGTGCAAGCCTTCATCAAGTCCAGCGATAAGGCCTTGGCCGGGGATTACATGGTAGTGGTGGAGGCCTCCACGCCGGAGACGACGGCCCGCGCCGACTTGCGCATGACCGTGAAGACGTCGGTGCTGTGGGGTTTGGTAGGCGTCCTCATCATCGCCTTGGTGGCGGCGGGCATTTGGTATTTGTTCCGCAAATACGGGAGGCAGTAAACGATGGCGGAACCGGTAAAGCCGTTACACAGTGAGAACCTTACGCAGCAAGACGAGCTTGTCATCCAGTTGAACGATTTGGTCAAGGAATACGACGGCCACAAGGCGGTGGACCGCTTGACGCTTTCCATCCGGCGGGGGGAGATTTTCGGACTGCTGGGCCCCAACGGGGCGGGCAAGACGACGACTATCTTGATGATGTTGGGCCTGACCGAGCCGACGTCGGGAACAGTGCGGGTGTGCGGGTTGAACGCCACCTACGAACCGATTCGCGTGAAGCGGAAAGTTGGTTATTTGCCGGACGAAGTCGGCTTTTACGAAGATATGACGGCGCTGGAAAATGTGTTGTACACGGCGGCGTTGAACGGCATCGCGCCGGACGAGGCCCTGCGGCGGGCCCGCTACTTGTTGGAGCAGGTGGGGCTTGAGGAGCAGGCCGGCAACAAGGTGCGTTCCTTTTCCCACGGCATGAAACGGCGGTTGGGCTTGGCCGACGTTCTCATCAAACAGCCGGAAGTGATCATCCTGGACGAGCCGACCAACGGCATCGATCCGGAAGGGGTACGGGATTTGTTGGCGCTCATCCGGCGATTGAGCCGCCAGGAAGGGGTGACGGTGCTGTTGTCGTCCCACCATCTGCACCAAGTGCAGCAAATTTGCGACCGTGTGGGGATTTTCGTGGCCGGCAGGCTCATCGCCGTAGGCGACATCGCCGCATTGGCCGGGCAGCTGTTCGCCGACGAACCGCTCCTCTTCCACGTGGAAGCGGAGCCGCTGGATGATGCATTGTTGGCGCGCCTGAAAGCCCTGCCGTCGGTGGTGCGGATCGAGCAAAACGGCCCCCGCCTGTCGTTGTACTGCCGGGAAGACGCGGCGCCGGACATCGCCGCCGCCGTCGTGGCCGGCGGCGCCCGACTGCACGCCCTGAGCCGCCAAGACTATGGACTGGACGAAATTTACCACCGGTATTTCCAAGGGGAAGGGGGTCGCAACGATGGAGCCGACGGGACGGTTCACTAAGTGGACCCGCTTGGCGCAGCGGCTGGCCGCCCCGGCGACGCCGGCCTTTCTCGACAAGCCGCGCCGCCCGTTCTGGGTGCTGGTCCACAAGGAGATGCGGGATCATGTCAGCAGCTGGCGGTTCATCATCTTGCTCGGATTGATGGTGTTGACGGCCGTGGGGTCGCTGTACACGGCCATGGCCAACATCCGCAGCGCCATCGCCGAGGACGAGACGACGTCCTTCGTCTTTCTGAAGCTGTTTACCGCCACCGACGGGACGTTGCCGCCCTTCATCACTTTTGTCAGCCTGCTGGGGCCTATCATCGGCATCGCCCTCGGCTTCGACGCCGTCAACGCCGAGCGGAGCAAAGGGACGCTGGCCCGCCTGCTGGCCCAGCCGGTGCCCCGGGATACCATCATCAACGCCAAATTCGTCGCCGGCTTGCTGGTGGTGGCCGTCATGATGCTCGTTCTTGGCTTTTTGACCGTCGGCATGGGCATCCTCATGATCGGCATTCCGCCGACGGCGGAAGAATTGGCCCGCATCGTCCTGTTTTTGCTCGTATCCATCGTCTACATCGGGGTCTGGCTCAATTTGGCCATCATGTTTTCCATCCTGTTCAAGCAGGCGGCCACGTCGGCCTTGTCGTGCCTGGCGGTCTGGCTCTTTTTCACTCTCTTTTTCGGCATGGTGGTTAATTTGATCATCGGCGCCACCGCCCCGACGGAAGTGGTGGACGTGGAGCAGCTCATCGGCTATCAAGGGTTTGTGCAAAACATTTTGCGCATCTCGCCCAGCCAGCTGTTCAGCGAGGTGACGACGACGCTTTTGGTGCCGACGGTGTTCACCCTGGGGCCCATTACCATCGAGCAGGCCTACGGCTATGTGCCGGGGCCGCTGCCCTTGGAGCAGAGCGTGCTGCTCATCTGGCCGCAGCTCACGGGGCTTGTGGCCGCCGCCTGTGTGATCTTTGCCGTTGCGTACCGGATCTTTATGAAGCAGGAGATTCGGTCGAGGTCGTGACAAATGATGTTAGTTTATGAAGTGAGTAGAAAAAAGCCGCCAGCATCAGCTGACGGCTCAGCCTATAGACAAAGTTCCTCATGGGGTTCAGCCAATCAAGTTTACTGGCTCAATAACTGAGGGTATCGAACGGTTATGTTGCTGTTGCAGGAAACTTTCGGATACAATGTTGAAAATAACCGGAAAATGAAAAGGGATTGATCCCGTTTGGAAAAAGATGTTCATCACGACAAAGGAGTGAACGAACCATGCTCGATCCGCGCTTGACGCGGCTGGCGGAAGTGCTGGCGGGCTATTCCACCGATGTGCAGCCCGGCGAAAACGTTCTTATCGAAGCCTTCGACATCGAACCGGCGCTCGTCAACGAAGTCGTAAAACAAGTGTATAAACGGGGCGGCCGGCCCTTTGTCAATTTGCGCAGCCAGGCGGTGACGCGGGCGCTGCTCATGAACGCCACCGACGAGCAGCTGAAAACGTGGGCCGATTTCGACGCTTACCAGATGGAGAAGATGCAGGCGTACATCGGCATCCGGGGCAGCCACAACATTTACGAAAACAGCGACGTGCCCAATGAAAACATGCAAAAATACTCGTCGTTGTACAGCCATCCCGTACATAGCCAAATCCGGGTGAAGAAAACCAAATGGGTGGTGCTCCGCTATCCGAACCCGTCCATGGCCCAGCTGGCCGGCATGAGCACCGAGGCCTTCGAGCAGTTTTACTTTGACGTCTGCACCATGGATTACGCCCGCATGGCCAAGGCCATGATCCCGCTGAAAGAGTTGATGGACGCCACCGACGAGGTGCGCATCGTCGGGCCGGGCACCGACCTGCGTTTTTCCATCAAAGGCATTGCGGCCATTCCTTGCGACGGCAAGTACAACATTCCCGACGGTGAAGTGTTCACGGCGCCGGTGCGGGATTCGGTGGAAGGGCACATCACCTTCAACACGCCGACGCCGTATCAAGGGTTTACCTTCGAGCAGGTGCGTCTGGAGTTCAAGCAGGGGAAAATCGTCAAGGCCACGGCCAACGACACCGAGCGGTTGAACAAGATCCTCGACACCGACGAAGGGGCCCGTTACATCGGCGAATTTGCCATCGGCTTCAATCCGTACATACGCACGCCGATGAAAGACATTCTGTTCGACGAAAAGATCGACGGCAGTTTCCACTTCACGCCGGGCCAGTGCTACGACGAGGCGTCCAACGGCAACCAGTCGGCCATTCACTGGGACATGGTGTGCATTCAACGGCCGGAGTATGGCGGCGGGGAAATTTGGTTCGACGGCCGCCTCATCCGCAAGGACGGCCGCTTTGTCGTGCCGGAGCTGGAAGGATTGAATCCGGAGCGGTTGAAGTGAGGGGGATGCCATGCCCAACACGCCTTTTGCGCAAAACATCATCGCCCTCATCTGGGATTTCGACAAGACGCTTATTCCCGGCAACATGCAGGCGCCGTTGTTTAAAAAGTTCGGCGTGGACGAGCCGTCCTTTTGGCGGGAAGTCCAACAGCTGGAAACGTATTACTTACGGCGGGGCATTCGGGTCAACAAAGAGACGGTGTATCTGAACCATGTGTTGACGTACGTCCGGGAAGGCGTTTTCAAGGGATTGAACAACCGGATGCTGGAGGAGTTGGGCCGGGAGCTGACGTTTTACCCCGGCCTGCCGGAATTTTTTCCGAAAATCAAGGCGCTCATCGAAGAAGACGAACGGTATAAGCTGTTTGACATCAAACTGGAGCATTACATCGTCAGCACGGGGTTTGCGGCCATGATCCGCGGCAGCGCCATCGCCCGGTACGTGGACGGCATTTGGGGATGTGAATTCATCGAGGAACCGGCGAGACCGGGGTTTGCCTCGGCCGGGGGAGCGGACGGGGCAGGGGTTCGGGAGTCGGGCGCGGCTGAGGCGGCCGCGCCGGTGGCGGACGGGGTCCAGGGGTCGGAAATCACCCAGATCGGGTACGCCATCGACAACACATCCAAGACCCGGGCGTTGTTTGAAATCAACAAAGGAGCCAACAAGTACGCCGATATCGACGTCAACTCGAAGATGGACGAGGCCGACCGACGCGTTCCCTTCGAGCACATGATTTACATCGCCGACGGCCCCAGCGACGTGCCGGCGTTTTCCATTTTGAACAAGTCCGGCGGACGCACCTACGCCGTATACCCGAAGGGCGACATGCACGCTTTCCGGCAGGTGGACATGCTCCGGCGGGACGAACGGATCCAGATGTTCGGCGAAGCCGACTACCAGGAAGGATCGCAGACGTACATGTGGCTGGTGCTGCAGGCGAAACAGATCGCCGACAGCATTGTCAAGAAGAAGGAGCAGGCCATTCAGGCCAGCGTCTCCCAGCCGCCGACGCATTTGATCTAGAAAAAAGAGGGGCGAAACGAACTGCCGGGATGGATGAGAACCGTATGTATGGTTGAGAACCGCATCGCTCAACCGCGGCTTTTGGCGTGTTGGTTACGTCCCGTTCAGCAAACGAAGGACATGTTGGGGGAGTGCCTGGGCCAACAAACTGCCCGGCATTGGCGCCAATATGAAAACGAACCGCGCCGTTTTTCCCGTCTTTTTTGTCCCCGTCTTGACCTCCCGGCTGCGCATCGGTGCCGGAACTGAAGGCGCCGGCCATGCCCAGGAGCGCGGCCAACTCGCCGGGTTGGATGGCCAGGCTGCTGGTGGAACCTAGGGTGCCGCTTTTAAAGGTGAAAATGCCGTCGGCAAATGTGACCGTGATATCGGCCGCCGTTTCCGTGGCGGCGTTGATGGCCGTCTCCAGCGCTTCAGCCAACTGCTCGCCGGTATAGGTTCCTGCCGCCAGCGAGACGGTGACTGCTTCTCCGTCGACAACGATGCTGAACTTGTGGTTGTAATCGCCGCTGGCCGGCGTTTCCGCCGGCGTTTCCGTCGTGGACGTCAGGCCAAGGTAGGAAAGCAGCTCGTTTTCCCCGCTGATCACTTTGATGGAAGCGGCTCCGTCGGCATGTAACACCAGTTCCTTGCTGCCGTTGACGGATGCGGTCACGACGCCTTTCCCGAAAGCGGCTTCCAGATCAGCGTTGAAGGCTTCCAGAAAATCCCCGATATCCGTGTCGATGGTAAAGTCATATGCCCCTTCGTAAACGTCGGAGCCTGTCCCGCGTCGGGCCACAACGTTGTCCAGGGTGACGGAGGTTACCGTCCCGTCCAGCTCCAGGGTGAGGACGGCGCTTTTGGGCAGATGGGGATACTGCACCGTTGTTGGATCGAAGGGCATTCTATATTCAACGAATAAATCAAAAAAACCATCAGGATTTTCTACAAAGAACATGTGGTCAGGATCCGGATTGTTGTGGAGAATATAAAAATAATGGTTCTCATCATAACCGACGGTAAACAGGCCTGTTCCATATTCTTCATCTAAGAATTGTTGGAATAAATCGGCAAATTCTTCCCGGGTGTAATCATCTTGTGCTATAAAAAGATAACGTCTGTCTCCGTCGAGATAAAATCCAATACGATCTATTAATGACGGTATCCACATAATTATTTGCCCGGGCAATACAGGCAGATCCCCTTTAAACATTTGGCCGTGTCCGTTGAACCAGTTGAGGGCCTGTCGGATGGGGCTGTTGCCGGTTACGGAAGCGGATGGTTTCTGAATGACAAAACTGGTTCCCGCCGGAGCGGAACTGGAGATGACCGCCGCCGTCCCCGGCGTCCCGCCGTCCGGAGGAGAAGGGGAATCCGATGAACTTGAAGCCGTGCCCGTCAACAGTTTCATGCCGTTGAATTCGGTCGTACCGGCGATACGGTTGATTTCACCGGTCAGCTGATTCACTTCCTTTTGAATCTGCTGCCGGTCGGCGGCTGTATACGTGCCGTTGGCCGATTGGACGGCCAGTTCGCGCATCCGTTGCAGGAGGGCGTGGATTTCCTGAAGGGCCCCTTCAGCCGTCTGAATGAGGGAGATGCTGTCTTGAATGTTGCGCGAAGCCTGGTGCAACCCCCGAATCTGCGCTTTCATCTTTTCGGAAATGGCCAGTCCCGCCGCATCGTCGCCGGCCCGCTTAATCCTCAGCCCCGAAGAGAGCTTCTCCAGTCCTCTGGCCGTGGCCTTCTGCTGGAATGCCATCTGACGATAGACGTTCAAGGCCGGGATGTTGTGTTGGATCCGCATACTCCTTCCTCCACGCAAGGATTGAAAAAGGCCGATGATCACCCAATGAACGTGGGGCGATGCCCGGCTGTTGCATTATATCTGATCACGGTCGAAAAAAAATCACCCGAACGGGTGAGGCGAGTTTTTTTGTAATAAGGTTTTTTTATTTATAAAGAATTGTCGTTGTCGTTTTTTTCTCCTTCTGAACTTCCTGTCCACTCCGGTTGCCCTCAGATTGGCATACAGATTCGAAAAAGTACTCAAACAAAGTTCCCTCCAGCCGCAACAAGGCGGCTTTCACGTCCAGCCCGCCGCGATAACCGACCAGGCGGCCGTTTTTGCCGACGACCCGGTGGCACGGGATGACAATCGGCAACGGATTGGCGCCCACCGCTGCACCGACGGCCCGGGAAG
>Ga0181858_1000327_pt1 | contig 21766 bp, 15 predicted proteins | sample NewIslPassag4_SG_FD_130749 | JGI IMG/M metagenome (GOLD analysis project Ga0181858, IMG submission 130749) | Feedstock adapted compost microbial communities from Newby Island compost facility, Milpitas, CA, USA - Passage 4_SG | ecosystem: Engineered > Solid waste > Feedstock > Composting ...
ACCCAATGTTGTAGAACCATCACACGTTTCAATTCATCTTTGGTCAAGGTGATTTGCTCCTTACTCATACTGACATTTTCTTGGAACAATTACACCCTGACAATATCACAGCACGACAACATGGTATTTTAACAAGATTGTAATATATGCTAAAAACGTGTAAGATGTTGTTACTAGGCCTATTTGTGACAAGATGAACGTTGAGACGGGCAAAAGGGGAGGAGAAGGTTGGGTGGCGGATTGTTTCGGGTCCTATGGTTTTGGATTTTTATCGCTTTGCTGGCCATGGCTGTCGGCACGCTTCTCATATTGACGCCCGACTGGCGGGCGCTTTCCCCGGTCCGATGGGTGGCGGTCGGCGTATGGCTGTTGCTCATTTCTTTATTGTTCAGCGCCGGATTGACCCGTTATTTCACCCGTCCGTTGCGGGAGTTCATTCACGTGTTGTCGCTCATTACCGATCAAATTGACGTCTCGAAACGCATTTCATACCGTTCCTCCAACGAACTGGGGCAAGTGTCCCACGGCATCAACAAAGTCATTAAAGGTTTCCGGCAAATATTGTTGGATGTGTTGGGCCATGCCCGGAACCTGGCCCATGAGTCGGAAGAGATGGCCAAGGCCAGTGCCAGTTCGGCCGAAGTGTCCCGGGTGTTGTCCCGGGCGATCCAGGATTTGTCCGACGGGGTGATGCAGCAGGCGGAACGGGCCCAGGCGACCACCGACACGACCCAGGAAATGGTGCGGGCGGTGGAAGGGTTGGCCGAGAGCTCCGAACGGCTCCGCAAAGCCATGGAAACGGCCAATGAACGGGTGTCGCAAGGGCTGGAAGCGGCCCGCAACGTCAACAAAGCGACGGCGGAAAACGTGCAAGGCGTGACGGAATTGAATCAGACGTCCGACGCGTTGGAAAAAGTTTCGGAAAAAGTGCAGGAAATTGTGCAATTGATCGGGAACATCGCCAAGCAAACCCACTTGTTGGCGTTGAACGCCACCATCGAATCGGCGCGGGCCGGCGAGCAAGGGAAAGGGTTTGCCGTGGTGGCGGCGGAAATCCGCCGTCTGGCGGAAGACACGAGCCATTCGGTGGAGCAAGTGGGGAGCATGCTCGAGCAGTTCCGGGAATATATCAGCCGCTCGGCTGGACAAGCGCGGCGGGTGCAGGAAGTGACCCGGGCGCAGGAAGGTTTGTTGCAAGACATGAACGAGGCCTTTTCGGCCATTCATGAGGCGGTGCAAGTGGTGCACCAGGAAATGTTGGCTATGGATCAAGCCAGTCAGCAACTGCGGGCGGGCAGTCAGGAAGTGTTAAGCCACATGCAAGCGGTTGCAACGGCGGCCCATTCCTTGACTTCTGCGGCCCAACAAGCCAGCGCCGGTGTGCACGAGCAGGCCAATTTGGCCCACGAGTTGGCCAACGGCGCCAAGAGCGTGGCCGATTTGGCCAAGATGTTGCACGGCATTTCCCAACGGTGGAAAGGGTTGACCTGATGAGCAAACCCCGGGTGGCCGTCTTGACATTCAGCAAGCTGACGCAAATGTTGAAGGAAATCTTGTCTGAAACACCGTGGTCCGCCGATGTTGCTCTTTACGATGTCCTTCTCGAAGAAGCCGTCAAGAAGGCGCAACAATTGCAGGAAACGGGGATGGCGGACGTGTTGCTGACCGGCGGCGCCAATGCCACCGTTTTAGAAGCACAACATTTGACGTTGCCTTTGGTTCGGATAAAAGTCACCGGTTTCGATTTGATGCAGGCGCTATGGTCGGCCAAACGCTTCAACCGTCCGGCGATCGTGATGACTTATCGGGAGCCGGTGCCGCAATTGGAGTGGTTCCGCGATCTGTTCCAGTTGGACATGGCCCAGAGAGTGTATCACGATGTGGACGATGCCCAGGAACAATTGTACCGCCTGCTAAAGGAAGGAGAACCGGTCATCATCGGAGCCAGTCTCATTTGCGATTTGACGGAGCGTTTGGGCGGCCAGAGCATTTTCATTTACAGCAAGGCATCCATCCGCATGGCGTTGGAGACGGCGGTAGATCTGGCCATACAACGCCGAGCGGAGATTGAGAAACGGGAAAAGGTAGAGGCGATGATGCGGGCGGTGCATGACGGCATCGTCTATGTCGAGTCGGATGGGACGTTACGGGAAATGAACCCGGCAGCCGAAAAGTTGTTGGGTCTATCTGTGCACGACGTCCTTGGCCGACCGGCCCGGGAAGTTTTTCCCGAATTGAATGTGGATGAGGTGTTTGAAAAAGGCGAGCCTTTGCTCAACGTGGTGCAAAAAGGGAAAAACGGGATGCTCCTGGTGAACCGCATTCCTGTGTTCTATCAAGGCAAGCAAATCGGAGCCGTAGCCACGTTTCAGGATGCGTATACGGTTCAACAGGCGGAAAAAGCCATCCGCAAACGGGTATTGAGCAAAGGGTTGGTGGCCAAAACGACATTTGCCAACATCGTGGGCAAAAGCGCATTGTTACAAAAGGCCATCGAAAAAGCCCGGCAATACGCCATGTCCGATGCGACCATCCTCATTCACGGAGAAACCGGGACGGGGAAAGAACTTTTTGCCCAGAGTATCCATAACGCCAGTGCTCGGCGGCACAATCCGTTTGTGGCGGTGAACTGCGCGGCCTTGCCGGAATCGTTGCTCGAGAGCGAGCTGTTCGGGTACGAAGAAGGTGCTTTCACCGGCGCGAAAAAAGGCGGCAAGCCAGGATTGTTCGAATTGGCCCACCGCGGGACGTTGTTTCTCGACGAAGTGGGGGAAATGTCACTTCCGTTACAGGCCCGGCTGCTCCGGGTGTTGCAGGAAAAGGAAGTGATGCGGATCGGCAGTGACACCATTGTGCCAATCGACGTCCGGGTTCTGGCGGCAACCAACCGGGATTTGAAGTCAATGGTGGAAGAAGGGACGTTTCGTCGGGATTTGTATTATCGTTTGAACGTTCTATCCCTGGAGTTGCCGCCGCTGAGAAAACGGCTTGAAGATTTGCCGGAGTTGTTGCGCTATCTGTTGGATAAATACGATTTGGACGAGGCTAAGAAGGTGGAAGTGCGAGCCCGTTTTCCCGTCTTGTTGAGTCAATACGATTGGCCGGGGAACGTCAGGGAATTGGAAAACGTGGTGGAGCGCATTGCTGTATTGGCGGCCGGCGGTTTTTCCGTTGCCGAAATTGAGGAAGAAGTGGTCCGGGAGCTGGTGCCGGATTATGGGAAAATGGACCAAGCGGTTCTTGCCCGGGAAGTGGAAAGCTGGGAACGGCAGAAGATTTTGCAGGTGTTGTCGGAGACGCAGGGGAACAAGACAAAAGCGGCCCGTCTGTTGGGCATAAGCCGAAGCACGTTGTGGAGAAAAATTCGTACGTATTCGTTGGACAAGGATGAACATCGATAATAACGCCCGTTCAACATCGAGAACGGGCGTTTTTGTTTGTGCGCCCGGCATGGGTGTTGACTATAGGGTGAAAGTCCCGAGCGGGGGCTGGCGAGCGCCGACCGTTAGCCGAGAGCAAGGGTGTCCACCGTGAGGCGGAATCTGAAGGAAGCTTAAGGCAAACGCTTGACCTGAGGTACACGAACCCAATTCGAGGCTGGACTAGCCGGATGAGTCTGCCAAACAAGACAAAGTCCAAAGCCGCCAAGGGCTAGCTCCAGTATATTGGGCAGGTACATGAGCGGAAAGTCCACACCCTTACCCGGGGAGGTCTGTACGGAACGCCATCTGCAGATGGTAACCGGGATCGAAAGGTGCCACTGAACGTACAGAAGTCAGCAAGACAAAAGTACCCAACAGGGACGCCTGGAAGGGAAGGGCCGAACGTCAACTCAAGGATGAAACAGACGCTTTCGAGATTCGATGTGCAGAACGCAGAATTCCGGAAGGAACTGCTTGGAGGAAGTACTGGTGAAGCCCGGAAGGATCCCAAGAGGGCGGGGCATTGACCGGCAAGACCTGACACTCATCCTGCGAAGGGAGAAATATCGGATGGACTTGATGGAACAGATTCTGTCACGGGAAAACATGCTGCAAGCCCTGTGCCGGGTGGAAGCGAACAAAGGTGCGGCAGGTATCGATAGCGTGCGACCCGACAACTCCGGGCACACGTTGTTCAGCACTGGGAAACCACCAAAGCGAAACTGCTTGCGGGAACCTACAAGCCTTTCCCTGTCCGAAGGGTCGAAATCCCGAAACTCGACGGAGGAGTGAGACTTCCAGGGATACCCACCGTGATGGACCGGCTGATCCAACAAGCCATCCTCCAAGTCCTCACCCCCATCTTCGACCCCACATTCTCGCCGCACAGTTATGGTTTCCGTCCGAAACGGCGGGGACACGATGCAGTCCCGAAGGCACAGGAATACATCCGGGTAGGCTACCGCTATGTTGTAGACATCGACCTGGAGAAATTCTTCGACCGGGTCAACCATGACATGCTCATGAGCCGAGTGGCGCGGAAAGTGAAAGACAAACGGGTCCTGAAACTCATCCGAGCTTACCTGAAAGCGGGCATCATGGTGGAAGGAGTGTGTGTCCGAAGTGAGGAAGGGACACCGCAAGGCGGTCCCTTAAGCCCACTTTTGGCCAACATCCTTCTGGACGACCTGGATAAAGAACTGGAACGAAGGCAACTGCGGTTCGTCCGCTATGCCGACGACTGCAACATCTACGTCAAAACGCGGCGGGCCGGGGAACGGGTGAAACGAAGCATCACGAACTACTTGGAGAAGACGTTAAAACTCAACGTGAATGAGGCCAAAAGTGCCGTAGACCGTCCATGGAGGCGAAAGTTTCTGGGATTCAGCTTCACATTCCAAAAGGAAGCGAAAATCCCGATTGGCCCGAAATCCCTGAAACGGGTCAAGGACAACATTCGCTCCCTGACGCGGGCGAACCATCTCGCTTCAATGGAATCCATCATTGAGGACCTCAACCGCTACCTGATGGGATGGATGGGCTACTACGCACTGGACGAATGGATTCGGCGAAGGCTTCGTCTTGTGCTATGGTCGAGATGGAAAAGAGTCCGGACCCGATACCGGATGCTGAGAGCTCTTGGACTGCCGGAAAGAGACGTCCATAAACTGGCCAACACCCGGAAAGGGGCATGGCGGACAAGCAAAACGCTTCAAATGCACAAAGTCCTTGGAATTGCCTATTGGAAATCCCAAGGACTGAAGAGTTTAACGGAAAGATATTTCGAAATTCGTCAAGGTTGGCGAACCGCCTAGTGCGGACCCGCATGCTAGGTGGTGTGGGGGGACGGGGGTTAGTCCGCCTCCTCCTACTCGATATATGTCCTCGATTGAGAGAATATAGGCTTGATGAGGTGAGTGCTTTTTGCAACATTGGAGGATCAGACAGAAGATGAGGAAACGGATTGCAATCACATCTCTCGCATTCATCTTGGCACTTACGTCAGTTATGACGCTTAATGGTGACGGCATTCAAGTGGCAGATGCGGCCAGCGGCGACTTGGATGCCCGCGCTGTTTGGCTCCATCCCAATCTGTCACTGACCAGCTCAGACAAAGTCGAACCATTGGTGGACAAGCTGGATCAGGCGGGTGTACAAATCGTTTTCCTAGCTGTGAACTCAACGGCTGGAGAGACCTATTACCCAGGAAGCGCCTTATTTCCAACTGCTGATCCATTCAAAGCTTGGGATCCGATTCGAGCTTTTCTCAACGCGGCTCATGCCAAGGGCATCGAAGTCCATGCCTATGTCCACCTGTTGAACAACCCGTATCTCGCTCAACAGTATCCGCATTTGGCAGCGGTGAACCGGGTGAATCCGGACAAGGAAACGTTGTCCTGGCTGTTCCCGGAAAGTTTGATGCCTTCGTACAACAAACCCCGGGGGATAGACGAAATCGTCATCTATTTGCCGGGATACGGCCTTCGAACCGGAACCAACGATTTCGGCACCGAAGTGATTGTGCAAAACGGGGTCGTCCAATCGGTGAGTGTCCAAAGCGGAAACAATTATATCCCCTCCGACGGATACGTCATTTCCGGTCACGGGAGCGGCGCCCGCTGGCTGATGAATCACTTCTATCCGGGGATGGCCATCACGGGTGAAATTGTTCCCCAACGAAAAGTATCGGATCGATGGCTGGAGCCTGCGGAACCGAAGGTGCGCCAAATTCTCATCCAGTGGACGCACGAACTGATGTCCCGCTACAACTTTGACGGGTATCACTTGGATCATATCCGCTATACGTGGACCGCAGAAGGCGAAAAGACGCTGTTCAACTACTCGTTGTACAACGGACCGAAGGTCTGGACGGAAGAGTTGTACGGCTACAGCGACATCAACCGGCAAACGTTTCAAGCCAAATATGGTGTCGACCCCTTTTTCTTGAACGCACAGAAACAGCCGCAATTGTTCCAGGAATGGCTGGAGTTGCGCGAGGAGAACATTACCGAGTTGGTCCGGCAATTGGCGGAAACGGCGCGCAGTTACAACGACCGGATCGTCATCAGCGCCGCACTGGCCAACCGGGAAGCGTACGACGATTGGTTCAGCCAGTTCAGCGGAGTCGATTACCGCAAACTGGCGAGGCATTTGGACATTGTCATTCCCATGGCGTACTACGTGGAACAGGGAGAGTCAGCAAAGCTCTATCCGCACAATCCGGCTGAATGGGTGGGCTTGGTCACCCGGGGAGCAAAGGAACGGATCGGGAAACAGGCGCTTTTGTATACAGGCATCGGACTGGCGACACGGAACATGGATAAAATGAATCACAATGACTGGCTGCAAACGGTCCATATCGCCAAGCAGAACGGGGCCGACGGCGTGGTGATCTTTGATTGGTACAACGCGACCTACGGTGAAAAAGATTACCGGGCCATCGAGTCCATTCGCGAACGGGCATGGCATACGCCGGCCGATATCCCCCATCGGGATGCGGTCACCATGTACCTCGTCCGGGCCTACTCCAACCCGCCGTTTACCGACATTCGTCCCGGCTACCAGTTTGAAGACGCCATTTACATGTTGGTCGCCATGGGCATGATGAACGGATACGGCGACGGACGTTTTGGGCCTGATGACCCGATGACCCGCGCCCAGGCCGCCGTCATCTTGTCCAATGCGCTGGGACTTGCGGCCACACCGGCCAACTACCCCGACGTCAAGCCCGATTTCTGGGCCAATGGCGCCATCGGGGCGATGCAGCGAGCAGGGATCATGAGCGGGGACGGCAGCGGTTTCCATCCCGGACGTTACTTAACAAGAGCGCAGATGGCTAAAATGTTGGTGTTGGCCTTCGACATTCAGCCCGGACCGTATACGTACACGTTCCCGGATGTCCAACCGGATGACTGGTATTACCCTTACGTCCAAATTGCCGCCAGCAATCAGATTTTCGGCGGATATGCGGACGGCACTTTCGGACCCAACGATCGGCTGACCCGGGGACAAGCGACGTCCATGCTCTATAAGGCGCTGCAATGGGCCCAGCAAAGCCAGACAGAATGATGGTGACGGTAACAATGACCATGTATTTCAAGAAAAGTTCGCGATCATGTGCGATAAGATTGATTTCGGCACCAGCCTCTTCCGATAGAAGGGAGAGGCTGTTTTATTGAAAAAAGACAAATTGACAATGAGAATCATTATCAATATAATGAATATCGGTGTCGTGTGGCAGTGTTTGGAGGAGAGGAGAGAGTAGGGGATTATTTTTTTTGAAAAATTAAATGAGAATGATTCTCTTTTTCAATCTCTGCAGCACATGAAGCACAGTCAAGGAGGAGAAACTGGAGCCATGAAGAAGCTGTTCAAGAAAGTTGCAACCACCGCGCTGGCTGCAACGTTGGTGCTGCCTGCCGGTTTCGCTGGCGCAGCCAACATGTTCCCGGACGTCAACCCCAACACGGTGACGCCGGACGTGCAGCAAGCCATTGAATCCCTCGCTTCGCAAGGGATGATCAAAGGGTTCCCGGACGGGACGTTCGGTCCGAACAAAGCGATTACCCGCGCTCAGTTTGCGAAAATCCTGGCCCAAGTTGAAGGCCTGCAACCGAATCCGTCTGCTGCTGCTCATTTCACGGACGTGAAAGATCCGGAGCAACAAGGCTGGGTCGGTGCGCTGGTTGCGGCGGGACTGACCACCGGTACGACGGCGACCACCTATTCGCCGAACAAGCCGATTCAGCGGGACCAAGCCGCGACCTTCTTGGTGCGCGCGTTGGGCTTGACGGATGTGGCGCAAGAGTTGAACTTGACGCCGACGACCACCGATGGCGCCCGGATCAACGCTTCGCACAAAGCGAACGTCGGTCTGTTGGAGAAAATCGGCTTGATCAAAGGGTATCCGAACGGTTCTTTCGGACCTGGGGATGCTTTCAAGCGTCAACAAGCCGCCAACTTGCTGTACAAAGTGCAACAAGACGGCGACACATACGTGAACGCAGCCCAATCCTTGCTCAACAAAGTGGAAGTGATCCAGAACGAAGATGGCACGTTGACCATCAAAGGTGCCATGAAGGGGGCTGTGACCGTAGACATTGTGATCCGGGAAGCAGGGTCAGGGGCGGCCGATGATTCCCGTCAACAAGCCAAGGTTCAGGAAAGCGCAGGCGGCGAAGGCAAGGTTATTTTGGAGCAAAAAGGCGTGAAAGCAAACGAAAACGGTGAGTTTGAATTTAAGACATCACAACGGTTCGTCCTGCCGGCCAATTACACGGTTTCCGTTACGGCTTATGATGCAGAGGGCAACGTGCTTGCCCAACTTAGCCGGGATGTTCAGATTGAACAAGGTGCCGTGCAAGGTTTCACCGAAGCGCCTGATTTGATCCATGTCTATTCCGAAGGAAAATTTGTTTACTATGTGTTTGATGAGACGATTCATCGAATCGAAGATGAAAAAGCGTTCTTCATTGTACTGTATGGCGGCAATATCCTTACGGCGAACAAGGCCAGCTTGGAAGACGATGGCGTAACCGTGAAAGGGGAGTTTTCCAGCTCTAACGTGAAACTTTCCACATTGGCGGGAATAGAAAAACAAGCCGTTTCCGATCAAGACAGGAACGAAAGCATTGAAGCGTTATTGCCATTGAACAACGTAAAGATTGGCGGAACCACAGAAGGGCCTGATTTGTTATCGGTTAAAGTGGATGCTTTCAAACTGGAAAATGACGACACCAAAGAACAAATCGTGGCAGAATATGTGTTTGATGAAGAGATCGATGGGGTCATTAGCGATGCGTATGCCTCTAAATTTCTCTTGTTCTTGAAAGACGGCACAAAACTGACAGGTACCGGGATCCAAAAAGAGAAGAAAGATTCCGTCACCGTGACGTTTGATGTTTATTGGGACGGTACGACCGTAAAAAGCGGGGACGGTACACAAACGTCAACGGTCATCCGAAGTTTCGGTGGTGTCATCGACCGTGACGATGTCGCTGTGGCTGCGGTACAACCGGAAGCGGTCACCGATGGGAAAAATCCGAACCCCATGACCGTAGTGGATGCACGGACAAAAGCATCTGCCAATGCGTTGCGCAACGCGGAAATTGATTTTTCGAAGGGCACCATCACTTTTACATTCAACCATAAAGTGGAGGGGATCGTCGATAAAACCGATGTCCAAAATCATTTTGTACTCGTAGCGCGTTCCGGCAAGACGACCACCGTTGGAGAATTAGGGGTTGCACAAAACGACATCGACATTGAGGGCAAAACCGTAACCATTGAATTGACGAAAAACAGTCTCACCCATAGCCAGGCACTGATTGAGGTGGTCGGTGTGGCAGTGGGTGATCTGACAGGTTCTCATGAAGAAAGTGAGCGGATTGTGCCAGGGTTTGTCGTGATTCAGCGGACTTTCAGTGCGGGTGAAACGTATGCCCCGATTGTTGAAAGTATCACCAGTGAATATATCGCTGAGGATGAGTTGTTGACGGTCCAGTTCCATTTTTCCATGGATATCGATGACACCAGCCATGCAGCCGAACGGTTCAAGCTTTACGACGCCAAAGGTGAAGAAATCGATGCCGATGTTTTCATTCATGAGATTGAGGATAATACAATCACCGTGGAATTTGAAATGGATGAGACAAATTTGGAGCAAGTGGTCGTCGTGGCAGTGGAGCGAGGGGCGGTCATGGCAGCGGATGATTTCAAAGTAGGCAGTGAAAGTCCCGCGCATTTGTTGAATCCCGCTTTCCATGTTCCGCTGGATTAACCAAGTTTTTCCTGATGGCAGACCTGCATGTCATATGGAACCTGTACGTAGTATGGAACCGGTGCGCCATTGTTCAGGAGCGCACCTGAATTGACTGGAAAAAAGGGTCGAAATAGCTGGACATCTTTCCGATTTTGGCGTACTATCATATAAGAAATGACCTCCGTTAGAATTCACTATAATCCATGAGAATAAGCCGGTGGCACACCGGCTTTCTTGCATCGGATGCAGGAGAGAGGTTTGCGGATGGGCAAAACGCAAAAACGAAAGCGGAATGGGAACGAACATACAAAAACTGTGAGAGGAAAAGAACATGATGCAGCCAGAACATCCCACCAGATCTCCTTAACGGATATGAAGGATTGGAAATGGCGTGACTTGTGGACTCCTGAATGGGTCGGGTTACTTGTCATTGGGATCATGCTCGTCATTGTGCCTTATTTTCGCGGGCTATATTTTGATACGGACATGATGGTTGTGGAGCAAGTATTGTGCCTGTTGATCCTGGTGACCGGGATCTGGAAGTTTGTTCAATCGACCCGATTCCGTAACACAGCACGGTTTTCAGGATCCCGCGTTGGTATTTTATACAATCCCCGGCATTTGTACATATTTGCTTTATTGATTCCTTATCTGATCGGGTTATGGACGGCGGTGGCGCCTTACGACAACTGGATGCAACTGTTCCGTTATTTTGCGTATGGAATCGCCTTTTTCATCGTGGCCGAAGCGCTATCCCGCAAGCGGGGAGCGGATACGTTCTTGCAAATGGCGGTCCAACTTTCCATCGGCTGGACGGCCCTGTTTGCCATCGCCGCCACGTTGGGACAAGTGACATACAAAGATGCAGTGCTGGGTGGGCGGCTTTCGTCGGTGTTCCAATATCCGAATACGTTCGGCATCATCGTCGCGGTCGGGATTGTCGGTGGGGTGCTGTTGACGCTGCGGCGGACATGGTGGATTCAGGCTGTGGGCGGATTGTTTCTCATTCCGATGGGGTATGTGTTCCTGCTCACCCTCTCCCGTGGCGCGTGGATGTTTTTTCCCATTATCTATTTGCTGGGCATGCTCCTGCTGCCGGTACGGGCGCAGGTGGCGTACATCATCCATTCCGTGCCGCTGGCGGCGGGTACCGGCCTGCTTTTGCTGGCGCTCGGAACCCAGTTGGAAGGCGCAGCAGCAGGTGCCGTTTGGCTGTGGACGATATTGTCCATGCTGATGGGGGCGATAGGGTATCCTCTGTTGGCTTGGTTTGTGACGGGGCGGTTCATGGCATCGGCACCTTTACCCTCACCGGCCGCTTCCGAAACGGCGGACGAGGCGGCGGCATCCCGGCCGGGACAAGCGCGCAACGGCTGGCGAGGGCTGTTGCCGCAGTCGCTGCTCCCCATCGTCATTGCGGCCGTGCTGGGTTGCGCCGTGTACGCCGTGCTGGTCAACCCTGCCGTGCGGAGTTTGTTGCCGGATGCCATTGAACAGCGGGTGGCGCAGATCAACTTTGAGACGCATAGTGTCATCGAACGGGGATATTTTAACCAAGATGCGTATGAGATTTACCGCGATCACGTCCTGTTCGGTGCAGGCGGCGGCGGCTGGAGGGCGCTGTTTCAGCAGTATCAGGACTATCCGTATTGGTCGACCCAGTCACACAACTATTTCAGCCAACTGATGGTCGAAACCGGGGCGGTCGGGTTGATTGTCTTTGCCGTCATCTTCCTTTATTATCTTTGGCGCGGCATCCGGGGGCACGTAAACAGTGGGTCGACGGAAGAGCGGGTGGCCCGTGCCTATTTCTTGGCGGTGTTGTTGGGGCTTTTGGGCCACAGCGGGATTGACTTCAACATGAGCTTCGGCTATGTCGGCTTTCTCATCTTTTTGGCGCTTGCCGCCTGGCAAGCGAAAGTTCCGGCGCAGATGGGCGCAAGCCATGTCCAACCCCAAGACAAACATGCACCCTCGCCGGCCATCGCCCGCCCCTTGCGGCTATTGTCCCGTGCCTTGCCGGTTCCGGTGCGCGTCGCGCAACCAGCGGCTTTTCTCCTGCTGCTTGCTGTTGCAGCGCTGATGATTATCCCCATCCAAGGATTCGCTGAAGCGCAAACCAGTTATGCCGAGGTGGGGAAGATGTTGGAAGCCGGTGAAGTGGAGGATGCTTTGCAAAAACTGGAGCGCATTGTCCAAAAGAGCCCTGACCATCCCAGTTACCACCTCACGTACGGAAGCGTGCTGGTCTCCATTGGGGCAAAGCAGCAAGAGGAACAAGTGTTGCAAAAAGGGCTGGAACATTTGCGCCGCTCCGCTGAATTGGCGCCGACGAACCCGCAAACACTGGCGCAAGTGGCGGAAAACTTGATGCGCGGTGGTGAAGGGGAAGAAGCATTCCGATACATTCGGCAAGCGTTGCAATACGGCCCGTGGGACATCCAGCTTTATCCCATTTTCATGGAGATCGCTTATGATATAGGGGACGAGAGGCTTACCAAAGGGGATTCAGAAGGTGCTGAAGCGGCTTGGCGCGCGGGCCTGGATGCGCTGGCACAAGTCGGCCCGATGCGCGAATCGCTCGATAAACTGCCGGAAACATTGAACAAAGGCCGGGCCTTTGGTGAGACGGAGGAAATGAAGCTTATGGCCGGCAAATTGCACTATCGGCTGGGGCAGTTTGAGGAAGCGCGCCATGTGCTGACACCGCTTCAAGAGAGCCAACAGGAGGACATTCGCCGGCAGGCGGTTCTTTGGAGCATGGCGGCGGAAGTGTACTTGGGCGTCCCGGTCGAGGAAACCAACGGCTACGGCACATTTTTGCAACATCCGGACTGGGGTGACGAATTGCGGCAGATTTTGACGCTTCAAACACTCGCGAAGAAATGACATGTTGTGAAAAAGGTCTTACAGCAAATGCCAAATGTTATATTATAATAATATGCGGAAGCAGAATCTGTCGGCACATGACGTATTTTACGCATCGGTTCAAGGAGGAGACATGGAAGATACCATCGAACTGTCCGAATTGATACGCATCTTGTGGAAACGCAAATGGGTTTGGATTCTCATTCCCATCCTTGCGGCCATTGCCGCCTTTGCAGCCAGCAAATGGATGACGCCGACCTATGAAGCGTCCACTACGATTGTCATCGGAAACTTCAACGACAATGTCTATACAAATCTGCAGGCTTCAAAAGAAGTGATTTTAAGCCATGAACTTTTAGCACCGATTAAAGAGGAATTGGCGTTGACTTATCCGTCGACGAAAGCGTTTGAAGACAATATATCCGTAGAACTCATCCAGGATGCCGGAATGATCAAAATCACGGCCAAGTATCACGACCCGGAAAAAGCGCAACAGATAGCTGCAGCCATTGCGGAGGCTTATCTTGCAAAAAGCAACCAAGTTTACCAAGAAAAGCGGCAACTGGTAGAGCGACTGCTCAAAACGTTGCAACAGCGGTATGAACAAACCGCACAGAGCCTGGATCGGAACAAACAAGCGTTGACGGCCATTGAGACCAACAATGAACTGAGCAACGCGGAAAAAGACATCGTTCGCGCCCGCCTTCTTGACTATGTGGTCAAAGATGAGAACACGCTTGTGGAATTAACCTCTCAGATTCAGGGGGTTCAAAATCAACTGCTGGAAATGGATGACGCCCAGCTGGTGGAAGCGGCGCAAGTGCCGGAAACACCGGTAAGCCCACGGCCTCTTTTGAACACCGCCATCGCTTTTGTGGTTGGTGGGATGGTGGGGGTTGGGCTGGCTTTGATGATGGAATATTTCCAGCACCATCCAATTCGTTTGGAAGAGGCGGATGTCCCAAAAGGTAAATAGATGTCATCAATTAGAGAGATGTTGGCATCTTTTCTTTTATGGGTGGACGTGCGTGGAATTCTTGTCTGATATTAATAATGATGTATGTTAACATTGAATTATTTTACAATTAGCAGGATTAAATCACGAATTAAGGGGCTGTTTGTATGAAAGGTATTATATTAGCCGGAGGAAAGGGGACGCGATTATACCCTTTAACAAAAGTGACCAACAAACATCTTCTTCCGGTTGGAAAAGAACCGATGATTTTTCACTCCATAAAGCAATTAATTTCTTGTGATATCCGTGATATTCTTATTGTAACAAGTACGGTTCACATGGGTGATGTGGTTAATCTTTTAGGGAGTGGAAAGGAGTTTAATTGTGAATTCACTTATAGGGTTCAGGAGGAAGCCAATGGCATTGCAGCTGCTTTAGCTCTTGGTAAAGGGTTTGCGGGTGGAGATAATGTGGTCGTGCTCCTGGGGGATAATATTTTTGAGTATTCCATTGCGTATGGTGTTAAAAACTTTCAGAAGCAGAATAAGGGAGCGCGAGTCTTTCTAAAAGAAGTGGATGATCCACATCGTTTTGGAATTGCGGCCTTGGACGAACAAAAAATTATTGAGATAGAAGAAAAGCCAAGCCATCCAAAAACAAATTATGCGGTCGTAGGAGCTTATTGTTTTGACAACGAGGTTTTTAGCATAATTGATGATATTTCCCCTTCAGAAAGAGGAGAATATGAAATCAGTGATGTAATAAATGAATACATAAAACGAAGTATTTTGCATTACGAGTTTGTAAAAGGCGCATGGGCTGATGCCGGAACATTTGAATCCTTAGCAAAAGCAAATGAGATTTTATTGAGAATAGACAATCAAATTATCACAGAAGGATAGGATAATCCAAGATGCATAAACGAAGGATTATGGTAACAGGTGGAGCCGGATTTATCGGAAGCAATTTTGTCCGTTACTGGGACAACAAGTATCCAGAAGACTTGATAATTATTGTGGATAAACTGACATATGCGGGTAAAAAGGAAAACTTGGAGGGGTACTTAAATAAACCGAATATTAAATTTTATCATCAAGACATTTGTGATCAGTTACTTATGTTGCAAATAATGAAAGATCACGATGTAGATATCGTTGTTCATTTTGCAGCGGAATCCCATGTAGATAGATCAATCGTTTCTCCAGGTCAATTTTTAAAGACGAATATTGAAGGAACCTATTCGTTACTAGAAGCCGCAAGAACAGCATGGGAAGCCTTTGATAATAAATTATTTCTGCACATTTCCACTGATGAGGTTTATGGCAGTCTTGATTTGAAAGACCAGCCATTTACCACGTCGTCCCAGTATCGTCCGAACAATCCTTATTCAGCTTCAAAAGCAGCCTCTGATCACTTAGTAAGGGCTTATATTATGACTTACGGTTTACCTGCAATTATCACCCACTGTTCGAATAATTACGGACCTCGCCAAGATGAGGAAAAATTTATACCGACTGTTATAAAGAATGCAATTAAAGGAACACCAATTCCTATTTATGGTGATGGCATGAACATAAGGGATTGGTTATACGTAGAGGATCATTGTTCTGCATTAGAGGTAATCATACAATCAGGCATGATAGGCAAGGTTTATAATATCGGAGGAAATTGTGAAATGACGAATATTGACTTGGCCAGGTTGATTTGTAGAAAAGTTGACGGTATATTGGAAAGGGAAGAAGGCAGCACTGAGAAATTAATTACTTTTGTAAATGATAGATTAGGTCATGACAAAAGATATGCAACAGATAATCATGAAATAAAACAGTTAGGCTGGGAGCCTGTAACTGATATCCACACAGGTTTAAATAAAACCATACAGTGGTTTTATCAAAAATATAATTCGTCCTAGTTTACCTAAAGAAGTGGTGGTACAATTGCGTTTAGAAATAATTAACTTTCGCGTAAATGAAGATGAAAGAGGATGCCTGGTCGCGATTGAAGAAAATAAAACAATACCGTTTGAGATTAAAAGGGTCTACTATATTTACAATACAAATGATAAGAAAAGAGGCTTTCATGCACATCGAAAAACAAAACAACTTATGGTCTGTTTGAATGGAAGTTGTTCAATCTTATTGGATGATGGATATTCTAGAAGTGAAGTGACACTTGATTCACCGTCTAAAGGGCTATTGATAGAACAAATGGTGTGGCATGAGATGTATAATTTTTCAGACCGATGCATTTTGATGGTTCTCGCTAGTGAACCATATGATGAGAATGATTATATTAGAAATTACTGTGATTTTATTTATGAAATTAACAACAGTAAAAATCTGAATTCATGAATTGGGTGATAGACGTGATTAGTAAACATGCAGTTGTTGAAACAGAGTATATCGGTGAGAATGTTACCATCGGAGAATTTGTTGTCATAAGATCAGACGTTGTAATAGGGAACAATGTCATTATTCATCCAAATGTGGTCATAAATTCAGGGGTTAAAATTGGAGATGGAGTGGAGATATTTCCGGGGGCGTATATCGGGAAAGAACCCAAAGGTGCCGGAGCTCTCGCACGAACACCAGTTTTTGAGAAGATCGTTGAAATTGGTTCCAACTCATCCATCGGGCCAAATTCAGTCATTTATTATGATGTATATATCGGGGAAAATACTTTAATAGGCGATGGTGCTTCCATTCGTGAAAAGTGCCGAATCGGATCTTACTGTATCATTAGCAGATATGTGACGATAAATTATAATACAACCATCGAAGACCGTACAAAAATAATGGACTTAACACATATTACCGGCAATGGGAAAATTGGTAATGACGTCTTTATTAGTGTTTTGGTAGGTTCGGCAAATGATAATAATCTTGGCAAGCAAGGGTATTCAGACAATGAGATAAAAGGTCCTATCATTGAAGATGGCGCTGCCATTGGTGCGGGAGCTACTCTGTTACCAGGAGTTGTGATTGGCCGAGATTCCATCATAGGTGCCGGTTCGGTGGTGACAAAAAACGTGAAAGAAAGGTCTTTGTCGATTGGTATTCCGGCACGCCATGTTAGAACATTAACCGATGAATGAAAGGAATCATGTCATGATACCGTTCTTGGATTTACGGGGAATAAATCTCAGGTATAAAGATGATATTATTGCTGCTGTTAATCGAATAATTGAAAACGGTTGGTATATTTTGGGTGAAGAAGTATCTTGCTTCGAAAAAGAATTTGCAGATTATATTGGCACAAAGTATTGTGTCGGTGTAGGAAATGGTTTTGATGCTTTGTTTTTAATCATTAAAGCATATGGCTTTGGGGAAGGGGATGAAATCATTGTCCCCGCCAACACCTACATTGCTTCCATTTTAGCAATAACAGCAAATGGGGCGACACCTGTCTTGGTAGAACCGGATTTAGCTTCGTATAACATTGATACAAGCAGAATAGAAGAAAAAATAACCGAACGAACCAAAGCAATTTTGGTTGTTCACCTTTATGGCCAATCTGCTAAAATGGATGATGTCATCGAAATAGCGAAAAAATATAATTTAAAAGTCATCGAAGATGCGGCGCAAGCGCATGGCGCAATTTTTCAAGGTAAAAAAGTGGGTTCAATCGGTGACGCAGCAGGTTTTAGTTTTTATCCAGGGAAAAATCTTGGCGCTTTAGGTGATGGTGGAGCAATTACAACGAATGACCCGGAGCTGGCCAAGAAACTTATGTGTTTGAGGAATTATGGTTCTATAGTCAAATATGAACATATACATAAAGGCGTGAACAGCCGTTTAGATGAAATGCAGGCCGCCATCCTGCGGATTAAACTCCGTCATTTAGACAATGAAAATGCCAAGCGCAGAAAAATAGCCAAATATTATAGAGAACATATAACTAACGATAAAATCGTGTGTCCGCAGGTTACACATGGAGATGAAAATTCTCATGTCTGGCATTTATTTGTCATTAGAACCGAAAATCGAAAACAGCTTCAAGAATATCTTGCAAGGAACGGTGTACAAACCATGATTCACTATCCGATTCCTCCGCACAAACAAATGGCTTATCAGGAGTGGAACCATTTAGAATATCCTATTACAGAAAAAATTCACAGGGAAGTATTGAGTTTGCCTATTAGCCCCGTGATGGAATACCAAGATGTGAAAAAGGTAGTGGAAGTCATAAATAATTTTTAAGAAAACTCAATGGGTTATGATGATGAGAGATTTTATTTATAAGATATTATCAACGGCCACCGCGAGAATAATAAACTTATTTTTGAGTATAATTATACTGATGATCACAGCAAGATATCTTGGCCCGGAAGGAAGGGGTTTGATAGCTGCAACTACTACTTGGGTAGGGTTGTATTTTACCATTTTATGTTTTAGCATAAGTCCAGTTACAATTTATATCTATGCATCAGCACACGTTCATGAAAAGAAGGAGATTTTTTTACAACTAAGAGGTGCTCACCGAATATTTGTTGTTTCACTAACACTTATTGGATGGTTTATTTTGATATTGACATATTTATTTACACCCAATATTTATAAAGGCATTCCTTTCGACATATTAATTCTTTCATTCTTGCTATTGCCATTCATGATATTGGAGAATTACCAACAGTCGCTTTTACAATGTGTCGATAGGGTTAAGACAATTAATGTAGCTATGGTAATGAACAAGAGTATTGCCGTAGTAGTTCTTGTTTTTTTGGTTGGATTTATGAAGATCGGTGTTTATGGGGTGTTAATTGCATATTTGGCGGGACAAGCACTGGTATATATATATCAGATGGTATCAATAAATAATGTTTATAAAAAAGTGGTTTATAATTTAACGCTGGTAAAAAAAATGTTGGTTCAAAGTGTTAAACTACACCTTAATGCGATTGCATCATTTTTTTTTACTTCAACGGATATTATCATGTTGAATTATTTCAGATCAACGAGTGAAGTGGGGATCTATCAACTTGCAGTTCAGTTGATGTCCTTATTATTAATCATTCCTCAGTCAGCATCAGTGGTAACTTATTCGAAGGTTGCTGAATTGGGGGTCGATAATGCATGGCCTTATCAAAGAAAAATAATGCTTATTGTAATGGGGCTACTATCAATTATAATGTGTTTTATTTATTTTTTATCTCCTTGGATTGTGTTGCTTTTGGCAGGAAGGGAATTTTTAGAGTCTTCTAGTGTTTTCCGGTATTTAATAATCGCCTCATTTGGACAATCAATAAGCATACTATTTGCGCCTCAATGGATAGGGAGAGGTATATTTATTACAGTTTCCATTTTGTCTTTAATCACAGCGATTGCAAATGTAATAATGAACTTCTTTTTCATACCTGTTCATGGAATATATGGAGCGGTTTGGAGTACGATTATAACAAGTTTTGGGTTGGTGCTTGGAAACCTCTACTTGTATAGAAAGCATGTAGTGAAAACAAAAGGAAGGCGAGCAAATGTTACCTAAAGTTTCGGTGGCAATTATAACTTATAATCAAAAACAATATTTATATGAATGTATTGAAAGTGTATTATCTCAGGACTATCCAAATTTAGAAATAGTCGTTGCAGATGACTGTTCTACTGATGGAACGCAAGATATGTTAAAAAGTTACCAGGCAAAATACCCTTCTTTGTTCAAGTTAATTTTGTCAGAAAAAAATGAGGGAATAACATCAAATAGTAATAAAGCATTTTTTGCGTGTTCTGGGAAATATATTGCCTGGATGGGTGGCGACGATTTGATGTTACCAGGGAAGTTGATAAAACAGGTAATGTATTTAGAAGAAAGACCTTTACACGTTTTATGCTACCACGATTTAGAAGTTTTTGATTCAAACACAGGTAAAATATTAAGATATTACAATTCAGGTAGAGGAAGAATTCGCCCGCGTGAAGGTAGTGGTTACAAATTAATTCGTTATGCTGATTTTATGGGTGCTTCCTCAGTGATGACGAGAAGGTTAGCTTGTCCAAAGGATGGATTTGATCTGAGGCTTCCAATTGCTTCAGATTGGTTATTTTGGATTGAAACTGCAATAAATGGATACATAGGATATATCCCGGAAGTCTTGGGAAGATACAGAATACACCAAAATAACATATCAATACATCGTTCAGGAGATTGTTTCGAAGAAATGTTAACCCTAGCAATTATTGAGTCAAAATATCCTCATTTAGTAAAACACTGCAGACCTGCAAGGGCAAGAATCCTATATTCGTTTGCGGTTAATAAAATATTAGAAAATCAAGGGAATTTAGGTCGTCAATTACTTGTTGAGTCTTTAAAGTATGGATGGGTATCATGGAAATGGATAGGATGGCTATTAATTAGTTATAAGAAAGATTTATAATAATACATAAGCAATTTGATATGTAATAAGTATGAGCACAAAATATATAGGAGGCTAATTATGCATAAAATCGCGCTCTTCATTCCTAATCTTAATGGTGGCGGAGCAGAGCGCGCCTTTGTTAATCTCGCAAATGGATTCACAGAGTTTGGATTTCAGGTTGATTTAATACTTGCTCAGCAGAAAGGAGTTTACTTTGATGAGTTATCATCACTTGTGAACATTTATTACCTCAAGGCACAAGGATTCAAGAATATGATCCGACCTCTCGTCACCTATTTGAGAACAGTTAAACCAATGGTTCTAATAAGCGCATTAGAAAACGCAAATCTGGCCTCTGTGATTGCTCGTTCGTTATCGGGAGTAAATGTAAAATTAATTTTGACTGAACATAGTACGCCAAGTTTATATTATAGAAATTATAGAAAAATACTTGTGCGTAGTTTTCCAACTTGGGGAAGGTTTTTTTACCAATGTTCTGACAAAGTGGTAGGTGTTTCTAAAGGGGTTGCTCACGAACTTGTTGAAGTGATGAAGATACCGAAAGATAAGATAACTTTTATTCCTAATCCTGTGGTTACACCAAAACTATTTAAGTTATCTCAAAATGATCCTGGTCATCCTTGGTTTCACTCTGAGGAAATACCTGTAATTTTAAACGTAGGACGATTAACAAAAGAGAAGGATCATGAAACACTTCTATCAGCCTTCTGTCGAGTATTAAGGGAAAGGTCTGCCCGTCTTTTGATAGTAGGAGAGGGTGAGGAGAGGTCTAGGTTACAAAATCTTGTCCGCAGCTTTGGACTTGTTAAAGATGTGGATTTTATTGGCTTTTCCAACAACCCATTTGCGTATATGAAACGGGCTGCTGTATTCGTATTATCTTCTAGATTGGAAGGTTTGGGAAACGTGCTTATTGAAGCTATGGCTTTAGGTACACCTATAGTATCTACGGATTGTCCATATGGTCCTTCGGAGATACTTGCAAAAGGTCGCTATGGACGTCTTGTGCCAGTAGGGGATTCTAACTCTTTGGCTCAAGCTATTTTAGAAACCATTGATAATCCTATTATTCCTCCTGAGGAAGCATGGAAGCAGTATCAATATGATCGAGTTACAAAGAAATATCTGGATTTGTTAAAGACCATAAATTAAAAATAACATAACATGAGCGTGTCTTTGGTAGTGTCAAGAAGTTTGTGTAAATCACTTAGGGCATCCAGTGGAATTGGACACGGAAGTCTTATCCTTCCTGGTAACTGCTTACGATAGCGGAAAGGTTCTGTCAAGGGCGAGCGCTAGCGAGGGCGAAGCCTTTACCCTTGACAGGTTCTTGGAGCTATCGTTCAATCGCCATCGGAAGGATAACGCGCTTCAAACATTCGGATCAGTTC
>Ga0181858_1000331_pt1 | contig 21732 bp, 19 predicted proteins | sample NewIslPassag4_SG_FD_130749 | JGI IMG/M metagenome (GOLD analysis project Ga0181858, IMG submission 130749) | Feedstock adapted compost microbial communities from Newby Island compost facility, Milpitas, CA, USA - Passage 4_SG | ecosystem: Engineered > Solid waste > Feedstock > Composting ...
AGGGGATGGTTGGCAGGGCTTCAGACCGGTGACGGACTCAGCGGGATGTTCAATCGGGAGACGGCGCCCGCCGGCGGAAGGGGGAATTACCCGATAGCGCACTTCGGGGCGCCGGATTTCCGCCGGGACGACGATCTGCCGGATGTCCGCCTGCCGGCGGATGAGCTGGAGCAGGTGCTCCACGGCGAGGCGGGCGATGGTCTCGGTATCCTGCCGGATCCAGGGGAAGTTGGGCAGATGGGCGGCGTCGAAGCCGCAAAGCAGACGGTTCTCCAGATAGTCGGGGAAATGGCGCCCCAGCACGTTCAGCAGCAGGAAGGACAATTCGCGGTTGACGCAAAAAAACCCGTCTACCCGGGGATGTTTCCCGATGAATTCACGGATGATCTCCTCTTTCTTCCTGGGATCCCTGACCTCCAGATCGATCATCAGCTTGTACGGGTGAAAGGACGGCGGCGGGGCATCTGAAAAGGCGCTGTAAAACCCGTCCAGGCGGTCGAGGGTCACGCTGTTTTTGCTGTCCGGCGAAATGAACACAATATGGCTGGCGCCCCTGGCGTGCATGTCCAGGACGGCCGCCTTTGTCACTTCCCGGTTGCCGGTGGTGACCGAGCTGGTCGGGATGCCCTTCAGGTACCGGTCGACAAAAATGAGCGGGTATTTCCCCATGGCCATCTTCACGATTTCCGCGTTGTACAGCTCGTTTTCCGTCGGAAAGATGATGAGGCCTTCCGCGCCCAGGGCGAGCAGCTCCCGGATGAGTTCGGTTTCGCGGGACTGCGACTCGCGGCTGATCTTGACGACCAGCTGGCAGCCGGCTTCATGGGCGTAGTAGTCAATGAAGTTGAACAGCTCCTGGTCGATGCGGTTCATCATCATGGGCATGATCAGCCCGATCAGCTTTTTGGCCGGGAAATGGGCGGGCGGATGGAACGAGCAGCCCAGGGCGTTCAGGGCGATCCGGTCGTTGACGAAGGACCCTTTGCCCTTGAAGCGCACGATCAGGTTCTGTTCCGCCAGCTCGTTGAGGGCGTTTTTGGCCGTGATCTGGCTGACCCGGTACATCTCCGTCAGCTCCCGCTCCGACGGCACGCGATCCCCCGGCCGGAGTTTTCCCGCAAAAATGTCCGCCGTAATGTCGTCCACGATTTTTCGGTACAAGGGTTTGCCGCCCATCGTCGGATCACCGGCCTGCCGGATTCGAATGCACGAGATTGTTATACTAAGTATTTATCCTTCCTGCGCGGCAAATGTCAACGAAATAATAGGGGTTTCGACAGAAAATATACTAAATTTGGTATACAAAATCCGCGGCCGTTGGCTTATGTTCAGGCTGACGGGAGGCGGTCTTATGAGTCACCAAATGATCCAACGGCTGGAATCCGCTCCAAGGCCGGACATGTACCGGGAGCGCTGGATTTCGCTGAACGGCGAATGGCAATTCGCCTTCGACGATGCCGATGCGGGCCTCGACGGGGGCTGGTTTGAACCGGGCCGGACGTTCGACCGGCGGATTCAGGTTCCGTTCTGCTACCAGAGCAAGCGGAGCGGCATCGGGGAAACGGACCTGCACGAAGTGGTGTGGTATCGCAAAAGCGTGATCGTTCCCCGCCTGGAGGCCCATGAACATGTCTACATTCACTTCGGCGCGGTGGATTACAAGGCGGACGTCTGGATCGACGGACGGCACGTCGGGCAGCACGTCGGCGGCCATACCGGATTTTCCGTGAAAGTGCCCAAGGCGAGCGCGGACAACGGCGTCTTCGAAATCGTGGTGCGGGCAGAGGACCGCTACGCCGTCGGGCAGCCGCGCGGCAAGCAGATCTGGGGCAGGCATCCCGAACGCTGCTGGTACACGGCGACCACGGGCATCTGGCGGCGGGTGTGGCTGGAGATTACCGGCGAAACGCGGGTGGAACGGGTGCGGATCACGCCGGATGTGGACCGGCACGAGGCGCTGGTGGAAGGCCGGCTCAGCCGCCCGGCGGAAAACGGGGAACTCGCCTGGACGCTCCATTTCAACGGCGCGAAGATATCGGCGGGAACACTGTCCGTGGCCGGGCAGCATTTCCGGTTCGCCGTCCCGGTTGAGGAGCGGGACCCGATCGACATCGCGGCCCATCTCTGGTCGCCGCAGAAGCCGAATCTGTTTTTCCTCGAACTGGAACTGGCCCTGAACGGGCGGGCGGAAGACCGGATGCTGACCTATTTCGGCATGCGGAAAATCCAGACCCGCGGCGACCGGGTGCTGCTCAACGACGTTCCGCTGTACCAGAAGCTTGTCCTCGACCAGGGGTACTGGCCGGACACGCTGATGACGCCGCCGGACGACGGGGCGCTCCTCAAGGACGTCCTGCTCGCGAAGCAGATGGGCTTCAACGGCGTCCGGAAGCACCAGAAAATCGAAGATCCGAAGTATCTTTTCTACGCCGACGTCCACGGCCTGCTCGTCTGGCACGAAATGCCTTCCATGTACCGTTTTTCGGCGGAGAGCATGCAGGCGCTGGTGCAGGAATGGCAGGAGGCGGTGGAGCAGGCATACAACCACCCGTGCGTCATCGTCCACGTCCCGCTGAACGAAAGCTGGGGCGTGAACGACATCCTGAACAACGAGCAGCAGCAGCGGTTCGCGGAAAGCCTGTACCACCTGACCAAGGCGCTGGACCCCACGCGGCTCGTCAGCACCAACGACGGGTGGGAGATGGTCACTTCCGACCTGTGCGGCGTCCATGATTACGAAAAGAGCGGGGACCGGCTGTGGGAAAAGTTCAGGGACAGGGACGCGGTTCTGGCCTGGCAGGCCCAGGGCAAGATGCTCTACGCGAACGGTTTCGGCTACCGCGGGGAACCGGTGCTGCTCACCGAGTTCGGCGGCATCGCCCTGGAGGACCACAGCGGGGAAAGCTGGGGATACAACGAGAAAGCGGCCGACGACGAGGAGCTCCTGGCCCGGCTGGCCAATTTGCTGGACGCGATCCGGCGCCTGGATTACATCCAGGGATATTGCTACACCCAGCTGACGGACGTGCAGCAGGAAGCCAATGGCCTGCTGTACGCGGACCGCACGCCCAAGGTTCCGTTGGAACGGGTGAGGGAGCTGATCGAGCGCGGCTGAGGCCCGCCGAAGCCGGCAGCCCCGGAAGGCTGCCGGCCGTTTTCATTTTTTCGACTTGTAAAATTCGTGGTACAGCTTCATCAGGGCCCGCTTCTCGATGCGCGACACGTACGATCGGGAGATGCCCAGCTCCCGCGCGATTTCCCGCTGTGTCCGTTCGCCGCCGCCCCCGTTCAGGCCGAACCGGCTGCGGATCACTTCCTGCTCGCGTTCGTCGAGGATGTCCATGTTTTCGTAGATTTTGCTTTTCTCGATCTTCAGCTGGACTTTGTCCACCACTTCGTCCGGTTCCGTGCCGAGGATGTCGGACAGGGTGATTTCGTTGCCCTCTTTGTCCTGGCCGATGGGGTCGTGCAGCGACACGTCCTTTCGGGTCTTGCGGAGGGAACGCAGGTACATCAGGATTTCGTTTTCGATGCAGCGGGCCGCGTAGGTGGCAAGTTTCGTCCCCTTGCCGGGGGAATAGCTTTCGATGGCCTTGATGAGGCCGATGGTGCCGATGGAGATGAGATCCTCCAGATCTTCTCCCGTATTGTCAAATTTTTTGGGGTTGTGAACACGAATCCGCGTCGGTTTCGGACGACGTCCGCTCCCGGAGGAGCGCGTCCAGGGGGCCCAGCGCCGTCACCTTCGCTTCGTCTCCCTCGAACCGGATCAGGATCTCCCGCACCAGCATCTCCACGAGACGGCGTTTGTCCGCAAAGGCGAGCGGCTGCCCGCCGCTTTCCGCAAACCGGCGGATGTGCCGCGCCAGTTCCTCCGGCGGGACGGCCGGCTCCCGCTTGGCCAACGCCGCCTGCTTTTCTTCGCATGCGGCCAGCCTGAGCCGGAGCGTTTCGAGCGCTTCGCCGACGCGACGCGTCTCCCGCAGCATTTCCTCCTCGTCCATGATTTCCCGCCGGAACATGAGCTTGATTTTTTCCTTTTCCTTCTCCAGTTGGGCGATTTGCCGGCGGAGGCGTTCCGCCCCGGAGGCCAGCTCCGCGCGAAGTCCGGCCGAGCGGCTTTGCAGCCTGGCCATGTAGTCGACCGGATCGGACAGCACCTTCAGGACCAGCCGCCATACGAATTCGTCCAGCCGGTCGGCGCGCAGCGGGCGGGAAGGGCACCGAAGGACGCCTTCGCCGTATTTTTCCGGGACCCGGTTGGGACAGCGGTAGCAAAGATAGCGCCTGGCTTCGCCCGTCGCTTTGTCAACGCGGCCCGCATAGGCTGTCGCCTGCCATTTCCGGCCGCAGTGGCCGCAGCGGATCAGGGATTTCAGCAGGTATTCGTGTTTGACGCGGCCGGAGTTGTTCCGGTTCCGGGCCTTTCTTTCCTGCGCCAGGGCGAACAGCCGCTCATCCACGATGGGAGGAACCTCGACCAGGATCCAGTCCTTTTCGTCCCGCAAAACCACCCTTCGTTTCGGCGCCCCGTTTTTCGTTTTTTCCCCCCGGATTTTGCTCGTCTGACGCCGGTTGTAGTAAAACCTGCCCACGTACACCTCCGACGACAGCACGCGCCGGATGGAGCTGACGCTCCAGTGGCGGCTTTCGCCGCGTTTCGGCAGGGCGCCGAGGGCGTACAGCCGCTCCCCGATTTCCCGGAGGGTGCATCGCTCCTCAACATACCAGCGGTACATGCGGCGGACGATTTCCGCTTCCTCTTCGTTGATCACGAGCTTTCCGCCGACGAGGTCGTACCCGTACGGGGCCGCGCGCATGGGCATGATCCTTTTGTCCTTCTCCACCGCCTTCAACCGGCCGCGGACGGTCCGTTTCCGGATCAGGGCCAGCTCATACTGGGCGATGGAACTCATGAGGTTGAAAAACAGCTGTCCCTCCGGCGTGTTTCGGTATTCTGCGTCCACGAAGACCAGCTCGACGCCGTGTTTCTCCAGTTCGCGGCAGAGGATCAGCTTGTCGGTCAGGTCCCGGGTCAGCCGGTCGGGATGGGTGACGATGAGGCGCCCGACCGCGCCCCGCGCGACGTCCCGCCGGAGCTCGCCCAGCGCCGGACGGTCGATGTCCTCGCCCGTAAAACCTTCTTCCCGGTAGATTTTGATCGTGTCTTCCGCAATCCCCATGTCCCTGGCCCTGCGCAGGCAAAGGTCGATCTGGGCGTCGAGGCTTGTGCCTTCCGCCGCCTGCATGCCCGTGGAAACCCTGGCGTAAATCGCGGTGTACACGAAAAAAGGCACCCCTTTGGCTTCCGCACCATAGCCCCGGACTCTTCACCGGTTTTCCGGGCAGAAAAAAACCGGCTTACCAGGCCGGTTGCAGGTTCAAACGTTTCAGGACGTAGTCGATGGCCGCGTTCTTGGCTTCGCTGGCCGACGGGGCGCCCGGAGGCCCCGGCGCCGCGCCGGGCTGATGCACGTAGATGAGGGTGACGGTCGTCCTTCGCATCCTCTTCACCTCAATACAGCCTATTCCGCCGGGCGATTGTCCCATGACGGCGGCTTGAGGCCGGCGGTTCCGCCTGGCGCGGCCGCGGTCATCCTTGCGCGGAGCGTTCCGCCGGGGGGTGGTCCGTCGGGGGTTGTTCCGTCTTGGCCCCCCGCAGCCAGACGTAAAACATGAACAGGAGCAGGACAAGCATTGCGGCTGCCAGCGGGAGGACGGTGATGGCGACGGAACTCCCGTAGATTTGCCCGGCGGCGGCGAATCCGACCGAATCGCCAAGCCGGTTGAGCCCCATGCCGATGCCGGCGAGGGGAAGGAGCGCGGGCGATACGCCCGCCGGAACGGTAAAGCCCGTGACCCTGAACACGCCGAACGCGCCGGCAAACAGGCCGCCGAGCGCCATGGCCGAATAAAGGATGGCCGTATTTCCGTCCGCGGCCGCGGCGGAAAACAGCGGAAACAGCGGGCTCAGGAAAGCCGCCAGGGCGACCGGCTTGCGGTTGGCGTCGAACAAAAGCCCCCCGGCGACCAGACCGACTACATAAAGCGGAGCGTGGAGGGAATTGGTCACGTCCGCATCGATATGCGCATAGTATTCCAGATTTTGCGCGACGCCAAGAAAGATGGCCGTCAGGGCGAAAACGAGGATGAGCCGGGCGATCTCCCTGCGGGCCGAAGCCGCGGGACGGGAAGCCGTCTGCGCGGCGGGCGCGGGAATGTCGCCAAGCCGGGGAAGGAGCAGCAAATTGACGGCGATCAGGACAAGGTAAAGGATGAAAACAGGTTTCCACGTCAGGAGATCCGCCAGCGCGAGGAGATAAGCGCCGACATAGGAGGCCGCGAAGGGAAGGGCGAAGGCTTTGCCGTGGTGACGACTAGGGATGCGGCCGGCCAGGTAGGAAAAATAATAAGCGGAAATGACGCCGACCAGAAAATTGGTGACGATCGTTCCGACGACGATGACTTCGGCGTTTCCGGCCAGGTGCGTCACCGCGATGGCGAGGGCGGCCGCGGTCAGCGAAACGGCCGGAACCGTGCGCCGGCCAGCGGTGGCGGGAGCTTTCCACAGCCATGCCGCAAAGGCGCCGATGCCGGCGACCTGGGCCAGGTAGTTCCCGTAAAGCGCGATGCGATCCAGCGTTTCCACCGGATAGAACGCTTCCAGAAGGTGCATTTGCGACCGGTACGACGCGGCGACCCACAAATAGCCGACGCCGAGAAAAATCGCGTACAGGAGCAGGGGATTTCGGGTTTGGTTCATGTTTTCCTCCGGGTTTTGAACATAATGGGTTGCTTTTTTCTTCGCCAAACCTTCCCTGAAATCCTTTTCCAGGCCATCCCCGTCCGGCATCCGACCGCGTTCACAACATGTTGACGATATGTGCCACCAGGCGCAGATTGTGCTCGATCAGGACGTTGCGCGAGTCCTGGTTTCCTTCGGCCATCCGCTGCAGGTGCATCGCTTCTTCCTCTTCGCTCAACGGCTGCGGAAACGCGTTGTTTTTCACGTAGGAAACCAGCAGGGACAGCTGCTTGATGAACAGGGCCACCGCCGCAAACAGGCCGGACACTTGGGGGACACCTCCCGGGAAAGAACGCGCCGCCGGGTTTCGGCTTCCGAAAAAACCGCCGCGGCGGCGTCCCTACATTTTATGTGGGCGGGAACCCAGATGTGCGTGGATTCATAAAGTCCCCGGAATGGACAAATAATGAGGTGCGCGGGCACGACCGGAACCGGAGTGACGGAAAGGAGCAAGTTCGCATGGATTCGTGGCTGCAGTACGTCTGGGCTTTTCTGGTCGGCGGGGGCATCTGTGTGCTCGGCCAGCTGTTGTTTGACGTCGCCAAGCTGACGCCCGCCCACACCATGACCACCCTGGTGGTCCTCGGCGCGATCGTGGACGGCATCGGGTGGTACGAACCGCTCATCGAATTCGCCGGCGCCGGCGCCACCGTTCCCATCACCAGTTTCGGCAATGCCCTGGTGCATGGCGCGCTCACGGAACTCGAACGGGACGGGTGGATTGGCGTCATCACCGGCATCTTCGAGGTGACCAGCGCGGGCATATCCGCGGCGATCATCTTTTCGTTCATCGCCGCGCTGTTCGCGAGGCCGAAGGGGTAAAAGAGACCAAAATCCGACGCGAATCGGACCGTTTGTGGCCGGACGGCGGGACAGCGGGCAAACCGGTTGTCCCGCTTGTCCGTTTATTTTTTCTTGGCGGGTGCCTTGAGGGCTTGTTTGGCTGAATCTCTAGTTTTTTTGTGGAATTCGCAAATTTACGCTCCATTGCTCGTTCAGGTATAATATTTCTACATAAAAGTCTGTAAACCGCTCCTTCAAAACAGGAACGGATCGCGGGACGGGAGAGGATGAAGCCCATGGACAGTCAAGCGGCGGTGCAAGTGGCGAATCGGATCCGGAGCAACATGGAGTCGTGCATTTACGGCAAGCGGGAAGTCATCGACTGGCTGCTCATCGCGCTGGTGGCCGGCGGGCATGTGCTCATCGAGGACGTTCCGGGCACCGGCAAAACGCTGCTCGTCAAATCCCTCGCCAGATCGATCGGCGGCACGTACCACCGCATCCAATGCAACCCCGACCTGCTCCCGACCGATATCACCGGCGTCAGCATCTACCATCCGAAGGAGGAACGGTTCCGGTTCCGTCCCGGCCCCATCATGGCCAATCTGGTGCTCGTCGACGAAATCAACCGGGCGACCACCAAGACGCAATCGGCCCTGCTGGAGGCGATGGAAGAAAGACACGTGACGGTGGACAGCGAAACCCATCCGCTCCCCGTGCCGTTCATGCTGTTCGCCACGCAGAACCCCATCGAATTCGAGGGAACGTACAGCCTGCCGGAAGCGCAGCTGGACCGTTTTCTGCTCAAAATATCGCTGGGCTATCCCGACGAGGCGTCGGAAAAGCGGCTCGTGCTGGAGCCTGCCGCCGAACGTTCCGCGGACGCCCTGGAGCCCGTGGCCGCGCTGGATGACATCATTCGCATGCAGCAGCTGGCGGCGCAGGTACATATCGAAGACGACGTCGCCGATTACCTGCTCCGCCTGATCCGCGAATCCCGGACCCATCCGGCCGTCCTGCTGGGCGCCAGCCCGCGCGCCGCGGTGGCGCTGTCCGCGGCGGTCCGGGCGCGCGCGCTGCTCGGCGGCCGCAGCTACGTCATCCCCGATGACGTGAAAGCGCTGGCGCCGCTGGTGCTGGGCCACCGCATGCACCTGCGCGCCGAGGCGAAAATGAACGGCCTGACGCCGCGCACGGTGCTGGATGAGCTGATGCGCCGCCTGCCGGTGCCGGTCGGATCGGAGCGTTGACATGCGGCGGTGGGCGAACCCGCGCCGGGTGTGGCTGGCTGCGGGACTCTACACGGCTTCGCTGCTGTATTTGCTGATGCAGGGCGGCAAGACGTCGCTGATGCTGTTCGCGATGCTGAACGGGCTGGCCGTCTATTTGCTGCTGGGGCGCTGGAGCGGGGTAACCCGCGTGCAGGTGGAACGGACGCTGGAAGGGGAAGCCGCGGTCCAACCCCGGCTGACGGCCGGCGCCCGCCTGAATCTGCGGCTGAACATCCACGTGCCCGGATTCTGGCCGCTGCCCTATCTCATCATCCGGGAACGGATCGTGCGCGGCACGGGCGGCGATCTGCGGGAATACGAGCTGTCATGCGTGCCGGATTACCGCCGCCGGGGCACCGTCGAGTACGCGACGGCGCCGCTGCGGCGGGGAACCTACCGGTTTTTGCCGACGGTGGTGTCCACCCGCGACGTGTTCGGCCTGTTCGAGCACCGGGGTTCCTGCGACAGCCCGATGACCGTCAAGGTGTTGCCCCGCACCATCGATCTGCGCGAATGGTCGCCGGTCCGCATGGCCCGCAGCGGGGTCTACCAGCGTACGACGTCGGCCCTGTGGGCGCGGGAAACGACGCAAATCGACGGCGTGCGGGAATACATCCACGGCGACCGCCTGTCCCGCATCCACTGGAACGCCACCGCGCGGACCGGTGAATGGAAGTCGAAGGAGTTCGAGCGGGAATCGCTGCCGCGCCTCGTCGTGCTGCTTGACCGCCAGGCGGAAGCCTACCGGACGGCGGAAGGATTTGAACTGGCCGTTTCGGCGGCGGCGTCGGTGCTGGAACTGGGACTGAAGCGCGGCATGCCGGTGGGGCTTGTTTCCGTCGGCCAGGGCGGTGCCACGGTGTTCGGCGGGCAGCGGATGCCGGTGTCGCGGGAGGATCTTTTGGACCACCTGATCGACGTGGAAGCCGACGGAACGGTTCCGCTGGCGGGCCTGGCGACGATGGCGGGGGAGCGGTACGAGCCGGGGGGGTTTTGCGTCATCGTCAGTCCGTCGGCGGCCTTTGAGACCATGGGCGTGCTTGACGCCCTGGCCGCCAGGCGGATGGTCCCCTGTCACATCCATATTCGCGAAACGCCGCCGCGCGGGGAAGAAGCCAGGGCGCTGGCGGCGTGGGAGCGCGCGTTTGAAGTGCGCGGGTGGCCCTTTTTCTCCATCGCGCGCCTGGAGGATTTGACGCGGATGCCGGGGGTGGAAACGGCATGAACCGGACCGCTGATGCCTCATGGAACCCGCTGCGTCGGGCGAAAGCCGCGATGTTCCGCCGGCCCGGCCTGGCGCTGCGGCTGTGGGACGCCGCCCTCGACCGCCTGCCGCGCCTTTTGGCGCTGCTCATTGCGGTGCAGGTGACGGCGATTTTCAAGGATTATTGGTGGCAGGAAACCTACGCGATCGTATACGCCGGCATATGGGCGGCCGCCGTGACGGAGCTGCTCATCGGACGGCTTTCCGTGCTGCGGTTTGTCCTTCAGGCTTTGATCGTCGTGTGGGCGACGGTGGCGTACACCCCGTTTGCGTGGTACGGCTGGCCGGACACCTGGAACCGCTGGGATGAGATCGCTTCGTTTTTCCAGGTGCACGGTTCGCAGCTTTTTCCCTATGTCCCCATTGCCCTTGCGGTGATCTTGTCCGCCCGCCTGGTCGCCTTCTGGGCGACGGGCCGACGCCATGTGCTGGCCGTCATCATGCTGGTCGTGGTGGTGCTGGCCACGCTGGATTCGTTCTTCCCCCTCCTCCTTTGGCCCAACATCGCCTGGACGGTGGCCATCGGCCTCATTTGGCTCGTTTTGCTGCATTTCCGGCAGCTTAGGGACCGCCATTACGAAAGCTGGAGGGCGCTGGCCGAGCGGCCCTTGGAACTGATGCTGCAGGCCGCCGTGGTGATCGGTCTCGTCCTGCTGTTCGGAACGGCGATGCCGCGGGCGCCGGCGTTGCTGGAAGACCCCTACACGCTGTTTCTCCTCGCCCAGGGGCGCGAGGTGCCGAGCTTCAACGGGGAAGCCGGCATCCTGCAGAATCCGCTGTTTTTGCCCGCCGCCAGCTCCAGGTCCGGCTACGGCCGCAACGACGCGGAAATCGGCGGAACGTTCGAGTACGACTACTCGCCGGTCATGCAGATCACCACTTCCCATCGAAGCTACTGGCGCGGAGAGTCGAAGGCGGTATATACCGGGAAGGGATGGCTGGACGTCCCCGAACCCGACCTGCTGCGGGTGGGCGTGCCGGGAGAAGCGGGAGACATCAATCTGCCCGTACCCCAGTCCCGGGAGAAAGCCAATGTGGAAATCGTGGAGCAGACGGTCACCATCCTCCGGGATGAACCGATTCCGGTGTTGTTCGGCGCGGGACCCGTCGTGTCGCTGCAGGCGCTGGAAAGCAGCTCGCAGCGGGGACCCCTCTGGAACCCGGAAGAGTGGGAGCTCGTCTTTTTCCGGCCGACCCGCGTGAGCACCTACTCTGTCGTTTCGGAAACGCTGGTGCTGGACGAGGAGGCGCTGCGGCAGTCGAAGGCGCTTCCCGCGGGCGGCGATCCGGGCGATCTGGCCGTCTATCTGCAGCTGCCGGAGGATCTGCCGGCCCGGGTGCGGGAACTGGCGCAACAGGTGACCGCGGAGGCGACGAACGATTACGACCGGGCGAAACGGCTCGAGGCCTATCTGAAGGAAAACTATCCGTACACCAATACCCCGGATCTGTCGCGGCAGCGCAGCCGGGACGTGGTGGATGCGTTTCTGTTTGAAATCCGGGAAGGATTCTGCGACTATTATTCCACCGCGTTCGTCGTCATGGCCCGTTCCATCGGCTTGCCGGCCCGATGGGTCAAGGGTTACGCCACCGGGTTCGACCCGGCGGTGGAGGAGCTGTTCCAGCTCACCCAGGGCGAATACACGCCCGATCCGGTGGGCGCCGGCACCTACACCGTGCGCAACGCGGACGCCCATTCCTGGGCGGAGGTGTACTTCGAGGGTTTCGGCTGGGTGCCCTTCGAACCGACGTCCGGATTCACCATGCCGCTCCGGGTGCTCACGGAAACGGAAACCGAGGAAATCCTGCCGGTGACCGGCGAGGAGCCCGGCTCTTCCGAAACGCCGGGCGGAGGTCCCGTGGTGGACCGGGGCATCGCCGCGACCGCGGTTTCCGTCGCCGCGGCGGCCGCGCTGCTGGTTCTGGCGGTCTGGCTCGCCTGGCGGCACCGGGAGCGTCTGGCGGCATGGTGGAACCGGCTGCGTTACCGCGGCACGACGCCCAACGAGCGCATCGTGCTGGAAATGCACCGGTTCATCCGCTTCATGCGGCGCAAGGGACTGCGCCGTGAGCGGCACGAGACGATGCGGGAAACCTTCGGAAGATGGGGCGCCGCCGTCGGGGACCTGCGGGGCGAACTGGATCGGGTACTTCTCCAGTTCGAAGCGGCCCTGTACGGACCGGTCGCCGGAAGCGAGGAAAACTACCGGGAGTTTGCCGAACGGATCCGCAACATCCGCAAGGCGGTGAAATAGGCGGTCCATCCCGCGTTCGGCGGGCCGCTTTTTGCACCGTCCTGCGGGTTTGTGTTATGTTATATTTTGTCCATCCACATCGGGAGAAAGCGGGAGCCGTTTGCCGATGTTTCAGTACCTGCTGCCGGAAGCCGTCTTCCGCAACGTATACGAAATCGACCTGGAAAAGCTGCGGGACCGCGGCTTTCTGGGCATCATCGCCGATCTGGACAACACGCTGGTGAGCGCCCGCACATCTTCGGCCACGCCGGAGCTGGAGCGATGGCTGGAAGGGGTGCGGGAGCGGGGGTTCCGGATCGTCATCGTCTCCAACAACCGCCGCGCCCGCGTGTCCGCCATCGCCGAACCCCTGGGCGTTCCGTTCATTTCCTCGGCGCGCAAGCCGCTGACCGGGGCGTTCCGGCAGGCGCTGCGCATCATGGACCTGCCTCCCGACCGGGTGGCGGTGATCGGCGACCAGCTGATCACCGACGTGCTGGGCGCGCGCCGGATCGGGATGCATCCCTTTCTGGTGGCTCCCATCGCTCCGGGCGAGGAAGGGCTCGCCACGCAAATGAACCGGTTCATCGAACGAATCGCCCGGTCCCGGTTGCGCCGGAAAGGATTGTGGCCGGACCGGGAAGGGAGTTGGCGCGATGAATGACGACCAGCGGGAGCTGCCCGAAGCGGCTCCCCGCCGTTGTTTTGGCTGCGGTGCGGCGTTGCAGAGCGAAAACGAGGAGCTCCCGGGGTACGTGCCCCCCGCCGTCCTCGAACGGGATGAGGACGCGCTGTGCCGGCGCTGCTTCCGCATCCGGCATTACAACGAAATTTCCTCGGTGACTGCCGACCGGGACGCGTTTCTCCGCCTGCTGGGCGGCATCGCGGAGACGGAGTGCCTGGTGGTACATATCACGGACCTGTACGATTTCGAAGGCAGCCTCATCACCGGCCTCCATCGCTTTGTGGGCCGCAATCCCGTGCTGCTGGTGGCCAACAAGCTCGACCTGTTGCCGAAGGTCACCAACCGGTCCCGGCTGCTTGCCTGGGTGCGGAGACAGGCCCGGGCGAACGGCCTCGAACCGGCGGAGACGTTGCTTTGCAGCGCCCGCAGAAACGAAGGCGTCGATCAGATGGAGGAGGCGATCCGCCGTCTGGCGGGCGGGCGCGACGTGTATGTGGTGGGCGCCACCAACGTCGGCAAGAGCGCCCTGATCAACCGCCTCATCGCCGGTTACGGCGATTTCGCCCGGGAACTGACCGTTTCCCGCTATCCGGGCACCACGCTGGACGCCGTCCGTATCCCCCTGCGGGACGGCATGCAGCTGGTGGATACGCCGGGCATCGTGTATTCCCATCGCCTGGCCGAAGTCGTCCCGCGGCGGGCCCTGTCGGCGATACTGCCGGAAAAGCCTTTCCGTCCCCTCACCTATCAGCTGAACGAAGGCCAGACGCTGTTTTTCGGCGGGCTGGTCCGCTTCGATTTCGTGGCGGGGGAGCGGCAGTCTTTCACCGCCTATGTGTCTCCCGCGCTGAGAGTGCACCGGACGAAGCTGGAACGGGCGGACGAGCTGTTCGCCGCGCAGCGGGGGAAACTCCTGGTCCCTCCGGCGGAAGAGGATCTGGGCCTCATGCCGCCGCTGGAGCGGCATGAGCTGCGCATCCGGCCGAACCAGTTCCGGGACGTGTTCGTTTCCGGGCTGGGCTGGATCAAGGCCAACAGCACGGCGGGTGCGCTGATCGCCGTCCACGCTCCCCGGGGCGTCAGGGTGGGGCTGCGCGAGGTCATGCTGTAACGCGACCCCAGCGCCTTGCGCAGCGCCGTTATTGTGCTCATGTGTGCTGCGGGCGCGGCGCTTTTTTTGGTATGATTTTGGTATCCTGGCAAGGCAAGCGGATCGGTTTTGCGGTGGAAGGATTCCCTGGGGAGGAGGCCGGAAGGGCAATGGACAGCCATACGAAGTTTTTCGGGGTGATCGGCGATCCGATCCGGCATTCGCGTTCCCCCGTCATGTTCACCCGGGCCTTTGCGGAGAGCGGGTACAACGGGGCCTACGGCGCTTTTCACGTAACCGCCGGCCGGCTGAAGGAAGCGATCGAGGGAATGCGGGCGCTCGGTTTCGGCGGGCTCAACGTGACCATTCCGCACAAGGTGGCGGTCATGGAATATCTGGATGACATCGACGACAGCGCGCGGGGCGCCGGCGCGGTCAACATGATCGCCAATATGGACGGCCGCCTGGTTGGCTATAATACGGATGGACTTGGCTATGTCCGGTCGCTCAAGGAAGAAGCCGAGCCGGACCTGGCCGGCAAAACCGTCGTCATCGTGGGCAGCGGCGGCGCCGCCCGCGGCATTCTGTGGGCGCTGATCCGGGAGAAGCCGGGCCGCATCCTGGTGGTGAACCGCACCCATGAGAAAGCGGCGGAACTGGCCGCGCGGTTCGCTTCGGAGGCCGACGTTCAAGCCCTGCCGTGGGACAAACTGCAACGCGCCTGCGCCGATGCCGATATTGTGATCAATACCACTTCCGTCGGCATGGCGCCCGACACGGAAGCGACGTCCGTCGATCCGTCCTGGATGCGTCCCGGCGCGGTCGCCAGCGACATCATTTACAATCCGCTCAAGACGGCGTTTCTGCGCGGGGCCGAAGCCCGCGGCTGCCGCATCCACGGCGGCGTGGGCATGTTCGTGTACCAGGGCGTCTACAACTTTGAAATCTGGACGGGAATGCCCGCGCCCGTCGCGGCGATGCGCGAGGCCGTCCTGGAGTCGCTCGGGCGGGAGGGCAAATGACCTTGCGGACGGGGCTGCTTGGCGGCACGTTCGACCCGGTGCATTTCGGCCACCTGATGGCGGCGGAAGCCGCCCGGGAAGCGGCGGATCTGGAAGAAGTCTGGTTCGTGCCGGTCCGCGTTCCGCCCCACAAGGCGGCGCCGGCGGCGAGCGCCCGGCAAAGGGTGGACATGCTGGAGCTGGCGATCCGGGGCGTCCCGCATTTTCGCGTGGAACCCGTCGAACTGGAGCGGCCGGGACCGTCCTACACCATCGACACCGTCGAAACCCTCGGGCGCCGGTTTCCGGACCGGTCGTTTTACCTGATCGTCGGGTCGGACATGGCCAACGATCTGCCAAACTGGCACCGCGCGGAGGAACTGGCGCGGCGGGTGCGGTTCATCGCGCTGGAACGCCCGGGGGAACCGGTGCGGGAAGAGGCGCTCCCGGAGCTGTTCCGGGAACGACTGATGCGCGCGCCGATGCCGCCCGTCGGCATCGCTTCGGCGGAGATCCGCCGGAGAGTGCGGGAAGGCCGGTCAATACGGTTTTACGTGCCGGAACCGGTGCGGGAGTATATCGCGGGGAATGGTCTTTATGCTGAAAACTGAACTGGCCCCTCTGGCGGAAGCGGTCCGCCGGCAAATGTCGGAGCGGCGCTGGACGCACACCCTCGGGGTGGTCGGGGCGGCGCGGGAGCTGGCACAGCGGTTTGGCGGCGATGCGGACAAGGCCGAGCTGGCCGCGCTCCTGCACGACTACGCGAAGGACTGGCCGGCGGAACGGCTGGAGCGGGTCCTGCGGGAGCAGGGTCTGGCAACGGATCTGCTGGAATACGACAAGGAACTTTGGCACGCCCACGTCGGCGCCTGGGCCGTCCGGAAGGAACACGGCATCGCCGACGAAGAGGTGCTGGACGCGATCCGCTGGCACACGTCCGGGCGGGAAGGCATGACGCTGCTCGACAAAATCGTCTGTCTGGCCGACTACATCGAGCCCGGCCGGGAATATCCCGGCGCCGACCGCATCCGCGAGCTTTCCCGCCACGACCTGGACGGGGCGCTGGCGGCGGCGTTTGACGGCACGATCCGGTTTCTGCTCGAGCGGGGAAGGCTGATCTATCCGCTGACCGTGCTGGCGCGCAACGATCTGTTGCGGCGTGCCCGGCAGCGGCGGGAACAATCCTGAAGGAGGCCGATATATGGCAGTGACGGCGGATGCTCTGCTGCGTACGGTCGTCCGCGCCGCGGAGGACAAGAAAGCCAACGACCTGGTGGTTCTGGACTTGAAGGGCATTTCGCTGGTGGCGGATTATTTCGTCATCTGCCACGGGAACTCGGACACGCAGGTGCAGGCGATCGCCGGGGAAATCCGCGAAAAGGCCGAAGAAATGGGCGCCCGGGTGCGCGTCCAGGGCCTGGAAAGCGCCCGGTGGGTGCTGCTGGACATGGGCGACGTGGTGGCGCACGTGTTCCACCGCGAGGAACGGGAGTATTACCACCTTGAGGGATTGTGGTCGGACGCGAAATCCGTGGAATTCGTCTGAGTTCCCGCCGGACGGCGGGCGCCGCTGCGTTGGCGTCAAAAGTGCCATTCATTTCGCGTTTTCATGACCAAGTTATTGTCCATGTTCCGGTTGCGGAACCCGGGGTTTCGCCAAGAAACGCCGCCAACCTTGACAGCATTCGCTTTCGATGGCTATAATCATTTCCAAAATCATACGATACGGGCGAAGAAGAGGAGCAGTAGTCTTTGCCGCGCCACCCAGAGAGCCGGCGGCGGGTGCGAGCCGGCTGGCGCACGGGACGAACTCGCCTCGGAGCCTCCGCGCGCAGGACGGATGCCATCCGGAGCAAGCGCGGCGTCGCCCCTCGATACGGGGCAAGAGTGGGCGGACCCAGGCAGGGATCCCGCCAACTAGGGTGGTACCACGGGAAGAATTCAAGTCCTCTCGTCCCTAGCGTAACGGCTATGGGCGGGGGGATTTTTTCGTGAACCGGGGGAACGCGTTCCGCCGGTTCGGCATCATCCAGGATGAAGGGTTCACGAGGAAAGGGGAAAGGCCTTCCATGGCAAGCGAAACGCACAAACACGGCTACAATCCGCGGGAAATCGAACCGAAGTGGCAGGCGTACTGGGACAAACACAAGACATTCCGCACCCTGGACGACGATGACGAAAAACCGAAGTTTTACGCCCTTGACATGTTTCCTTATCCGTCCGGTTCCGGGCTGCACGTCGGCCATCCCGAAGGTTACACCGCCACCGACATCGTCGCCCGCTACAAGCGGATGCGCGGCTACAACGTGCTCCATCCGATGGGGTGGGACGCCTTCGGCCTGCCGGCGGAACAGCACGCCCTCGACACCGGGCAGCACCCGCGGGACATCACGGCGAAAAACATCGACAATTTCCGGCGCCAGATCAAATCCCTCGGCTTCTCCTACGACTGGGACCGGGAGTTCAGCACCACCGATCCCGACTACTACAAATGGACGCAATGGATTTTCCTCCAGCTTTACAAAATGGGCCTCGCCTACATCGCCGAAGTGCCGGTGAACTGGTGTCCGGCGCTGGGCACCGTGCTGGCCAACGAGGAAGTCATCGACGGCAAGAGCGAGCGGGGCGGCCACCCGGTCATCCGCGTGCCGATGCGCCAGTGGATGCTGCGGATCACGGCCTACGCGGACCGGCTCCTGGAGGACCTCGAAGAGCTGGATTGGCCGGAGAACATCAAGGAAATGCAGCGCAACTGGATCGGCCGGTCGGAGGGCGCGGAAGCCGAATTCCGGGTCGATGGCACCGACGGATCGTTCACGGTGTTCACGACGCGTCCGGACACCCTGTTCGGCTGCACCTATTGCGTGCTGGCGCCCGAACATGATCTGGTGAAAAAAATCACCACGCCGGAGCAAAGGGAAGCCGTGGAAGCCTATATCGAACAGGCCGCGCGCAAGAGCGACCTGGAGCGGACCGATCTGGCCAAGGACAAAACCGGCGTCTTCACCGGCGCTTACGCGATCAACCCGGTCAACGGGCAAAAGGTGCCGATCTGGATCGCCGACTATGTGCTGGGCCACTACGGCACCGGCGCCATCATGGCCGTGCCCGGCCACGACCAGCGCGACTGGGAGTTCGCGCAGAAATTCGGCCTGCCCATCGTGGAAGTGGTGCAGGGCGGCGACCTGACCCAGGGCGCGTACACGGGCGACGGTCCCCACGTCAATTCGGATTTCCTGAACGGGCTGAACGTGAAGGATGCCATTGAGCGGATGATCGCGTGGCTGGAGGAGAACGGCAAAGGCCGGCGCAAAGTGACCTACAAGCTGCGCGACTGGCTGTTCAGCCGCCAGCGGTACTGGGGCGAGCCGATCCCGATTCTCCATTTCGAGGACGGCACGATGGAGCCCGTGCCGGAAGAGGAATTGCCGCTGCTTTTGCCGGACATGGAGGAAATCCGCCCGACGGGCACCGGCGAGTCCCCCCTGGCCAACGCCACGGACTGGGTGAACGTGGTCGACCCGAAAACCGGCCGCAAGGCGCGCCGCGAAACGAACACGATGCCGCAATGGGCGGGCAGCTGCTGGTACTACCTGCGGTTCATCGACCCGCACAACGACAAGGAGCTGTGCTCGAAGGAAAAGCAGCGCAAATGGCTGCCGGTGGACCTGTACGTCGGCGGCGCCGAGCACGCCGTGCTGCATCTCCTTTACGCCCGGTTCTGGCACAAGGTGCTGTACGACCTCGGCGTCGTGGAAACGAAGGAACCGTTCCGGAAGCTCGTCAACCAGGGGATGATCCTCGGGACCAACGGCGAAAAGATGTCCAAATCCCGCGGAAACGTCATCAACCCGGACGACATCGTGAACCAGTACGGGGCGGACACGCTCCGCATGTATGAAATGTTCATGGGGCCGCTGGAAGCGACGAAACCGTGGAACACCCAGGGCGTGGAAGGCATCTACCGCTTCCTGTCCCGCATCTGGCGGCTGTACGTCACGGAAGACGGCGGCCTGAACCCGAAGATCCGGGACGCGGAAGGCGACGACGCCTTCAAGCGGGTATGGCACAAGACGGTGAAAAAAGTCACCGAGGACATCGAAAACCTGCGCTTCAACACGGCCATCAGCCAGCTCATGATTTTTGTGAACGAGGCGTACAAAGCCGAAACGCTGCCGCGCAAGGCGATGGAGAATTTCGTGCAGCTGCTCTCCCCGTTCGTGCCGCACATCGCGGAAGAGCTCTGGGAGCGTCTCGGACACAACGACACCATCACCTACGTGCCGTGGCCCGAGTACGATCCGGCCCTGACGGTGGACGCAGAAGTGGAGATCGTTCTCCAGGTGAACGGCAAGATCGTCGACCGCGTCCTCATCGCCAGCGACACGGGCGAAGAAGCGATGCGGGAACTGGCGCTGGCCAATGAAAAAGTAAAGGCGCAGACCGCCGGAAAGACGGTGCGCCGGATCATCGCCGTGCCGGGCAAGCTGGTCAACGTGGTGGCAAACTGAACGCACGTTCCATCTTTTCCACGTCTTCCGCGAATTTGCGGTGGGTCGTCCGGATGACCCGTTCGAAGGTGTCTCCGATGCCGCGGCGGAGCTCCTCCAGCGCGGCGGCGGTGATGCCGCCGGGCACGGAGACGCGGTCCTGCAGCTCCCGCAGGCTGAAACATCCGCTTTCCAGCAGGGCGGCCGTGCCGGAAAGGGTTTCGCAGACCAGCCGCTCGGCCAGGTCCCGGTCCAGGTCCGTCTCGGTGACCGCGGCGTCGATCAGCCGTTCGAGCAGGAAAGCGAAAAACGCCGGACTGCAGCTGGTCAGGTCGGAAGCGACCCGGACGAAGCCTTCGTCGATTTCCACGGGCCGGCTGACGGCCGCGCACAGGCCGGTGAGAAGCGCCCGGTCTTCCGCCGTCAGCCGGCGGCCGAACATGAGCAGCGTGATCCCGCGGCGGCTCGCGTTGACCACGCTGGGGATGATTTTGGCGATCTTGGCCGGAAATTCCCGTTCCAGAAGGTCGATGGAGATCGGGCTGGTGATGGAGACGACGATCTGATCCGGCCGCAGGACGGAAGCGATGTCAGCAGCCACCTCGCGGAAATCCGACGGTTTGACGCACAGAAACAGAATGTCGGATTCGCGGGCCGTCTGGGCGTTGTGCCGGGCCGCCGTCAGGCCGGGGAAGCGCTCGGCAAGCATCGCTGCCCTGGCGGGAGTTCGCGTGCTGACGATGGCGTCCGACGCCGCAAAGGCGCCCGCCTCCAGCAACGACATGAGCAGCAGTCCGCCCATGTTTCCGGCTCCGATAAAGCCGACCTTCATCCCGCTCACTCCCGAATTCGCGATACCTGCATCCCATTTTATGACGAAAGGGTTGGACGACATGACCGTTATTGGTTCGCCAACACCTTCGCGTCCGGGACACATGGAAAACGGTTTGGCCGCTTCGCGGAAAGGTGCGGTCCTGGGCGATCCTCCTTTTCGGAGTGACCATGCTTTCGTGCAGGACAGGCCGGCCTTCCCGGGGAGCGGCCCGGTCTCCGCGGGGGAAGGCGGCGAAGACGACACCGTCCCCCTGGGGGACGGGCCGGGCATGTACGGCCCATATCCCGGACAGGGAGACAGACGGCCAATCCGTCTGCTCGCCGCGGGGGTGCCGGGCCTGATCGGACTCATCCTGATCGGATATGTGCTGATCCAGCCGGCCGTGCGCGAAGACCGTTTCGGCTGGGAGCCGGTGACGGAGGAATTGCGCATGGCCCTGGATGCGGCGTCGACGCCGGCTGCACCCGCCGATTCGGTGCCTGCGCGGGAGGATACGAAAGACCCGGCGGCAGACGCCGGGGCGGCCCCCGGCACCGCGGAGGCTTCGGCCGGCCCGGATGCCGGAGCGGACGCCCCCGCTGGCGAAAACGGCCTGCTGGACCTGAACCGGGCGTCCGCGTCGGATCTGCAAAATCTGCCCGGCATCGGACCGGCCAAGGCGGATGCCATCGTCGAGCATCGGGAGAAATACGGGCCGTTCCGCTCCGTGGATGATCTGCTGAACGTGAAGGGCATCGGACCGAAGCTGCTGGAACGGATGCGGCCCCTGGTGACGGTGGGCGGCGGATCCCCGGCGGAAACCCCTTGAACGCCGCATCCGATGCGGAAACGCCGGATGGATGGACACCCGGAATCGGACCGAAACGACGGAGGTGGACGCAATGGCGCAAGGCGCCCGCAAAGACTGGGACACGTATTTCATGGACATCGCGTTTATGGCTTCGACGCGGTCGCGCTGTCCGCGGCGGCATGTCGGCGCCGTGCTGGTGCAGGGCAAAAAGCTCCTGGGTACGGCGTACAACGGCGCGCCGATGGGCGTGCCCGACTGCTCGGAGGCGGGCTGCATGATCGCCGAGGAGTACGAGACGGACGCGGAAGGCCGGCTGGTCAAAAAAAGCCGCTGCATCCGCACCATCCATGCCGAGCAAAACCTGCTGCTGTTCACCGACCGGGTCGACCGGGAAGGGTCCACCGTCTACGTCACCGACGAACCGTGCTGGACCTGTTCCAACATGCTGGCCAACAGCGGGGTGGCCGAAATCGTCTACCACCGA
>Ga0181858_1000335_pt1 | contig 21678 bp, 14 predicted proteins | sample NewIslPassag4_SG_FD_130749 | JGI IMG/M metagenome (GOLD analysis project Ga0181858, IMG submission 130749) | Feedstock adapted compost microbial communities from Newby Island compost facility, Milpitas, CA, USA - Passage 4_SG | ecosystem: Engineered > Solid waste > Feedstock > Composting ...
AAAGCCTGTTGGTGGGCGACGGAGCTATGGGAACGTATTTGTATCAATTGGGCGTACCCATCGGTTCGTGCTTGGAAGGGTTGAACGTGACCCGGCCAGAGTTGGTGGAGCAAGTGCACCGCGAGTATGTGCTGGCCGGGGCCCGATTGCTGGAGACGAACACGTTTGCCGCCAACCGGGAACGCCTGTCCCGCCACAACTTGGGGGAACGGGTGCGGGAATTGAACCGGGCGGCGGTGGAACGGGCGAAGGCGGCCATCCGGCAAGTCGAACGACAACGGCAGGCGGAGCGGCCTGTCCAGCAACCGACAGTGAGGGATACAGCGGGGGCCGGTCTGCGGCACGTCTTCGTGTTGGGGGCTGTGGGCGGCATCCGCGGATCGCGGTCCGGAGGACTGGACGATGAAGAGCTGGCCGACGTGTATCGGGAACAGGTGGCGGCTTTGTTGGAAGCCGGGGCCGACGGCCTGGTGTTGGAGACGTTTGTCCAGTTGGCCGAATTGCGCCTGGCGGTGCAGGTGGTCCGGCAATTGGACGGCGCCGTCCCGCTCATCGCCCAGCTTTCGGTGCAGGAGGGCGGCCGCACCGAAGAAGGGGTGACCTTGGCCGAGGCGTTTACCGTTTTGCGGGACGAAGGGGCCGACGTGGTGGGGATCAACTGTTACAGCGGCCCCCATACGATGATTCGCCTGTTGGAGCAAATGCTGGAGCAAAGCCCGTTGCCGCCGGATGTCATTTTGTCGGTATATCCCAACGCCGGGCTGCCGGGATTTCAGGACGGCCGGTTCGTCTATCCGTCATCGGCCGCCTATTTTGCCGATCGGGCGCTGGAATTTTGGCGGCTGGGCGCCCGGATTATCGGCGGCTGTTGCGGCACGACGCCGGAACATATCGCCGCCGTGGCCCGGGTGTTGGCGGAGCGTAAGCCGCATCCCGCTTCCGGTTTGTCGCGGGATTTCGGTTCTTCCGGCGAAGTGATGGCCGGCGGGGATATGACCGGGCAAGCGCCGGTTGTGGCGATAAACGCCGTTTCGGCGCCGCCGCGTCCCGTACCGGTGCCGTCACAGGTTGCGGCGACACCGGAGCCGATGGCGGCGAAGCCGGCGCCGATGGCGCCGACCCGCCCCCATGGGCCGGGAAGGGACGACGAGATGCCGCTGCCCGCGTTGGTCCGGCAGCGGTATACGGTCATCGTGGAACTGGATCCGCCCCGGGACTTGGATGTGAGCCGGTTCATGGAAGGGGCGGCGGCGCTGAAAGAAGCCGGCGTCGATGCCTTGACCATGGCGGACAATTCGTTGGCCATGACGCGGATGAGCAATATGGCGCTGGGGGCTTTGGTGAAAGAGCGGCTCGGTTTGCGGCCGTTGGTGCACATGGCGTGCCGGGATCGGAACTGGATCGGCCAGCAGTCCCACCTGATGGGGCTGCACGCCTTGGGCATCGACCACGTCCTGGCCGTGACCGGCGATCCGACGCGGCACGGCGATTTGCCGGGGGCGGCTTCGGTGTACGACGGCAATTCCTTTGACCTCATCCGCATGATCAAGCAATTGAACGACGGCCTCGCCTTCTCCGGCCAGCCGCTGAAGTCCCGGGCCCGTTTTACGGTGGGGGCGGCTTTCAATCCCAACGTGCGCAATTGGGACAAGGCCATGGAACGGCTGGAACGGAAAGTGGCGTGCGGCGCCGATTTCATCATGACCCAGCCCATTTACAATCCGGCCTTGTTTGAACAGTTGCACCGGCGGACGCGGCATTTGGACGTGCCGATATTTGTCGGTGTCATGCCGCTGGTCAGTTACCGCAACGCGTTGTTTTTGCACAACGAGGTGCCGGGCATTCAGCTGTCGGAAGAGGTGCTGGCGCGCATGGCCCGGCTTGAAGGGGAAGACGCCCGCCGGGAAGGGGTGGCCATTGCCATGGAATTGTTGGACGAAGCGATGCGTTGGTTTAAAGGCATTTATTTGATGACGCCGTTTTTGCGCTATGACATGACGGCGGAATTGACGCGCTATGTGTGGCGGAAGGCGTCGTCAGCGGCGCGGCCGGAAGCCGGCCGGGCATGAACGGGCAACGGGCAGGAAAGCGAGGGATGGGAATGGACAATGGGACGTTGATGAGTGAACGGGAGCAGCTGTTGCGGCAGGCCATGGACGAGCGCATTTTGTTGTTGGACGGCGCCATGGGAACGATGATTCAACAGGCCGGGCTTGCCGCCGGAGATTTCGGCGGGGAGGCGTACGAAGGCTGCAACGAAATGCTGGTCGTCACCCGGCCCGACGTCATCCGCCGCATTCACGAAGCGTACTTGGAAGCCGGGGCGGACATTATCGAAACCAACACCTTCGGCGCCACCCGGGTCGTCTTGGCCGAATACGGCCTGGAGGAGCGGGCGTATGAACTCAACGTGGCCGCCGCCCGGCTGGCGCGGGAGGCGGCCGACGCGTACAGCCGGCCTGGCAAGCCCCGCTTTGTGGCCGGTTCCATGGGGCCGACGACGAAGACGTTGTCGGTGACCGGCGGCATTACCTTCGACGAATTGGTCGAGGCGTACCGGGAACAGGCGTCGGGGCTTTTGGCGGGCGGCGTCGATTTGCTCCTGGTGGAGACGAGCCAAGATACGCTGAACGTCAAGGCCGCCGGTCTCGGCATCGAGGCGGCGTTTCGGGAGGCGGGGAGGCGGGTGCCGATCGTCATTTCCGGCACCATCGAGCCCATGGGAACGACGCTGGCCGGGCAAAACATCGAGGCTTTTTATTTGTCCGTCGAGCATCTGAAGCCCTTGGCGGTGGGTCTCAACTGCGCCACCGGCCCCGAGTTCATGCGGGATCATTTGCGGGCCATCGCGCAGCTGGCCACTTGCGCCGTCAGTTGTTATCCCAACGCCGGGATGCCTGACGAAGACGGGCATTACCACGAATCGCCCCAGGCCCTGGCCGCCAAAATGGCCGCCTTTGCCCGGCAAGGGTGGCTGAACATCGCCGGCGGCTGCTGCGGCACGACGCCGGAACACATTCGCGCCCTGGCCGAGGCGCTCAAAGGCATTCCGCCCCGCCGTCCGCCGGCGGAGGGCGGCCACGCGGTGGCGGGCATCGAGCCCCTCTTTCTTGAGCCCGACAGCCGGCCGCTCTTGGTGGGCGAGCGCACCAACGTCATCGGTTCCCGCAAATTCCGCCGGCTCATTGCCGAAGGCAAATACGAGGAAGCGTCGGAGATCGCCCGCGCCCAGGTGAAAAAAGGCGCCCACGTCATCGACGTGTGTCTGGCGGATCCGGACCGGGACGAGCTGGCGGACATGACCCGCTTTCTGTCCCATGTAGTGAAAAAAGTGAAGGCTCCCCTCATGATCGACTCCACCGACCCGAACGTCATCGAGGCGGCGCTCAAAATGTGCCAAGGCAAGGCCATCATCAACTCCATCAACTTGGAGGACGGCGAGAAGCGGTTCGCCGATGTGGCGCCGCTGGCCCGCCGCTACGGCGCGGCGGTGGTGGTGGGCACCATCGACGAAGAGGGCATGGCCGTGACGCGCCGGCGGAAGCTGGACGTGGCCCGGCGGGCCTACGATTTGCTCGTCCATAAGTACGGCATCCCGGCCCGGGACATCATTTTCGACCCGCTGGTGTTTCCGGTCGGTACCGGCGATGCGGCGTACCTCGGTTCGGCGTTGGAGACGGTGGAAGGGATTCGCCTCATCAAACAAGAGTTCCCCCAGTGCCAGACGATTCTCGGCATCAGCAACGTCTCCTTCGGCCTGCCGCCGGCCGGGCGGGAAGTGCTCAACGCCGTGTTTTTGTACCATTGCACGAAAGCGGGACTCGACTACGCCATCGTCAACACGGAAAAACTGGTACGGTTTGCCGCAATCCCGCCGGAAGAACGGGAGATGGCAGAGGATTTGCTCTTCCGCACCGACGACGCGGTGCTGGCCCGCTTTACCGATTATTACCGGCAGAAGAAAACGCCCGCCGCGCCGGTGGAGGAAAAGGCGCGGTTGCCTTTGGAAGAGCGGCTGGCCCGCTGCGTGGTGGAAGGAACCAAGGACGGGCTGTACGCCGATTTGGACGCGGCGCTGGAAAAATACGCCGATCCCTTGGCCATTATCAACGGGCCGCTGATGGCCGGCATGGATGAAGTGGGGCGGCTGTTTGGGGAAAATCAGCTCATCGTGGCGGAAGTGTTGCAGAGCGCCGAAGTGATGAAGGCAGCGGTGGCGTACCTGGAGCCCCACATGGAGAAGTCGACCGCCGCCGTCAAGGGGAAAATATTGCTCGCCACGGTCAAAGGCGATGTTCACGACATCGGCAAAAACTTGGTGGAGATTATTTTGAGCAACAACGGGTATGAGGTCGTCAATTTGGGCATCAAAGTGGCGCCGGAGCAGCTCATCGAGGCCTACCGGCGGGAAAATCCCGACGCCATCGGCCTCTCGGGTCTTCTGGTCAAGTCGGCGCAGCAAATGGTGGTGACGGCGCAAGATTTGAAGGCCGCCGGCATCGACGTGCCCATTTTGGTCGGCGGGGCGGCGCTGACGAAAAAGTTTACCGAAACCCGCATCGCGCCCCAATACGACGGACTCGTCCTGTACGCCAAGGACGCCATGGAAGGGTTGGAGCTGGCGAACCGGCTCAGCGATCCGGAAAAGCGCCGGCAATTGGAAGAGGCGGTGCAAGAACGCCGGAAACAGTTGCGGGAGGCGGAACTTGCCTCCGGCGCCGGCTCCGCCGCAAGGGGCGACGTGAGGGCTGAATCCCGTCGCCGGTCTGCGGTGTCCCGCAACCATCCGGTGTTGTCCCCGCCCGATTTCACCCGGCACATATTGCGGGATTATCTGGTGGAGCACGTGTTGCCCTACGTCAACTGGCGGATGTTGTTGGGCAAACATTTGGGCTTGCGCGGGCCCGTGGAGCGGCTTTTGGCGGAAGGGGACGGGCGGGCCCTGGAGTTGAAGGCGACGGTGGAGCAGCTCATCGAGGATGGGAAACGGGAAGGGTTTTTGCGTCTGCACGGGGTGTATCAATATTTTCCGGCGCAGGCCGACGGCGACGACATTCTCATTTACGACCCGCAGGATACTTCGCGTGTCATCGAACGGTTTTCCTTTCCGCGGCAAGAAGTGGCGCCGTACTTGTGCCTGGCCGACTTTTTAAAACCGGCGGACAGCGTCGAGATGGACAACCTGGCCCTCATGGTCGTCACCGCCGGTGACGGCATCCAGGAGCGGGCCCGGCGGTGGAAGGAACAAGGCGAGTATTTGCGTTCGTACGCCTTGCAGGCGTTGGCCCTGGAGCTGGCGGAGGCCTTTGCCGAGCGGTTGCACCAAATTTTGCGGGACAACTGGGGCATTCCCGATCCGCCCCAGATGTCCATGCAGGAGCGGTTTGCTGCCCGTTATCAAGGCATTCGCGTGTCCTTCGGCTATCCGGCCTGTCCCGACTTGGAAGATCAAGTGAAGTTGTTCCGCCTTTTGCGGCCGGAAGACATCGGCGTCCACTTGACGGAAGGGTTCATGATGGATCCGGAGGCGTCGGTGTCGGCCATGGTCTTCGCCCATCCCGAGGCGCAATATTTTAATGTGGAGAAGAAAAGTTGACGGAAGCGTGGAGGTGTGTCATGTCTGGTCAATCGGCTCCCGAATTTTTGCGGTGGGATATGGAGCGTCTGGCGGCGGCGTTGCGGCAGAAACAGTTGTCGCCGGTGGAAGTGACGCGGGCGCTGCTCGACCGTATTGAGCAGGTGAATCCGCTGCTAAATGCCTTTATCACGGTCATGGGCGAAGAAGCGCTGGCCAGCGCCGCCCGGGCGGAAGCCGAGATTGCAAAGGGGGACTGGCGCGGTCCGTTGCACGGCGTTCCGGTGGGCATAAAAGATCTCATTTATACGCGGAACGTGCGGACGACAATGGGGACGAACATTTACGAAAACTACGTCCCCGATTACGACGCCACGGTGGTGGCAAAGCTGAAGGAAGCCGGAGCCGTCATCATCGGCAAGTTGAACACCCATTATTTCGCCTATGGGCCCACCGGCGATCGTTCGGCCTTCGGTCCGGTCAAAAACCCCCACGATCTGAAAAAAATATCCGGCGGCTCCAGCAGCGGCTCGGCGGCCGCTTTGGCAGCGGGGCTATGTTACGCGGCGCTTGGCACCGATACGGGAGGGTCCATCCGCATTCCGGCCAGTTGTTGCGGCATTGTGGGCATGAAACCGACCTATGGTTTGGTCAGCAAACACGGGGTTTACCCGTTGAGCTGGTCGTTGGATCATGTCGGCCCCATGACCCGGACGGTGAAGGACAACGCGTTGCTCTTGAACGTGCTGGCCGGTTACGATGCCGACGCCCCGTGTTCCGTCCGGATCGATGCGAAAGATTATACGGAAATGATCGGCTTGGATGTGAAAGGGACGGTCGTCGGCGTTCCGGAAAATTATTATTTTGAAGGTGTTCAACCCGAAGTCAATCAGCAGGTGCAAAACGCATTGCGGAAACTGGAGGAGTTGGGGGCCCGGATCCGGCCGGTGGCGTTGCCGAGCCTGGAACGGTTTGTCTCGGCCCAGCAGATGGTGATACGATGTGAGGCGTATGTCGTCCATGAACCGCTCCTGCAAGAACAGGGCGACTTATACGAACCGGAAGTCAAAGAACGGTTGCTGACGGGAAAAGACGAAAAAGCGTACCAGTATATCCAGGCCAAACAGTTGCGGCAGGCCGCCATTCAGGAATATGTCACGGCCTTGCAGAGCGCCGATGTGCTTGTCACACCGACCTTGCCCATATTGCCGCCGGAGATCGGCCAGCGGGAAATTCGTTTTTTGGGGCAAGACGTCCTTGTGCGCCAAGTGTTGACCCGTCTGACCAGTCCGACGAATTACAACGGATTGCCGAGCCTGTCTGTTCCGTGCGGATTTTCGGTGGACGGCCTGCCCATTGGTATCCAGTTTATCGGCAAGCCGTGGGATGAGGCCCGGTTGTATGGGGTCGCTTATGCCTTGGAGCAGGCGCTGGCGCTGGATACGGTGAAAATGGATATACAAGATAACCAAGGGTAACGAGATAACCAAGGGTAACGGATGATATACTAGGGTACGATTTTTAGTCGTAAACCTGAGATTTCATAGTCGAAAACCTGAGCATGAACCCCGGCCTTTTTACAGATATTAAATATGGGTTCCTTTCTATCCCAATTCCATGGAATGAATAGGGTGGTGTTCATGCGTTTTAATGACAAAGTGGTGCTCATTACCGGAGCGGCCGGCGGCATCGGAAAAGCGACCGCCAGAGCGTTTGCGGAAGAAGGCGCGTTGCTCGCCCTGGTGGATTTGCAACAGTCGGCTTTGGACGTGGCCGTCGGCGACTTGAATTTGGCCGAAGGCACGTACGTGACCATCGCCGCCGATGTCAGCAAAGAAGACCAAGTGCAACAATATGTGGAAAAGACGTTAGGCAAGTTCGGGAAGATTGACGTGTTCTTCAACAACGCGGGGATAGAAGGCGCTTATGCGATGATTACCGACCAGACGGCGGACAATTTCGCCAAGGTGCTGGACGTCAACGTCAAAGGCGTGTTTTACGGTTTGAAGCATGTCATCAAGGTGATGAAACAGCAACGGTCCGGCGCCATTGTGAACACCGCGTCGGTGGCCGGCCTTGTCGGTTCTCCCGGAATGGCGCCGTACATCGCTTCCAAGCATGCCGTCATCGGCTTGACGCGGACGGCGGCCTTGGAATGCGCCGAATGGGGAATTCGCGTCAATGCCGTTTGCCCGGCTCCGATTAACACTCGGATGATGCGGGCCATCGAGGAAGGCGCCGCTCCGGGACGGGGGCAAGAGATGCAGAAGCAATATGAGGCCGCGGTTCCCATGAAGCGGTACGGCGAGCCTCATGAAGTGGCCCAGTTGGTGTTGTTTTTGGCGTCGGAACAGGCCAGTTACATCACCGGTGCTGCCGTTCCTATCGATGGCGGCATGACGAGTGTGTGACATAAACGGGTTTGTTGTAACTTTTGATGGATTTAGGTTCGCTTGTTAGTATGAGGGATTAATGATATGAACAAATAGCCTGTCGTGGTGTGTATGAGCACATGCGGCAGGTTTTTTTGTGGGGCACAACCATTTTTACAACTAGAGCGATTACAAGCAAAATTAAACGGCCTCAGTCCGATGGAATTTAGGACCAAGGCCGAATGTCTTTTTAGGGATACATCGATGATTATTCATGCCGCTTGGTTGAGGTCATTGGGCAGTTTTCGCTTGGCTTGAAACCATTGCCAGACAATGACGCACGCCAAAATCAACAGTCCGGCCAGATCTTGCAGAAAATCGGGAGTCAAAAACAGAAGCGCCCCGATCAAAAGCAACATGCGCACCCATATCGGCAACCGCGTTCTCATTTGCCCTTCAATGGCAGCGCTAAGCATTATCACGCCGCAAACGGACGTCACGATAATCCGGACGGCGTCATGCCAAGAAGTGTTTAGAAGCAGTAAGCTGTTGTCGTACACGAAAAGGAACGGGACGATAAAACCGGCTGCCGCCAGTTTCATAGACGCAAAGCCGGTGCGCATCGGATTGCCCCCCGAGATACCGGCGGCGGCGTAAGCGGCCAAGGCCACGGGCGGTGTCAAGTTGGCAAACAGGCCGAAATAGAAGACGAACAAATGCGCTGCCAATGGTGGCGGTGCGTTGGCGGTGGCCGTTGTTGGCCTTTAATGTGGCGAGAATAAACCGCTTTTCTACTTCTTTTAACGTCATGCCCACGAGCGGAGAGAAATCCGTCGGCGACAGATTTGTAGGAACCGGATGGAGTTGCATGACTTTGACCGGCAAATCTTGCAGGCCGATGCGTTCGCCGTCGCACATGACCATGGCCGATTCGATGATGTTGGCCAGTTCCCTCACGTTCCCGGGGTATGGGTAGTTGAGCAGCCGTTGGTATGCTTCGATGGCAAGGCCTTGAATCGATTTGCCCAACGATTGGTTGTATTTGCGGATAAAAAATTCAAAAAGTAAGTCCAAGTCCTGGCGCCGTTCCCTTAACGGCGGCAGTGAAATTTCGATCACGCTGAGGCGGAAGTACAAGTCTTCGCGAAAATTCCCTAATTCCACTTCTTTCTTTAAATCTCTGTTGGTGGCAGCAATCACTCGGACGTCCAACTGAATGTTTTGTTCAGAACCCAGCGGTGTAATTTCCCGTTGCTGGATGGCCCGCAGCAATTTGGCTTGCAAGGAGAGAGGGAGTTCGCCGATTTCATCGAGAAAGATGGTGCCGTGTTGCGCCCGTTCAAATGAACCGCGTTTTTTTTGGAAGGCGCCGGTGAAAGCCCCTTTTTCGTGTCCGAACAACTCGCTTTCCAACAAGTTTTCTGGAATGGCCGCGCAGTTGACCACGACAAAAGGATGGTTGCTTCGGTTGCCGGCATAATGGATGGCGCGGGCGACGAGTTCTTTTCCTGTTCCGCTTTCGCCGGTGATAAGAACAGTGGACGGGATATCTTTGACTTTTTCAATCATTTGGTAGACGTTGATCATGAGCGGGCTGGTGCCGACAAGGCCGTAAGCGCCGTATTTTTCGCTCAATGGTTCGCCTGGTTCGGTGATCTTCCGGTTCAGATCGGCGACCTGGGCAGCTTGCTTCAGCAGCGACAGCAGTTCGTCGGTCTTCAGCGGCTTGGTCAAATACGAGTAAGCGCCCAGCTTGACGGCTTCTACGGCGGAAGAAATGGTTCCGTAAGCGGTCATGATGATGACCATCAAGTGTGGTTGAACGTTTTTGAGGGTTTGCAATACATCGATCCCGTTGATGTTGCCCAGTTTAAGATCCAATAGGCACAAGTCGAACATCGTTTCTTTGGCGCGACGGATGCCTTCGGAAGGATTGGTGGAGGTCACCACGTGATACGAATCTTCCAAAGCAAAGCGCAGGGACGTGCAGATGGCTTCTTCATCGTCGATGATCAAGATTTTTTTCATCGGGACGTTCTCCTTTCGGGATGATGATTTCGATGCGGGTACCCCATTGTGGGTCGCTTTGCAAGAGAAGTTCCCCGTCGTTTTCGCGGATCAGTTGTCGTGAAAGAGCCAGTCCTAGCCCGGTTCCGTTGGCTTTTGTGGTAAAAAAAGGTTCAAACGCCCGCTGCCTGCTGGGTTCGTCCATGCCGATTCCTTCGTCTTCCACCAGGAGGTGGATGGTGTCGCCTTCCGCTTTGGCTCGAATGGACAACGTCAAAGGCCGATCAGGCGAAGATGTTGTGATTTTTTGCTCCAACGCTTCGATGGCGTTCAGGATCAAGTTGATCAGCACTTGCTTTAAGGCATTGGTGTCGGCATGTATCCAGAGGCCTGGCGGGATGTCACACACCAATTGAATGCCTTTCTCTTGAATGGTGTTTTCAAACAGCACCAAGCACGAGTGCACCAAAGACTCCACTTCCAACGGTTTCCGCGTCATTTTGCGCGGTTTGGCGTAGTCGATCAAGTTTTCAATCAGTTGATTGAGCCGATCGATTTCTCTCGGGACATGGTACACCATGGCCTGTTGGAACGCCGGAATATGGGCCTTTTGCGGCAGCAATTCGGCAAACGTCTTAATGGACGTCAACGGATTGCGAATTTCATGGGCGATGCCGGCCACCAACTGATTGAGGGTGCGGTTTTTTTCCTGTTCAAACAGTGAGGCCCGCATTTTCAGTTCTTCGGTAATATCTTCAAAAGAGAGAATCAGACCGTTGATTTGGTGTTCAAAGTCGTATAGCGGATAAATGTTGTAACGGAGATGGCTCGCTTTGGTTTGTTCCGGCGGCAAGACACTCGGGATGGCGACGGCGATTTCACGGCCGAGAAACCGTTTTCCTTCGTCAATGACCGCTGAGAAGGCGTCGTCCAAAAGTTGTTCAAATAGTGGAAACGCGGTGTAATGTTGTCCCAGCGGTCGGGCCGCAAGACCCAAAAAGTCCATGGCGACGTTGTTGATGGACGTGATGTTGCCATCCCGGTCGCAGGTAATGATGGCCCGCGGGCTGCTGTCGAGGATTTGTTCTTTAAACCGTTGACTGTTTTTCGTCTCGCGGATTTGTTTTTCCAGTGACGCGTTGGCCAGTTGCAACTGGCGGGTTTTTTTGTTCACTTCGAGTTGCAGCATACGGTTCCAGTACAGTCCGCCGATGGTGATGACGGCGATCAGTACCGAAAGTCCCGCCAATAGCCAGAGCAGTTGGCGGATTTGGCGGGCCAGTTGGGCCTGCTGGTCGTTGAACCAGCGTTGGTAGAGTTGTTGGTACGTGCCGTCCATTTGCATCCATCGCAATGCTTCATTGAGATGATTTAACAGCCGCTGTTCGTCTTTGCGCAGGGCGATGGACATTTCCAGCGGCAGGAAATGGCTTTCCACAAAACGGTATTGATTTAAACGGCCTTCTTGTTCCAACATGTAACGGGCCACAGCGGCGTTGCCGAAAAAAGCGTCGGCCCTCTGCCGTTCCAGCAACTTCAATGCGTCGGCGGTGTAGCCGGTCCAATGGTAACGGACGCGGCGAATGTTTTTAAGCAAATCGAATTCCGGTGTCTCCGCCTGCAGGGCGACGACTTTTTCCGAAAGATCGAGCAGATTTTGAATGGACGTTTCCGAAGCGGGTACGACAATGGCTGCCGTTGTCACAAAATACGGTTCGGTAAAGGCAAATTGGTTCTCCAATTCCGCCATGTAATTCATGCTCATGACGAGATCCACTTCGTCGTTTTGCAAGGCTTCAAGGCTTTGCCGCCGGTTCATGGGCCGCCAGATGAGCTGATATTCCATCCGTTTCGCCATCGTATCCAGCAAATCCACGGCGAATCCGTGCGGCAGTCCGGCTTGGTCGTAGTGAAAAGGGGGGAGCTGGGGATCGTAGGCGACGATGAGCCGCGGTTTTTCTTGCTCTTCGTCATCAGCGGCCATGACGGGATGGCAAGGCGGCAGTACGATGGATGAAATGAAGAGCACGCAACCAAGCAGATAAATGAAATGGCGATTTTCGATGGACCATATGTTTTTTCCCATCGTCTTCGAAATCTCCTTGTTTCTATAACCCTTGGAATTGGGTGCGCTTACATGAAAGATTATACTAAACAATGAAAAAACAGTGGTCTTTTTGTTTGAAACAGGGCTTATCCGAACAGCGAACGATTTCGAAAATGTGGTTCTCAAGTGCGTCATAAATGTGATGACGATACCAGGAATCGGGGGGAAAACATTGTCAGAGAACGTATGTGTAAAGAGGGGATCGTGCTCGTATCCACGCCGTATGTTAAAATCGTCCTATGATAAAATCATGAATCAATAAGGATTCGTAGCGGAGTATGTGGGTCCTGGGAATGAGGTGTGGCTATGGCAGGAGGGCAAGCATGGTTCGGCATCGGAATGTTATTGTGGATGATTTTCCTCGTGGTGTTTATGTTCATTGGCGGATTTTTCATGTTCCGCAAGATTCTCAAGAGCTTGCCGAAAGACGACGGCCTGTCGGAGCTGGACCGGCAACGGGAAATTATCGAGCGGACGTTGCCGCTGTGGACCGATGACGGGAAAGCGTTGCTCAACGAGTTGGTCAAACCGGTTCCTTCCCCCTTTCGGGATACGGCAAAGCAGTCCATCGCGGCAAAAATCGGCGAATTGGCGTTGAAAGAGCAGGCCTCGGTCATTGACCGTGAACTCATTTTGCGGGGATACATCCAGGCGACCCCGAAACGGGATCATAAAATGTTGTTCGCCTATTTGGAGAAGAAGGGCATTGATTATCGTCGGTATTTAGAAGAAAGCCGTCGGTAGAAAAAGGTTCATCGGCCATGAAGCATCGCATGAATCAATGTATGAACTATGAACAGGATGACCAAACCGTGCGTATCAAGCAGGGAAATGACGAACGAGCTTTTTTTCATAAACATGTTTTTGTCCCTTTTCCTCAGCCGCTGTTGCCGGTGTACGTCGTCCGGCGGCTCAATCGTTTTGTGCTGGAGGCCGCCGACGATGCCGGCCAAACGTGGAGGTTGCATGTGCCCAATTCGGGACGGATGCAGGAATTGCTTGTGCCGGGCGCGCCGGCACTGGCGCATTTTCATGGCCGGGCGGGCCGTCGGACCGCCGGGACGTTGCTGCTCGTCCGTTACGCCGGGCGTTGGGTGTCGGTGGACGCCCATATGCCCAACCGGCTCTTTATGCGGGCGCTGGAAGAACGGGCCCTCCCGCCGTTTAATCCCTATGAGCATTGGCAACATGAAGCGTCGGTGGCCGATGTCCGGTTGGATTTTTTCTTGACATCGGGCCAATTAGGGGAAAGCGATGTAATTATCCCCGATTGTTTTGTGGAGACGAAATCGTGCAATTTAGTGGAAGAAGGCGTCGCGTTGTTTCCCGACGCGCCGACCGAGCGGGGGCGGCGGCACGTGGAGGTGTTGGCGTCGTTGGTAGGAGAGGGCAAGCGGGCGGCGGTCGTCTGGTTTGTGCAGCGGGATGACGCAGTCTGTTTGCGCCCCCATCGTGCGGCGGATCCGGACTTTGCCGATGCGCTGGCCCGGGCCGTGGACGAAGGGGTTGAAGTGTATGCGTACCGTTGTCATGTTTCCCCGGAAGGGATTGCGGTGGAGGATGCGATACCGGTTTACGTGGAAAGGGATCATTGTCAACTTTAACGGCGGAGCAAACTGGTGCCGTGTATATGGGGCCGGTAAGAGCCGCAATGGGGCTGGCGTTCATGCCAGCCCCAAGTTTTTGGCGATGATGGATTTCATGATTTCGTTCGTTCCGGCGTAAATGGCGCTGACCCGCAAATCCCGGAAATGCCGGGCAATCGGATATTCTTCCATGTATCCGTACCCGCCGTACAGTTGCAGACATTGATAAGCCACCCGGTTGGCCATTTCGGTGATCCACCACTTGGCCATGGACACTTGTGTCACGACGTTTTCGCCGGCCATGTGATCCCGGATCAAGTTTTCAAGAAAACTTCTCCCCAAGGCGATGTCGGTGGCCATTTCCGCCATTTTGAAAGCGTTGTGTTGGAACGTGCCGATGGGTTTGCCGAAGGCTTGGCGCGTCTTGACGTAGTCCAGCGTTTCGGCAAACATCGTTTCCGTCTCGGCCAGCGCCTGAATGGCGACAATGAGCCGTTCTTGTTGCAGTTTTTCCATGAGGTAATAAAACCCTTTTCCTTCTTCCCCCAGCAAGTTGGAAACGGGAACGCGGCAGTTGTCAAAGAACAACTCTGCCGTGTCCTGGCTGTGCATCCCGATTTTTTCCAGCTTCCGTCCGCGGGTAAATCCCGGGGTGTCCCGTTCGACGACAATCAGGCTGATGCCCCGGTGCGGCGGTTGGGCGTCGGGATCGGTGCGGCAGACGACGACGACGATATCGGCCAAGATGCCGTTAGTAATAAACGTTTTGGCGCCGTTGATTACGTAATGGTCGCCGTCACGGATGGCCGTCGTTTTGACCGCCGCCAAGTCAGAGCCGGTGCCCGGTTCGGTCATGGCCACGGCGAGAATGGCTTCACCGGTGATGCAGCGGGGAAGCCAGCGGGCCTTTTGTTCTTCCGTGCCGTAAGTGGCAATGTACGGGGCGACGATATCGTTGTGCAGGGCAATGCCGATGAGGCCGGCGCCGACGCGGGCCAATTCTTCGGCGATGACGACCGAGTAAAGAAAGTCGGTTGCCGATCCGCCGTACGCTTCGTCGGCCCAAGGGACGAGATAGCCTTGCTCGCCCATTTTGCGCCAGAACGTGCGGGGGATTTCCCGCTCCTTTTCCCATTGTTCATAATAAGGTGCTGCTTCCTTTTCGAGAAAACGCCGCAAACTGTCGCGGAATAGTTCATGTTCCTCGGAAAACAATTTCGGCATTTTCCATGTCCTCCCCGATACAGACTGAGCGCTTGCTCGGCTTTTGGGCACAAAAACAAACCTGCATCAACCGAGCGCTCGCTCGATTTCTTGTTTAATAATTTTATCATAATAACATGGGAAAGAAAATTATAGTTGTTATTATGAGGGAAAGGAAAGTTTTTGTTCCGGTAAAATCAAATCCGCCGGTGGACGGCGGAAGAAATTGATAGCGATGGAGGAATTGTGTTCGGCTTATGAGTGAGACGATCGTTGGAACATCTGGCGGGCCCAGCGAAGGGTTATGCAACCATGGCGGGGAGAAAACAGGAAAGCCAGCAAAAACAGGACGCCGCTGACGGTCGCCATGGCACCGGCGATGGAAACGTCCCATATGGCCGCCAAGGCATACCCTAAGGCAGCTGCTGCGGTACCGATGGCCACACTCAAAGCGAGCATGCCGCCGAGCCGATTTGTCAGCAAGTAGGCGGTGGCGCCTGGCACGACCAGCATGGCTACGACGAGAATGGAACCGACGCTTTCAAAGGCGGCGACGGTATTGAGCGAAACGAGAGCCATCAACAAGTAGTGAATGAGAGAAACGGGAATGCCGAGCGTTACAGCCAGTTGCGGATCAAACGACGTCAGCTTCAGCTCTTTGTAAAACAATCCGATGACGATCAGGGTGATGAGAAATACCGTGCCCATGGTCCAAATGGCTTTGGGCATGGTGACACCGGCCAAGGTGACCATATCCCAGGGCACGTAGGCGATTTCGCCGTACAACACGTGTTGCAAATCCAAATGGACTTGATCTGCATAGTGGGAGACGAGGACGACCCCTAACGCGAACAACGATGTGAAAGTGACACCGATGGCCGCATCCGATTGTACTCCCCGCCGGTGAAGCGCCTGGATGAGAACGGTGGACAACAGCCCGACCAACGATGCGCCGGTCAGGACATAGGCTGTTTCTAATTGATGGCTGAACAAAAAGGCGAGCACGATTCCGGGTAAAATGGCGTGGCTGATGGCATCGCCCAACATGGCCATTTTCCGTAAGATTAAATAACACCCGATCATGCCGCAGGATGAAGCCACCAACGCTCCAGTCAAGACAATCCAAAGCGCATAAGCCACAGTGTGCCACCTCCTTTTCCGTTTATCCAGCCCGAAGGGCGGTTTTTTGGATCATGATTTTACTGCTGATGTGTTAATCCTGAGACGCCGCTTTTTCGTTCAACACGGGTCTTTTGTTTCCAAATGCGCGACGCCACCGAAATTTCCGAATCCATTGCGTGACCCACCCCCGACGGGGGGCAAAAAAGGCGGAAACGGCAAACAGGCCGGCGGCCGTCAGAACGATGAGCGGACCGGTCGGCATCCGCGGTGCCAGAGTACTGGCAATCGTGCCGACAAAGCCGGAAAAAGCCCCAAAGACTGCGGCAATGACCAACATCACATGCAGTTTTTCCGTCCAATACCGGGCCGCCGCCGCCGGGATGATGAGCAATGCGGACATGAGTACGACGCCCACGGCCTGCAAGCCAATGATTACGGACAGCACGAGCATCAGCATGAGCAATCCTTCCAATATATGCATGGGCCAGCCGATGCCGCGGCCAAAGTCGGGATCAAAGGCGAGCAGTTTGAGTTCTTTGAAAAAGATGCCCGCCAACAAGATGAGGATGACCGTCCCGATGGCCATCACCCATACATCGGATGAGACCAAGGAGGCGGCTTTGCCGAACAAAAAGGCATCCAGCCCGGCCTGATTCCCACTGCCGCTTTGCGCAATTTTTGTCAGCAATACGGTGCCGAAGCCGAAAAAGACGGAGAGGACAATGGCCAGAGCGGTGTCCTGTTTGATGCGCGTATGGTAAGTGATGAGCCGGATACAGGTAGCGCTGAGCAAGCCGGCGATGGCGGCGCCGATGAGAAAAATGTCCAGCGATTTGGTGCCGGTGAGCATAAAGGCCAGGGCGATGCCCGGCAAGGCTGCGTGGGCTATGGTGTCCCCCAGCAAACTGTACTTTTTCAACAGCGCAAAACACCCAATCATGCCGCTAGATATACCCAGCAACACGCAAGCCATCATGACCCACTGGAAATTTTTATCCAATACCAATGGAAGGATGGATTCCAAGTTGTTCACCGTCCTTTCGGCGTCGGCGGCGGCCTTCCGCGTCAATTGTTACTTCAGGGCGTTGACGATGGTGTCAATGTTGTACCGGAACATGCCGATATACGTGCCTTCCGGCGTACCGGCCGCGCCCAGGGCGTCGGAGAAAAGTTCGCCGCCGATGACGACGTCATGGCCTTTTTCTTTCGCTCCTTCCACCACCGCTTCGATGGCTTTCGGAGAAACACTCGATTCGATAAAGACCGCTTTAATTTGCCGCTCCACCAGGGTGTTCACCAGATTTTGTACGTCTTTTACACCGTATTCGGCGTCTGTACTGATGCCTTGCAAGCCCATGACTTCCATGCCGTAGGCCTGGCCGAAATAGCCGAAGGCGTCGTGGGCAGTGACAAGAACCCTGGAACGTTCAGGGATTTGCGCAATTTGCTCTTTGGCGTACCCATCCAACTCCTGGAGTTGTTTCATGTATGCGGCGGCATTTTGCCGATACGTTTCGGCGTGTTCAGGATCCAGTTCCATGAGGGCGTCCCGGACCCGCTCGACCGCGTATGTCCAGAGGGAGATATCGAACCAGACGTGGGGATCGTAATGGCCGTCAAATTCTCCCGGTTCCCGCAACTTTTCCGGTGGGATCGTTTCCGTCACGGCGACGGTCGGCTTTTTGGCACCCATGCGGACAAAAATATCCGACAATTTTCCTTCCAGGTTGAGACCGTTGTAAAAGATAATGTCGGCATTTTCTAACTTTTGTATGTCGCTTTGGGTCGCTTTGTACAAGTGGGGGTCGACACACACAAAAAAAGAAAAAGAAGTTTGTATAGGTAAATAAAATTACCCGATGCTAATATTGTTGGTCATAAATAACATATGTGACATGGCGGCATTTGTCAATCATCTTTTTCGATCGGATTTGCCTCTTCCACTGAGACGAAGACGGGGCTGCCGGTAATGTTGGTGATTTTCAGCCGTCCGTCTTCCCATTTGTAATCCAGGTAACTGTTGGGGTCAAAGGTTTTTTGCTGTTGCCGGTTCAGACGCACCTGGAACCGGTAAGCGTCGGCGGCCGTCAATTCTTCCGCCATTTCCACCGTCTCGCCGGGGGCCAATTCGGTCAATTCATAAGGTTTGATGATTTGTCTGTTCATTGACGTCTCCTCCTTTTGTGTCAAGGGCAACACTGCTCTTGTTGCGGCCGCTTACGCGCTGCATTCGGCCGCTTTGCCATCTTGCTTAGTGTTGACCAAAAGGAGGGGAACGATACTTGGCTTTTCGGACATGGCTTGCCGGGCATAGGCGTTTTTGCCAGAATCGTGGGACCATATTAGAATAGAGTTTGGAAAGTTTTGTGGCATGCCATTCTCACGTCTCCTGGCAGCCAAGCGGATGTCCGATGAAGTTAGAGAAAGGATGTGTACGAACGTGGATGCGCAGGAACGTGTTGCCCGTTGGTTGGCCGATGAAACGGTGGACGAAGAGACGAAGCAGGAAATTCGCGCCTTGGACGGAAAAGAGTTGGAAGAGCGGTTTTATTGCGACTTGTCCTTCGGTACCGGCGGTTTGCGCGGCCTCATCGGCGTCGGCAGCAACCGTCTGAACCGTTATACGATTCGCCGGGCGACCCAAGGGTTGGCCGCATATTTGCTGGAGGAGGTGCCGCAGGCCGCCGAGAGGGGCGTGGTCATCGCCTACGATTCCCGCCGCCGTTCGGCGGAATTTGCCCTGGAGACGGCAGCGGTGCTCAACGGCAACGGCATCAAGGCGTATGTTTTCCGCGCCTTGCGGCCGACGCCCCAGTTGTCCTTTGCCGTGCGGGAATTGAAGGCGGCGGCGGGCGTGGTCATCACCGCCAGCCACAATCCGCCGGAATACAACGGTTATAAAGTGTACGACCAAGACGGTGTCCAGGTCGTGCCGCGCCTTGCGGCCCAACTTACGCGGGCGATTGACCGCGTGGAATCGTTTGCGCAAGTGCGGACCATGCCGCGGGAGGCGGCGGAGGCGGCCGGTTTGTTCCATTGGCTGGGGGAGGAGATGGACGATCGGTACCTTGCGCGGTTGCAGACGTTGCTCCTGCGGCCCGAAGTGGTGCGGCAGATGGGGAAGGAGATGCGCATCGTTTACACGCCGTTGCACGGCGCCGGTCGTTGGCCGGTGGAACAAGTGCTACGGCGGGCGGGGTTTGAACGGCTCCACCTCGTGCAGGAACAGGCCGAACCGGATCCGGATTTTTCCACCGTCAAGACGCCGAATCCGGAGGAACCGGAAGCGTTGGCCATGGCCATGGCGTTGGCCGAGGAAGTGGAAGCCCATTTGGTGCTGGGGACGGATCCGGACTGCGACCGGGTCGGTGTGATGGTCCGGACCGCCGACGGCCGTTTTGTGCGTTTGAACGGCAACCAATTGGGGGCGCTGTTGCTGGACTACATTTTGTCAACCCGGAAGGCGGCGGGGACGCTGCCCGAACGGGGCGTCATGATCAAAACGATTGTCAGCAGCGAGCTGGGGAGGGCCATCGCCGACCGGTATGGCGTGGAAACCATCGATACGTTGACGGGTTTCAAATACATCGGGGAGCAGATCGGACTTTTAGAGGGGCAAGGCAAGACGTTTATCTTCGGCTACGAAGAAAGTTTCGGTTATTTGGCGGCCCCCTTTGTGCGGGACAAGGACGGGGTCATGGCCAGTTTGCTCATTTGCGAGATGGCCGCCTGGCATTTGCAGCAAGGCAGGACGTTGGCCGACGCGCTGTCGGTGTTGTACGAGCGGGAAGGCGTTTTTTTGGAACGGTTGGAGTCGCTGACGTTGGCCGGAAAGGACGGGGTGGCGCAAATCGCCGCTTGTATGGCCGCCTGGCGGGAAAAAGCGCCGGCGGAACTGGCCGGTCTTAAGGTGGCCGAAGTGCGGGATTATTTGAAAAAGGAAGTGTTGGACCGGAACGACGGTACGGTGCGCCCGGTCCGGTTGCCGGCGGAAATGCCGCCGGAGAATGTGTTGCAGTTTGTTCTGGAGGACGGTTCTTGGGTCGCCTTGCGTCCGTCCGGCACGGAGCCGAAATTGAAAATCTATCTCGCCGCCGTCGGCCGGCAAGTGGATGAGACGGAAAACAAGTTGACCAGGCTGGCGGAAGACGTCATGGAACGCGTGCGAAGCCATGTATGATTGTTGCCGTGCATGACGATCCGCATCATTTCCATCATTTCTTGTTTCCGCTGCTGAAACGGATTTCCCACTCGATGTTGTATTTTTTCATTTTTTGGTAGAGGGTGGCGCGGCTGATTCCGAGGCGCTGCGCCGCCAAGCTGCGGTTTCCGCCGGATTCTTGCAGTGTCTGCAGGATGGTTTGCTTTTCGACGTAGGCCAACAAATTTTGGGAATTGTCCAAGGGCATGGCCGGAAACGGTTCTTTTTCCGCCGGCGGTTCGCCGGTGGGCGCTAAACGGGAAAGGTTCGCTTCAAGGGATGCGTTCGGCGAAGGGGTAAAAGGGTTCCGCTGTAATTCTTCCGGCAAGTGATGGGGCTCGATCCAGGCCCCTTCCGCCAGGTGCATGGCCCTTTCCAAAACGTTTTCCAATTCCCGCACGTTTCCCGGCCAGTCGTGCCATTGCAAACGTTCCAGCGTTTGCGGGGTGATGCCAATCACTTGCTTTTTCATTTTCTGATTGAGTTTTTTGATCAGGTGTTCGGCCAGCAGCGGGATGTCGTCTTTCCGTTCCCGCAAGGGCGGAATGTTGACGTGAATGACGTTGATTCGGTAATACAAGTCTTCGCGAAAAGTTCCTTGGCGCACCATTTGCCGCAGGTCTTTGTTGGTGGCGGCGATGATTCGAACGTCGGCTTTTCTCGTTTTCGTATCGCCGACCCGCTCAAACTTTTGTTCTTGCAGGACACGGAGCAATTTGGCCTGCAAGGCCAAGGGCATATCGCCGATTTCGTCGAGGAAAAGGGTGCCCTGGTCGGCCAGTTCAAATTTTCCGGGCTTACCCCCTTTGCGGGCGCCGGTGAAAGCGCCTTCAGCATAGCCGAAAAACTCGGATTCCAGCAATTCGGCCGGAATGGCGGCGCAGTTCACCTTGACGAAATTTCCGGCCCTCCCTGATTCCTCGTGGATGGCTTCGGCAAAAAGTTCTTTCCCCGTGCCGCTTTCGCCGGTGATGAGCACCGTGGAGGTGCCTTTGGAGGCCAAATAGGCCTCTTTTTTTATTTTTTCCATTTTGCCGTTGATGGAAATGATTCGGTCAAAGGTGTTTTGATGCGTGATGCGGTTCAACTCCCCGCGGTAGTAACTCAGTTCGCTTTCCAGTTGTTCCAGCCGGCGGAAGATGTCCTTCCATTGATCCAGTTTGTAAAAAATGAACTTGGTGATGGTCCCTTCGCATTTTTTGTTGCGAATCATGGGCTGGATGGTGACGATGCATTTTTTGCCGCGGATTTCAATGATTTCCCCTTCAACGCGCCGTTTCCGGTCAAGAATATCCTGGATCGGCAGCTCGGGGGTCACATGGGCGGCCGGTTTTCCCACCGCTTCGTGGTCTTCCAGTTGGTAGAAGTCCAGGAAAGCGGGGTGTCAAGCGTCTGAGATAATGACATGTTAATTGTTCTGTGAAAATGTCAGGTATAATGCCTGACCGGGCATTCAAGATTGTCCGAAATATCTCCACTTCCGTCAAGGGTGGCCGATAAATCGG
>Ga0181858_1000339_pt1 | contig 21603 bp, 21 predicted proteins | sample NewIslPassag4_SG_FD_130749 | JGI IMG/M metagenome (GOLD analysis project Ga0181858, IMG submission 130749) | Feedstock adapted compost microbial communities from Newby Island compost facility, Milpitas, CA, USA - Passage 4_SG | ecosystem: Engineered > Solid waste > Feedstock > Composting ...
GCGGGAAGATTTTTGCGCCAGCAACAGGGGGGCGCCGGGGGCCCAGAGCGGGGGGGGGAGCCGTTTCGGCAAAACCGGGTTTAAGCTGTTTGAAGACCTGGGCGCCTACACGCTGCTTTACAACCTGAAAGATCCGGCCGACGCGGTGATGTTCGTGCACAAATACCTGGCGCCGCTGATCAGCCATCCGGAAGGGAAGCGGACGGAACTGTTCCACACGCTGCAGGTGTTCCTGGAAAAAAACGGCCACTGGAAAGCGACGACAGACGCGCTTTTCATCCATCGCAGCACCTTGAAGTACCGGCTGGAAAAAATCCAGGAATATCTCGGCGTGGACTTAAATGACGCCGAGCAAAACTTCAACCTGATGCTCGCCTGCAAACTCTATCACCTGTATTGCGCCGGCCAGGAGCAGTGACCGCAGCGGCCGGGGAGACAAGCGGCCAAAAAGATATAAACCAAAGTGACGAAATCTAAAATCTTTTTCCTACATTTGTGACCTGTTTCCCCCGATAGGCGGAACCTATAATTTTAAGTGCATGAAAGCGTTGCCAATTCAGTTGGCCAAGGGGAGGGGAAAATGCCGATCCGAAAAACCATCGAGGTTCCCGGCGTAGCCCATCGCGCGCCGATTCCCATGGGGGCCAAGATCGGCCCGCTGGTCTGTTCTTCCGCGATCATGGGCCTCGATCCGAACACCGGCCGGCTGCCGGAAGACGCCGCAACCCAAATTTACTGGCTGTTCCGCAACATGGAAACGTTCATGAAGGAAGCCGGCGGATCGATGGACAACGTGGTGCGGATGAGCATCTATGTCCGGGATGAAAGCCTGCGTGACCTTATCAACAAGGAATGGCTGCAAATGTTTCCAGATGAGCATGATCGTCCGGCGCGGCACGTGACCGTGACGAATTTGCGCGGCGGGATGCTCGCGCAGGCGGAGATTATTGCCGTGCTTTAGAAAGGGGGCAAGGGCCTGCATGTCGCAATCGGACCTGACAGAGAGATTGTACAAACTGGACACCTGCGCGGTATCGGACGCGATGGATGCCCTGGGGATCAAAGGAGCGGTCGCGGGGCTGAAACCTTTGTCCGTGCGCAAGAAAATTGCGGGACCGGCGGTGACGGTCAAGCTGGGGCCCAAAACAGAGCAGGTTTCATCGCGGCACTTGGGTACGGCAGCCATTGAGGCCGCCAGCCCGGGAGATGTCATCGTGGTGGAACATGGCCGCAGCGACGCCGCAGGCTGGGGAGGAAACCTGGCGATCGCCGCCATGCAGCGGGGCATCAGCGGCGTAATTGTGGATGGGGCATGCAGGGACGTGGACGAGATGCGGGAACTCGGGTTTCCCGTGTACGCGCGGGAGGCCGTGCCGTTCACCGCCAGAGGCCGCATCGAGGAACGCGCATTTAACGAGCCGATCAAGGTGGCGGATGTCGAGGTTCGTCCCGGCGATCTCGTGATCGCCGACGGAAACGGCATTGCGTTTATTCCCCGCTCCCGGGCGGAAGAAGTCATCGCGGCCGCGGAACGGATCGTCCGCAAAGAGACGCTGATGGCCGAAGCCATCCGAAGCGGCCAGCCGGTCAGCGCGGTCATGGGGAAAAATTACGAGACCATGCTGGAGAACTTGTCCTGACAAACATGTTTTAACTCTCACATAGCAAAACCATCCAAATCCAAAAATTTGCGGGAGGGTTATCTTTGATGAACATGAAATGGTTCAAGTCGCTCAGTCTGATGTTGGTGCTGGCGCTGGTGCTGGCCGCATGCGGCGGTGGCGGGAGCGGAGGCGGCGGCCAGGCAAGCCCGGGCTCCAACGCTTCCGGAAGCTCTTCATCGGCTTCGTCGGACGGCAAGGTCTACGAATTTGATTTCAACAACTTCACCGCCAGCAACGGGGCCATTGCCAAGCAGGTGCTGGAACCGTGGGCGCAAATGGTGGAGCAGAAATCAAACGGCAGGGTCAAGATCAACCTGTACCACGGCGGCGCCCTTGGCGCATCCACGGCCGTCCTCAAGGACGTGCGCGGCGGCGTTTATGACATGGGCCTGATCTTCTCGGTGTACTACTCCGATTCCGAACTTTATCCGATCACCATCGGCGACCTGCCTTTCGCGCTGGGGGATGACATCGAGCAGAACACCCGGGTCATCAAGGCGTTCTATGAGCGCTACAAAGACAAGATGCTGCAAGGCGTCGTGCCGATGGGCATCGCTTCCGCAGCGCCGTCTTACATCTTTGCGAAAACGCCGATCCGCAGCGTCGATGACCTGAAAGGCAAAAAGATGCGCGCCACGGGCGCGGCGGACGTGGACATTTACCGGGCATGGGGCGCCACGGGCGTTCAGGTGGCGCTGGAGGAACTGTATGACTCGCTGGCCAAAGGCATCATCGACGGCGTCATTACTTCCGCAGCCCAAGGACGCGACACGCACCTGGCGGAAGTGGCGCCCTATATGACCGACGTGGCTTTCCGCGTCATCCAGACGATTCCGATCATCAACGAGGCGGCATGGAACGAACTGCCCGACGACCTGAAGAGGCTGTTTGAGGAAGAACTGTTCCAGGATCTTCTGGATCTGATCATCAAGCAAAACATCGAAGACACGACGAAGGGCAAGGACGACATCCGCAAGATGGTCGAAGGCAAAGGCGAAGTGTTCCCGATGGATCCCGCCGAGCTGACCCGCTTGAAAGCAACGGTGAAAGTGGCCTGGGACAAATGGGCCGAGAACGCTCCCAAATGGGGTTACAACTACGACGAACTCCTGAACGCATACAAAGAGGATTTGGCCAAGGAAGGAATGTCTCTGCCGTTCTGACGGGCGGCAAAAGGGGCGCACACGCAACCTGGCGCAACGTGTGCGCCCGTTTCTGATGATGCGGCAAGACGCAAGCGAGGAGGACCGGAAGATGAAGGCGTTGCTGCTTGAGGAATACGGCAAACCGATGGAAGTGAAGGAAGTGCCGGAACCGCAGCTGACGGATGACGGCGTGATCATTGAGGTTAAAGCCAGCGGCATTTGCCGCAGCGACTGGCACGTCTGGAAAGGCGAGCGGGGGGTGCTGAAACGGCTGCCCCATGTGCTTGGGCACGAGTTTACTGGCGTCATCGCCGAAACCGGCCGCAACGTCCGCCGGTTCAAAAAAGGCGACCGCGTCATCGTGCCCGTTTCCCATGCGGACAACACGTGTCCCTATTGCCGTGAAGGATTTCAAAACCTGTGCGAAAACCGCTTCATTCCCGGGCTCAACGATTGGGGCGGCTTTGCTGAATACGTGCACATTCCCAATGCGGACGGCAATTTGATCTTCCTGCCGGAAACGATGGACTTTGTGACGGCGGCTTCGCTGGGGTGCCGTTTTGTCACCGCCTTTCACGGGCTTGTCGATCAGGTGAAGGTGCGGGCGGGCGAATGGGTCGCCGTTTACGGCTGCGGCGGCGTCGGCCTGTCCGCGGTGCAAATCGCCAGCGCCATCGGCGCCCGGGTTATCGCCGTGGACATCGGCGACGACAAGCTGGAGCTGGCCCGCAGCGTGGGCGCCCTCCACACCGTAAACGCCAAAGATGTCAATCCGGTGGAAGCGGTCATGGAGATCACCAAGGGCGGCGTGGACGTGTCCGTCGATGCGCTGGGCATTAAAGACACTTGCCAGAATGCGATCCTCAGCCTGGCCAAGCGCGGCCGGCACCTGCAGATCGGGCTGACGACGAAGGCGGAAAGCGGCTTCGTCCCGGTGCCGATGGACATGATCGTCGGCAAGGAAGCGCAAATCATCGGCAGCGCGGGGATTCCCGTTTCCCGCTATCCGGCCATGTTCCGCCTTATTGAAAGCGTCCGCATCCAACCGGAAAAGCTGGTGACGCAGCGGATTCCGCTGGAAGAGGCCAGCCGGGTGTTTGTACAGATGAGTCAGTATGCCAACACGGGGATTTCGGTGGTGGACCGCTTTTAAGGAGGGTGCGGCATGATTATACTCAGAGTTTTCGGCTCCGTCACCACGCTCACCAAATGGATTGCGATGGCCACCGCGTTCGCCATGATGATCGTGATCACCATCGGCGTGATTACCCGGTTTCTGGGCTCCCCCATGGTGGGCAACGTGGAACTGGTGGAGCTCTTTCAGGGCGTGCTCATCATGATGGCTTTTGCGTATGCCCAGAAGGACGACAAGCATATTGCCATCGCCATCATCACGGAGCGCTTGCCGGTCAAGGTGCAAAGATGGATCGTCATGACCGGTTACCTGGCCACGGTGGTCCTGTGCGCCATTTGCACTTACGTGTTTTGGTTCGAAACCCTCGAATACTACCATGTCAACAAGGAAGTCACGATGGTTCTGGAGCTGCCGCTCTATATTTTCAAGTTTGCGATGTGCCTGGGCTTTTTCGCCTGGGGACTGGAAACGGTAAACCGCATCGTGGCGCTGGCAAAAGAAATGGTTCCGCGCAAGGGTGAACCGGAAAAGGAGTCAGAAGCATGATTTCGGCCGCAACCGTCGGGGTTATCGCCCTGGTCGTCATGATCGTCCTGATGATGATGCAAATCCCGATCGCCATTTCGATGGCGCTGCCCGCCATAGTCGGCATCCTGTATCTGAAGGGATGGACCACGCTGTCCGCGGCCATCGAAACGATCTTTTGGAACCGCAGCTTCCATTACACCCTCAGCACCCTTCCCATGTTCATTCTGATGGGGGAAATGCTGAACATTTCGGGGGTCAGCAGCGAACTGTTCGCCTCGTTCCGCGCCTGGCTGGGCAGGCTGAAAGGCGGACTGGGCATAGCGACCATCGGGGCTTCGGCGATTTTTGCCGCCGCATCCGGTTCCAGCGTGGCCAACACAGGCACCATCGGCATGATGGCGACGAAGGAGATGCTGAAATACGGTTACAGCAGACCGCTGGCCAGCGGTTCGATCGTCGCCGGCGGAACGCTGGGGATTTTGATCCCGCCCAGCTCGTTCCTCATTTTCTACGGCATGCTGACGGAGCAGTCCATCGGCAAGCTGCTGATCGCCGGCATCATTCCGGGCGTGCTGCTTGCGCTGGCTTACATGCTTACGGTTTATTTGTGGGTGATCTTCAAGCCGGAACAAGCGCCGCCCGCCGTCGGCGGCACCCTGAAAGAGAAACTGGCGGCGTTCAAGAGCACGGGCTGGATCATTCTCCTCTTCATCATTGTCATCGGCGGCATGTTTGTCGGCGTGTTTGGTCCGACGGAAGCCGCCGGCATCGGGGCATTCTGCACGATGCTCATCGCCCTTGGCAAAAGAAAGCTGACCTGGTCCAATTTCGTTCAGATTCTCGCCCGGACGGTGCAAACGACCGGTTACATGTTCGCCATCGTGCTCGGCGCTTTCCTGCTCAACTATTTGCTGACGTTCTCCAAGGTGCCGATGATCGTTTCCAACTGGCTCCTGGATCTGAATTTGCCGAACGCCCTGACGTTCTTTCTGATTCTGGTCATGTATTTCCTGCTGGGCGCGCTGATGGATTCGATGGCGGCTCTCGTGGTCACGATTCCGATCGTCATGCCGATTATCACCGGCATGGGACATGACCTGATCTGGTACGGCATCGTGATGTGCATGATGGTGGAGGCGGCTCTCATTTCCCCTCCCCATGGCATGAACCTTCTGATCTTGAACGGCGTGGCGCCCGAGCTGAAAATGGAACAGATCTTCAAGGGCGCTTTGGTGTTCCTGATCCCGATTTTCTTGATGATTTTCATCATCTATCTGTTCCCGGAACTTGCGCTTTATCTGCCCAGCCGCATGTCATGAGGCTTTGGGCGGCATGAGGGTATCAGCAGGAGGATGATGATGGAACAACACAAAATCGAGCTGTTGATTGGCAACGAGGACGTGCCTTCCGGCCGCTACCTGGAAAGCCGGGACCCGGGCAAGCTGGATGAAGTTGTCGGAGAGGTGGCGCAAGGAAACCCCGAGTTGGCGGACCGGGCGGTCCGGGCGGCCCACGAGGCGTTTCTGAAATGGCGGCATACCAGCGTGGAGGAGCGCGCCGCGCTGCTTTGCAAGGCCGCCGACCTGCTGGAGAAGGAAAGGGATGCGCTGGCGCCCTTGATGACAAGGGAAACGGGGATGCTGGTTTCCTCGCACCGCGAAGAAATCATGGGCTCCGCCGGCATGCTGCGGGTTACGGCGGAACAGATCCGGGAGTTTTTTGCCCCGTCACGCTTCGAAGACGAACGCAACATCGTGACCATCGAGAAAGTGCCGCTGGGGGTCGTTGCCGCCATCACGCCCTGGAACGTGCCGCTGGCCATCACCATCGGCAAGGTCGCGCCCGCCATAGCCGCCGGCAACACGGTGGTGGTCAAACCGTCGCCCAACTCCGCCATCGGCGTGTCGGTGTTTCTGAAGAAAATGGCGGCGCTGTTTCCGCCCGGCGTCATCAATGTGGTGCACGGCGACGCGGAAACGGGAACGGCCCTCGTCAGCCATCCGCTGATCCGGAAAATCACCTTCACCGGCGGAGGCGCGACGGCATCCAGCATCATGCGGACCGCGGCCGGCTCCTTAAAGCGCCTCCATCTGGAGCTTGGCGGCAATGATCCGGCCATCGTGCTGGATGACGCCAGGCTGGAAGAGGCGGTGCCCAAAATGGTGGAGTGGGCATTCCGCCGGTCCGGACAGGTTTGCGTCGCGATCAAGCGGGTGTATATCCCCGAGCGGATGTTCAAGGATGCCTGCGACCTGTTTGCCGAACAGGTGAACCGGTACAAGGTCGGTTACGGTCTCGACCCGGAAGCCACCTTCGCTCCCGTCAACAACCGGCGCCAGTACGATTACGTCAAAGGCCTCATCGCATCGGCGAAAAAGGGCAAGGCGCAAGTGCTGGAACTGGGAACGAGGCTCCTCGACGAAAAAAGGTGGGCCAACGGGTACTATCTGCTGCCCACCCTGGTCATCGGTCCCGAACCGGGAGACGAAGTCGTGCTTTGCGAACAGTTTGGCCCGGTGCTGCCGCTGGTGCCGTACCGCACCGAAGAGGAAGCGATCGGCTGGGCGAACGGCACGGAGTACGGCCTTGGCGCCACCGTCTGGACCTCGGATTACGAACGGGGCATGCGCGTCGCGCGGCAAATCGAATCGGGCGTGGCCGGCATTAACGGCGGCGTCGATTCTCCCCTTGGTTTTCACAAGGTTCCCTTCGGCGGCGTCAAACAAAGCGGCATCGGCTGGGAACGCGGCCTGGCCGGCCTGATGGAATTTGTGAACTGGCACGGCATCACTTTTCACAAATAAATAAACATTTATATAATAGTAGAAATTCGAGCCGCCCAGCGCGGTCCGGTTTCCAAGAAGGGCTGTTCCGAAGGTCATGTTCGGATGACGCATGGAACGGCCCTTTCGTTATGCGCCAAAAACTTCACCGGTTCGTCAACAAATCGTCACGGCATCCGTTTGGAAACGGCCGGGGATGTATGCTATGCTAACTTGTGACCGCTGCACGTTGGACGCTTTTTTCGCGTTCGGAGGAGAGAACCGTTTTGAAACGCAAATTGTTCATCGTCGGTGTCATGCTGTTTACGGTATTTATCGGCTTCGGCATCATCATCCCCGTATTGCCGCAAGTGGCGTCGGATGTCAGCTTGAGCCCGGGGGCGGCCAAATGGCACACGGGGCTGATGCTGTCGCTTTATTCGCTCATGTCTTTTCTGCTGGCGCCTGTGTGGGGCGGACTGTCCGAGCGCATCGGGCGGCGTCCCGTCATCATGATCGGGGTGCTGGGTTTCAGCGTCAGCTTTTTCCTGTTTGGCATCTCCGGAGACAATCTGGTGCTTATGTATTTGTCGCGCTTCCTGGGCGGCCTGTTCTCCGGGGCGGTCACCGCGTGCATGGTGGCCTATGTGGCGGACATCACCGCCGATGAAGAGCGCACCAAAGGGATGGCCGTCGTCGGCATGAGCATCGGCATGGGGTTCACGTTCGGCCCGCTGTTTGGCGGGCTGCTCAGCCAAATATCCGTCCATACGCCGTTTTTTGCCGCGGCAATCCTTTCGATGCTAACTTTCCTTGCGGCGTGGGCATATCTCGAAGAATCGCTGCCGCCGGAGAAGCGGCAGGCGGCGCGCGCCAAGGAGCGCGAATCCCGGTGGAGCGCATTTCGCGGGCCGATGAAATACCTTTATGCGCTGGCGTTTTTCGTGACCTTCTCCATGGCCATCCTGGAAGCGACTTTGCAGCTTTACGGCATGGAAAAGTTTCACGTCGAGCCGCTGCATGTCGGTTACATGTTTTTCTTCTGCGGCCTGATCGGCGCGCTCGTGCAAGGAGGCTTCGTCCGCCGGTTTGTCAAGCACGGGCAGGAAAGCCGGTATATTGCGCTCGGCCTTTTGCTTTCGGCCGCCGGGTTCTATCTGCTTCTTTTGGCGAACAGTTGGCTCACGGCGACGGTTTACCTGTGCGTTTTCGGCGTTGGCAACGCCATCTTGCGGCCTTGCGTTGTTTCGCTGATCACCCAGAAAACGACGGTGGGCCAGGGAACGGCTTCCGGCCTGAGCTCGTCGATGGACAGCCTGGGCCGCATCGTCGGCCCGGTGCTCGGCGCCAGCCTTATGGACATCGAATCGTGGCTGCCGTTTGTGTTTTCCGGCACCGTGTCGGTGGCCGCGCTGGCGCTGCTTGCCCGATTCCGCAGCCTGGACCGGGGCGGGTTGTTGGTTCCTGAACGATGACGGCAAACGGCAAAAAGGTATAGTCCGCTTGTCGAAGGACTATACCTTTTTTGTTTGCCGTTTTTTTCGTCAAAGGATGAGATATACGCTGTCTCCCTCGACGGCCGTTTCACAGCCGCGCAGTTTCACCCGCGGGTCGCCCAGGCTGGTTCCCGTTGTCAGGTCGAACTCCCAGCCATGACATGGGCAGCGCAAAATTTCCCGGTCCCTGCCGTACTTGTACTCATAAACCTGGGAGTGGACCTTCGTCCCGCTCACAGGCCCCTGGCAGACCGGGGCGCCGATGTGCGGACATACATTGCGCCAGGCATAATATTTGCCGCCGACGTAAAAGATCCCGAACTCCATGCCTTTCACCTGAACGATCAAACGGCCTTTCCGCCGAATTTCCTCCGCGCTGGCGGCGAAATGTTTTTGTTTTTCTTGTGCGGGCATCATGTTTTTTCCCCTTTCTCATACGGCTGCATCCGGTTTTTCATACAGCCCGTACAGCTTCATCGCGTTTTCCGCAAGAATTTTCGGTTTCAGGTCGCGCCGGATGCCGGCCAGCGCCACCACCGGATCGTCGAAATCCCAATGCGGGTAATCGGATGAGTACATGATGGCATGATCCGCTCCGATCATGTCGATAATCTGGTTGAGGTGTTCGGGGTTTTCGGGTTCTTCAATGGGCTGGGTCGTGAAATAAATATGTTCCCGAATGTATTCGGACGGCAATTTTTTCAGCCAGGGCACGGTATCGCGCAAGGCCTTGTAATTTTTGTCCATGCGCCACATCAGGTGGGGAATCCAGCCGATTCCGCCTTCGATGGCCACAAATTTCAGGTTCGGAAATTTCTCGAAAACGCCTTCGCAAATCAGGCTGTTAATATGCGCCATATAGTTGGCCGGCAAAATGTTGTGCCATTCCAAGTACCTGGCCGGATATCCGGCCGGCGTGGGCGGCCCCGATATGCCGCGGCCTTCGGAACCGGGATGGATCGCCACCGGCAGCCCGTTTCGCTCCGCGGCCTCGTAAATGGGATGGTAGAAGCGTTGTCCGTAGGGCATCCGGGCGCCGCTGCACATCAGAACCTGCACCATGTTTTTGTTGGCCGCCATGCGGTCGATTTCTTTTGCCGCCGCCTGGGGGTCCGAGTGGTTGACGAGGATGGATCCCTTGAATTTGGGGCTGGCCTTCAGCCACTTTTCGGCGACCAGATCATTGTACGCGCTGGCGATCACATTGGCGTAGTCCGGGTCGGGATGGAGGGAAATGGCAATGATGCTTGTCCCGGTCAGAATGCCATAATCGATGTTATAGTAGTCCAGATGATGCTTGAGCACAAACGCGGGATCGCTGCCCGGGATTCCGCCGCCTTCGGGGACGGAGTCTTTGCGGTTGATTCCAACGGGGGAATAATAAGGAAGTCCCAGCGCCGGACCGGTGGCGAGCCATTGCTCATGCCAGGCTCTCGGCAAATAAGGAAGCAGCTCCTGGGGGTGGGCGATGGCGTTGTGCACATCCGTGTCAATGATTTTGGGCTGGCGGTCTGACATAAAGCTTATCTCCTCCTCAGCAAAAAAAGTCCAAAGATCAAATCATTTAAAATATACAACAAAAATAATAAACAATAAATACACTCATTATTGTTCATCAATTTGTATAATCGCGCTAATGATTTCATATTGACACGATATTCTTTAGACATTATAATTGGCAAAAACATTGCAATCACAATTGTTCAACAATTGTGATTAATAAAATGGCAGGGGAGGGCGCATGAAACAGTTAAGAAGCAATGTACCTAGAGGCAGTTCCAGATGGGCCATTCGCAGGGCGGAATGGAGCATTTACGGCATCAGGGAAGAAGATCTGGACAAGCCGAAAATCGCCATTGTGAATTCATCCAACGACCTTGCTGCCTGTTTTGCTCATTTGGATGACATTGCCGCAGAAGTGAAAAAGCTGATCCGGGCTGCCGGGGGTCTTGGTTTCGAAGTGCGGACGGCCGCTCCTTCCGACATGATTACCAATTACGGACGGCGCGGCGCATACATTCTGCCGACACGGGACCTGATCGTAAACGACATTGAGGTGATGGTGGAAGGCGCGATGCTGGACGGCATGATCTGCCTTGTCTCATGCGACAAGACGGTGCCGGCGCAGCTTATGGCGGCAGCCAGGCTGAACATCCCGACGATTGTGATCGCCTGCGGATATCAGCCCAGCGGCCAATACCGCGGTGAACATATCGATATCGAAGACGTCTGGCTGAACGGCGTCCGCAACGAAACGGGGAGCGCAAGTTATACGGCCGAGGAATTAAGCGAAATGGGCGCCAACGCGATTTTGGGGCCGGGTGTGTGCTCGGGCATGGGCACGGCCAATTCCATGCACATCGTAAGCGAAGCGCTCGGAATGGCGCTGCCCGGCACAACCCCCGTGCTGGCCAACAGCGAGCGCATGTGGGATGCGGTGAGACGGGCTTCTGAGCGCATTGTGCAAATGGTCTGGGAAGATCTGAAGCCGCGGGACATCCTGACGCCGGATGCTTTTTCCAATGCGGTGAAGGTGGCTTTGGCGGTCGCCGGTTCCATGAATACTATCAAACATTTGCAAGCGCTTGCAAGCGAAGCGGAAGTCGACGTCGACATCTACCGGCTGTATGAACGATATGCCGATGAAATTCCGATCCTGGCCGGCGTCAAGCCCAACGGGGACCATTTCATCGAAGATTTTGAAGCCGCAGGCGGAACGCTGGCGGTGATGAAACAGCTGGAAAATCATCTGTCCACAAACGCGCTGACGGTCACAGGCAAAACGGTGGCGGACAACCTTAAAAGTGCCGTCGTGATCAATGAAGAAGTGATCCGGCCGGTGGACCGGCCCATGGCAAAAGGACCGTCCATCGTGCTGGTCCGGGGCACGCTGGCACCGGACACGGGCATTGTCAAGCAAACGACGAAAGGAGACCGTTTAAGCTCCTTCACCGGAAAAGCGATCGTATTCGAATCCATCGATGAAGCCATGGCGGCGGTTCGCGACGGTCGCGTCCAACCCGGCCATGTGGTGGTGCTCAGAGGCGTCGGGCCCAAAGGCGCGCCGGGCATGGGCTTCACCTCGTCCCTGGCCTTTTCGCTGGCGGGGGCCAATCTGGGTGACAAAGTGGCCATGATCACCGACGGTCAGCAATCCGGGCTTTCCAACATCATGCTGTGCGTCAACGAAGTGCAGCCGGAAGCGGCGGAAGGCGGACCGATCGGTCTGGTGGAAGACGGCGATACCATTACCATCGATGTGGACAGGCGGGTTGTGAATCTGGAAGTGCCCGAAGAGGTGCTTGCCGAACGCCGGAAACGCCTGCTCAGCAAACCGTACACCGGCAAAGGGTGGCTGCAAATTTATCAGCGTCTGGTCAGGCCGCTCCCCGAAAGCGGCGGCACTTTGACGAAATGACCACCGTGCATATGAAACGGAGATTAACAAAAATTGTATACAAGGAGGATTTTTCAATGAAAAGAAAATGGTTTCCCGTAATGCTGGCCGCGCTGGCGGTAACCTTGATCCTTGCGGGATGCGGTAGCGGCGGCAGCAATGCTCCGGCCAGCTCTCCGGCTCCGAGCCAGTCCCAGGCGCCGTCCGACGGTCCGCAGCCGAGCGAAACGCCGAAGCCGCCGGTGAAAGTTTCCCTTGCGCTGCTCAAATTTACTTCCAATGCTCCGCTGTTTATCGCTCACAAGAAAGGCTTTTTTGAAGAAGAAAATATCGACATCGAGATTCAATGGTTCGATGCCGCCAACCCGGCCAACGTCGCGGTGGCTTCCAACAACGTGGACGTGGCCGGCGCAGGTTTGACCGCGGATCTTTACAACATGATCGCAGCCGGACAAGCCATGAAACTCGTCTCCGACAAAGGCCGCGAAGAAGAAGGATACCATAACTCGGGGCTGGTCGTCGGCGCCGATTCGGGAATCCAATCCTTCGATCAGCTGAAAGGCAAGAAAATCGGCATCACCACCATTGGCAGCACCCAGCATTACGCCATTGCCAAAATGCTGGAAAAACACGGCATTGCCGCCAACGAAGTCGAATGGACGCCGCTGAATACCGTCAGCGCGGTATCGGAAGCGCTGAAAGGCAAACATATCGAAGCGGCCTACATGAATGAGCCCAACGTCACCATTGCGGTTACGCAAGGGTTTGCCAAGGTGCTGGCCTGGACCTCGGATGAAATCGACTTCCAGACGGCAGGCATCGTGTTCTCGCCCAAATTCAGCCAAAACCGGGAAGCCGGCGTTCAATTCCTCAAGGCTTATCTCAGAGGCGCGCAATATTATTACGACGCTGTGCTGCAGCGCAATTCCGCCGGCGAACTGATCAAAGGCGGAAACTATGATGAAGTGCTGGATATTCTCGTGGAATACACCGGCCAGAAGCGGGAAGTTCTTGAGCAATCGTTCTCGTTCATTGACCCGCAAGGCAAGCTGGATCTGGAGAACGTAAAAGCCCAAATACAATGGTACCACGACCAGGGACTGATCCGGAGCGTTCTGGACGTTGGGCAATTTGTGGATACCAGCATGATCGAAGAGGCGCTCAACCAGCTTTAAGACACACAGGAATACGGTGGTGACCCAGCCCATGAGAGTTGTCGTGAAGGACCTCGAGAAGAAGTTTATTGACTCCAGAAAACAGGAAGTAACAGCTCTCCGGAACATCAACCTGACGATTGAGGAAGAAGAATTCGTCGTCCTGGTGGGGCCGAGCGGCTGCGGAAAATCGACGTTGCTGAACATCGTCGCCGGACTTCTGTCTCCCAGCAGCGGGGAAATCTATTTTGAGGGCCTGGAAGGCAACAAGCGTCCGAAAATGTCTGTCGTGTTTCAGGAAGTTGCCCTCTTTCCCTGGCGCACGGTTTACGAAAACGTGGTTTTCGGACTGGAAGAGCGCGGGGCCAGCAAGGAAGAACAAAGGGAGAAGGGCAAGTATTATATCGATATGGTCGGTCTTGCCGGTTTCGAAAACGCCTATCCGAAGCAGCTTTCAGGAGGCATGCGCCAGCGCGCCGGCATCGCCCGGGCGCTGGCCGTGGAACCGGATCTGCTGCTGATGGATGAACCTTTCTCCGCCCTGGACGCGCAGACGCGTACCATCATGCAGGAAGAACTGCTTTCCATCTGGAACCGGAGAAGGCTCAGCACGCTGTATGTGACCCATAACATCGACGAAGCCGTTTTTCTGGGAGACCGCGTCATCGTCATGTCGCGGCGCCCGGGGGAGATCAAGGAAACGATACGGATCGACTTGCCGAAACTCGGACGCAAAGACGAGAAATACCGGCATGATTTCGATCGCTACTCGGATCAGATCTGGAACCTGATTCGGCACGAAGCGCAAGAAGCATTGGTCGAGGAGGTGTAGCCGTGAAGCAGGATGGGGAATTGAGCAGGCAGCAAATTCATAACGCGGCTGCCTTCCTCGACAAGAAAGTGCCGATGTACGCTTCGGTCATCGGCGTGCTCGGGATTCTGGTGATCTGGGAAATTTTGTGCCGTCTTCAGTGGATACCTCCCCTGTACTTGCCTTCACCCATTGACATCATCCGATCCGGATGGGAGATCACGGTATCCGGAGAGGTCTTTGAAGACGTTTACACCAGTCTGGTCAGGATTATTGTCGGCTATGTCTGCGGCGCCGCGCTGGGGATCAGCGTGGGCCTGATCCTCGGATTCTTTCGCTGGATGGACGCCATTTTCACGCCGGTCGTCTATTCCATCTATCCCATTCCGAAAATCGCGCTGCTGCCGCTCATCATCTTGTGGCTGGGCATCGGCGAATTGCCCAAAATCGTGATCATCGCCCTCGGCGTTTTCTTTCCGGTCATCATCAACACGTACGCGGGCGTAAGAAACATTGATCCCATTCTGATCAAGGTCGCCATTACGTTCGGTTCCAGCCGGCTGAGCATCATGCGCAAAGTCATGCTGCCCGCCTCTTTGCCGACGATCATGGCGGGTTTGAAGCTGGCCGCGGGCACGTCCCTGATTTTGCTGGTGTCGGCGGAAATGATCGCGTCCGAGAAAGGGCTTGGCGCCATGATCCTGCATTACGGCCATCTGATGATGACGGACAGGCTGCTTTTCGGCGTATTCATCCTTTCTTTGCTGGGATTGTTGTTCAATCGTTCCCTGGTTTGGCTGGAACGAAAACTGCTGCCGTGGAAATGACGGCAAAATTGCGGCAGGCGCTTTGCTTTGCGTCTTAGCATGATGGGAGCTGGAGTGACGGAACCGACTGGAGGAGGGAAACATTTGAGCGCATCGAACATAACGGGAACGCGGATTGTTCAACGTGCTGCCGTTCATCACATACAGGAGATCACCGTTGACATATGCGTGGTTGGTTCCGGCGTCGCCGGCGTGACAGCCGCCTTGGAAGCTGCGCGGGCCGGCCGCAAAGTGGCGCTGGTGGAGGGATCGCCCGCCGTCGGAGGCCAGGCGGTCAATTCCATCATCGGCACGTTTGCGGGACTGGTATCCAACGGGCCCAATCCGTATCTGTTTACGTACGGAGTTGTGGAGGACATGCTGCGGGCGCTGGGCGCCCAGGGCAAACTGTACTTGCGCAGAAAATTCAACACGATCATGTACGACGAAGTGGCCCTGGGGCGATGGTATGAGAAAGAACTGCAAAAGTCAGGCGTGCTCGTCCTGCTCGGCGCGGTCATGCGCGGCGTAAACCGTGCGGACAGACGAATCAAATCCCTTGAGCTCGCCACCAAATTCGGGGACTTGCGCCTCCATGCGGACGGATTCGTGGACGCCTCCGGCGACGCGACGTTGGCCTGGATGGCCGGTTTGCCATGCCGTGAGCCGGAAGATGCGATCGTTTACGGAACCCATGTGGCGGTGCTGGAAGGAGTAGACGAAAGCCGGTATCCAAAAGAGGAAGAGATTGTGGAGCGGCTGAAAGAAAAAGGCAGAGAGTACGGAGTGGAGCGCACGGCGGGGATTGTGGTCCTGTTCCCCGGGCGCGGCATCTGCGTGCTGAACATGACCCATGTGGAAACGCCGCTGGAGCCGGTGGCCGCCTCGCAAAAGGCATTGGAGGGCAAGGATCAGGCGGACCTGGCAGTCGAGTTTTTGACAAGCGAATTTCCGGAGGCGTTTGGTAACGCCAATGTGCGCAGCTACGGCTGGCCGGGCGTCCGCCAGACCCGCTGGATCAAGGGCAGCTATCAGCTTACCGTGGAAGATGTCCGCAACGGCACCTGGTTTCCGGATGCCATCGCGCGGACGGCCTGGCCCCTGGAACTCCATCATACGATGGAAGGATATCTTTGGGAAATGTTTTCGGAAGACCATGTGCACTACATCCCCTTGCGCAGCCTGACGCCTCCGGATGTGGACAATCTGGCGGCGGCAGGGCGATGCATTGACGGAGACCTGGCGGCCCTCTCCAGCGTTCGGGTGATGGGGCCCGGCATGGCGACGGGCGCGGCTGCCGCCCATGCCCTCAGCCTGGCGGGCAAGGGGAGCGTCCACGAAATCAATATCGCTGCGCTGCAGGAGCGTCTGAAGGATAACCTGTACCGAAAAGATCCCTATCCCGGCACTTATTCGGCGAGGTAGCCGGCCGGATTTTTCAAGGCAAAAGCCCCGGTCCAACGGGGCTTTTGCAGCATAATGAAACATTTTTCAATCCAAAGAGAAATGCGATTTTAGTCAAGAAACCAAGTTGCCTTATCATAAGATGGAGTATAAGATAAAAGAAGATAATTTTCTGAACATTCGGTCAAAGAATTACGGCACAACGTTTGCAGCGCATCCGTGACCCCGCAAAGCAGACGCAGCAGCCTAAGCGATTTGTCGCAAGGGAGGATCGGCCCATGTATCGCAACAACGAAGTGGAGTACTGCAACGTGGAGATTCGTTTCGACCGCAAGCAAGTGCACGACCTGATCCGGCAATTGATTGAGGCAGGTTATTCGCTTTACTGGAACGAGAGCGATCGGCAGGTGATCATCTCCATCCGCACGGGACGAAAGCCGCTGAAGCTCAGACTGGAACGGCAGGATGAGCGTTACAAGATGGTGGGTGACTATCTGGTCAAGGACGAGCGGCTGGCGAGCTTGCTGGAGAAAATGATCGGCGATTCCAAAGGCCATGCCATCGTCAAACGGTTTCGGGACCGCCAGGTGCTGATTGAAAACATTATGTATGGAGAACTCATCCGATTGGTGGAGGTGTCGGGCATGGAACATCGGATTTTGTATCAGAAAAACTCGCAAGTTACGGTGGAAGACATGATCGAGGCTTTCCGTTCGAATCGCGCCGAACAGAGGGCAGCCGTGCTCCGATATGAAATCGATTACGAACTGGCCGTTCTCCATGACGCGCTCCAAAACGGCAACACGGAGCAAGCGGAAGCGTCCAAGGAGCGCCTGAAGAAATTGCGGATCGAGATGCTCCAGCTGGAAATTTGAGCAGCCGATAAGGCTAAACGTTACCGTACGGCAATAAAACGGAACTTCCAAGCGAAAACGGGTCAAGGCGCTTTTGGCGGGACGGGGCGCCGGCGGCCCGTTTTTGCTTTTTTATCGTTTCCGGGACCCGTTCGGCGGTCTTGGACCGGCAGCGCCGCCGGCGGATGATGCGCGGCACGATGCGCACAATATGGGTGATTTGAAAATTTTTGCGGCAAGGATGATCGGACATGAATCAGGCCCACATCGGCGTGGTCGGCATGGGAGTGATGGGGCGCCATCTGGCGCTGAACATCGAAAGCCGCGGCTACACGGTGGCGGTCTATAACCGCTCGCCGGAAAAAACGAGGGACCTTTTGGAGAAGGAAGGGAAGGGTAAAAGGCTCATCGGCGTATGGTCACCGGAGGAATTGGCGGGCGCGCTGCGGCGGCCGCGTCAAATTCTCCTGATGGTGCAGGCGGGAGCCGGCACCGATGAAACCATCCGGACGTTTCTAACCCATCTTGAGCCCGGGGACATCATCATCGACGGCGGCAACGCCCATTTTGCGGATACGGAGCGGCGCGCCCGGGAGCTGGCGGAAAGGGGGATCCGCCTGATCGGCGCCGGCATTTCCGGCGGCGAGGAAGGCGCCCTCAAGGGGCCGGCCATCATGCCGGGCGGGCCGGAGGAAGCCTACCGGCAGGTGGAGCCGATCCTGACAGACATCGCGGCCAAGGCCGACGGCGAGCCCTGCTGCGCCTACATGGGCCCCGGCGGCGCCGGCCATTTCGTCAAGATGGTGCACAACGGCATCGAGTACGCCGATATGCAGCTGATCGGCGAAGCGTATCATCTGCTCCGGGACGGGCTGGGCCTGGGCGCCGACGAGCTCCATCGCATTTTTGCCGAGTGGAGCCGTGGCGAACTGGACAGCTACCTGATGGAAATTACGGCGGACATCTTCGCCAGGAAAGATCCGGAAACGGGCCGGCCGATGGTGGACGTCATCCTCGATGCGGCCGGCCAGAAGGGCACGGGCAAATGGACAAGCCAGAGCGCGCTGGATCTCGGGGTTCCCCTCTCCGTCATCACCGAGGCGGTGTTTGCCCGTTTTCAGTCGGCCCTGAAAGAGGAGCGCATGCGGGCGGCAAAACGGCTTGCCGGTCCCCGGCCGCAGGGCGCGGGACTGGACCCGGCCGCGTTTGCGGAAAACGTCCGCAAGGCGCTCTATGCCGGCAAAATATGCGCCTACGCGCAAGGATTCGCCCTGCTTCGGGAGGCATCGGCGGCTTACGGATGGAATCTCCCCCTCGGCCGCATCGCGCTCATTTTCCGCGGCGGCTGCATCATCCGGGCCCGCTTTCTGCATAACATCGCGGATGCCTTCGCCAGAAACCCGGATTTGCCGAATCTGCTTCTGGACGAATATTTCCGCGACGTGACGGCCCGGTATCAGGATGCGTGGCGGGAGACGGTGGCCCGGGCCGTGCGGCTCGGCATCCCCGTGCCCGCCCTATCCGGCGCGCTGGCCTACTACGACAGCCTGCGCTGCGAGTGGCTGCCGGCCAACTTGCTGCAGGCGCAGCGCGATTTTTTCGGCGCCCATACGTTTCGGCGCGTGGACAAAGAAGGCACGTTCCATTTTGCATGGCAACGTGCCTGAACAGGTCTATTCCGCATACAGTTCCGCCAGCATCGCGCGGAAGCGGGCCTGCTCCTCGGGACCGGGCATCTGGCGGTTCAGGAGGATCAGCGCCATTTCCGCGAAGCAGGCAAAATATTCGCAGCAAGGCAGCGGACCGGCCGCGGATGACAAAGGCGCCTTGTCCGCCGCTTTTCGCCGCACGTAATCAAGCGCCCAGATCACATCATCACGCAGGAAAGGCTGGGTCGCATCCAGCAGTCTCCGGACGGGCGCGGGCATCCGGCGGGGGACTTTCGGGTCTTTCAACTCGGATCACCTGAAACGGTAAAGCGTCACCCTAAACGTATGAAACAAGCCCGCGATTTATGCCGGCTATCTCCAAATCGGCATGAATGTGCTATGATACTAGAAGAACGTCCGGGCTGCCGGCGAAGCGAAACCTGCAAGAGGCGGCGGCTTTTATGGAAGCCGGGCCCAGGCGAGCATGCCGCCGGCCAGGTTCACCGGTTTGCCGTGGCCGAGCATGCTCAGGTATTCGCACACTTTGCCGCTGCGGTTGCCGCTGCGGCAGATAAAAATCACTTCGCCTTGCGGGATTTCGTGCAGCCGGTCGGGAATTTGCCCCATCGGAATGTGAATGGCGCCTTCGATCATGCCCTGTGCCACTTCTTCCGGTTCCCGGACATCGATCATGACCGGCTTTTCGCCGGCGTCAAGGCGCGCTTTAAGCTGTTCTGCCGTAATGACATCATACGTGCTCATACGAAAAATGCGCCCTTTCTGTTATGGATTTGGTTCCATCATAAGAAAGCGCGCGTGCGCCTGTCAAATGCAGCGAACGGAGTGAATCCATGCGTACAGCGCTGGGCGTGGCGGCAGCCGGTTTTCTCGGCGCCGCCGCACGGTTTGGCATCGACGGATGGTTTGCGGACCTGGCGGGCGGGCCGGGGGCTTTTCTGCCTTGGTCAACCCTTGCCGTCAACTTGAGCGGATCGTGGCTTTTGGGGCTGCTTTTGGGTTCGGCGGCGCGCCTGGGGCTGCCGCATTGGCTGCAGGAAGCCGCAGGCACGGGTTTTCTCGGCGCGTTTACCACCTTCAGCGCATTCGGCATCCAGATGTACGGTATGTTCGAAGCGGGGAACTATCTTGCCGCTATGCTGTATGCGGTGTTGAGCGGCGGCGCCGGATGGCTGCTCGCCGCCTGGGGTCTTCGCTTGGGAAGGGGCAGGCGCGCATGAGCGGCTGGCTGATCTTGCTGGCGGGAGCCGGCGGCGCTTTGGGAGCGCTGGTCCGGTACGCCGCAAACCACGCCGCCGCCCGGCGGGGAAAGCGGTCCGTCTGCGCCACCATGGCCGTGAATGCTGCCGGTTCTTTCGCCATCGGCCTTTTGTGCGGCTGGCAGCTGCCGGCTTTCCATCCGGAATGGTACGCGCTGGCCGGCACCGGGTTGTTGGGCGGCATGACAACCTATTCGTCCTTGAACGTGCAGAAGGCGCTGCTGATGGAGGAAAGAAATCGGAAGCTCTTGGCGTTTTTCCTGCTCGTCACCTATCCGGTCAGCCTTGCCCTGACTGGTATCGGATACTGGGCGGGCATCTGGCTGGGATCTTCTTAATCGGAAAACATGCAAGGAGTGTCAGGACCGAATCATGGATATTGTGGTCAACCCCACCGCACATCTGGCGGGAGAAATCCAGGCCCTCTCGTCCAAAAACTATACGACGCGCTATCTGCTGGCGGCGGCGCTGGCCGAAGGCACGAGCACGATCCTGTACCCGGCGCTCAGCGAGGACGGCGAGGCGATGCGCCGCTGCATCCGCGATCTGGGTGCGGTGCTGAAGGAAGATGAGGAAAAAATCGTGATCACCGGATTCGGACGGCATCCCCGGCAGGTGAAAGAGCTGGATGTGGGCAACGCCGGAGCCGTCCTTCGTTTTCTGATGTCCGTAGCCGCCCTGCTGCCGGAAGAGGTGACGTTCGTCAACCGGTATCCGCAGTCCCTGGGCAAGCGGCCCCATGACGACCTGATCGCCGCCCTGCAGGAGATGGGCGCGGAAATCCGCCACCAGAACGGGCGGCTTCCCATTACCATCAAGGGCGGGAACCTCACGGGCGGCCGCATCCGGGTGTCGGGCCGGGTAAGCTCCCAATATTTGAGCTCCCTGCTCTTTGTGACGCCCCTTTTGGACGAGGACAGCGAAATCGAAGTGCTGCACGAGCTGAAATCGAAAGTGGTCATCGGGCAGACGCTGGAGGTGCTGGAGCAGGCGGGCATCCGCGTGGAAGCGTCCGATGATCTGATGTTCTACCGCGTGCCGGGCCGCCAGCGCTACAAGGCGCAAACCTACACGGTGCAGGGGGACTACCCCGGATCGGCGGCCATCCTGGCGGCGGCGGCCGTCACCCAATCGGACGTTAAGGTGCACCGCCTGACCGAAGACAGCCGGCAGGGCGAACGCGCGGTGGTGGATGTGCTGCGCGCGATGAACGTGCCGCTTGCCCATGAGAACGGCACGGTGCATGTGCGCGGCAACGGCCGGCTGAAGGCGGTGGAGTTTGACGGGGACGCCTTTACGGACGCCGTCCTGGCGATGGTGGCGGCCAGCGTGTTTGCCGAAGGCACTTCGCGGTTCTACAATGTGGAGAACCTGCGTTATAAAGAATGTGACCGCATCACCGACTTTGTGACCGAACTGCGCAAAGCCGGCGCCGATGTGGAAGAGCGGCGGGACGAGATCATCGTCCACGGCCGGCCCGAAGGGGTGGAAGGCGGCGTGGAAATCGACGCCCACTACGAC
>Ga0181858_1000346_pt1 | contig 21441 bp, 22 predicted proteins | sample NewIslPassag4_SG_FD_130749 | JGI IMG/M metagenome (GOLD analysis project Ga0181858, IMG submission 130749) | Feedstock adapted compost microbial communities from Newby Island compost facility, Milpitas, CA, USA - Passage 4_SG | ecosystem: Engineered > Solid waste > Feedstock > Composting ...
CAGCGCCGATGGTACTTGGGGCGGGGGCCCCTGGGAGAGTAGGACGTCGCCAGGTAGAAGTTCCCAAGAAAAGCCCATAGCGCAGAACTCTGTGCCATGGGCTTTTTGTTTTTGTAAGATAGTATGACAAAATGTTGACAACAGTTTTGGAAAAAGTCACAATCCATGTTAAGATGATAGAACTGCTAATTTTATAGGTGAACAGGAGTATTAGAACATGCGAATGATAGCGTTACAACGTTGTACTCCGGGGATGCGTCTAGCCAAAACGATCTTTTCTGTGGACGGCCGGGTGCTGTTGGCGAAAAACATCGAATTGACCGAGTCTCTCATTCGCAAATTGGAACAAGTCGGCATTACATACGTTTATGTTCAAGATCCGCGGTTTGAGGACTTGGTGGACGATGCGTCGTTGCCGGAAGAATTGACGTTGCAGGCGGTCGCAAACATTCGGAAAATCTTTCAAGAACAAGCTCAAGCAATGCAAAACTACATTGCGTGGAGCAAGTTTTATCGTCAATTGGACGACATTTTTGAAAGCACGTACCGCGAAATTCTTCGCAATCGACAAACGATGTTGTGTTTAAATCAAATTTATACATATGACGCATACTTGTACAAACATTGTTATCACGTCGGGGTTTACGCCATGGTCATTGCGGTGCGGCAAGGTTACCCGAAAGAAAAAGTGCGGGAAATCGCCTTGGGCAGTTTTCTTCATGACATCGGAAAGTTGTGCATACCGCGGGAAATCATCAACAAACCTGGACGGTTGACACCGGAAGAGTTTGAAGAAGTGAAACGGCATACCGTTTACGGCTACGATATATTACGCCAAAATGTAGCTTTCCCTCTCCTTAGCGCCCATATCGCTTTGCAGCACCACGAACGGCTGGACGGTTCCGGTTATCCCCGAAAATTGCGGGAGAATGAAATTCACGACTACGCGAAAATGGTAGGCATAGCCGATGTGTACGACGCTTTGGTTTCCAAGCGGGTATACCGGGACGCCATGTTGCCCAGCGAAGCCTTGGAGATTTTGTATTCCGGTTCGGGGACGCAATTTGACACCAACTATTTGATGACATTTCGCAATTCCATCGTTTTATACCCCGTGGGAATGACCGTCAAGTTAAACACCGGTGAAACGGCCGTGGTGGTGGACAACAACACGTCAGCGCCGCAAAGGCCCATTGTGCGCGTTGTGGAAGGTGCCGACGGGCAAGCCATAACACCCTACGAACTGGATTTGTCCAAAGCGTTGACTGTGCAAATTACGCAAGTCGAACTGTAAGCAAAGGCAACAGGCCGGAGCAAGAACCGCCGCCGGTTTTGCTTTATTGTTACCAATTGTTCAACGAATCACCGTTGACACGTACGCCATTTAGGCGTAAACTATACGTAAAGTCAAATATAGTCAAAGTCAGAAAGGCAAAGTCCATCGTCACATTACCAATCGTCACAAAGTCAAATGTCAAGTTGATCGTCAAGTTGATGATTATCAATTTGATCAATAGAAAGGGATGAAAATCTTTTCAGCAGGTGAGTGTGCGTTTATGAAGAATATTTCCGACATCATCGAAGCACATTTGAAACGGAGTATCCAACAAAGCGCCGCCGGCATGATTGAAGTGCAACGGAGTCAGTTGGCAGAACTGTTTCAATGTGTTCCGTCGCAAATTAATTACGTCATCAGCACTCGCTTTACCGTGGAAAAAGGTTATATGGTGGAAAGCAAGCGGGGCGGCGGGGGCTATATTCGCATCAAAAAGGTGGCCATTCCGCAAAACGATGAAGTTTACTTTCATCGCATGTTGGAGCTGGTCAAGGATCGCCTGGCCCAGGCGGCGGCGGAAGACATCATCGATCAATTGTTGGAAGAGGGGAAAATCACATCGCGGGAAGCAGCGTTAATGCGGGTGAGCATCGGCCGGGAACTGTTTCCCTTCCCGGCGTCGGTACGGGATGCGGTACGGGCGAAAATGATGAAAAACATGTTGCAAGTCATCTTTTTCGAAAGGGGGAAATGACGTGCTTTGTCAAGAATGCGGCCAACATCCGGCCACGTATCACTTTACGAAAATTGTCAACGGCGATAAGACCGAATTTCACTTGTGCGAATCGTGCGCCAAAGAAAAAGGAGATTCCTTTTTTCAATACGGCAATTTTTCTTTGCCCCAATTGCTGTCCGGTTTGTTGAACATGGAACCGTCCGTCCCTCAGTTCATCCAGGGACAAAATCTGTTGCGTTGCGAAAATTGCGGCATGACGTATCAGCAGTTTACGAAGGCGGGACGATTCGGCTGCAGCGACTGTTATCGATATTTTTCCCACACGTTGGAGCCGTTGTTTCGGCGCATTCACGGCAGCACCCGGCACATGGGCAAAGTGCCGGAGCGCACCGGCGGCCATTTGAAATTGAAAAAACAACTGGCAGATTTGAAAAACCGTCTGCAGGCGGCCGTCAGCCGGGAAGAATTCGAAGAAGCGGCCAAGTTGCGGGATGCAATTCGGGCGTTGGAAGAACGGCTGAAAGCTTAGGGAGGGGCTTGGAAGATGGCAGATCAACCGTTTACCCACAGCATTACGAGTCAATGGTTGAAAGGGGACGGGCCGGAGGCCGACATTATCGTCTCCAGCCGGGTGCGGCTGGCCCGCAATCTGGCCGAGTACCCGTTTCCCATCTTGGCCACCGACAGCCAGGCGAAGGAATTGCGGGACAAAGTGCACCAGGCGTTGCGCGTTCCCGGTTGGGAGGCGTATGGACGGTTTCACATTGTCAACTTGGAGCAGCTGACGCCGCTGGAAAAACGGGTGATGGTGGAAAAACACTTGCTCAGTCCGGCTTTGGCGGAAGAATCCCGCTACGGCGGCCTGATTTACTCGGAAGATGAGTCGGTCAGCATCATGATCAATGAAGAAGATCATTTGCGCATCCAATGCCTGTTTTCCGGCAAGCAGTTGCGGCAAGCGCTGCAACGGGCCATGAACGTCGACGATTTGATGGAACAGACGCTGGTGTACGCCTTTGATGAAAAGTGGGGTTACTTGACCAGTTGTCCGACCAACGTCGGGACCGGCATTCGGGCTTCGGTCATGATTCACCTGCCCGGACTGGTGTTGACGCAGCAAATCAACCGCGTCCTGGCGGCCATTTCCAAAGTCGGACTGGTGGTCCGGGGAATTTACGGCGAAGGCAGCGAAGCGCAAGGCAATTTGTTCCAAATTTCCAACCAAATTACCCTCGGACTGAGTGAAGAAGAGATTATTGACAACATCGATCGGGTCGTCAGTCAGATCGTGCGGCAAGAACGGGCCGCCCGCGAACATTTGTTGCAAAACTCGCGGGAAAAACTTGCCGACCGCGTGTACCGGTCCTTGGGCGTATTGACCCACGCGCGGATCATCGACTCGAAAGAAGCGGCCGAACGCATCTCGGACGTCAAGTTGGGCATTGACCTGGGAATTATCCAGGGGGTGACGGCCAACTTGAATGAACTGTTGATCATGACGCAACCGGGCTACTTGCAACAAATGGCGGGCAAAACGCTGTCCAGCGACGAACGGGATTTGGTGCGGGCCCAGCTGATCCGCGATTGGCTTGCCGAGCGATGAAAAATCATATCGACATCACATAGCAATAATAATGATACGGAGGTGTAGCAACGATGATGTTTGGACGGTTTACGGAAAGGGCGCAAAAAGTGCTCGGTTTGGCGCAAGAAGAAGCCCTTCGTTTAGGGCATCATAACACGGGAACGGAACATATTCTGCTTGGATTAATCCGGGAAGAGGAAGGCATTGCCGCCCGGGCATTGCAAGGTTTGGGCTTGAGCCTGGAAAAAATTCGCAGTGAGGTGGAAGCCCTCATCGGCCGGGGCGACGGTCAGACGACACCGATTCCGTATACGCCGCGGGCGAAAAAAGTCATTGAACTGTCGATGGACGAGGCGCGGAAATTGGGACACACCTACGTCGGTACGGAACATATTTTGCTCGGTCTCATTCGGGAAGGGGAAGGGGTGGCCGCCCGGGTCTTGAACAATTTGGGCGTATCGTTGAACAAAGCCCGCCAACAAGTCTTGCAACTGTTGGGCAGCGGTGAAGCTATGGCCGCCCATCAGAACGGCGCCGGCGGCAGTGTCAGCACGCCGACGTTGGACAGTTTGGCGCGGGATTTGACGGCCATGGCCCGGGAAGGTAATTTGGATCCGGTGGTCGGCCGGGAAAAAGAAATCGAACGCGTCATCCAAGTGTTGAGCCGGCGGACGAAAAACAACCCGGTCCTCATCGGGGAGCCGGGGGTCGGCAAGACGGCCATTGCCGAAGGTCTGGCCCAACGCATCGTGGACAATGAAATCCCGGAAATTTTGCGCAACAAACGGGTCATGACGCTGGATATGGGTACGGTGGTGGCTGGCACGAAATACCGCGGTGAATTTGAGGATCGGCTGAAAAAAATCATGGACGAAATTCGCCAAGCCGGAAACATCATCCTCTTTATCGACGAGCTGCATACGCTCATCGGCGCCGGGGGAGCGGAAGGAGCCATCGACGCTTCCAACATTTTGAAACCGGCTTTGGCCCGGGGCGAGTTGCAGTGCATCGGCGCCACCACGTTGGACGAGTACCGCAAATACATTGAGAAAGATGCGGCGTTGGAGCGGCGGTTCCAACCGATATATGTGGAACAGCCGACGCCGGAGGAAGCCATTCAAATTTTGCAGGGACTGCGCGACCGGTACGAGGCCCATCACCGTGTCAAAATCACCGACGAAGCCATCGTCCAGGCGGTGAAGTTGTCCGACCGGTACATCACCGACCGGTTCTTGCCGGACAAGGCCATTGACTTAATCGACGAGGCTGCATCCCGCGTCCGTCTGCGTTCGTACACGGTGCCGCCCAACTTGAAAGAGTTGGAACAACAGGTGGAGGCTGTGCGGAAAGAAAAAGAAGCGGCGGTGCAAAGCCAAGAATTTGAAAAGGCGGCGGCGCTGCGGGATAAAGAACAGCGGCTGAGGGAAGAGTTGGAAGAGACGAAAGCCAAGTGGAAAGAGCAGCAAGGCCAGACCGACTCGGAAGTGACCGGCGACGACATCGCCGAGATCGTCGCCAGCTGGACCGGCATTCCGGTGAAGAAACTGGCGGAGGAAGAGTCGGAACGGCTGTTGAACATGGAACAAATCTTGCATGAACGGGTCATCGGGCAAGACGAGGCGGTCAAAGCCGTGGCGCGGGCCATCCGTCGTTCGCGGGCCGGCCTGAAGGATCCGAAGCGGCCCATCGGGTCGTTCATCTTCCTGGGGCCGACCGGCGTTGGGAAGACGGAACTGGCCCGGGCGCTGGCCGAGGCGTTGTTCGGCGACGAAGACGCCATGGTGCGCATCGACATGTCGGAATATATGGAGAAACATTCCACGTCCCGCCTGGTCGGGGCGCCGCCGGGATACGTCGGGTATGAGGAAGGCGGTCAACTGACGGAAAAAGTGCGCCGCCGGCCGTATTCGGTCGTGCTGTTGGACGAAATCGAAAAAGCCCACCCGGAAGTGTTCAACATCTTGTTGCAACTGCTTGAGGACGGCCGCTTGACCGACTCCAAAGGCCGGACGGTGGACTTCCGCAACACGGTCATCATCATGACGTCCAACGTCGGGGCGGAAACGATTCGCAGCAACAAGAAGCTGGGCTTTACCGTCGGCGCGCAGCAAGAATACGAAAACATGCGGGACAAAGTCATGGCCGAGTTGCGCAAGACATTCCGGCCGGAGTTTTTGAACCGCATCGACGAAGTCATCGTCTTCCACGCCTTGGACGAAACCCACATCCGGGAAATCGCTTCGTTAATGGTCAAAGAACTGCAAAAACGGTTGAAAGAACAAGACATGGACTTTACCGTCACCGATGCGGCGTTGGATTATTTGGTCAAGGAAGGTTTCGATCCGAACTACGGCGCCCGCCCGTTGCGCCGGGCCATCCAGAAAAACATCGAAGACAAGTTGTCGGAAGAAATCTTAAAAGGCACCGTCCAAAAAGGCGATGCCGTCACCATCGACGTTCGGGACGGACAATTGGTCGTGGAAAAAACCGCCGCTTCCCAGCCGGCCGGCTGACGCTGTGCCCCGCGAGCAATTGCTGGAGCAACGTTTCAACTGTTCTCCTCTGGCTGTTTCGCCCTTCTGGCCGGCTCTTCCGCCGTCCGGCCGGTCGCTTAATCGGTCTTCCTGTCGACCAGCTTCACCCGTTTGTCGAAACGGCATATCTTTTGTCGGATCCCGGCCCAACGCGAGCCGGGAACTTTTGTTTTGCCCATCCCCATGATACCATTGAGGAAGAGTGAACGAATGGCAAAGGGGCGACTAGATGGCCAAAAGCAAGCGCCAATATGTATGTCAGTCTTGCGGTTATACGGCGGCCAAATGGCTGGGGAAATGCCCCGGCTGCGGCCAATGGAATAGTCTAAGCGAAGAATTGGCGATGGCGACGGCTCCGGGTAGCGTGAAAGCGTCCTTGGCCAAACCGGTGCCCATTAGCGCTGTTCCGACGGTGCCCCAACGGCGCCTTCCCACCGGCAGTCAAGAATTGGATCGGGTGTTGGGCGGTGGCCTCGTTCCCGGTTCCCTCGTGTTGTTGGGAGGTGACCCGGGGATCGGCAAATCGACGTTGCTGATGCAGTTATCCCAGCACGTGGCCGAACAAGGCCACCGGGTGTTGTACGTGACGGGGGAGGAGTCGGTGCTGCAAACCCGTATGCGGGCCGAACGGCTGGGCGCGTTGTCGGAGCGCATTTTTGTTTTGGCGGAGACCGATATGACGCACATTTTAGGGGAAGTTGAGACGCTTCGACCGGCGCTCGTCGTCATCGATTCGATTCAGACGATGTACGATCCGGCTTTGGCTTCCGCCGCCGGCACGGTGGCGCAAGTGCGGCAGGCGACGGCGCTCTTGTTGCAAATGGCCAAAGCCATGGAAATTCCCACCCTCATCGTCGGCCATGTGACGAAACAGGGGGATTTGGCGGGACCGCGCCTGTTGGAACATATGGTGGACACGGTGTTGTATTTTGAAGGCGAGCGCCATTACACATACCGCATTGTCCGCAGTGTGAAAAACCGGTTCGGTTCCACCCACGAAATCGGTGTGTTTGAAATGAAGGAAAGTGGCTTGGTGGAAGTGGGCAATCCGTCGGCCATGTTTTTGTCCGAGCGTTCCCAGGGAATGGCCGGTTCGGTCGTGGTGGCTTGCATGGAGGGGACCCGGCCGGTTCTGGTGGAAGTGCAGGCCCTGGTCGCGCCCACCAGTTTTGTGACGCCCAAGCGGATGGCGACGGGTGTTGACACCAACCGGGTGGCGCTCCTCATTGCGGTGTTGGAAAAACGGGCAGGTCTTTTGTTGCAGCAGTCCGACGCCTACGTCAATGTCGTCGGCGGCATCCGGGTGAGCGAGCCGGCCATTGATTTAGGCGTTGCCGTCGCATTGGCTTCCAGCTTTCGCGAGCAGCCGGTTTCGCCCGAAACGGTGGTCATCGGCGAAGTGGGGTTGACGGGGGAGGTACGGAGCGTGACCCGTTTGGAACAACGGTTGTATGAAGTGCAAAAAATGGGCTTTCGCGAAGCGGTTGTTCCCGCCCAAAGCCAGCGGCCACTGAGCGTCCCGAAAAATTTGACGGTGTATGAAGTGCGGACGATCCGCGATGCTATTGAGACAGTCTTGAGGAGGTAGGCGGTTGAAAGACGGGAAACATCAAGAAGCACTGAGCGAAATCTTGCGTTTTGTGGCGCCGGGCACGCCTTTTCGGGAAGGGCTGGAAAACGTGTTGCGGGCCGAGACCGGAGGCCTCATCGTCGTCGGTTACAGCCCGGAAGTGATGGAAATTGTCGACGGCGGTTTTTACATCAACGCCGATTTTACGCCGGCATATTTGTACGAGTTGGCGAAAATGGACGGAGCCATCATCCTCAGCGAAGACGGAAAACGCATTTTGTACGCCAACACGCAACTCAATCCCGATCCGTCCATTCCCACATTGGAGACCGGTACCCGTCACCGCACGGCGGAACGGGTGGCCAAACAAACCGGTCAATTGGTCGTCTCCATTTCCCAACGGCGGCATATTATTACATTGTATAAAGGCAATTTGCGTTACACGTTGAAAGACATCGGCGTCATTTTGTCGAAGGCCAATCAAGCCATCCAGACGCTGGAAAAGTACAAATCGGTCCTGGATCAATCGTTGACCAATTTGAGCGCCTTGGAATTTGAGGAAATGGTCACGTTGCAGGAAGTGGCGCAAGTGATCCAGCGCATTCAAATGGTGTTGCGCATCAAGCAAGAAATTCTCGGTTACGTCACCGAACTGGGATCGGAAGGCCGGCTCATCAGTATGCAGCTGCACGAGCTTGTCCACAACATCGAGGAAGAAGCGTATTTGTTGATGCGGGACTACGTCGCCGACGAAAAAGAAATCGATGCCAAGACCATTTTGGCGGAGTTGAACAAGCGGCTGGGCGGGGAATTGTTGGACGCGCAAACGATTATTCGCATGTTGGGCCATCCGTCCGTCACCAGCCCGGAGGAGCCGGTGTATCCGCGGGGTTATCGCATCTTGAACAAAATTCCCCGGCTGCCTTACGCCATTGTCGCCAATTTGGTCGACTATTTCCGCTCGCTGTCCCATATCTTGAAGGCGACCATCGAGGAGTTGGACGAGGTGGAAGGAATCGGGGAAGTGCGGGCCCGGGCGATTAAAGAGGGGCTGAAACGCATTCAGGAGCAAGTGCTCATCGATCGGCACATTTAACATCGAATGGAAACAATTGCGATCGACGTCATTGACGAGGGTCTGATTCTAATATAAAATATAAATTTTGTTCATTGACATGATCCTGGCCCGTAAGGTAGACTGACGGTACAATGCGCTTTATCTCACCCTAGGCCCAATTGCCGGTCATTTGCGCCGGGAACGGTATTAGATTGGAAAAAAAGTGAATAATGAGGTTAGGAGGTGAGATCTTGAAACGTCTGTTCCAGGTTATTTTGGCGCTGGTGGGTGGAACGATCGGCTACTTTATGGGACCGCCTTTTTTTCTTTGGGCCGACCGCTTGTTCAATTTCGGTATGATGCCGGCGCCGGAATTCGTCGGGGCCGGTATTGGCGCATTGCTCATGCTCTTATTCAATCATTGGTTAATTCGTTATGTATTAAAATGGCTCAAACGCGGGGAAGAAAGTCTGATCAAAATTCCGGCCGCCGATTTGATGTTTGGCGTCCTCGGATTGATTGCCGGGTTGCTGGTGGCCTTATTAATGGTGTTGTCGGTATCGGGAATCCCCATTCTGGGTCAGGTGTTGCCCATCGTTTTGACGGTCATCCTCGGTTATTTCGGTTTTCGCGTCGGATATAAGAAGCGGGATGAAATCGTCGCCTTTGTGACGGCTGCGCGGGCCGCCAAGGAAAGCGCCAAAGAAGGCAAGGAAAAGGCGAAAAAAGAACAAAAGCTGCGTTTCGAACATAAGATTCTCGACACGAGCGTCATTATCGACGGCCGCATCGCCGACATTTGCCGCACCGGTTTTCTGGAAGGGACGTTGGTTATTCCTTCCTTTGTCCTGGAAGAATTGCGCCACATCGCAGACTCTTCCGACATCTTAAAGCGGAACCGGGGCCGGCGCGGTTTGGACATTTTGAATCAAATCCAAAAAGAGTTAAACGTCCGGGTGCTGATTTACGAAAAAGATTTTGACGACATCCAAGAAGTGGACAGCAAATTGATTAAGTTGGCGAAATTGTTGAACGGCAAAGTGGTGACCAACGATTTCAACTTGAACAAAGTGTGTGAGCTGCAAGGGGTTCCGGTGTTGAACATCAACGACTTGGCCAATGCCGTCAAGCCCATCGTGCTGCCGGGAGAAGAACTGACGGTGCAAGTGATCAAGGACGGAAAGGAGCACGGTCAAGGCGTCGCCTATTTGGACGACGGCACCATGATCGTGGTGGAAGGCGGCAAGGAGTATATCGGCAATCATATCGATGTCTTGGTGACGAGCGTGTTGCAGACGTCGGCGGGACGGATGATTTTTGCCAAGCCAAAAGTGATTGAGCGGGTGTTGTAAGCGGCCGGTGGTGGAACGGGTGCTGTTTTTACGCGGCCTCCTGTGGTATGATGCATATGGACAAGGGGGCGACGCGCATGCAGGCCAGTGTGTTGATTGCGGCAGCCGGCCAGGGACGGCGCATGGGGGCGGGACGGAACAAGTTGCTGCTCCCGTTGGCCGGAGAGCCGGTCTTGTTGCATACGTTGCGCCTATTCGACGGCATTCCTGGCATCGGTGAAATCGTCTTGGTCATTTCCGCGACCGACGAACCGGCGATACGCCCGATTTTGCGGCAAAGGGGGACAAAGTTCCCCCTTCGCCTCGTTTATGGCTGTGGGGAGCGTATGGACAGCGTCTGGCAAGGACTGCAGGCCGTCACGTGTCCGCACGTGTTGGTCCACGACGGCGCCCGGCCGCTGACGCCCCGCCGTCTCATATTGGCCTTGCTGGAACGGTTAAATGAAGTGGATGCCGTCATCCCGGCTCTGCCCTTGAAAGAGACGGTCAAACAAGTGGACGAGCGGGGGTTTATCATACATACGCCTGCCCGAGACAGTTTGCGGGCCGCCCAGACGCCGCAAGCGTTTAAGACGGAGCGGCTCGTGGATGCCTACCGGCGGGCCATGGCCGTCGGCGGCCTTCTTTTTACCGACGAAGCGTCGGTGATGGAGTGGGCCGGGTATCCGGTGGCGGTCATGCCCGGTGATGAAGAAAATATTAAATTGACGGTTCCGCAGGACATGGTCTTGGCCGAGTGGATCGTCAAGCAGCGGAGGGGAGCGGACGATGCGCATCGGGATCGGCTTTGACGTGCATCGGTGGGCCGCCGGTCGCCGATGCATCATCGGCGGCGTCGACATTCCGTACGAAATGGGATTGCTCGGACATTCCGACGCCGACGTGCTGTATCACGCGGTGGCCGATGCGGTGCTTGGGGCCATCGGCGAAGGAGACATCGGACATCATTTTCCCGATACCGACCCGCGGTACAAGGACATGGACAGCGGTCGGCTGTTGGCCCAAGTGTGGGCCATGGCCAAGGAGCGGGGGTATCGACTGGGGAACTTGGACGCCACCATTATTGCCCAAGCGCCGAAAATGGCGCCGTATTTGCCGGCCATGCGGAACAATTTGGCGGAGCTTTTCGAAGCGGATCTTTCGCAAGTGAACTTGAAAGCGACGACTACCGAGCGGTTGGGCTTTGTCGGCCGCAAGGAAGGGGTGGCCGCCCAGGCGGTGGTGTTGCTGCGGCAAGAGGAGGATGGAAATTGAGCGACACGGTACGGGTCGACACGGTACGGGTGCGGTACGCCCCAAGCCCCACGGGGCACTTGCATATCGGGGGGGCGCGCACGGCTTTGTTCAACTGGCTGTTTGCCCGCAGTCAGGGGGGAAAATTCATCATCCGGTTTGAAGATACCGACCAAGAGCGGAACGTGCCGGGGGCGGAAGAGACGCAACTGGAAGGGTTGCGCTGGCTCGGCATCGATTGGGACGAATCGGTGGACGTCGGCGGGCCCTACGGTCCTTACCGCTCCATGGAACGGTTGCATTTATACCGCGAGGTCGTCCAACAACTGTTGGACGAAGGCAAAGCGTATCCTTGCTACTGTACGGAAGAAGAGCTGGATGCGGTGCGCCAAAAGCAACAGGCGGCGGGCGAGATGCCCCGTTACAACGGCCGTTGCCGGCATTTGACGGAAGAGGAGCGCCAGCGGCTTGAGGCCGAAGGGCGCAAGCCCTCCATCCGCTTTCGCGTGCCGAAAGATCACTGGATCGTCATCCAGGATGAAGTGCGGGGGGAAGTGCGGTTTCATTCCAGCGACATCGGCGACTTCGTCATCGTGCGCCCCGACGGCATTCCGGTGTACAACTTGGCGGTGGTCGTCGACGACCATTTGATGAAGATTACCCACGTCATCCGCGGAGAAGAGCATTTGTCCAACACGCCCCGGCAAGTGCTCATCTACGAGGCCATGGGCTGGCCGGTGCCGGCCTTTGCCCACGTATCCCTCATCCTGAACGAAAAGCGGCAAAAGATGAGCAAGCGGGACGAGACCATCATCCAGTTCATTGAGCAATACCGGGAATTGGGCTACTTGCCCGAAGCGATCTTGAACTTTTTGGTGCTCCTGGGCTGGGCGCCGGAAGGCGAACAAGAAATTTTTTCGAAAGAAGAACTGATTCGTCTCTTTTCCTTATCCCGGGTCTCAAAAAGTCCCGCCGTTTTCGATACACAAAAACTGGCGTGGATGAATAATCAATATCTCAAGAAAGCCGACTTGGAGCGGGTGACGGCGCTGGCGATTCCGCATTTGGAAAAGGCCGGCCGCATTCCGAAAGATCGCACGCCGGAGCAAGAGCAGTGGGTGCGGGATTTGGTGGCGCTGTATCAGGAACAAATGCAGTATGCGGCGGAAATCGTGCCGCTGAGCGAGCTGTTTTTCACCGAAACGACGGACGTCGAGCCGGAAGCCGAGACGGTGTTGGCAGAGCCCCACGTTCCGGCGGTGCTGGAAGCCTTCAGGAAAAAAGTGGAAGCGGAGGAACGGTTGGAAACGGAAGCGGTGAAGCGCTGGCTGAAAGAAGTGCAGAAAGAAACCGGCCACAAAGGCAAACAATTGTTCATGCCGGTACGGGCCGCCGTCACCGGCCGCACCCACGGCCCCGACTTGTCGACCACCATCGCCCTGTTGGGGCGGGAGCGGGTGCTGTCGCGCCTGGCGCGAACGCTTGACAGTCTGCATCGTCATGCGGGAAAATAGTGACAAACCAACCCACAGAAATGCGACGAAGGGGAAGAGTACAGTTTGTCGCCGTCTTCAGAGAGGGCCGGGCGGTGGAAAGGCCTGACGGACACAAGCTGGAAGTGCGCCCTGGAGCTGTCGGCCCGAAAGGACAGTAGGGTCGGCCGGTTCAACCGTTATCGACAATGAGGGAACCGCAGGGTCCGTGGGCCCGGCGGTTAAGCAGAGTGGAACCGCGTTGTGAAACGTCTCTGACAGTCTTGTCGAGACGTTTTTCTTATTATGGGGTTACAAGTTATGGGGTTGTGAGGATGTATGGGATGGATGATGTTTGGGAATGGTGTCTGGGATAAGGACGAAATGAGGCTGGTGAAAGGGGGAATCGGCATGGGTTTTTGGAAGACGTTGCGGGAAGATATCGAGGCGGTGTTTGAACGGGATCCGGCGGCGCGGAACGTTCTTGAGGTGGTGTTGACGTATTCGGGGTTGCACGCCATCTGGTTTCACCGCATCGCCCACGCCCTCTGGAAGCGGAATTTTCGCACCTTGGCCCGGATTATTTCCCAATTTTCCCGCTTTCTGACCGGGATTGAAATTCATCCCGGGGCGAAAATCGGCCGCAAACTGTTCATCGATCACGGCATGGGCGTCGTCATCGGCGAGACGTGTGAAATCGGCGACAACGTCACCCTCTACCAAGGGGTCACTTTGGGCGGGACCGGCAAGGAAAAGGGCAAACGGCACCCGACTGTCGGCAACAACGTATTGATCGCCTCCGGCGCCAAAGTGTTGGGATCGTTCAAGATCGGGGACAACTCGAAAATCGGTGCCGGTTCGGTGGTGTTGCGGGAAGTGCCGCCCAATTCCACGGTGGTGGGCATTCCCGGGCGCATCGTCGTGCAAAACGGGGTGCGGGTCAACGATTTGGACCAAGTCAATTTGCCCGATCCGGTGGCCGACACGCTAAGGGATATGCAGCGGGAGATCGATCGTTTGAAAAAAGAAGTGGAAGAATTGAAGGCGGCGATGGAACGGAAAGGAGAACCTTGGCCGAATGTCACCAATGTCAATTAAGATTTACAATTCGCTGACGCGACAAAAGGAAACGTTCGAACCGCTGGAAAGCGGCAAAGTGAAAATGTACGTCTGCGGGCCGACCGTATGGAGCACGATACACATCGGCAATGCCCGGACATTTCTTTTTTTTGACGTCGTCCGGCGGTACTTAAAGTCCCAAGGTTACGACGTCCGTTTTGTGGAAAACTTCACCGACGTGGACGACAAGCTCATCCGCAAGGCGCAAGAACTGAATTGGACGGTGCCGCAAGTGGCCGAACATTACATTGAAGCTTTCCGGCAAGACACGGCGGCGTTGGGGATACGGCCGGCCGATGTCCATCCCCGGGTGACGGAGCACATTCCCGACATCATTCGTTTCATTGAACGTTTGATCGAGCGCGGGGCGGCCTACGCGGCCGACGGCGACGTGTACTACCGGGTCAGTTCGTTTTCCGATTACGGCAAGCTGTCCCAACAGTCCATCGACGATCTGTTGGTCGGCGCCCGGGTGGAAGTGGGCGAGAAAAAGGAAAATCCGCTGGACTTTGCCCTTTGGAAAAAGGCCAAGCCGGGGGAAATCGCCTGGGACAGCCCGTGGGGAGAAGGGCGCCCCGGTTGGCACATCGAATGTTCGGCCATGGCCATGCGTTATTTGGGCGAGACGTTGGACATTCACGCCGGCGGCAGCGATTTGCGTTTTCCCCATCATGAAAACGAGATCGCCCAATCGGAAGCTTTGACCGGCCGGCCTTTCGCCCGCTACTGGATGCATACGGGCCATGTTACCGTAGAAAACGAAAAGATGTCCAAATCCTTGGGCAACGTCCTCGATGTGCGGGATTTGCTGAAGCGCATCCGGCCGGAGGTGGTGCGGTTTTGGATGTTGTCGACCCATTACCGCAATCCTGTGCAGTACGGCGAGGCCCTTTTGGAACAGGCGGCCCGGGGTTGGGAACGCATCGAGACGACGTGGCGGAATTTGGCTTTTCGTCTCTCCCAGGCGGAAAACGTCGGGGCGACGGCACAAGATGCGGGGCCTGATGCGGCCGCGACAGCGCCAGACGACGGCCGGGCGCGGGAGACGATTGCGACGTTGATGCGGCGGTTTGAGCAAGAGATGGCCGACGATTTCAACACCGCCAACGCTTTGGCCGTTGTCTTCGACGGCGTGAAAGAACTGAACCGCTATTTGGAGCAGCCCGATGTGACGCCGTCGTTATTGAATGCATGGAAACAGCTTTTTGTCGCCTGGGACGACGTTTTGGGCATTTTACCCTTTGCCCCGGCGGCGGCCGATGACGAAGAGGAGATCCGCGCCCTCATTGCCCGGCGGCAAGAGGCCCGGAAGAAAAAAGATTGGGCCACCAGCGACCGCATTCGGGACGAGTTGCTTAAACGGGGCATCGTCGTGGAAGATACGCCGCAGGGAGTTCGTTGGTATCGGAAAAAAACGCACGAATAAAATCCGCAACTCTTTTGTCTAAAGGACGCGTTGAGCCAATGAAGCGGGACAAACGACCGATGAAAAAGCCAATGACAACACCGTCACCGACGCAGGCGGAGCATATCGGCGGCCGCAATCCGGTATTGGAGGCGTTGCGGGCCGGACGGTCCGTGGACACGCTCTATTTGGCCGAAGGCCTGAAAGAAATGGGGGTGCGGGAAATCCGCGCCCTTGCGCAAGAAAGGGGAGCCGTAGTACAGACGGTTCCCCGGCGCAAGCTGGACGAGCTTTTCGGCAGCCCCTATCACCAAGGGGTCGTGGCCCGGGTGAGTCCGTACGCCTATTGGGAATTGGACGATTTGCTGGCGCAATTGCGCAACCGGCCCAAGCCGCCCTTTTTGCTCGTATTGGACGGCATTGAAGATCCCCACAATTTGGGGGCCATCTTGCGGACCGGCGACGCCGTGGGAGTGGACGGCGTCATCATCCCGAAACGGCGCTCGGTGGGGCTTACGCCGACGGTGGTAAAAGTGTCCACGGGAGCCGCTGAATACGTGCCGGTCGTCCGGGTGGGCAACGTCGCCCGCTGCATTGAAACGTTGCAACAACACGGCCTTTGGGTCGTCGGCAGCGATGCGGCAGGGGAGCAGCTTTACACGGAAGTCGATTACCGCGTCCCCGTCGCGCTGGTCATCGGCGGTGAAGGAAAGGGGCTGTCGCGGCTCGTGCGGGAGAAGGTCGATTTTTTGGTCCGCCTGCCCATGGTCGGTCACGTCAATTCGTTAAACGCTTCCGTGGCGGCCGCCGTTTTGATGTACGAGGCGTTCCGGCAACGCCAGCAAGCAAAAGGTTAGAGAGAAGAGCCGGCTTATGGAAGAAATCTTGATCATCGACGGGTACAACTGCATACACTTGTGGCCCCACTTGAGCGAATTGAAGGACGAGTCCTTGGAGGAGGCGAGGAACCGTCTAATTGAAGAATTGACCGACTACCAGGCCAGTCGGGGCATCCGGCTGATTCTCGTCTTCGACGCCCACTTGCAGACGGGGCCGAGCAGCCATGAAGTGCGCGGCAAGGTGGAAATTATTTATACCGATTACGGCGAAACCGCCGACCGCCGCATTGAGCGGCTGGCCCGTACCTTGGCGGCCCCGGGCCGTCACATTTACGTCGCCACATCCGATTACACGGAGCAGCGGGTCGCCTTCGGCCAAGGGGCGCTGCGCATTTCGGCCCGGGAATTGTACCAGGAAGTGCAAGATATTCGGGAACAAGTGCGAAGCAAAATTGCCGGCGGCCGCCGGAGCCTGTCTTCCCTCGGGCAACGCCTTTCCAAAGAAGTGGAGGAACGGCTGGAACAGTGGCGCCGGGGCAAGGAACCGAAATGAAACAGTTGAGTTTCCGCGCCGTATCCAGTATAATGAACTGTACGAAAAGGACGGTTCGGAGGAGAGGTCAGTGACACCTGGTGTACAGCAGCCCGCACAATCGACTTCCAGCGTGTACGATTCGCTGACCGATGAAGAAGTGGTGGAACGGGCCCATCAGGGTGATGACCGGGCGCTGGAATATTTGATTGACAAATATAAATATTTCGTCAGATCCAAAGCGAAAGCGTATTTTCTCATCGGCGCCGACAAAGAGGACATCATCCAGGAAGGGATGATTGGGCTTTACAAGTCGATCCGCGATTTTCGGGAGGACAAGCTCACCTCGTTCCGCGCCTTTGCCGAACTGTGCGTTACCCGGCAGATCATCACCGCCATCAAGACGGCGACCCGGCAAAAACACATCCCGCTCAATTCGTACATCTCGTTGGACAAGCCTATGTACGAAGAAGAATCGGAGCGGACGCTGATGGATATTATCGGCGGACAAAAGGTCACTGACCCCGAGCAGTTGATTATCCACCAAGAAGAGTACAACGCCATCGAATCGAAGATCAGCCGGCTCTTGAGCGAATTGGAGCGGGAAGTGTTGATGTTGTATTTGGACGGGCGCTCCTACCAGGAAATTGCGCAAGATTTAAAACGGCACGTCAAGTCCATCGACAACGCGCTGCAACGGGTTAAGCGCAAACTGGAAAAATACTTGGAGGAAAAACAACAACAAGAGCGAGAAATGGGTTGAATCCGTCCCGGAAGGGACGGATTTTCCCGTTTAGTTGACATCTTCATATGCATGTGATACATTCTTTTGAGTGTACGCTTTTTTACCAGAAACGGCGCAAGTCGTTTAAATAACCGCAGAAAGGCCGGTTTTTCGCCTGATTTTGTTTGGGGTTGGAGGTGGATGGAGTGAGGGTCATTGTGACGTTGGCCTGTACCGAGTGCCAGCACCGCAACTACACGACGACGAAGAACAAGCGGACGATGACTGACCGATTGGAGAAGAAAAAATATTGCCCGACATGTAATCATCACACGTTGCATCGCGAGACGAAGTAATTGGGGGTGGCCTTGCGTGGGTTTTATCGCGCGGTTGGGAACCGGCATCAAACGAGGGTTTGTATCCACCGGTCGCTACTTTAAAGAAAGTTGGGCGGAACTGAAAAAGGTCCGCTGGCCGACGCCCAAAGAACTGCGGAATTACACCTTGATCGTTTTGGTGACCGTGTTGCTCATGGCCATCTTTTTTGCCATTATCGATCTCGGTATCAGCACCTTGTTGGAATGGATTCTCGGTTGATCCGCCGCATGTCTTGAACGTCGTCCGTTGAGGAGGGAAAGACGGGACGAGTCCCGCGCAGTATGGAAAAGCGTTGGTACGTCATTCATACTTATTCCGGTCATGAAAACAAAGTCAAGGCCAACTTGGAAAAACGCGTCGAGACCATGGGCATGGGCGACAAAATTTTTCGCGTCGTCGTGCCGACGGAAGAGACGGTGGAAGTTAAGGGCGGAAAGCGGAGAACCGTACAAAAACGCGTTTTTCCCGGTTACGTCTTGGTGGAAATGATCATGACCGACGAATCGTGGTACCTCGTGCGGAACACACCGGGGGTGACCGGTTTTGTCGGTTCCAGCGGTGCCGGCTCCAAACCGATCCCCATCAAGGATCATGAAGTGCGGGCCATCTTGCGGCAAATGGGCGAATTGGAAACGCGGCCGGCCGTCGACTTCCAGGTGAAGGAGCCGGTCCGGGTCGTGGAAGGGCCCTTTGCCAATTTCGTCGGGACCGTCGATGAAGTGTTGCTGGACAAAAACAAGGTGCGCGTGATGATTAACATGTTTGGGCGGGAAACGCCGGTGGAACTGAACTTCGATCAAGTGGAAAAATTGAGCTGATGGTTGATTGACGATGGACATCAAAGGGGGTGAGGTACATGGCGAAAAAAGTGATCAAGGTCGTGAAGCTGCAAATTCCTGCCGGTAAGGCCAACCCTGCACCTCCCGTCGGTCCGGCTTTGGGGCAGGCCGGCGTGAATATCATGGCCTTCTGCAAGGAATTCAACGAAAAAACGGCCGATCAAGCCGGTTTGATCATCCCGGTGGAAATCACCGTTTTTGAAGATCGTTCCTTCACATTTATCACGAAAACCCCGCCGGCGGCGGTGTTGCTGAAAAAAGCGGCCGGCATCGAATCCGGTTCGAGCACGCCCAACAAAACGAAAGTGGGCACGGTCAAACGGGATAAAGTGCGGGAAATCGCCGAGTTGAAAATGCCGGATTTGAACGCTTCTTCCGTGGAAGCGGCCATGCGGATGGTGGAAGGTACCGCCCGCAGCATGGGAATTGAAATTGTCGATTAGATTTGGGAAAGTGCCATCACGAGAAACGTCACCGTAAAGTCCTTGCATGCACCGGCCGAAAGATGCGGCGGTGCGCTTGTGGCAGGGTGACCGCGATGACCACAATGTAAGGAGGAAATGACGTTGGCCAAAAGAGGCAAACGATACCAGGAAGCGGCCAAACTGGTCGATCGGCAACAAGCATATGCCCCACAAGAGGCCATCCAACTCGTCAAACAAATGGCGAAGGCCAAATTCGATGAAACTGTGGAAGTGGCGGTGCGGCTGGGCGTGGATCCGCGGAAAGCGGACCAGCAAGTGCGCGGTGCCGTCGTGTTGCCCCACGGAACGGGTAAAACGAAGCGGATCCTCGTTTTCGCCAAAGGAGAAAAGGCGAAAGAAGCGGAAGCGGCCGGTGCCGACATCGTCGGTGACGACGATTTGATCCAGCGCATCAAGCAAGGATGGCTGGAATTTGACGTGGCGGTGGCCACGCCGGATATGATGGGCGCCGTCGGGCAATTGGGCCGGATCCTCGGGCCGAAAGGTTTGATGCCCAACCCCAAAACCGGCACCGTCACCTTCGATGTGGCGAAAGCCGTGCAAGAGATCAAAGCCGGTAAGATCGAATACCGCGTCGACAAAGCGGGCAACGTCCACGCCCCCATCGGGAAAATATCGTTCGACGACAATAAGCTGCTGGAGAATTTCTATACATTGATCGAAGCGCTGATCAAAGCCAAACCGGCGGCCGCCAAAGGACAGTACGTGCGCAATGTCACCCTTTGCTCCACCATGGGGCCGGGCGTGCGCATCCATTTGGCGAAATTGACGCCGGGTTCGTAAGCGCGACAAGTGCATACGGAAGCATGATCTTTCCGTAGACAGCAGGTGTGGGTTGACCACTTAATGTTCCTGCCGAGGGAAGAGGAATCGATGGCGACGCAAGGGAGAAAAGCGGTCGTTTGACCGCTGGCGAGCCGTTTTCGGCACGCCCTTGTGTCGTGCGGACGGTTCGCGCCCTCGGCCGGGGGCGCGCTTTTTGTTGCGCGGTTTTTGTACCGGATGACGACAGGAGGTGGATGAGATGGCGGCAAGAGAAGAAAAGGTCCGGTTTGTCGAGGCGCTGAGCGAGCGGCTGAAAAGCAGCAACTGCGTACTGTTGGCCGACTATCGGGGCCTTACCGTGGCCGAAATGAACGAGCTGCGCAAGAAATTGCGGGAAGCCGGCGTGGAATTCCAAGTGATCAAGAACACCATGACCCAACGGGCGGCCGCCGCGGCCGGCATCGAAGGGCTGGATCCGTTCTTGGTCGGTCCGACGGCCATTGCATTCAGTCAAGAAGATGTGGTGGCGCCGGCGAAAATTTTGGCCCAGTTCGCCAAGGAACATGACGATTTGGAAATCAAAGGCGGTCTCGTGGAAGGGAGAGTCGTCGGCCTGGACGAAATCAAGGCGTTGGCCGAATTGCCGTCCCGCGAAGGCTTGCTCTCCATGTTGCTCAGCGTGCTGCAAGCGCCCATTCGCAACTTTGCTTTGGCCGTCAAAGCCGTGGCCGAAAAGCAAGAGCCGCAGGAAGCGTAATATTTTGGCGCTTCGGCAACTGTCCATTGAGAAAGCCGTCTGTTATAAAGCTGCACGCTTGAAAGATCCAGGTAACATATCAAGGATGAAGTGAGGAGGAGTATCCATGACCAAAGAAGAAATCATTGCCGCGATTAAAAACATGAGCGTTCTCGAGCTGAACGAACTGGTCAAAGCCATTGAAGAAGAATTTGGCGTAACGGCGGCGGCGCCGGTGGCGGTCGTCGGCGCGGCGGCCGGCGGCGCTGCCGATGCGGCGGCCGAACAAACCGAATTCGACGTCATTTTGGCCGATGCCGGCGCTTCCAAAATCAACGTCATCAAAGTGGTGCGCGAAATTACCGGTCTCGGCTTGAAGGAAGCCAAGGCGTTGGTGGACGAGGCGCCGAAGCCTGTGAAAGAAAAAGTGTCCAAGGAAGAAGCCGAGCAAATCAAAGCCAAACTGGAAGAAGCCGGCGCAAAAGTCGAAGTGAAGTAAAGACGGGACCCGCAAGGCAAATTGCCTGCGGGTCGTTTTATCCCGATGGTGAGGGCGAAGTGATGGGCCAACACTACTTTACCGAACAACCGCAAACGCCGTCCCAGTTGGCGGAGGTCACCGCCGTGTTGCGGGGTGAGAAGTATCGCTTTTTCACTGACACGGGGGTGTTTTCCCGCCGGCACGTCGATTTGGGCACGCGGATTTTGGTGGAAGCGATGGAAGTTCCGCCGCAGGCCACTTTGCTGGACATGGGTTGCGGCTACGGCGTCATCGGCATCGTCGCCGCCCGTCTGGCGCCGTCC
>Ga0181858_1000348_pt1 | contig 21433 bp, 15 predicted proteins | sample NewIslPassag4_SG_FD_130749 | JGI IMG/M metagenome (GOLD analysis project Ga0181858, IMG submission 130749) | Feedstock adapted compost microbial communities from Newby Island compost facility, Milpitas, CA, USA - Passage 4_SG | ecosystem: Engineered > Solid waste > Feedstock > Composting ...
GGCTGGGGCGACATGTTTGGAGAAATCTCCGAATCGACCAAAACGCGACTGGGGCCGAGCACTTACCATTCCATCCGGCCAAACACAATGTAGACGTGCAGATCCGCCATGCGTGGCAATGGCGATACCTGTGACGACTCAAAGGACGACGTCTCCGAACCCCTGCCCAACGCTCGCCCACACGCGCGCAACTCGAACCGGACATTCTCCATCCCGACATGCCCCTGGTCGTACAGCGATGCGCGCTGGCTACATCGGCATTACCACGTGGTCGGATCGTCATGTGTCTCGCCCATCGATCCTGCCGTGCGTGGCGTGGCGCACCGCCGGCCTTCGTCACACGCGCATCTGGTCCGAACGGCGGTCGCGCGCGGCATCCATCTTGAATCCGAGCACGGCGCCCCTGGGTCACCTTCACGTCCCGTCTTCGCGCCTGTCCTGGCTCTGCGCTGACGCCATTGGACGATTGATGCAATAATCCCAAAGTTGTTATCCGCCCGCATGTTCTGTTCCTGGGATGCGTTGAGGCAGTGCGTGCTGTTCAACAGCTGCGCTCAATCGCGGCGCGGCGAATTTTGCTTCGGCGAGCAGATTTTCCCAACTGTCAGGCGGAGGGTCGCTCTTCAACATCTTGCCGGAGACGTCATGCGCGTCCGTCATGCTGCCATAGGTTCGCTTGGCGTTCTCGTCGTCGCCTCAGGCATAGTTGTCGCTTTGAGTCGCACCAGGCCACTTCAGTCCTTGTTCCGGAAGATCGGTCGGCATATGTGCCAATCTTCTGACGCCTTATGATGGTCAGCCGTCGTCGGCCGTGCTACTACCATAACGAGCAAAAACAAGAGTCGCCGCTCAGGCCCCCCCCTTGGGCGGGTACACATACGCCGACGGCGCATCAGGGAAGGAGTCATGCGGTTCGTCCACGCTGCTGATATTCACCTCGACAGCCCGCTGCAAAACCTTGCGCTTCAGGACGAAGGTCAGGCGGCCCGGGTCCGGCGGGCCTGCCGCGACGCGTTCGAGTCCATGGTCAGGTTCTGCATCGACCGGCGGGGCTCCTTCCTGGTACTGGCCGGCGACCTCTACGATGGCGACAACACCAACATGCAGACCGCCTATTTCCTCCGTCAGCAGCTGGCACGACTGGACAAGGCGGGCATTCGCGTCGTCATTCTGAAAGGCAACCACGACGCCCAGAACCGCATCACCGGCACCCTGGGCATGCCGGACAACACCTGGGTCTTCGATGACAAGAAACCCCAGACCATCTCTTTCGACGATCTGCAGGTTGCCTTTCACGGCCAAAGCTTCCGACCAGGGCCAGTTCCGGAAAATCTGGCCGCCAGGTATCCGAAACCGATCGCCGGCTGGCTCAATATCGGTGTCCTCCACACCTCTCTCGCCGGCAGCGACCAGCACGATCCCTACGCCCCCTGCCGGCTGGAAGACCTGACGACCCATGGATATGCCTACTGGGCCCTCGGGCACATTCACAAAGGGAGTGTCCTCGCCAAGGCCCCCTGGGTCGTCTACTCCGGAAATATCCAGGGCCGGGATATCCGGGAAACCGGTCCCAAAGGCTGCTACCTCGTCGAAACCGATGGCGATCGGGTCCTGTCCGCCGAGCATATCGCGTTCGATGTCATCCGGTGGCATCAGGCTGATGTCGACCTCACGGGAGCAACCCACGAGGAGGACATGGCCGACCGTATCCGCGCCAGCCTGCGGGAGGCTCATCAGGAAGCCGGCGATCGTCCCTGTATCGTCCGGCTCCGTCTGACCGGACAAACCGAGCTCCATTCCAGAATCGGCGCCTTTCCCAACCGGCTACGGGACACGGTCCTCGGCATCGCGGCCGATATCGCGCTGGATGAGATTTGGCTCGAGAAAATCCGCAACGAGACTCAGCCGGCGCACCAGCGGGCGAAGAACGACAACAATGATTCCACCAGCGACCTTCTCCGCATCATCCATGAGGTCGCGCAAGACGTCGACCTGATCGGGCCTGCCCTCAAGGACGCACTCAAAGATCTCAGGATGAAGCTGCCCGAAGAACTCAAACAGCTTCCGGCCCTCGAACTCATCGACAATCCCGCTCTGGCGCGGGACTTCCTCATGCGGCTCGAACCGCGAATCGCCGCCCGCCTGAACGGAGAGGATGTCCAATGAAATTCACCCGCCTCCATCTTCTCGCCTACGGGCAGTTCACCAACTATAACCTCACGTTCGGTGACACTGCGGGCTTTCATGTCATCTACGGGCCAAACGAGGCCGGCAAGAGCACTACCCTTCATGCGCTGACCAGCGTTCTTTACGGCTATTCGTCCGACTTCCAGGACGATTTCCTTCATGGCCCGGCCGATGTCGCAGTAGCTATCGAACTTCTCAACGAGGACGGCAAGAAACTTTCCTTTACCCGGAAACGACGCGGCAGAAACGCCCTCGTCAGTGATACAGGTACGCCCCTCAACGACGACGCGATCCTCTCGTTTCTCGGCGGCGTTTCAAGAACTAGCTTCACCCAGGTTTTTGCCCTCGACCATCAGCGCTTGCGTCAATACGCCCATGACCTGCTCGAGGAGGGCGGCGATCTCGGCTTGAGTCTGGCCGCCGCGGGCGCCGGCATCGCTCATCTGAACGGCATTCTCGAGAAGCTTGGAGCTGCACGAGAGGACATCTTCGGTCTGCGTGCCTCGAAACGAAAGCTCAACGCGCTGATCAAGGAGCTGACCGGGCTGAAGCAGCTGAGACGGGAGCGTGTGGTCTCTCCCAAGCGTTTTAAGGAATTTCAACAGAAGATCGACGAACTGGCCGCCGAGCTGGAAGAAACCCGGAATCGGCAGAAGAACACCGATGCCGAGATCCGGCGTCTCGAACGCATCCAGAGAAACCTGCCCTTGCGCACCAAGTATGCGACGTATGAGCAAGATCTCAAGGCGTTGAAAGACATACCTATCCTTCCTTCTGAAGCGAAGGAGATTCGCATTCGCGCGCAAACTGAATGCAGGCGTGCCGAGGAAACCCTGCGCTCGATCAATCAGGATATCGCGTCGCTTAAACAACAGATTTCCGAGATCACCGTCGACGAGCGTCTTCTCGCCGCACGTGCTCGGATCGAGAAGCTTGCCAAGTGGCGCCCTGTCATCGAAAAACAACAGGATGACCTCCCGCGTCGGGAGGCCCAATACAACGAACATCTCAAAGAAGCCCGCAATCTGCTCAAACGTGCTGAGCTGCCAGGCGAACCGGAGAATCTGCCGAATATCCTCATATCGGACGTAAAACGGAAAGAACTTCATCGACTCATCCAGGAAGGCAGATCGTTGGGTGTGAAGCTGGAGAGCGCCACTCAGCAGGTTCGCGAAGCGGAAGATTCCTTGAAGAGGGCAAAGACCCGTCTTGCAGAGGTCCCGGAGCTTCAGGATACCTCCGCGCTTGCCCAGGTTCTCGAAGACGTCAACCGGCTCGGCGACATCGAGAAGGATATCGCCACCAAAGAGAACACCTACATTCGGGAAAGCAACGCCCTTCGTCAGACGATCATCGGGCTAGGCATTCCGAGCGGCGAGATCGAGCGGCTTCGCACTCTCCCGGTCCCACCGACCGAGACGATTGAACAGTTCGCCGATGAGCTGAAGGATATCGACGCGAAGAGCAGAACCGTTTCTGAAACCATCTCACGGATCCGCGAGGAGATTCGCAAAACCGACGCAGAGATTGCCCGGATAAAGATCGCCGGTGCCATTCCGAGCGAAGAGGATCTCCGAAAGGCACGTGAGAACCGCGACACGGCCTGGGGCCTCGTACGGCGCGTCTACGTCGAGCGGCAGACCGGTCTCGACGAAGCCATCAAGGCGATCGCACCGGATGGACGCCTGCTGGAGAGCTATGAGAAGCTGGTCGCCCAGGCCGACCAGATCGCCGATACGATCCGCCGTCATGTCAAGGAAGTGACCCAGATGTCACTCCTCGAACAAGAAAAGGCGCAGCGTACGCAGGAGCTTCAGGAGGCGCTCCAACAGGAGAAGGACCTGGCCCAGAAAAAATCCGACCTGCTCGAGAAATGGAAAGCGCTTTGGCCGGATGACATGACCGTGCATTCCCCGGCCGGGATGCGCGAGTGGCTGGAACGGAGGTCACAGGCACTGACCGAAGCCGGGGAACTCGAGGCACTGCACGATGAACTCAACGTCTTGCGCACTGGTGAATCGAATGCCGTGGAAGTATTGACGGCTACCCTCCAGGCGTTCGGCGAACAGCCGGAAGGCGATTCTCTGGAAGGCCTGCGCATGCAGGCGCGCCGCGTCCTCCAGCGCACCACAGAGATCAAGGAGGCACGGACCCAGCTGATGGCGGAGATTCGTCAGCAGTCCACGAACAAGACCAAGGCCGAGGGTCTGGTCAAACAACTCGAGGCGCAGAAGGGCGACTGGATGGGAAAATGGCAAGCCGCACTGACTGCCGCCAAGCTGCAGCCAGATCTGTCGATTGAGGCTGTCGAGGTGATCCTCGAGATCATGAGTAAACTGGATCTCAAGGCCAACGATATCGCATCGGTCAAGCAGCGTATCGATGCAATGGAGAAGGATTGGAATGACTTCCGGGATGAAGTTGCCAAGCTCGCGGACCTGGCGCCTGACGTGAGCATGGAGAACCCGATCGCGGCCTGTCGGGAGATCGAGCGGCGGCTCGAACAGGCGAAAGCCGCTGACACCCAACGCACTCAGCTATCGGAGCGCCTAGAGACACAGGAGAAAGCCAAACAGGAAGAGGAGGACAAGGTCAGAAAAAACAAAGCCATCCTCGACACGCTCTGCGAACAGGCAGGCTGCAAAGACCCCGATAAGCTGGCAGAGATTGAAGCAAAATCGGAGAAAAAGCGAACCGCGGAGCAGCAGTGCGAGGAAATGAAGGCCCGCATGCTCGAAGGCGGCGATGGCCTTGACCTCGCTGCCCTGTTTGACGAATGCGACACCGCGAACGCCGCGGAGATCTCTGACAAGATCCAAGAACTCAAAGCGGAATCCGAAAATCTCACCAGAAAGAGCAATGACCTGTCGCGTCAGCTGGGCGCCCTGGAATCGAACCTCAAGACACTGCTCGGTGAGAATCAGGCCGCAGAGTCCCTGCAGGACGCGAAGAACATCGAAGCGCAGATTGTCGAACTGGTTGAGGAGTATGTCGATCTGACCTTCGAAGAAATCGTTCTTCGACAAGCCATAGAACTCTTTCGTCAGCGCAACCAGGATCCGATTCTCGCCTTGGCCGGAACACTGTTCTCGGAACTGACGAACGGGGTCTACACCGGTCTACAGGCCGATCTCGATGATAACCACAAACCCATCCTTCTCGCCCAGCACCGCGACCGCGGCAGCCTCGGCGTCAAGGCGTTGAGCGACGGCACGGTCGACCCTCTCTATCTCGCGCTACGGCTGGCTGCCATCGAGGTCTACAACAGCAAACACGAGCCGATGCCATTCATCGCCGACGATCTCCTACTCACCTTCGACGACGATCGCGCCCGTGCCACGCTGAAGATTCTGTCGCGGATCGCCGAGAAGGGACAGGTCCTGTTCTTCACGCACCACACCCACATGGTCGATCTGGCTAAGACTTCAGTACCTACGGAGCTCCTGAAGGTGCATATTCTCGCGGCACCTAACGTAGCAGCCGCCGCAGAATAAGACGCACCACCGTGCGGCTGAGTACGCAGGTGATAGTACGGTTTCTATCTCTATCTCACGGAGTGCACGTTCGTGCAATGTAATCGATGCGACATTGGCTACGGGCGAGCTGTACATTGCCAGGACCTAGAACTAGCGACTCCGATCTAACCTTCACGAACGCAAAATCGTTCACATCCGCCTCTGACGCCGTCGCTGCGCATAATGTTGAAACCCGCGCGCGAGGTGAATGCACTCAAGAACTTTGCATAGTGGTGGATAGACCGCCCATTAAGTCGTTGACGTCGCGATCTACCGGCTATCGTTTAACTCGGTTCTTGGCGTTCCCGTGACAACAGCATACGTTCTTTCAGCTCGCTTCCCACAAGTTTCGCATGACCTTGGTTCATAATGCCGCGACGTCGCTCGTGGCGCATTTCCCAACGATGATGACTTTAGTACGCCAGGGCGGCGCGTGGGACTGACTCACGCCACATCCACGTCGGGACTAGATCTCTGTATTAGCTGGCGCGAACGCGTGCACCGCCACTCGGCGTACTTTCGAGAAGAAAACGCAATGCGTCAGATCGATGGTCGTCGGTCGCAAACCACGGCAAAGTTCAAATCTCGATTGTCGCGATCTAGAAGGCTTATCCCGCTGTCCCAGGTCATCAACATTTAGCCCAGCACTAATCGACCGCAACTGCGAATGTGCCTGCCCGAAGCTTTTCTATCAGAACGTTTACGCGTCACCATGGAATGACAATCTGCGGTTTCGGGCGTCAGAACGCGTAGGGCCCGCCGAAAGGCGGGCCTTGTGCGCTTCTCTCGAGTGCTGGCAGGAAAGTTCACAGATTTTGGCGTTTAGCGGCTGCGATGCACGCGACGGCGAGCAGCGATCTCGGTCTGATGAACCTTCCGGGCGCTTAACAGGGTAAGCAGATCCGGCTGATGGTCGAGAAGTCGCAGCAGATTGCTCATCGGCTTGCTGACGACCACGGCTCCCGCCTCGTAGCGTTGGAACGAGCGCGCACCGCCGCCCAGAATTGTCCCGGCTTGGCGTTGCGAGAGTCCGAGGCGCTTGCGGATGTTTTCGATGTCGACCGGTGTGAGGACGCCTTCCTTGCGCGCCTTCAGCGTGGCGAAAGCACGGTCCGCGATCGCAGCATCCTTCGAATCCAGCATACCCTCGCCGCAGTCCTGGCACCACCAGGCCGGCTGGTCGATGGTCATAGCCTCGCCGCCGTATCGGATTGGCCGTTTGCGGATCTCCCGGATCGTGGTGCCGCCGCACGCCGCGCAGGGGCGGGACTCGATCTTCTTACGCATGGCCTCATATACGGCATCATCATGATGCCAGGCCAAGTCCTCCCTTCAACAATAGGCGATTATATACTTGACGTACCCAAGCAGAACGGCTAAGCTTGTTTCCGGATTGGAGGCGAGCCTATGTCCGTTCTGTCCAAGCCCTACTTTCACGATGAAGCCGCCGCTTTCGCGTATCTGGAAAGCGTGCTTTGGCCGAATGGTCCGGTTTGCCCCCACTGCGGCAATGCTGACGCCAAACGCATCTACGAACTGAAGGGCAAGACGACCCGGCTTGGGCTGAAGAAGTGTGGCGAGTGCCGGAAGCCGTTCACCGTGAAGGTTGGAACGGTTTTCGAGTCCGCGCATATCCCGCTGCACAAGATGTTGCAGGCGGTCTACTTGCTGGCGTGCAGCAAGAAGGGCATTTCCGCCCACCAGCTGCACCGCGTGTTGGAGATCACCTACAAGTCCGCGTGGTTTCTTGCCCATCGCATCCGTGAGGCGATGCGCACGGGCGGGCTGGCGCCCCTTGGCGGGCTGGGCGAGATCGTCGAAGTAGACGAGACGTTCATCGGCAAGAAGTCCGACAAGGCGAAGCGCCGGGGCTATGCCCACAAGCACGCCGTGCTAACGCTGGTCAGCCGCGCGGGTGAGGCCCGCTCCTTCCATGTGGACGGGACCAGCACCAAGGACGTTATGCCGATCCTGCGGGCCAACATCGCCCGTGAGACGAAGATCGTTACGGACGAAGCGGGCCAATACAAGCACCTGAAGCGCGAGTTCGCGGGACATGACTTCGTGCGCCACGGTCAGGGCGAGTACGGGCGCGGCGAGATCCACACGAACACGATTGAGGGCTATTTCAGCATTTTCAAACGCGGGATGAAGGGCGTCTATCAGCACTGCGGGGAGAAGCATCTGCATCGGTATTTAGCTGAATTTGACTTCCGCTATAATCGGCGTCACGTTACCGACAGCGAACGGGCTGACTTGGCCCTTGGCGGCGCCGTTGGAAAGAGGCTGACCTACCGCCACTCGTCCGCGGCGTCGATCTAGCAAACGCCAGAAGGCATGGGGGAGGCCATGTCCCGAGGAAAAGAGTACCGATTTAAGATCGACGCCTACACGCCAGACACTATGCCGATGGCGCGTCTGGCTGAGTATATGACTGAGCTTTCTGCGCTGCTTGGTGAGGAAGCGAGCGTTCATTTCGTGCGTCTAGCCAAAGGCAGCACGGTACTCGTCCATCGCATTGACGAAGAAGCAGAACCTAAGGTGATGGATCGGGTGCACAAAGCCCGCCAAGGTGAAGGCGCACCAGAGGCAATCGCGGCAATCAAGAATATCAACCGCAAGCTTCGTGAAGACAACGGCAGTGCCGTTTGGAGTCGAGGGGCTAAGGCCGAGATAATTCGTTTTCCGGGCAAGGCGGCCGAGCAGCCTGTGGTGTTTGCCGCGATCAACCAAGAAGGCAGCCTTGATGGCGTGCCCATTCGCGTTGGCGGGATTAAGGAATGGGTCCCGGTTCATTTGCAGGCGGGTGACACAATCTACAGCACGTGCGTTGCTACGCGGGATGTCGCGAAACAACTCGCAAATTATCTCTTCGAGGGGAGCGTTCGGGTCTATGGGACCGGGCACTGGTATCGAGACGAAATGGGCGCCTGGGTCCTTGATAAGTTTAGGATCAGACACTTTGAGCCCCTCAATGACGATCCGTTGACAACTGTCGTTGCGGGTCTGCGCGCTATTCCCGGAAATGAGTGGAATGACATTTCCGATCCATGGGCGGAGCTAGAGGCAATCCGCCATGGCGTGCGTGAGCAACACTGATGGTCGTGTTCGACGCGACCATGTTGCTGCTGCTTCTGTCGCCAAATGCGACAGCGCCGACGGATGCTGCGACTGGTAAGCCAGTCGAACATGCGCAACAGCGACTGGAAGGGTTGCTGAAGCAGCTTGAGGCTGATCGCACGAAAATCATTGTGCCGGCGCCCGCGCTAAGCGAGATTCTGGTTCGTGCGGGAAAGGCGGGCCCGGAATATTTGGATAGGCTCAACCGTTCGTCGGCTTTTCGAATTGTTTCATTCGATATTCGTGCGGCGGTAGAAGTCGCCCAGATGACGCGATCCGCCATTGATAGTGGAAACAAGCGGACCGATCCGGAAGCCACTTGGGCAAAGATCAAGTACGATAGGCAAATCGTAGCCATTGCTCGTGTTGAGAACGCATCAATCATTTATTCAGATGATCGACACATTCGGAGGCTGGCTGCGGATGCGGGAATGTCGGTTATTGGGATAGCTGAAGTGCCGCTTCCGGATGATTTGAAGCAAATGGATCTCTTGAGTCTCACGCCCCCAGAGAGGCCCAGTGAAACGCCGCATCAAGGACCAACTCAGTCAATTTGAGCGATTCGCCGAGGCTGCCCGTGCGGCGGAGTGTGATGAGGACGAAGCCGCTTGGGAAGAGCGACTAAGAAAGGTCGCCAAGTCCCAGCCCAAGGCCGAAACGAAGAAGCCCGCCAAATAGGCGGGCTTCGTGTTTTGGGAGACAGAGATGAAGTATATGCGTGTGCGCTTGCTAATGTGGATTGCCCGCCTTTTGGGCGTGCCGATCCAAGTCCATCAAGCCTTCTTCGTGAAGGGCATTAACTTGAAGATGTCGCCGTCTTGAATGGCCCCGATCGCGCGGGCGCTCTTGTAATCCGGCATTCCGATCAGGGCAATGTCCACGGCCTCATTGATGGCCTTCTTTACGGCCGAGGCTACCGCGTCGATGCTGGAATCCGACTCAAACACAATGAAGGCGGTCGATTCCGTCCACCACCTCACGCTCAAGTTCCGGATGGACTCGACTAGGGCATCATAACGCTGCGGATAATCCCTGTCTTCGGCCAGACGGAAGCTTATCCAGTAAACAGCTATATCCCCCCCCCTGATTATGGCGGATCATCCTACCACACCCAGGTTGGGTACGGGAAGTACATAATCGCCTTATTAAATGTCGCGTTCTACGCTCTCGTTCTACGGCTTCCCCAAAATAATATTTATGTTGCTTAAGCAAAATGCCGTGCCAATGGCTGGCGCATGCCGTGGAAAGTATCACCGTCAGCGTCGCCCCTAATGCCAGAACGGGAATGCCCCAGTACTCCGTGAAAGCTGTGTAGTTGATAGCTCCCTCCGTAACACCAAGGAAAGCCAGCCACAACCAATAACCCCATCCCGGGACCAAGGCTTTACGCTGTCGATGCTCATGAAATTTCTGTTCGTAGAGAGCTTCCGCTTCCTTATACTCTTTTTCTATGTTCTCATATTCTTTATCGGCTCGATATTTGGCCTTGATACTCTCCTCCTGCTCCTCCTGTTGGCGGTCCAACTCGGCGGTCTTTCGCTCGAAGTTTTCCCAAGCCTCGATCTCGGGTAGCCTTGGCTTGATCGCAGTCTCAAAATCGCTCGCCGCCTTCTCAAAGTCGCCAAGCATATCAAGGGCAGGCTCAATGCAGGCTGCGCGCATGCCATTGGTGATGCCGTTTTCGCTTAAGAGCAGCGGTTTCGTACTGCCAGCCTCGATTTCAGCTTCTCTTTGAATGCGAGCTTGAACCTGAGAGCTATCCGGGCTTGGAAATGCAAAATCCCGAACCCTTTCAAAGGCAGCAACAATCTTGTCCGTATCGGTGTCCGATACCAACTTTGTCGTCATCTTTTCCTCACACAGTCTTACGAATCGGGTGCAGCAGAATTTCTGTCCGACAGAAGCTGAATGTCGATCGTGTCGGCCGGCAGAAGACGCACGATTCGCGGCGTCTCTTTCAGAAGCGTTACCTGCTTTCCGGCATCCTGGCGAAGCATGGCGTCGGAACCTGTCTGCAACGCGAGCTCTATGGCGCCCGTATTGACCTTCACCTGCGTGCCGTCGGCGTTGGTCGCCACGAGTGCTCCGTCTGAATCGCGGGTGCGCGGCAGATGGTTGTCGAGCCATTCCACGTGTCGAGGCGTTTCCTCGATCACGCGAATATTAGCCTCTTCGAACCGCGAGATTATGAACTCGACCCGGCGGTTTAGGGCACGGCCTTCCGCAGTGGCATTTGTGGCGATCGGCTGAGCCTCGCCAATGCCGACCGTGGCCATCTGGTGGATGCGTACGCCACGGACGGCCAGCTCCTTCATAACGGCCTCGGCGCGGCGCAACGACAGGCGCATATTGTACTCATCAGTGCCGACCGAATCCGTATGCCCTAGGATCAGCAAGTGCGTATCGGGCAGATCGCGACGCATCGATTCCGCCAGAACATCGAGGATTATCGCAGCATCGGGCCGGACCTGTGCACTGCCGAAGTCAAAGAACGTTCGCTCGGGATATCGGACCCGGATGACGGGAACTGCATGATCGACGCCTGGAAGAGTACCTGCGTTGACCTGAAGATCGTCCTGCACGAGAGGTGCTGGTGCGCCGAATTCCCGAGACAGCCGTGCCAGACGTCTGACGCGATCCTCGTGCTCGATCCGAATCGTCGCAGGCAGCTCTCTTACGTTGAGTGGTTGAACGGACCAACGACGAGCAACGGAGCCGTAGCCGCCGACACCGAACTGCACCGGCGCCCTCCCGACATACGGCCCTTGCGGCCAAGTGCTCTGGGCCGTTGTTGAGCCGGCCTGATACGACGCGGCATGGCATCCCGCCAGAAGCCACGCGGTGGCTCCGACGATCCAGAAGACCTTGTTCATTTAACGTCCTCGACTGGATTCCACCCCAGAGTGTCGCCCACCCGGCGTCACACCAGGAACCGCGCATTGCCGGCCTTCGATACTGCTGGTGCGCGTTTTGACGTGACGGCCCCCGCAGCCGATCACCGTACGATGCCATCTGGTGAAGGCCCGACTCCGCTCTAAAACCCTTAGTTGCGTAAACTTATAGCTGTCGTTTCTTTAATCAAGAGTTACTTGAGCGGCTCTTCTGCCCGGAGAAATAGAGCGCCATGGCGATCGAGCCGGCTGCCCCAGATCCTTTCGCCCGAATTCGGCTTCGCCTTGCCACGCGCGCATTTATCGAAGAGCAGCCACCAGCGCCGCAGTCGCCGCCAGGCCGGGCGCGACCGTCGCGATGCGGATCAGGTGAGTCGGTGCGGCGGTGCCGTTGGCCTTGCTGATTCCCGATGACTAGCACGTATGGGCGAGAAAACGGGGCGGATGCCCGCCCCATCAAACTGTGATCCCACATCATCAAGCTGAGATGACGTGCCGAAGTTTTGAACGGGTCGCGTCATCGCGGCTAGTTGCGCTTGACCGGGACATGCCATGCACAGACGCATGTTCTCCACATAGCTCCATTTGGTTTCGTGGAGGCGTGATAAGATGGCACACAAGGGTCAACCCGCGGCGCCCCAAGCCTCGACCGCGCTCATCGTGCCAGCGCACCGGCCGGCGGCCGTTAACGAATTCTCTGCAATTTTAGATGAATACCCCTAACTCTTACCGCCGCATTACACTGTGCGATGGTTGAGTTGCTTTGACGAGCATCAACACCAATCTCGGCGTCCTGGCTGGGCTCCGGCTACTGCGTCGGGCCGATCGCGCCGTGGATGCCGCCAACCAGATGATCGCGACGGGGCTGCGCGTCGCAACGGCTCTCGACGACGCGTCCACATTTGCCGTGGCCCAAGGTGTGCGGGGCGACATCAAGGCCTGGGGGAGCGTCCGCTCCGCCCTTGGCGCTGCGGTCGGCGTCCTGACGGTGGCCCTCGCGGCCGGCGAAATGGTGTTGGGCCGGCTCGCGGAGCTCCGAGAAAAGGTGATTGCCTATAATGGCGCGCCGGATTCGCACGGGCGCACGGTGATCGAACATCACGTGCTCTCCATTCTAAATGAAATCGATGCCGCCGTGAACGCAGCGACGTTCAACGACATCAATCTGGTCTCGCGCGGGGCGCCGCCCGCGCCGCCGCCGACCCCGCCGCAACCCCCGGGCTTCGGCGTCGCAACGGTCTCGGGCGGCGCGGGCGTGACCATCAACACGCACGCCGCCCCTGCGACGGCCGGCACCATCTATATCGAAGTGAACGCTTACGGCGTGCCAGACCAGTTCGAGATTCTCTATAACGGCGCCGTCGTCGCTTCGACCCCCGGCCAGGTCAGCGGCCAGCATGTCTTGTCGTTCGCCTATCCCGCGGCGCCGGTCCAGGAATTCCAGGTGCGCGTGACCGGACCGCAGGGAACCGCCTGGACCTACACGCCCTACTTCGACGTGCCGCCGCCGTCACCTCCGCCCCCGCCGCCGCTCACCGAGCCGGCGTTCAGCGTCATCACAACGATTGATGGCGACGCGCTCACCGTGGAGCGGCGCAACCTGACCACGGCGGCGCTCGGAGTCTCGTCGCTGCCGCTCGACCCGCCGTCGGCCGGCTTGTCGGCTCTGGAGGTAGCTGCCCAACGGGTTTCGGAAGCGCTGGCGTATTTCGGCGGCGTCCGCCACGCGCTCCGGGGCCTGGACGCCATGGCCACCGCGGCGATTGAGAGCAATCTCGAGGGGCTCGGCACCCTGGTGGATGCTGATTTGAGCGCGGCCGCCGCCCAGCAACTCGCGAGCCAGATCCGCCAGCAGCTCGCGGCCTTCGCGATGTCGATTGCGACCGAGAGCCCGAAGCTGCTGCTGCAGCTCTTCAAATGAACCACTTCACCTCGTGAATTCCCTCGCCTGCCGCACTAAAGCGGCTGGCGAAGACAACAATGTCTGCTTGACCTTCGGCGAAGGCGTGCATGGACGGATGCGGCACTGCGCAAAGCGATAGAGTGCGCCGCAAAGGGGGTGCTCGATGCGGATCTTGGTGGACGATTGATCAAGCAGCGGATTGCCCCAATGGACAGGGCGGATCAGTAGCTTGCGCTCAATCATGCTTCTACATGAGGGGCGATCAGGCGTTCTTTGTGTTTGGCTTTCCAAGAGTCGAAAAGCGAACCTCGAGGATGACGAGCTGAGACAATTAAAGAAGCTCACCAAATCCATGCTTGTGATGAGCGACCAACAGATAGAGGCAGCAAAGAGGGTCACACTTTTATCGTTCGTCCCGTGGCTTCCTGAGCGGCGAGCAGCAGCACCGAACGCCCGCGCGCGGAGGTCACCGCGCACAACCGCGCGCCCCCGCGCCTATGCCACGGACTGACTTCTTTCGCGAGGAAATCCGAGTCCTCTTGCCGTGCGGATGGCATCGGGCGGCTCGACGAGCAAGATGAGCCCGCAGTGTCCACAAAGCTATCCCCGATCGCAATCTCCCGGCGCGATCCTGGTCTCGTGCCGCAATGTCTTTTCGTGCCCTGATGCGGGCTTCGCGCAGATGTCACACAGCGCGCCCGCCACGACGCATTCGTCAACTTGACGCTCACATCTGAGACCTATGTCCACCTTGTCCCCGATCTTCCCCGGGGGGCCGGCACGACTCGATGACGGGCGCGCGTCGCCATGACGATCAAGACTCGGCCGGTCGACCAACGTCAACACAAGGAGCGTCTTCCATGCCAAATGTCAGCACCTCCCCCTCCGATCCACACGGCGGCCGCAAGAATCGTCGGCGCTCTCTACCCGAGCCGGATTTCCTCACGGTACGCGACGTCGCTGCACTCTTGTCTTGTAGCGCCAAGACGGTGCGCCGCCGGATTGAGGCGGGACACATCAAGGCGTGCTTCGAAGGCGGCCGGTGGCTCATCGACCGGCGCGACTATTACGACTACACCCACCGACTCAGGCTGGGTCGCAACGACGGGTCGACCGCGGATAAGCACTAACGCGATGGATCGCGCCCATGTCCGCGTTGTCGTGCGTTGTCCCTTGTTGGCCAATGACTTGGCGCGATGGTTGGAAACGGGGCTCCGTCATTCGGAGTTTTTGATGGATCCCCGTTTCCACCCCTGGGCGCTGTTGGGCCAACTTGGCCCACACTGGTCATCACTGCCGGTCACTTTTCTTCACCCGTAAACGACCCCAGATCGGGAGCGCACGCTGCGGCATCCCTCTCCCCGCGAGGATGCCGCAGCTAAAGAGAAAATCAAAATGCACCACGAGACACTCGCTGACATCGAAACCCGAATCCGAGTCTTTCGGAACGCACTGCCGCCCTATGGAGTTTTCGTCGCCTGCACGGCGCTCGCGCGCATTGCGCAGGCCGCCGACGCGCCGCTCAGTGCGGTCCCGGCGATCGACGTGCTAACACGTTATGAGGCGCTCCGCGATGTTCCGGCGAGCGTGGTTCGCGATGAACACCTCTATCTGCGTCGCGCACTCGCCCTGCCGGCGTTGTCGGCAGACGTCTCCGCACGGATCCGCCGCGGTGAACCTACCTTCGCGGACGCGATGGTCGTCATTGATATGTACGCAATGGCGCTCGAGCAGGCCGGTAGGAGCAAGGAAGCCGAGACCTGGCGGAGTGAGGCCGGCCGACTCAAGGGGGCGCTAAAGAAGCTCGCCTCGCGACTCGGCAAGCAGCCGGACCATATCGTCGCAACGATGGTCAACGTCGATACCGAGCTCGCCAGGCTGACCAGCTCAGACTTCGCCTACAAGCCAGAGACCGGATCGTTCGTCACCTTCTGCTCGCGTATCCGCCGGGCGGTGCGTCTCGTCGACATTCAGGCCCGCCGAAGGCTGTCCACCTCGCACCTTACCGGCCCCTGGAAAGCAATTGTGGATGCCGTCCCCGGGCACGAGAAACACGAGACCGCCCGCGGCTACCTCGCCAAGATCTGGCCGCTCATCGAGTATTGCGAGCGTCATGACCTCGCTCCGACACAGGTCGACGACGCGGTGATCGCGGCCCTGCAGGCTGATCTCGAGCGCCGTCGCCGACAAGACCCATTCGATATCACGCGGAGTGTCGTCTACGCATGGGAACATCTGCAAACCGTCGTGCCGGGCTTTCCCGCGAGGAAGCTTCAGCGCCTTTACCGGACCGGTCCGTCACCGCACGCCGTTCCGTTCGAGAAGCTGCCCGAAGCGTTTCGCGCGAGTTGGGAGGAATATGCCGCCAAATACTTCCGCGAGACCGAGGAGACGCCGATGGCACTCGAGACCCTCGTGCTGGACGAATTTGCCGATCCTGCCGATTTGGGGATTGCCGACGTGCGGCATCACCCGGACAGCAAGGCGACTTTCCGGACTGTCGTCACCTATGCCGCCAACGCGGCTCTCGAGCGCGGAATTCGGCTCGAGCGTCTTCGCGATATCCTGACGCCGGATCTCCTGCAAGCCGTGCTCGTCCGTGTCGCCAAACGCCAGAAGCTTCAGGCTGAACGCCAAGGCGAAACATTCAACCCGAAGAACAGCACGCTCAGGAACTATGCGAGGATCTTCATCACCATGGCGCGAGACTTGCGCATAGACCAAGCGGCGATCGCCACTATGGAGGGGCTTCGCGATCGGGTCGATCCCAGCATCGTCAAAATGCAGAAGCGCCCCGACGGAACGATCCGCCGTATTCGCACCAGCCGACTCATGGGGCCGCGTCATGCCAAGCGACTCCGTCAATTCAATGACCCGGTCAAGATGCTGGCCTGGTACGAGATGCCGCGCGTCCTGGCAGAGCGTGTACGCGCCCGCATCAAGCAGCTTAAGGAGGACGAGCAGCTCCGGCTCGAGGACTGTAACGATCTCGCCGTCGCCATCGCGTACGCGATCTCACGCTCGGCGGCGCTCCGGCCGAAGAACTATGTCAAGCTTCGGATCACGGGGTCACAGCGCAATGTGTCTCTACCGGTCCGCCATCGTGCCGACGGTTACATCCATATCGACTGGGCCGAGGTCAAGAATGGCGTCAATCTCGATATCGTTCTGCCCCCGGAGACCGTGGACCTGATCGAGCTCTGGTGCAAGTACGCTCGCGATGTGGTCGCCAAGGCGGTCGGAGCGGCGGCGGATAATCCTTATCTGTTTCCTGGTCGCGGTATGAGTCACCGAACCGCAGCCGAACTCAACAAGGACTTCGTCAGTCGCAATCGCCGCTATGGGGGATTCGTGCTGAACCTGCACTGCCAGCGCCACATGGCTGCCAAGGCGATCCTGGACACGGATCCCGGCAAGATGGGCCTCGTCCAGGTCCTTCTGGGCCATAAGACGATCGAGACCACGCAGGCCTACTATGCCGAGATCAACATGATCTTCGCCCAGCGCCAGTTCCACAAGATCCTGGCCGAACACGAGGCGAAGCTGCGCGGACTGCCGCCCAAGCGGAGGGCCGCCTGATGCCCCCATGCAACCGCATCGCCACGCGTGAACTTATCGAGCGCGACTGCGCCACCTGGCCTGCCGAACTCAAGGCACGCTGGATCGCGCTGTTCGACCCCGACGGTCCGTTCGCCGAGAAGCCCTGGGTCCGCGAGAGCCAGTACCAGTACGCTGGGGTGTTCACCCGCTATCTCGCCTGCTGCGCGCGCCATGGCCTGCCGGCGCAGATCTCGTCGCAGGGGCTCAGAGCCTTTATTCGGGAATGTGAGAAAGCAGGCAATGTGCCCCGCACCATCGCCGGTTATGTCTGGCAGCTGTCGCACGTGGCGAACCTGCTCCAGCCCGAGCTGTACGTCGAGCGCGGCTGGCTGCGCCAGACCGCGGTACGGCTTCAGCGCGTCGCCAGCCGCACGCCCAAGAAGCGCACGGCGCATGTCGTGCGCGCCCCCGATATCGGCCTCCTGGGCGAACGCCTGATCGCCCAGGCCCGCGCGGCGGCGCGCCAAGATACCTGGGCCACAACGGAGCTCTTCCGGAACGGGTTGTGGTTGCGCCTCGGCGTTCGCCTGCCGGAGCGTCTCAAGGCACTGAGCGCACTTCAATGCAGCTGGATCGACCTCGATGCTCGCCTTATTCGGTTTCCAGCCGAGGTCGAAAAGGTTCCAGAGCAGGCCCAACGCGCACTGCCGGAAGATCTGGTCGAGGACATCAGGGAGTGGCTGGCGCGCCGGGCAAAGCGGAAGCCGCGCCATGATTTCTTCTGGATTGCCAAGGGCGGAAAGCCGGCTGGCGCCGCCGCGCTCGCGGCTGCCATGCGGCGCGTCACGAAGAATCTTACCGGTGAACCGATCTCACCTCATGGTTTTCGCCATGGTGCAGCCACCTTCGTCGTTGAGACTGCGCCCGACAAGGCGCCACTTGCGACCATCGTGCTCAACCAGCGCTCGGCCGCGATCACGCGCGAATACACCCAACGGGCCAAACAGATCGCGGCCTCGCGCGAGGGTGCCGCTCTGATCGCCGCCGGCGAGGCGCGCGTCCGCAAAGCCGTGCGCGCGCTCACACGCAGTACGATCGCGCACGCACCGCGCAAGTCAGCCCGGGCCTATCGGCGAAAGGCGCGCCGGAAATCGTCTTCGTCGCCGGCGGAACCGGCAATGAAGCGGCCCCCACAAGCCTGCGATTCGCCGACCGATCCGCGGGAACCCGCGGATCGGTCCTGAGGAACAGGTCTGGGAAAGTCATGGCCGATCACCCGCCAGCCGGCGGATATCGAATGAGTCGATGCTGAGGCGCTGTGGCGATGACGGCGACGCTCGACCACGAATGATTACCGGTCGCTGCCCCTGTAGCGGGTCGGACGTGCATCGAAAGGCCACGAAGTCCCGGGACCGCCTGCAAACCGCGCCCACCGGCGCACCAGCGCCAGCAGCGACCTGCGCGAGGTGAACGTCGTCGAGCCCGACACCGAGACCACTCATGCAACAATCAGCATTGTCGCCCGGAGGCTGCCCACTGGCAGGCCTGCGCCGGTAGATATCGGGGCGCTCGCCGCCAGACGGGTGCGATGGCCGACGCGCCCATCCTGCGCGAGGCGCTCCGGCTCCTCGGGCCGATCTCGGCTCGACGATGGCGCGCGCCTCCTCTGCCGGTGATGAGTATGAACGACGCACGGACCTCACAGTCGCGGGCAGCGGACGCAGCTATAGACAGGTGACAGATCGAATCGATTGGCCGCGGCCACCCGCACCGGGCGAGGTGGCCGCGGCCAATCAATCAAATGGTGAGAAGCAAGTTGACTCACGCATGAGAGTCGGCACCGAACAAACACGATGCGTCCGCCTGGATGCCGCGCTCGTCCCGCACGGACTCGATCGATGCCCACATGCTTGGACCGACCGCGTGGTTGGAAAACACGCCGCCTCGGTCTTTCTCGCATATGCTGTTCGAATGCGGATCACGCCCCTTAAAGACACCTCATAGAGGCACACGGACCACACCCGGGCGATATCGTCGCGCAATCCAGATGCGTCGGAATCGACCCTGATCTCCTTGAAACCGAACCGCCCATAAGGACTTTCCACGCCGCGCGCCCAGAGGGGCTTGTGCCCGTCCTCGACACGTTGGTGTCGGTCCTGGCTGGACCGTCGCAGAGGCCGACGGGGCGTTGGGGAATGCGCTCGCGGCCGCGGCCTGGCGGTTCGCGCCTGCGGACGACCCCGACGCGATGCCGCCCGATGAGTCGACGGTCGCGCGCCGACTACAGGCCGTGCGCCCCCCTCCTTCTCTTGATGCCCCGCGGCGGCGCGCTGCGCGCCACGCCGCCTCTTGATCGGCGCTTCTGCCGAGAGTCAATGCGAAGGAGATCAGGATGCCTCTTACGGGAAATGATGGGCGTGTGTTCGATCGGGCCTTTGCCACGAAGATCCGCCCCTGGAACGACAGTGCCTTCGATGCGCTCGCGTCGACCCGCGTGGTCGCGTGGCGTCTGGCACCCGGCCTGCGGCCGGATCAGGCGCGCGCTGCCGATGACGTGATCGCCGCGTTCGGCGTCTACCAGATGCTTGCCAATCCGGTATTCAACGTGGCCGGCCTGCCTGCAGCGTTCCGCCCCGCCCTCCGCGACCGCCAGCGCGCGGCTGCCGTCACCGCGATCGCGGCGCTTGGCCGGGTCGGCCTAACGGTCTGGTGGCGTGAGGTTTACGGCGAACGCGTCGAGCTGTACGTCGTGCCCATCCGCCCGGTGAAGGGATGAACGGCGTCACGCCGCGCCTGACCAGTGGCGCATCAGTTGCGTCGACGGCATACCGCGCCTCGCCGCCATCGTCGTGGGTCATCCGCACCTGCTCGAGGGCGTCTGTACAATCACATCGGTCGCTCGTGCGGCTCGCGCCCGATCGGTCCATGGCCCGAACATGAAACTGCCTCTACGTGTTCGGCGTGGTGGCGACTGGCCCGTTGCCGTCGGACGGGGCGATGTCATTCGATCGCGTCCTCAAGTTCGCCTGGAATATCCGCCACATACGGGTCCAACCGAGGCGCGCTGCGGCGCGGAGACTTAAGCTCACCTGGGTCTCCGCGCCATCTTGATCCGAATCCGGTCCGCCGACGCACGCATCGGCCGGGCGATCCACCGTTAAATCGTGTGCGGTTTTCGCACGGGAATCACATGCAGGACATCATTCCGACCGACGCGACAAGCAAAGCGGATGCGCTGATCGGCTTCGCTGACCGCCGCGATCGCTCTCCTCTCCGCCGGCGCGCGCGTGCGCGTACCGCCTCAGGCCTCCCCGAGAGGCCTTCAGATGCGCCGACGGCTGACTCGTACGGCGCCGCCGCAAGCGGCGTCGTGTGGTCGCAACCATGCCGACACGGCTGCGGCACGGGCGCCGGCCCCGTTCCACGGCAGCACGGGGCAAGCCGGATCCGACGGCGTCTCCCGTTGATCCAGCCACAACGCCCTGGGCTCAGCGCGGGAGCCGTCGTGGTACGGCGCTGCAGCTTGCAACGGCGTGACGTGCGATGCTCGTGTTCGAGCATCGGACTTGAGGCCCCGTCGGATACGGTCGACGTCGAACGGAACAAAAGTTGCGGGCCGGCGCAACGCTTGCGAGAATCCGATCCATATCCAATGAGGTGCCTGAGGAACTGCAAAATCTGCCGGATTTGCCGCCGCTCTATACCGAAGCGGAGGTCGCGGCATATTTGCGCATCGCCCCCAAAACGCTTCGCCACCTTGTTCGGCGGGTGCGCGCGCCGCATCACGAGGTCGACGGCGAACGCCGCTTCACGCGGGATCACATCATTGCACTTCTCAATCTTCTCGAAAGAAACCGCCCATGCGACAGTCCCGTTGAGCGCCCGGCGAAATCTGGCTGGAGCGGCGTCCCGATTCCCCTTTCTGGTACATCTGCTTCTACGACCCGGCCCGCCGCAAGGTTCGGCGGATCTCGACCCGAACGGCGGATCGTGCTGCGGCTGAACGGGCCCGAGCCGAATGGGTCCTCGGACGCGAGCGCGCCGCGCCGGCCGAACCGACCCATCCGCCGATGGCCCGAGTCCCGACGCTCGGCGAGGTGCTCGACGCCTACCTCGAATACAGCGACCGGCTCCCCAGCGCCGAGCAATCCCGGATCGCCCCCCGCCCCCCGAAGCGGATCCCTGGGGCGGGTCTGCCGATCCCCGCGCTGGGGGGGGGAGAGGCAAAACAAAGCCACCGCACGACCCCCCGGGCGACGGGAACGGGAAGAGCGAGA
>Ga0181858_1000353_pt1 | contig 21387 bp, 18 predicted proteins | sample NewIslPassag4_SG_FD_130749 | JGI IMG/M metagenome (GOLD analysis project Ga0181858, IMG submission 130749) | Feedstock adapted compost microbial communities from Newby Island compost facility, Milpitas, CA, USA - Passage 4_SG | ecosystem: Engineered > Solid waste > Feedstock > Composting ...
ATGCGTCAGATCTCATCACCCCACGGACGTGCCACCGCCGTGGTCCCCTTGCATTCGCTCAACGCCGTCACCCCCAGGCACACGCCGACCGCGGACGCGCGATTCGCCGATTCGCCAAACGCCGGAAGCGCCCGTGATCCGGCTCCCGTCTGGTTGTGAGGAGCGTGCGGCCGGGACGACACGCCGGGCGGGCGCAGGGGCGGTCAGCACCGTGCTTTCGCGGCAGGTCGTCAGCCTCCAGGAATGTGCCCCGCTAGGTGCCGACGAGAGCCGGCGCTCCCGGCTGGTAGGCGCAGGCCGGGTCTGAGGCGAGGTAGTCGCCGGTCGCGGCGAAGGCGCGGGAGCGGGAGCCGCCGCAGATCTGTTTGAAGCGGCAGGCGCCGCACTTCCCCTTGAGGCGCGCGGGATCGCGCAGGGCCTGAAAGATGGGGTGGTTGCGGTAGAGATCGACGATCGAGCTTGTTCGGACGTTGCCGGTGGCCAGTGGGAGGAAGCCGCTGGGCCAGACCTCGCCGAGGTGCGACACGAAGCAGAAACCATTCCCCGCGTTGACCGCCTTGGGCGCGCGGCTGATGCCGTCGCCTCCCTGGAAGCCGAGGCCCGACACCGGCCCCATGCCGCGCTGCGCGAGCACGCGCCGGAGGTGATACCCCTCCGTCAGCTTCAGGTTCCAGCGAGCGGTCCGGCTCCGGTCGATGAGCCAGTTGAAGACCTCCTCGTACTCGTCCGGGCTGAGTGGTTCGAGAACCTCGCCTCTCCCGACCGGCACCAGGCAGAAGACCGCCCAGACGACCGCGCCCAGTTCGTCGGCGAGGTCTGCCAGGCGGGGCAGCTCTCCGAGCGTCTGGCGGCAGAGGGTGGTGTGGATCTGGACCGGCAGCTCGAGGTCGTGCGCGTGGCGGACGATCTCCAGCGTCCAGCCGAACGAGCCGGGCACACGCCGGAAGGCATCGTGGGTCTCGGGGGTGGCCCCGTCGAAGCTCACGGCGATCCGCGCCACGCCGGCCTCCTTCGCCGCGGCGAGTCGGTTGTAGCTGGCAAGGGGCGTACCCGCCGGCGTGAGCGTGACGGGGATGCCGCGCCCGGTGGCGTGGGCGATGAGGTCGATCACGTCGGGTCGGCGCAGCGGGTCGCCGCCGGTCAGGATCAGAATGGGCGGGATTTCGAACCGGGCGATCTCGTCGATCAGCCGGAACGCCTCCTCCGTGGTCAACTCCCCCGGATGGCGTCGGAGTTGGGCGTCCGCGCGACAGTGGACGCAGGCCAGATTGCAGGCACGCGTCAACTCCCAGGCGAGCACGAACGGCTGCCGGGCCAAGTCGATCGCGGCCAGGTCGGGCTTCCGCGGCCGGTCCGCCGGCGCGGCGGCACGCGGGTGATCCGGCCGGTGGGAGTGGGCGCCCGGTGTTTCCGTCATGAGACTTCCTCCTCGCTGCCTCGCTGCGGGCTGCTGGGACGACGTGGGTGGCCCAGCGAACCGGTTGGGCCATATCTGAGGAGGATGCTGTCATGGCCCGAAGGGCGGACCGGCCCTGCGGGTAGTTTCGTCCTACCCGCCGGGGTGGTTTTTCGGGGAGACCCCGGCGCGGGGGCCGGCTGTGGTCAGAGCGTGCGGGGTTGTTTCGGAAATTTGACGCGCCCCGGCCGATACTCCGGTGTATCCTTGGGGATGACGTAATGTCGGGCGGGGCCGGCGACGGCGTCGCTGTTCGGCATGCCGCGCGCGGCTCGGGGAAGGGAGACCGCGCGCCCGGCTGAAACGATGTGCAGGACAGGTAGGCGGCGATGCGAGATCGGGTCAAACGTCCGCGGGCTCTCCGCCGGTTGGCGGTCGCAGCGACGGTCGGGATGTTCCTCGTCCTGATCGCCGGCGCCACGGTGACCAGTACCGGGTCGGGAGCCGGCTGTGGGCGTTCCTGGCCGCTCTGCCATGGGCGGGCCCTTCCTCAGTTCACCCTGGAGTCGATCATCGAGTACTCCCACCGGGCGGTAACCGGGGTGGAGGGCTTGCTCATCGTCGCGCTGGCGATCGGCGCCTGGCGCGGGTGGCGGCAGCGGAGCGAAGTGCGCGTGCTGGTGCCGCTGATGATCGGTTTCCTGGTGTTGCAGTCGATTCTGGGGGCCTGGGCGGCCGTCTACGGGCAGCAGCCCGCCACGATGGCGCTCCACTTCGGTATCTCGCTGACGGCGTTCGCCAGCGTCATGCTCCTCGCCGTCTTCCTCTATGAGGTGGAGGGGTTCGAGGCGATGCGGAACCGGCCGGTCCCGGCGGGGCTGCGCTGGTTGATCTGGGGCACGCTGGGCTACACCTACCTGCTCGTCTACCTCGGCGCCTACGTGCGCCACACCCGCTCCAGCCTCGCCTGCATCGACTGGCCGCTCTGTAACGGCCAGGTGTGGCCCGGGTTCAGCGGACCGGTCGGCATTATGTTCGCCCACCGGCTGGCGGCTGTGGCCGGCACACTCCTGGTCGCAGCGCTCGTTGTCTGGACCTGGCGCCTGCGCCGAACACGGCCCGATCTCTTCTGGTCGGCGGTCGCCGCGCTGGGACTCATCCTGCTCCAGTCGATCAGCGGCGGGGTCGTGGTGCTGAGCAAGTTGCAGGTCTACAGCACGATCACCCACGCCGGGCTGGCGACGCTCCTGTTCGGGGCGCTGAGCTACATGTGCTACCGCACGCTGCCGTTGCCGTCCGAGCGCGTCATCACCCGGCCCACGGGTGAGCGGGCAAGCCCGGCGCTCGGCACCGGCGCACCGCAGCGATAACCCACCAAAGCGCAGGCGTACCAGCATCCCCCTACGTTCGTAGGGGGATGTTCGTCTGGCGGACCCTCGCTATACTCCGATAAAGGGTCCTGGACAATCGACCGTATCGGCCGTCGGGGAAAAGGGGGTACGCATGCTCGCTTTCGTCCGATCCTCCTGGTCCTCCTGGCGTCTCATTCTGGCTGCAGGGTTCGTCGTTGCGCTTCTGCTGCCGACCGGGACCGCGCGGGCGGCCGAGTACGGCGAGCCGGTGCCCGGGCAACACATCTACGACACCACCGGCCTGCTCACCCCCGACGAGATCGCCGACTTGGAGGCGCGCGCCGCGGCCGTTGAAGCCGCCGGTGCTCCGATCGTCGTCTACCTTCAGGCCCGCGACGCTTCCCAGAGTGAGACCGAGGCCGAGGCCCGCGCCCTGATGGACGCCTGGGATGTGCAGTCAGCCCCCGGTGCTCATGATGGCGTCGTGATGTTCTTCAACCTCAGGCCCGGAAATCTCCGTCGTGGCCAGGTATTCATCTACGCCGGAGAAAAGCACTACGACGGCGGAAACCTCCCTGAGTCGGAGCTCCAACGCATCATCGATGAGGAGATGATTCCGCTCCTCCGGGACAACCAGACGGCTGAGGGGATCGGGGCTGGGCTCGACGCGATTGCCCACTCGCTGACCAACGGCCCACCGAAGCAGCCGGTGCACAAGTGGCTCGCCCGGCTGGTCACCGCCGGACGGTTCAGCATTGCCAATATCGTCTCTGCCGCGGTAGGCATGTTCATGTTCCTTGTCGGTCTGGCCACATACCAGGCGCGGTCGATCAGCCGCAGTCCGGTCGTGCCTACTACCAAGAAGCCGGATGACACGCCTCCGGCCATTGCCGGGGCCCTCGTCTCGGGCCGGGTCATCCACCACCAACTGGAAGCGACACTGATCGATCTCGCCCAGCGTGGAGCGCTTGCCATCGAACCGGCCGGCGGTGGGACTGTTCAGCTCCGCCTGGTTGATCGGAGCCGTATCAAGGCGCCCTTCGAGCTTGCCCTCTGGACAAGCCTCGAACTTGCGAGCCGGGGAACCGGTGTGGTCCCGGGCGAGGTGCTTGGGGAGCTGTGGAGGTTCTGGGGCCGGGCGCGCGCCGAGGTCCGTTCCCAGTTGGAAGCAAGTGGCCTCTTCGATCGCGAGGGGATCAGTCGCCGCCCGGTGCGCCTCGCCATGGTGGTGGCCGTGCCCGTTTTCCTAGCCGTGATCGCTGCCGAGTCCGTCGCGCATGGCTCCAGCATGTCGTTTGGCGCGGTCTTGATCGCCCTGGGGGTACTAGGGGCCATGTTGCTCTCTGCGCGTGTGCCCGAGACCACGCCGCTCGGTCAGAGCATGGCCGTCCCATGGCGCGGCTACAAGGAGGGCATCGTCGCGGCGGCGTACAATCGCTCTGCCGAGCTCGACCTGGACGAGGCGCTCCCCTACGCGGTCGCGTTCGGCGTCGTTGATAAGCTGGATAAGCACATCCGCGAGGCGAGCGCTGCCGGCTGGCAACCGCTCTGGTTCAACATGACGAGGCGGTCCTCGAGCAGCAGCGGGGACGACTTCTATTACTACTGGCAAGACTTCCACCGGTCCACCAGACGGTCTTCGTCCTCTTCCTCCTCCTCGAGCGACAGCGCGTCCTCCGGCGGCGGTGGTGCGGGTGGGCGCTTCTAGGCACGACGGGCGGCGGTTGGCTCCTACCGGGTAAGCCGGACTACGGTTCGAACCGATACCGCTCCAGGAGGAGGAAGCCGTCGGCATCGGCGCCGGGGACTGCGAGCGGCCGGCCATCGGTGTCGAGCAGGGCCACCCGGAGATTCAGCGGCTCCGTCGCGGCCGGGATATCGAGTGTTGCCACCGTCAGGGCGATCATGGGTTGCCCGGGCTCCGTGGCCGGCAGCGCCAGCCGCGCCTCGCTGATCGACTCGCCGGCCAACTGCACGGCCGCCGTGTGGGGTGCGCTGCCCGGCGGCAATGCCCAGGCGAGCACCAGCGCCACCCGGCCGCCCTCCAGCGGTGTCAGCCGGAACCCCTCAAAGACGGTGCCGTCTCCCCATGGGATCGTCGGCACGCTGAGCGGGATGTCCCGTCCCAGGCGCTCGTCGATGCGGTAGACACGGTACAGCTCGGCACCGTCGGCGTCGTGGGCAACTTCTACCGGCGGAATCCCCGCGAAGATCTCCAACAGGTGGGGATCGACCGGCGTCGCGGCGGGCACGACCAGCCAGCCGCGCCGCACTCCGGCCGCCGGCTCGCCGGGCAGGAGGAGCCGGGGGCCGCCCGCGCCGTCCCCCCGCCCCGCCGGCCAGGAGCAGCAGCCCCCGCCCGGCGACGTCCACCCGCGCGGCGTCGCCGGACAGGAAGCGCACGAGCGCGACGTGGCCGTAGGTGCTGTAGACCACCGTCCCATCCGGGGGCAGATCCCGGATCGCCGCCAGTGAGTCGACCACTCCAGCATCCAGCGCCCGCGCCGTTGCCGGGTCCGCGGCCCAGCCCGCGAAGTAGCGCCACGGCCCGATCACCACCGTCGGCGCGAGGGTGCCGACCACCATTCCGGTCATCACCACGCGCCCCCAGCGGCCGGGGGCGCGCTCGACGGCTGCCCGCATGCCGAGCACCGGCAGGAGGGTGAGCAGCGGCAGCGCCGGGAGCAGCCGCCCGGGGTGGCCGGGGTCGACCAGCGCGGCCGGGAGGAGCAGCAGCGCGCCCCAGATGATGGCGACCGTCGCCAGCGGCCGCTGGGCGCGCCGCATCGCGACCACGCCTCCCAGCAGCGCCCAGGGCACCAGCCACGGGTCGAAGAGCGGTGCATCCGGCAGGTTCAGCGCGGGGTCCGGCGCGCCGGGCCAGACGACCCGGGCGAGTGTCGTCCCGTAGCCGTGGAGCGTCTCGGTGATGCTGGCAGCGGCATCGCCCGGGAGGCCGGGCGTGGGCGACCAGAAGCCGAGGCGTTCCGCCGCATTGCCCCGACCCGCGATCATCGGCAGCGCAGCCAGGGTGGCGACCAGGAGCGCGATCGCGATTCCCGGTGCCACATCTCCGTCGCTCCCGCTCCGCTGTGCCCGCCACAGCGCCGCACCCAGCGTGATGAGGAGCAGCGCGGGCACGATCCGCAGCACCGGGTCTGCGGCGAACGCGACCGCTGCGGCCAGTCCGGCCAACACGTACCACGGGAGCGCGAGGCGCAGCGGCCTGCGGATCGCCTCCAGCAGCAGCCAGAGCAGTGCCGCCAGTCCCGCGGCGCCCACGGCGGGGCTCAAGCCCAACCGGCCGAAGAGGAGCGGCCAGAAGCCCCCCGCGAGCAGCGCGCTCCCGGCCAGCCCCCATACCGGACCGGCCGCGCGCCGCAGCCAGAGCGCGGTGAAGCCCACCATCGCCGTCCCGGCCAGCGCCGCGCCCAGCGCCGGCGTCGCCGCGTCGAAGCCGGTGAGGCGGCCCACCAGGGCGATGAGCGCAGCGAGCGGGACCGAAGCGACGTCCGCATCACGCAGCGCCACCGCAATCCCGCTCTCCACCAAGGCCCGCGCGAGCAACCCGTGCTCGGCCGCCGCACCGGGCAGTCCCGGCGGCAGATCGCCGAGCCGGACCACCCGCAGAGCCCCGGCAGCGAGCAGGATCACCAGCAGCCCGGCGGCGAAGCCGGGTCGGGGCAGACGATCGTCCTTGGCCGGAGGTGTTCGTTCACTCACGCCCCGGCATTCTACCCGCGCGTGACGGTGAAGGCGATGGGCAAGGGATGGTTGAGAGTGATTCGGCAACGCGAGGTGTGGTGGAAAGGTTTTCGGGCCGTGATAGGTGCCTGGGCGGGGGGCGAGAAGGTCCCGCGCCGTGGTGTGTGCCCGGGCGGGTGGTGTGAGGATCCCCGCGCGGTGGTTAGGGCCCGGGGCTAAAGCCGCCGGGCTCACAACGAAAGCTGGCTAAAGCCGGCTGGGGGCGACCGCAAGGGGACGGGGGCGGTGAGAGGAGCATCAAGGTCGGCCCGTGCCCGGGGGTAACGGAGTTTGATGAATTATTTGGGTGTCCGTGCTTGGCTCGTGCCGGGGGCGGGTGGCGTGAAGGATCACACGCCGTGGCAGCCCGGCGGCTTGAGCCCCGGGCACATGCCGGGCGGCGGGGGCCCTATCACCGGGTGTGAGCGCTGCCTCTCCCCAGCCCGCTTCAGCGGGCTTTGTGTTGTCAGCCCGGCGGCTTCAGCCCCGGGCACATGCCGAGTGGCGGGGCCCACGCACCACTCATCTCTACCAGGCGTCACCAGCCCGCGCCATGATGCGTGGCCGGTCCCGCGCGAGATCCTTCGCTGCGCTCAGGATGACAGGCGCGCGGGAGCGGATGGCGGGCGGGTAGACCAGGTTAATTCGTCAAACTCCATCACCCCCGGGCACGCGCCACGGCGCGGGGATCCTCGCGCCACCCGCACGGGCACCTACCACGGCGCGGGAACCTTTCCACCACCCATCCCCGGCTCTACCACCGCGGAAGACCCACCGCACGCGTCACACTCCACCACTCCACGAGCCCGCATCCCGGCGGTGTGCACGATCACTACGGCAAACGCTTGGAGCCACCCCGATCCGCCGTGCTAGACTGGCAGCGATGTCCGGGCACGCCGGGGCCGCGGACGGCCGCCGGTTGGCCGTATCGGTCGCGTTGGAGCCTATGGAGGCGGATCCGATCGCCCAGACGCCACTCGAGCCAGACGCCAATTCCCGCCCACCAAACATCGTCATCCGCGGCTACGGCCAGTACTACGATGTCCGCACACCCGAGGGCATCGTGCGCTGCACCGTTCGCGGAGTGCTCAAGCGTGCGCGGCGAAAGACCGACCCGGTGGCCGTCGGGGATCGGGTCGAGATCACGCTAACCGGGCCGGGCGAGGGGGGGATCGAAGCCGTCGCGCCGCGGCTGCGGACCCTCTCGCGGCGCGCGCGCGGCACCGAGGACGTTGAACAGGTCATCCTGGCCAACCCGGATCAGTTGGTCGCCGTGTTCGCCGTGGCCGAGCCCGAGCCGCACCCGCGGATGCTCGACCGCTTCCTCATCATCGCCGAGGCGCGCGGGCTGGGGGCGGCGGTCTGTGTCAACAAGATCGACCTCGACCCGACCGGGGAGCTGCGCCGCATCTTCGACCCCTACCGCGCGGCCGGTTACCCGGTCATCGAGACCAGCGCCACCACCGGCGTCGGGATCGACGAGCTGCGTGCCATCTTGCGCGGCAAGGTCTCGGCGCTCTCCGGCCCCTCCGGCGTGGGCAAGTCGAGCCTGATCAACGCGTTGCACCCCGAGTTGGACCTGCGCGTGGGGGAAATCAGCGCCGTGACCGGAAAAGGCCGGCACACGACCACAGCCACCACTCTGATCCTCCTCGACGACGAGACCTACATCGCCGACACGCCGGGCATCCGCCAGCTCGGGTTCTGGGGCATCGACTTCGAGCACCTCGATCGCTACTTCCCGGAGTTTCGCCCCTACCTCGACCAGTGCTACTATGCCGACTGCACCCATCTGACCGAGCCGGGCTGCGCCGTCCTGGCCGCTGTGGAAGCCGGGTCGATCGATCTCGATCGGTATGAGAGCTACCGGGCGCTGCGCGCGGGGACCGGCGACGATCGCTAGCCGGTCGAGCCGCCAGCAGGTGTGCCGGGAGCAGAGAGGAGACTGCCCATGGATACCGCGATCCAGAGCCTGCGCGATGGCTTCAAGCAGGTCCTCGCCGAGCAGCACGATGCCTGGCGGAAGGTGCTCGAGGGCCTGAGCCCTGAGGCGCTCAACTGGAGCCCCGGCTCGGAGATGAACTCGATCGCGGTGCTGGTGACGCACGCGATCGGGGCGGAGGAGTTCCTGATCGCCACCGCGGTCGGTGAGTCGGTCGAGCGGGACCGGGACGCCGAGTTTCGGGCCGAGGCGCCCGATGCCGCGGCGCTGCTGCGCCTGATCGACGAGTCGAGTGCCCGCACTGCCGCGCTCCTCGATCGCGTGACACCGGAGGATCTCTCGGCGATCCGCCAGCCGGCGGGGGATCGGCTGAATCGCCGCCACCCCGGAACCTGGTGGCTGCTGCACGCCGTCGAGCACAGCCGTGAGCACCTTGGCCAGGCCCTGCTGACTCGCCAGCTCTACGAGTCGCGCGCCTAGCGCCTGGCCCCGTGGGGTGACGGAGAGGGGGACACGATGGCCGAATGGGACCAGCAGGGGCAACAGGGTGAGCAGCCGGAGGCGGAGAACCAGGCCGTCGCGTCGTGGCTCCAGGTGCTCCTCGGCGTCCTCTGCGCGGTCGGCTTCGTGGCTCTCCTGTTCGGCCTGGTCTACATCAAGGCGCACGGACTCTAGCCCCCTCGGCTTCGCGGCGGTCGTCCCTGGCGGCACGTTGCTTGCGCCCCTGGTGGTGGGGCCCCACCCATTGGTGTCTGCCCGTCCCACCACGGCGCGGCGGATATGGCGAACACGGCAAGGGAGTACGTGCCATGAGTGACGACCGTGACCAGTTGAAGGGCAAGGGCGAGGAGCTCAAGGGCAAGGCCAAGCAGGCCTGGGGCGACATGACTGATGACACCCAGACCGAGGCCGAAGGTAAGGGCGAGGAGCTCAAGGGCAAGGCCCGTGAGAAACTGGGCGAGGCTCGCGATCGCCTGAGCGACATGGGCGACGATGAAGAGGAACGGCATTAGCCACCCTCGCCCGTCATGAATGACGACGGACGACGGCGCCGGAGTATTCTCCGGCGCCGTTTCGTTTGAGCCGGCTTGGGCGCGGTCGGGGTGTCTTCACTCCCAGCCCCCTCTCGGACGGAGCCCACCAGGGGTGAGGGGGGAGAGGTCGTCAGTGCTGCTCCTGGCTCCGACCTCTGGCGGCGCGTGCGACGCGATGCGGGCAATTGGATGGTGCCAATTGGCCCTTGCACTCTCCAGCCGGTGCGCCAAGATGAGTTTCCGAAGGTGTACCTCACGAGAGGGGACATGGGGCAGCAGCCTGGAGGGGCCTGATGGAGCCAACCCGCGATCGACCGCGCTTCGAGTTGAGCGCACGGCTCGTTGCGATCATCGGCGTGATGATCGCCGTCGTCTTCGTCGCGACGTTCAGCGTGAAGATCCCGATCCCCGGCGGCTACATCCACTTCGGCGATATCGCCATCTACTTCGCGTCGTTCATCTTCGGTCCCATCGTCGGCGTGCTCGCCGGGGCGATCGGCCCGACTCTGTCGGACCTCCTGTCGTACCCGAGCTACGCGCCGGGTACCTTTGTCATCCACGGTCTACAGGGGCTCGTTGCCGGCATGATCGGCTGGCGCGCGGGCGTGCCGCGCATGATCCTGGCGGTGATCGCCGGGGGCGCCATCATCGTCGGCGGCTACTTCCTGTACGACCTGGCCGTCGTCCGTGTCGGCCTCGGCGTGGCCGTGACCGATGCCGGCTTCAACACCCTGCAGGCCCTCACCGGTGCGGTCGTTGCCATCCCCCTGGTGTTGGCCGTGCGGCAAGCCTACCCGCCGATTGCCACCTGGACTGCCCGGCGCACATGGCGCGAAGAGCCGGAGTAGTCGTCACGGAGTGCGCCGGATGAGACAGGCGCACTCCGCTCTTAGCGCAACATTATCCGCGGAGGAATGCAATTTGCGTCGGCATCTTCGCTTCATGTTGTGATGCCGGCGCAGTGCGCCTTCTGGTGCATGCGCCGCTGTGCCGCGGCCGCGAGGCCGATGGGGAGAGAGGTCAGGCCATGCACCTCCAGCCCGCGCCTACTCGCTTCGTCGCGCTGGTCGTCCTGGTTATCACCGCGCTGGTCGTCGTGGCTTGCGGCGGGGGTGCGGCGCAGGAGGCCAGCCCCACCGTCGGCGGGGCGCTGATGACCGCAACCGCCGCGATGCCCAGCAGCTCGCCCGCCGCCAGCCCGGGCGCGAGCCCGACCGCCAGCCCCGCCGGGACGCCAGGTGGAACCCCGACCGGCGGTACCGAGGATCTGACCGGGTGGGCCACGCCGTCCGACACCGAGAACGGCACGATCGCGCTCCTCCTGCCCGAGACCAAGACGGCCCGCTACGAGAGCGCCGACCGGCCGTTCTTCGAGGCACACTTCCAGGAGCTCTGCCCGAACTGCCAGATCATCTACAACAACGCCAACCAGGACGCGGCGACGCAGCAACAGCAGGCTGAGGCTGCGTTGACCAACGGTGCCCAGGTGCTTGTGCTCGACCCGGTCGACTCCGCCGCGGCGGCTGCGATCGCCGAAATGGCAAAGGCCCAGGGCGTGCCGGTTATTGCCTATGACCGGGCGATCCTCAACTCGGACGGCGTCAGCTATTACATCTCCTTCGACAACGTGGAGGTCGGCCGGTTACAGGCCCAGACGCTGGTCGACGCGCTGGCGGGGGTGGACAACCCCCAGATCGTCATGATCAACGGCTCCCCGACCGACAACAACGCCGGCGAATTCAAGAAGGGCGCGCACAGCGTCTTCGACCCACTGGTGGACGCGGGCGAGCTGACCATCGCCATGGAGTACGACACCCCTGACTGGAGCCCGGACCAGGCGCAGAACGAGATGCAGCAGGCGCTGACCGCGCTCGGCAATCAGGTGGACGGGGTCTACGCCGCCAACGACGGGACCGCCAGCGGTGCGATCGCGGCGATGAAGGCGGCCGGAATCAGCCCGCTGCCGCCCGTCACCGGCCAGGACGCGGAGCTGGCCGGTATCCAGCGCATCCTGATCGGCGAGCAGTACATGACCGTCTACAAGGCGATCCAGCCGGAGGCGGAGATCGCCGCGGAACTGGCCTTCGCGCTGCTGACCGGGCAGGACGTCCCGGAGAGTGTCACCGGTGGGCAGACCGCCAATAACGGCGCGACCGACGTCCCCGCGATCCTGCTCACGCCGGTCGCCGTGACCCAGGACAACATCGCCGACACCGTGGTCGCGGACGACTTCTGGACCGTCGAAGAGATCTGCACGGCGGAATACGCCGACGCCTGCGCGGACGCCGGGCTGGAGTGAGTCGCGTTGCGTGTTGCGTAGGAGATGGCCCTCACCCCCGGCCCCTCTCCCAACTCTGGGAGAGGGGGGAACGAGGGACATGAGCCGTAGTGTGTATTGCGTACGTCGTGTTCTTTACGCCTCCCCTCTCCCCACGTGGGGAGAGGGGCTAGGGGGTGAGGGCCGGTGCACGATGGACACCGCCGATGACGACTGCCGAACGGACACCGATCCTCGAACTCCGCGGGATCTCGAAGCGCTTCGGTGCGGTGCAGGCGCTGCATGAGGTCGACTTCGAAGTCTACCCCGGCGAAGTCGTCGCCCTGGTCGGCGACAACGGCGCCGGGAAGTCGACCCTCATCAAGGTCATCGCCGGCACCCACCGGGCCGACGCCGGGGACTACCGCTTCGCCGGGGAGACGGTCGTGGTGACGCACCCCGGCGAGGCCACGCGGCTGGGGATCGAGACGGTCTATCAGGATCTGGCCCTCTGTGACAACCTCGACGTCGTCGCCAACCTCTTCCTGGGCCGGGAGCGGGTCGACTCGCTCGTGCCGCCGGTCATCCGACCGCTCGACGAGGTGGAGATGGAGCGCCAAGCTGTCGAGGTCCTGGCCAGCCTGAATGTGCGCATCCCCTCGGTTCGCAGTCCCGTCGCGACCCTCTCTGGGGGGCAGCGGCAGTCGGTCGCCATCGCCCGGGCGGTGATGTGGAACTCGGCGGTCGTGGTCCTTGACGAGCCGACGGCCGCGCTGGGCGTCGCCCAGACGCGGCAGGTGCTCAACCTGATCCGGCGCCTGCGCGATCGGGGGCTGGGCGTGGTCGTCGTCAGCCACAACCTGGCCGACGTCTTCGAGGTCGCCGACCGCATCATCGTGCTGCGCCTGGGACGCCGGGTCGCCACCTTCGCCCGGCGCGACGTGACCCCCGAGCAGGTAGTGGCCGCGATTACCGGTGCCGGGATCGGGCAGCAGCCCAACGGGCCGCTGCCGCCCGACGAGGTGGTCACGGGGCCGGACGGGGAGGCGACACCATGAGCACGGGCACGAAGCCCGCGGCGGAGGAGGCCCATGTCCCGGCAGCCGCGCCCGGGCTCCGCGGCTGGCTGCGCGGGGTCGGGGAGCGCGCGACCCGGAGCAACATCGGCGCCCTGCCGGTCCTCCTCGGGCTCGCCGTCATCGCCGTCATCTTCCAGATCGCCAACCACAACTTCCTGACGGCGCTCAACCTGACCAACCTCATGATCCAGATCGCCGCCGTCGGCACTATCGCGGTCGGCGTGACGCTGGTGCTCCTGCTCGGCGAGATCGACCTCTCGGTCGGCGCGGTGAGCGGCCTGGCCGCCGGGGTGATGGCGGTGCTGTCGGTCAAGCAGGGCTGGCCCGCGCTGGCTGCGGTGGCCGCCGCGATCCTGGTGGGGACGGCGATCGGCTTCCTCCAGGGCGCCTGGAGCTTCAAGCTGGGGGTGCCGTCCTTCATCGTGACCCTGGCCGGCCTGCTCGGCTGGCAGGGGGCGCTGCTGCGTGTGCTCGGGACGACCGGGACGATCAACCTGAACGACCCGTTCATCACCGGGATCGCCAATCGTCTCCTGCCGCTCTGGCTCGGCTGGGCCGCCGGCATCGCCTTCGTCCTCGTCTATGCCGGGACGGCCCTCTGGAGCCGCCGCCAGCGGCTGCAGGCCGGCCTTCCGGTGCCGGCGGCGGGTGGTGTGATCCTGCGCATCGCGGTCGTCTCCCTCGGCGTGCTGGCGGCGGTCGCCCTGATGAGCGTGGACCGCAGCCCCAACCCCCGGGTGCAGATCGCGGGCGTCCCCTCCGGTGTGCTGATCTTCCTGATCTTCGTGGTGGTCTTCGACCTGATCACCCGGCGCACGCGCTTCGGCCGCCACATCTACGCCGTCGGCGGCAACGCCGAGGCGGCGCGGCGGGCGGGCATCAACGTCGATCGCGTCCGGATCACGGTCTTCATGCTCGGCTCGACGCTGGCGGCCTGCGGCGGCATCCTGGCCGCCTCCCGCCTCTACGCCGTCAACCAGGCCTCCGGCTCCGGCGACGTGCTGCTGAACAGCATCGCGGCCGCCGTCATCGGCGGCACGAGCCTCTTCGGCGGGCGAGGCACCGTCTGGTCCGCGCTGCTCGGCGCGCTGGTAATCGGGGCCATCTCCAACGGCATGGACCTGCTGGCGCTCTCCGCCGCGATCAAGTTCATGATCACCGGCGGCGTCCTGCTGCTGGCCGTCACCATCGACGCCCTCGCCCGCCGCAGCCGCCAGGCCGCCGGGCGGGCGTAGGGGAGCCGGGCGGTGGTGTGTGCCGTCTGGTAAGTGCTGGAGGTTATGGCCCTCGACGGATGCGGTGGGTCTCCGGCGGTGGTCTGTGCCCGGGACGGGTGGTGCAAAGGTTCCCGTACTGCGGCACGTGCCCGGGGGGTAAACCCCCGGGCTGAATAGGGGAAAGCCCACTGAAGGGGCTGTGATGGCAACATGCAGGCGCATTCAAGCCGGCAGGCTCGTGGGCACCGAGTCCTAGTCCCTTCAGTGGACTTCGCTGTGTCAGCCCGGGGGTAAACCCCCGGGCCCAAACCACAGCGCGGGGATCCTCCCTTCACCCGCCCGGGCACGCGCCGCTGCACAAGATCCTTGACACCAGACAGGGGAAGGTTCAATCCCCTCGCCCTCACTCCTTCGGCATCGCCTTGATCGCCTCGTAGGCGGGGCGGGGGGTGCCGTCGGGGTAGAGGAGGGCGTAGGCGGTGAAGGGGTGGCCGTCGCCGTTGAAGGCGCCGAAGTTCAGGTTCCAGATGAACATCCGCTCGACCCAGGGCCATTCCGTGCGTGCGATCTCGTAGGCCCGCACGAGGTACCGTGCCTGGTCCTCCTCGCTGACCCACTTGCTGAAGCCCCAGGACGGCCAGTCGGTGGCGGTGCCCCAGCCGAATTCGGTGATCCAGATCGGCAGGTGACCCAGCCCGGCGTTCACGACGGCAGCGTGCAGCGCCTCGGCGCGGCGGAAGTAGAACTCCGGCGCGTTGTTCCAGGCAGGGGTGTTGGCCGGGTTGCTCGGCCAGTAGTTGTCGGGTGGGTTGCCCGCGCCGTAGGCGTGGATGCCGATCACGTCGATGTAGCGTCCTGCCTCGCCGCCGTTTAGCGCGAGCAACTCCTCGGTGTAGGCGAGGTCGTCCCAGATCACGGTCCGCTCGCGGAGGCTGCTCGGCGCCATCCCCGCCAGCACGACCAGCGCGTCCGGGTCGTGCCGCCTGACCGCCTGGCTGCCCACGCGCAGCAGTTCCAGGTATCCGGCCGGGCGGATCAACCCTCCGGCCTCCTGGGCGATGTTCGGCTCGTTCCAGATCTGCCAGGCGTCGACGCGGCCGCGAAAGTGGGCGACGAGGACCTCCATGAAGCGCCCGAAGGAGACCGGGTTGGCGGGCGTGCCGGGCGGGATGTCGAGCGCCCAGGCCGGCGGCGCGTTCACCGTGACCAGCACGTGCAGCCCGCGCTCCCGCGCCGCGTCGACGAAGCGGTCGAGCGGGTGGAAGATGTAGTAGCCCGGCTCCGGTTCCATCAGGCCCCACTGGCCCTGGACTCGCACCCAGTCGCAGCCGGCGTCCCGAACGAGGTCGAGGTAGGTCTCGTTGGTGACGTGGTTCGGTTCGTCGCCCCACCAGAAGACGTTGAAGGCGCAGCCGACCGGGTGGTTGTAGAGCGGCTGCGGGCCGATGGGCGGGGTCGGACCTGCCGGGCCCTCCGGGGTGACCGCCAGGGGCGGGACCGGCCGGGCCGCGAGCGCCTGTCGGCCGAGGTGGCCGAGCAGTACGTCGTGGGGCCAGGGGTTTTCCGGGTGCCACTCGAAGCGGGCGCGCTCGAAGTACTGCACGGTGCGCCCGTTCTCGATGAACTCTTCGCTAATCGGGTAGCCGAAGGCCGCCAGCCCGCCGCGCGTTTCCCAGTAGATGCGGAAACCGCCGCAGAGCCGGTGGCCGGTGGCGGGGAAGACGCGGCAGTGATGATCGTTCGCGGCGTCGACCGGTTGGAAGGGTGGCTCGTTGCGGCGGTCGAGCGTCGTCAGGGCGCCGAGCCGGGTCACGAGCACCTCGTAGCCGGCGCCGGCCAGGTGGTCGTGGCGCTCGAAGACGGCGCGCTCGAAGTACTGTCGCAGCAGGCCGTCCTGGTAGAAGACGCGGCTGATCGGATAGCCGAAGGTCGGGAGCCCGCCGTTCTGCTCCCAGAAGCGCAGGAACGGATCGCTTACCCAGAAGCCGGTTTCCGGGAAGTAGGCGGCCTTGCCGTCACCCAGCGTGGACTGGCCGGGTGGTATCCCCGCCTGGGGCACCGCGGGAGTCGCAAGCGTGACCGCTGGTGCCAACAGCAGTCCCACGACCAGCAGCGTCAGGATCAAGCGTCGCATCAGGGCCACCACGATCTTAGGCCCAACCCTCCCCACGCCCGATCGGCGCGCCGCCTGCGCGGCACGATCGGATACCGAGCATCACGGCCCCGTTCATGCGGCGTCGCTACATGATGGACAGCGAGGATACGGATCGATGTTGCTGGGTAGAAGACGTTCGCTGTACAAGAACCAAGGTGACACCGGTCAGGTACTATTCCTCCCCAACCCTACCTCACGCGCTCGCGCGATGGCCTCCTCCCGATCGGCCACATGTAGTTTACCGAGGATGTTGGAAACGTAGTTGGCGACCGTCTTGCCGCTCAGGGAGAGGAGCCGGGCGATCTCGGCATTGGAGGCTCCCTGGGCCATCAGGTGGAGCATCTCTCGCTCGCGTCCGGTCAACATGGGAAAGGCTTCCATCGGAACGGCGGGCCGCGCTGTCGTGAAGAAGTCGATCAGGCGGGCGGCGATGCCAGGACTGAAGATCGCCTCGCCGCGGCTGATCGCGCGGATGGCCCGCAGCATGTCGTCCTTGGTCGCGTCCTTGAGCACGTAGCCCCGCGCACCGGCGCGCATCGCGGTGAACACCGAGGCGTCGTCTTCGAACATCGTGACGACCAAGATGCGGGTGGCCGGATGGGCTGCCAGGATGCGGCGTGTCGCCTCGATCCCGTTGAGGCCCGGCATCTTGATGTCCATCAGCACGACATCCGGCCGCAGCGTCTCGGCCAGCGTGACGGCCTCGTCGCCCGTGGTTGCCTCGCCGATCACCTCGATATCCGGCGTTGTGCTCAGCAGCAGTGTCAGTCCGTCTCGGAAGAGCGGATGATCATCCGCAATCAGGACGCGCACCGGGTCCATGAGCGTACTCCGTTCTGATGCATCATGCGTCTCGCATCGTGCAGCTTAGGCTTGCTGCCTTCCCTGACATCCTGGCGGAGATGTCGGGTGCCACAGGCAGGACACTTACATCGGCCTCCCCAGCGGCAGCCGGGCGACGATGCGCGTGCCGGTCGGCATTGCGCGCTCGACCAGGCATGTTCCCCCGAGTTCGATCGCCCGCTCGCGCATCGAGCGCAGACCGACGCCGGTTCGGCCTCCTCGCTCGGCCGGGTCTGGTAGACCGATGCCGTCGTCGATGATCTCGACCTGCAACGTCTCGTCGGCGACGCAGGTGAGCCGGACGAGGCAGGTCCGGGCGTGGGCATGCCGGCTGACATTCATCAGGGCTTCCTGGACGATCCGGTAGGCCGCGACTTCCACCGCGGCCGCCAGCGCCGGGAGCGGCGCTGGAACCTCGACGGTCACCTGAAACCCCGCGGTCGGGTTCGGCCCGCCCTGGGCGTGACTGGCGCTGGTGTATTGCATGGCGCGCTCGCGGATGGCGTCGACCAGGCCCAGCTCGTCCAGCGTCGGCGGCCGCAGGTCGTAGACGAGCCGCCGTATGTCGCCGACCGCGGCCCGAATCGCCGTCTGCAGCTTGGCGTTGACGACAGCGGCCGCCTCCGGGTCGGTCTGGATGAGTTCACCGACGGTGGCGGCGGTCAGGCCGAGCGCGGCGAGCGTCGGGGCCAGTTCGTCGTGCAGGTCGCGTCGCAGCCGCCGCCGCTCCTCCTCCCGGGCCAGCACCAGCCGCTCGCGCGAGCGTTGCAGGTCGGTCATCACGCGCACGCCGTGCACGGCCACGCCCGCGTGGTGCGCCAGGTCGTCGAGCAGGCGCCGATCGGCGCTGGTGAAGGCTTCGCCCGGTGCGCGTGGGCCGAGCAGGAGTTGGCCAACGACGTCGCCCTGGTAGATGAGCGGCACCTGGAGCAAGTCGGCGGGCGGCTGGCCGGCGGCGGCGGTGATAGCGAACTCCTCTTCCTCATCTCGGGGGAGCGCGATGGCGACGTACGGCAGCTTCAGCGCCTCTTGGACGGTCGAGACGATGGTCGGCAGCACGGCATCGGGGGCCAGCGTCGCTTCGAGGCGCCGGCCAAGGCGAGCCAGGACGGCGTAGGGGTCATCGCGCTCGCCGTACATCAGGTGGTTGACACCGCGCTGGAGGCGATCCCGTAGCGGCTGGAAGAGGACGGCAACGAGGCCGGTGGCGATCAGCGAGATCACGAGATTGCCACCGGTGTTGAAGAGGGCGCCGAGGTAGCCGACCACGAGCACGTAGAGGCCGACGACGCCGGCGGTCAGCGCGCCGTAGACGAGGGAGTGGTGGATCACGACATCGATGTCCCAGAGCCGGTAGCGCAGGATCGACGCGCCGATCGACAACGGGACCGGGAGCAAGGCGCAGACGAAGACGGTGGTGCTGGTCAGGTCGTAGAGCGCGGCCGGGATACCGGGCTGGTGCAGGGCGGGGATGAGATCGCCCGGGATACCCACCGCGAGGAAGCCGGCGATCGCCACGGAGAAGCCGAAGACGACCCACTTGGTCTGCTGGCGCTGGATCGGCCCCGACACCCGCCGATACCGGTAGACTTGCGCAAACAGGAAGGCGCCGAGAAAGCCGAAGAACACGGGGCCCGACAGCAGCAGGGGCCAGGTGCTTGGGTCGACGACCGAACCGGGGAAGAACATCAGGCCCCCGCCCAAGGCGACCCAGGCGACTGCCGCCGCCCGCGTCCAGGGCGGCACGAAGGCGCCGTCCGGGAAGAGACAGAACAAGAGAAAGAAGGAGAAAATCGCGTAGTACTCGAGCGCGGAGACGACGGCTCCCCAGTTCGGGTGGTTCGCGACCAGGGCCCCAAGCGTGTTCGGAAAGGTTGCCCCAAACAGGACGAGCGTGAGCGAGAGGAGAAGCGGCAGCCGCTCCGCGGACTTGCGCCAGAAGATGAACAGGCCGATTGCCAGAAAGGCCGCGGCGAATGCGATCTTGAGCGCGAGCGTGTAGCCGGCATAGATCTCCGGCGCGAGGCCCAACTGCCTGAGGCCGGCGCGGACGGCGCCGGCCTCTGGATCGACGGAAACGCTGGCCAGTTGCGTGTAGTGCGCCGGGAGGCTGGCGACAAAGAGCGCCGTGCTCAATGCCGCCATCGCAACCCAGCCGATGCGGGCCACGGCGAGCGCGGGGTTGTGGAGCCGCACAGTCCCACCCTGCCGTAGCCGCTGGTCGCGTTCCGAATCTTGGCCAAACCCGACAAGCGATGGGACTCGTGCCCGGGGTACGCGCATGCGCGGCCTCCTCCTGGGGCTCCGTCGACCAGCGCCGTCGCTGCCGCTCGTGTCTCCGTATCCTACTCGAGAACGGCGCCGACCGGCAGCGGAGCGCTTATTCGAGAGGTTGTGCCTGCGGGGCTGGTTGGCGTGTCATGGACCGCCGAAGCAGCGTCACCGGCGTCGCCAGCATCCAGATCGAAAACAGCGGGAAGACGAGGAAGCCGAAGATGCCCAGTGGGCTCTCCGGATCGAACACCGTGCCGGTGCTGACGAAGAGGCTCACCGCGCCCACCGCGCCGAGTATGCCGATCCAACGGGGCAGCCGCCGGGTCGCCAGGATCGCGATCGAGGCGGTCGCCCAGAAGACACCCTGCGGGAAGGCCAGCCCCTCCTGGAGCGAGCGCGCCACGGTGCCCAGCGCCCGCAGCATCTCCGGTGTGCCGCCATCCAATGCGACGCGGACGAACGCGAGTTCGACGCCCAGGCGGGCGATCGATACGAGAATGGTCGCGACCCCGCCGCCGAAAGCGGCAAGTGCCAGCAGTCCGCTGCCGTCTCCCGCGCGGCGCAGCGCGACGTAGAGGCCGGCAACGAAGACGAGGAAGAACGCGCCAGCGGCGAACTCAAGATAGATGGAGATCAGCCAGTCGATGCGACTGGTTGCCAGCCAGTCCTCGATGGCTTGCGCCGAGCCGCCGAGATCTGGCTCGGCGGGAGTGAAGAGGAAGCCCTTGACGAACATGAGCACGCCAAAGGCGAAGCCGCTGATGAGCGCGAGGCGATACCGAAGGGAGACGCCTTCGAACTCGTTGTCTGCGTGCTGTACCAGCATGGTGCGTTGCCTTTCCCGGCTTGCGCCGTTATCCGTCACGGCGACGGTTCACGGGTCGCCGTTGATCAATCTGGTGCCTCTGGTCTGCTCGCGAGCCCATGACGACGATAGGGGAGTGGGATTCCCGGGGGAAAGGGTGCGAGCTTCCCAATGTTCGGGAATCGGTTCTGGGAACGCTGGTCGGTGGGATGTGCCAGCGGTACACCGGGCGGCGTACACTGGAGCCCGGGCGCGGGCGAGCAGCGTAGGGTGCGCGGATGGCTCGCGCTGGTGGGGGCCTGGGGGTCGACGAAGGATGACCGGTCGTGTCAGCGCAAGCTGAGACACTCATCGAGATCCGCGACTTCACCTATCGCTACCCCCCGGCCGAGCCGGGTGGGGCGCCGGTGACGGCGCTCGACGGGATCACGCTCGACATCGCGGCCGGGGAGTGCCTCGGCGTGACCGGCACGGCCGGGAGCGGGAAGAGCACGCTCTGCCTGGCGCTGAACGGCCTGGTGCCGCACGCCACCGGGGGCACGGTGCGGGGCGAGGTGCGCGTCGGCGGTTGGAGCACCAAGGAGGTTCCGGTGCCGCGGCTGGCGACGCGGGTCGGGATGGTCTTTCAGGACCCGGAGAGCAACCTGGTCGGGCTGACGGTGGAGGACGAGGTCGCCTTCGGCCCCGAGAACCTGGGGGTACCGCGGGAGGAGATCGCGGCCCGGGTCGCCTGGGCGCTGGAGGCGGTCGGGATGGCCGGGGCACGCCGCCGGCCGGCGGCGCAACTCTCGGGCGGGCAGAAGCAGCGGGTGGCGATCGCCGCAGTGCTGGCGATGCGACCCCAGGTGCTGGTCCTCGACGAGCCGACCGCCCAGCTCGACCCGACCGGCAAGGAGGAGGTCGCCGCGGCGATCGCGGCCTTGCGGCGGGAGCGCGGGGCGGACCTGACGGTGGTGCTGGTCGAGCAGGACGCCGAACTGCTGGCGCGGCTGGCGGACCGCGTCGTGGTGCTCGACGCCGGGCGGATCGTGCTCTCCGGCCCGACGCGGGAGGTCTTCACCCAGGTGGACCACCTAGCCGGGGTCGGGGTCTTCGCGCCGCAGGTGGCAGAGGTCACGGCCCGGCTGAGCGCCGCGCTCGGCACCGACCTGGCGGCGCTGACCCCGGAGGAGGCCGCCCCGGCCCTGCGGAGATGGCTGGTCAGTCCGTGTCACCCCGAGCCGAGCCGGGAGCGGCGGGGGGGCCCCCCCCCGGCGGCCGCTCCGGACCGCCACCCGGGCGCGGGGGGG
>Ga0181858_1000359_pt1 | contig 21254 bp, 12 predicted proteins | sample NewIslPassag4_SG_FD_130749 | JGI IMG/M metagenome (GOLD analysis project Ga0181858, IMG submission 130749) | Feedstock adapted compost microbial communities from Newby Island compost facility, Milpitas, CA, USA - Passage 4_SG | ecosystem: Engineered > Solid waste > Feedstock > Composting ...
AGTTAGAAAGACTTCTAACTTAAGGCGTGGGGATCCTTCTCACTCCGTGAGAAACGGCCTCGCTATGTCTCTTTCACTTCCCAAAAGACTGGTGGCGCTGGCTGATACAGATAACCACCGTTGTTGGCAGAAATTGAGATCAAGAAGTGGTCAGCAGTTTGAGGCATGCAATGCTCTTTGAGGGTCTTGCAAGAGTATTTGATGGCGTTCCAGATCCTTACCCGCTGTTTGTCGCGATCGGAATCAAATCTTCTGCTTTGCCCGTTCGGCCGGGTACTCCGACGATAGTGTTCCAACAGAACCTGCTGCTTTGCCTTTGCCGTTTCGGCTCTCCCAAGGTCGTTCCAACGCTCTGCTTCTCTGATTTCATCTTCCAAATCCTCAAGGGCCTTCTCTATGTCTCGCCTCGCCTCGTCGTCTAACACCGCTTGGTCTGACATGTCTCTATCCAACCCCTCGGCGTCGGCAAATTCAGTCATCAGAGAGGACTCAGCGTCCGTTGTTGGGCCTTTGCCTCCGCCTTCAAGCTGCTCCAACGGCACGCGCTGACCTGGGCGCTCAATGAGCCTGGCGACATACTCCAGCCCTTTAAGGTTTTTGAAATGTCCCTCCTCACCGAAAGCCCGAATCCTCCAGCCGTCACCGTCCCGAGCGAACACAAACTCGCCTTCCGGTTTGCCGCCCTCCGTGGGACCCGCTTTCGTAGCATCTTTGAACTCAGAGAGAATTGCTTTGATAGCTTCTTTAAGAGCAGGTATTAGTTCCCCGGCAATCGCTCGGGCCAATTTGGAGATCACCCCAACTTTTCCCATCCGAAAACGCTTGTCTTGCACCTTCTCGATACTCAGGAGGTGGCCGTGGCCAGCAACTGGCCGCCGAAAGTAAATCCGCCCATCCGATAACAGTCGGACGGGACGGTCAAAGAAACCCCGTTTTAAGACAAAATCGATTGGACACTGGTCGCCCTTCTCCAGGTCCGCCTTGGCCAATCGACCCTGATCTGTTATCCGCCACTCAATGCGTTCCGGAAGCACGATCAAGTCGGCAAGGTCGCCAGGCTCTCTTGGGAACGCTCGGAAATGCTTTTCATAGCGGGCTAACCAGTCCTTTTTCACCGCGTGTAAGGCATATTTGCCTCCAAACTCCCCCGTGGCCTGGAAGGTGATCCGGTTGACCTGGTCCGCTCCAGGAATCTGAAACCTGGCAGTCACCCGCTGTTCGATTAACCCGGCCTCCGTGAGTCTCCTGATGGCAGTGATTTCTTCCGAAGCAGCTTCCTTAAAGGGAAACTCGACCCACCGATCGGGAGCAAGCCGGAGGTACTTTGTTACAGCTTCGGCAAGAGGATCACTCGTCATAGAGAATCCTTTGCAACTGAGAGAAACAGGAGCCCGGCGAATTGCCTAACCAAAAGGCGAAAGCACCTGCTCCAACCCCGGGTTGGCTGAAGTGGCGAGTTACGAGCGGCCGTGCCCCACAAAACAGTCTGGAGAAGCATCCCTAGTTCCGCGAATGGCCGGGTTTTGCAGCGTCATTCCGGTTCCTGCGATTGTACGGCAAATTCCTGACAATTCAAGTCTCCCTCTACAACATATTGGGCAAGTGTCCATATTCCGACCCAACCATTCGCTGTTTTCTCGGCACGTTTGCTGGGCACTCCATATCACTACAAAAGGAACTGCGCGAAAGAAAGTCTCCCCAAATGGCCGACGCGTTCGGCCGCAGTCGAGAAACAAACCCCTCCGGAAGGACCCGTGAGGTGTTATTCCTGGCAATCGGTCTTGCATCGGCTCCACATCGCGGACCCAAAAACCCTCTAAGTGGCGCAAGACTTCTCAGTTCACCTTTTGCACTTTACGCCGCGAGATTGATCAGGTTTTCCAGGAGTTGGAACATTTTTTTCCGAACCCCATCTCCCCAAGCCAGACGTAGAAATTCGCTGTTGTAAACTCAGGCGTTTGAGCGTGCTCAGCATGTCGGCGAACGAAGGGCGGGACTTGCGCGGGTACCATGGCGGGATCCGTAACCTCGCCTCCCGATGACCTTCTGAAGCGTACCAATGGACAATCAGCGTGTAAAGCAACATGGCCATGGGAGCCGTGCGCTCCACCGCCCGCTCGCTCCATCCTTGGGGCTCTTCAAATCCCAGGTACTGCTTGCTGGCATGGAAGGTCACTTCCACACTCCAGCGCATGGAGTAGCATCTCAGCACATCTTCTGCCTTTGCCTCGACAACCGTGGAATAGAACGGTTTCCGCCGCGTTCCCCGGACAAAGCCTCCACGGCGACGATTTTCACCGGCCGTTCCGGGACTGCGTGCAGGCGGGCTTCGACCTCGGCCACCCGCGCCGCCTGGGTGCGACCGTAAACCGACAGCTTGATCTGCCGACCTCCCTTGGACAGCATTTCTTTTGGCGCAGGCAGCTTCTGACCGCGACGACAAGGACGGCCGGGGCGACCGGGCTTCTTAGGAGGTGGAGCCTCGTACAACCGGGCAGCCAGCGTGGTCCGGCTGATCAGGTTGCAGTTGAACAGCGACAGGTCCGGGATACTTTGCCCACCATAGGTGGAATCTCCCACCAACTGAAATCGCAGGTTGGGAAACCGGTTACACAGCAGTGTGAGTCTTCGACGGTTAAATCCTGGCTTAATCCGGAGCGACGGCTTGCAGAATCACCGTGATTGATGTAACAAGTTGCATAGGGAGCCTCCATGCTGACGGCTGGGTATATCTTTTGCCTCACCTCCTCTAGCGATTTACAGGAGAGGCTCTTTGTTTTGCCAAGAGCAGTATTCAGTTGAAAAAGTTGAAAATTTAAACACCTAACTTTGTCGACCTTGGACACCAGCTATGAGCTCACGCGCCTCTTGGGGACGCTGGGGTTTCAGGATTCTATGGTATGTCCCGATATGTTTACGGCGCGTGCATTCGGACTCGGGCGCAGGTAGGCATGTCGATTGTTTGGACAAATGATTCACCCACCGGAAGCTGCTCGATGGCTTGGGCCAAATCCATGTCACGTGACGGACGGAGAAACCCAGCCACTTTTCGGGACATTGGGAAATTAGTGCGGAAGACCACCTTCGTTCCCGCGTTACCAACGACATCAGGATGAAAGTCAGCTAACCCCTGACTGGCTACCACGACCGTGATGCCAAACTTTCGACCTTCCTTCATAATCTTGGGCAAAGTTATATCACGAGCCAGCCGATGGGCTTCGTCCAGAACAATTGCTAGCCGAAGGCGGTCCGTTTCCCCCCAGCGGAACATATCTTTGTACAGCTTGCGCAGCACGAAAGCGCCGGCCGCGAGCTGAAGAGTTTCGATTCCGAGGTTATGCACATCTATGACGACCCCGCGGCGCAACAATTGAGCAAATTCCGCGGTAGACTCATTTTTTTGGAATAACCCAAATTCCAACAGCGGGCGACATCGCGGGATGACGTTCTTCACACCACGTTCTTCTTCCAACTCTTGCAATCGAGTCGCAAACTCCTCAATCGTTGGCAATCGCGACGGGTTACCCGTCTGGAATCCGAGGTCGATGTAACAGTCCTTAAGTGCTTCGAAAACAACATCACGCTGAATGTCGCCGAGCCCGCAGACGTATTCGAAGATCTCCGCGATCGCGAAACAATTGTTGGTCCACCAGTTTGCACCAGCTGTGGGGGTCGCCTCCGCCTCGAACGGTGAGAAGGGCAGGCCGTGAACGACGTCCAGAATCACGGGATGGGCAGCTTGAACAAAAGGATTCGCCGGGTCGGCGAACTGTCCGTGGAAATCGATTACGAGTACGGGCAAACCCTGTCGGGCGATGTCCCGCAAGATGCGCGTCACGGTCCATGATTTGCCTTGCCCCGGAATCCCGATGATGAAAAGATGCGGGCTTCCTCGAACACTAGCATGCCACTTAATGGCCTTACCATCCAAGTCGACGCCAAGCTCAACCGAGACTTCCTTGGGTACATCACCAGATGCCAGATTCTCGGCTGGTTTTTGGAGCGTCACCGCTGCATCCTGAGTGAGATTGGTTGGCGGCTGCATGCCGACGCCACCCGCAAGAGAATTATCGTGGGGAGCAGACGTGGCTTTGGAATCAGGGCCGGGGCAAAGCTCGTTTGGCCCAATAGTGCCCGACAACGTATTCGCCGGTGTCTGTCGTGGTGAGATTCGGTCCGCCACGCCATCCCCGGTACTGAAAATTTGTCGACCAAGTTCGCGGTCCTGCAGCCCTATATCCGCTATTTCGCGAGCAGTCAGAAATCGAATTTCCGTTTCGCGCATTCGCACTGGCCGTTGCGGACTTCCGGCTAGGTTAACTATAAATCCCCAACGAATGACTCGTAGTCGTTCCATGCCGGATTCCAGCCTGGCCAGTCCCTCTTCCATCTTCGCGCGGGTATCATCTGACTCGATAAGCCCGTAGCGTTGGGCACGACGGAAATAAAAGTCGAGGATATTTGCCAAGCGAGCTCGCTGCAGCACATGATCCACTCGTGGCGGGTCGGTACGGAAAAACAAATCCCGGAATATGTTTTCCGTCGCTTCGATTTGATCCACAATCCGCATACAGAGGTCTTCGGAACGAGCCTGGTACGTTCGGGATTTTACTTCGATAAATGTTGCGACCAAGCGGTTAGGACGCAACTGCACACGGATCAGATCGCATCGAGCGGCCGAATGCGTCCGCCTCCCACGCTGGGTCGGTCCGAAAAGTTCCGGATGCGCATCGACAGGAATCAGAATCGCATCGCCCAGCTCGCCGCGAGCCTTTAGCCAGGCCACCACAATGCCGAGACTGACAGCCTCGCGAGCTCGGCCCTCATCACCTAGAACTCGCAGAGCCAAACGCCCTGAAACGGTCTTCAAATGATTGAGCACCTGCCCCACGCTGTCTTCAACCTGCCGGAATCCGAGTTCCTCCATCGCGCGTCTCAGTATCTCCTCCACCTCTTCGCGGTGGGTGGTTGTCACCAACATCCGGTGACCAAGACCATCGAGGAACTCTGGGGCATAGTCAAGCAAGTACTTGCGTGCGGCCGTCCCGCCGGATACCTCTCCCGCTGTGTCGAAAAAGTCCACGCCGAAAAATCGGTCCAGTGTGATTACCCAATCAGATATCTCGTGGATGGCATCCAATCTCCGGTGTTCTTCAGACGACAATCTTACTCGTACTGAGGGAAGGACTGGGGATTGCTTCGCGGTGATCAAACGACCAATTCCCCGTAACCACGCTCTTTGGAGATCGACCAGTGCTGCGGGTTTCGATCGATAGGCCGGGTGTCGCTGATTCGGTGATCCCTCCGGTAGAACAAAGCGATGATGCCACTCAGCTGCTATTTCGTCTACTCGAAAGGATGAGACCAGGCGCAGCAAAAGACCGTAGAGCGAGCAACTGTCGCCGTGCGCGCCTTCCTCGACTGGCACTAGTTCAGGACGCAGCCTATCTACGACCATTGACAGGTTGACGTCGCCACCGGGAATCCGATCGGCATGTTCCTCCGGACGGATCGAAAGCGAAAAGAAAGGAGCCAAATGGTGGTGCTGGCCAGCAGGACGGCCCTCATAAAGTTCCGTTCTCAAACGTTCCAACGAGGGCAGCGTTAACGGCAATGGGGGCAGGCAATGGGCAAACACCTCTAATCGCGGCGGTGGTGCGGTCTCTGCCCCCTCCTCTTCACCATCCAAGCGAAAGCCCTTATAAAACGACCGCAGTGCTGCTGCCACAAAAGCACCTGAGCCAGGGTTCACAACGTTTAAACGCAGTGTCTGCAAATAGCGGTGAATGGAATGATAAACCCGCAATTCTTGTGCGACCTTCTCTGGCGGCAAATCGGTTGAGCACACCTCGTCTTCATATAGACCGACCGCCCGAGCGACATCAGCCACTTGTCGTGCTGGGTCAGGTATATCGATCGGAACATATACGCCCCAAAAGAAAGCCAAGTTTTGCGCGGAAAGAAGTACGGTGCCATCTTCTGTAAGTACAAATGCCGGACAATTCAGCGGGGCAAGTTGTCGAAGCAACCCGACGTCCAGTAGCCTCCGCCGTTCGCGACTGTCGTGACGTAATAACTCCTGCTCCCACAGTGCCAGCAGATCCGCGTAGGCTGCGTACCACAGCACACGGAGGGGATGTGTCGGCAGAATGAGCACGCTTCGTTCCGATCGATTGCCAGCCGCAATTTGGAGACTGATCGTGTCCACCCGCAATGCGTCCCAAAGCTCCTCCTTCGATTGCGCCTCCAATAACAATCGCTCATAGGCCCAAGCATACTCACGCGCCTGCCGGGAAAGATCCTCTGACCAAGCAACGGTCTCCACACACTTGCGTATTTCTTGATTAGCGAGTGCCCGAAAGAACTGCTTGCGGGCCTTTTGAAATCGAATCCCTGCATCGCTCTTGGAAAGGGCTTCCAGGGCGATTTCGGATACATCGCGGTCCACGTCCAGCAACTCGTTTCCTTCGACGTCGGCTCGGTAGCAACCAAATCCGGAGTCTGAATCAATGGTTTGCTCTTCTAGTTTGCGCAGAATCGGACTTAGCGCGACTCTCGCTGTAAAACGGTTGTTGATCCTGACCGTGAAAAAATGCAGCTCTTTTTCGGTCCATCCTCCGACCCCTTCTTCGATCGCATCGCATGGCAAACTGAGGGCAGCCTCGATTCGCGCCAGCGGAAGATTCTGAACGGTATTGAAACGGCTGCGCCCTTCGTTATCGCTTTCCTCCATTTCCTGGGATGTGATCCAGAACTCTTCACTCAGTCCCTCAATCGGTCGGCCATTCTGATCACACAACTCGTTTCCATTTTCGTCGAGACCCACGATGCGCACTTGAGCAGCAATGGCCGGTTGCTCCTCGGTCAGTTCGATATCCATGCTCAACCTCACCTGCCGCGCTCTTGCGCGAGCGCGAGTACTGGGGAGTTCTACCCCAGGTGCGTCCTGTTCGGAATAGTAATCGCGCGAAGGAATAACCTCCGCATACCAGCACTTGAGATTCGAAGGGTTCCTTGGCTCACACTGCCATTTGATTCTGATTTTGCTCTTCGGTCCAACCGTAGCAATCGGCTGAGCTCCTGGACCTTCTTGGCGAAAACCGCTTTCTGGATCAACCAGGCCCTGCTTATCCAGCAGCGGGACGACTTCGATCGATTCCAAGTCCGATTGCACGCCTTCTTCGAAGGGCCACTTCTCGAAGGTCAGCCGCCTAAGGTTCGGCTCGAGCGCCAAACCGCTCAACCATCGCCGGCTGTCCTCCAGCGGTTGATTATTAAGGTATGCAGCCAGTTCGGTTTTGACCTGTCCATCCCTCAGCCGGCAATTTTCCAGTCGCTCGCTGCCGATTGTCTGAGGGCGTGCCGGCCGGACGAGCTCTCGCACACATTGCAAATTTCTTTCCAGACGATCTGCAAAGTCGGCCCCCTGATCCGGAATTAGCCCTACTCGCCACATTTCGCGTCCGACGGTTTCCAGTGTCGGTTCTTCAAGCACCGCCGCAAGGTAATCAGCCCGCTGCTCAGCTGTGGCGCTTAAAACGCCGCGTGGCGTCGCTAACACGCGTCGTACCGGTTCTTGAAGCTCCTCCGGAAGTTCACGCAGTAGGTCAACTGAAGTCTCTTGCCAGAAACGTGTAAGGTCGAACGCGGCAAAGGAGTTGGTCAGCGAGCTGGCCGCCGCGTCTAAAACGCCCATCGGAACAAGTAGGCCTAGCCGCACGCGTTTGCGGTTGCGAATCTCGATGGCCCTTTCCGGCGAAATCTCCAACTCGATATCCTGGGGCGGCGTGCCGACGAGCCATATCTGAACGTCGTCGCCCAACCGCAGTTTTCTCGCTTCTTTGCACAGCAAGCGAGCTTCGTCCCGGTCCAGATAATCGATGCGCAGGCAATAGCCCAGCTCGGCCGCCTGTAAGTCCTGCACGAGCCGTTTGGCCAGCCGTGCCCGCAAGCCATCCGCCATCTTCATCCGTTCACCTCCTTTAGCACAGGCATCTCCAGGTACTGGGCATTGAAGTCGTCAGACAGAGCGTGAAAGAAACCCATTTGTCGGAGACGGCGTTTAAGAGCCTCGAGATTCGTCGCCGCCGCGAACCGTGCGGTGGCATCGTCCAAGAAACCCGGCGGACGGTCCACGAGCAGCCCGTAACGTCGATACAAAAAGTCCAGGAACTCGCTCAGTCGCATCGAGGCACGGGGTCGCACACACTGCCAGTCGCCCATCGGCCGCTCCGTCATTGCCACATGCACGAGCGTGGCCAATAGGTCATCACTCGGCGCATAGCGCCAATTACGCCGGCCCGTTATGTTACCCGATAGAATGCCAAAAGATTTCCGCAAGCCTCCTGTGGACCAGTACCAGCTAACGCCGTTTCTCAATGCTGAGTTGAGCTGTGCCTCGCTTAACAACGTAGCGAACGCCTTCACTGGCGGGTTACGTTGCGTAATGTCGGCAAAGTAGGCTTTAATGGTCTCCTTCTCCACATCGCTAGAGCAGCTTTCCAACGTAGCCTCTCTAATTCGCGCCATTTCAGCTCTGGCTCCTGCAGCCACTTCGGGATGACTTTCGAGCGAGATAAGTCTGAGAAGGTAGTTTGGGGTGGTAGACTCGTCACGGATACGCCGCAGATCCAGGATGTATTCGATGAGCATGTCAAGGCTTCTCAAATAGAGAACACTGTCAATATACGTGCGTAATGAGGCGAGATCCCGACCCACGCATGCCCTCGCCAATTCGTCGCTTCGACCACCCCGCTGGCGAGTGAAGTCAACATAAATCTCCGGGCATGGAATTTCTGCGTCCGACTCGGCCGGCGCAGCTTTCATTTCCGGAGGCAAATTCCCCGTTGCTACCAGATGGTTTACGGCATGGATAAGCTTGACACTGTAGATGAAAAGTCCGAAGTTGATCAGAGCCATCAATCCCCGAGTGATCGCCTGCACGGGCATCCTCCCGCCGTACGCCAGCAGGTATTGCAGTACATCTTGGGCCAGATTTCGTGCCGCCTGAGGCAATGCCGGATCCGCCAGCCCAAACTCCTCCACTTTACCTGGCGTGGAAGCTTGGAAGCCATCCAAATAGCACAAAGCAAGAAGGGAATGAATGTCAATATTGCTGGAACCGTCGTAACCGGAGTCGTAACTCGGTGGGGTTAATTCGCGCAGATTTCTACCAAACACCCTGCGAAACAGATCGAATAGCTTATTTGCTCCTTCCAGTGCGTTACCGCTGCCCAATTCGTCTCGAAGCAGAACATACAAAAAAACGTGCACACTGCGCTGCCGTCGGATTTCGCTTGGAAAACCGGTCTTGTAACACAGGAGGGTTAGCGGCAGGAGATAGTCGATCTGCTCCGCTGCCCCCCGCTTTGTTCCTTTCTTCGATGCGCGAAAGACGGCAGCTCGCAGCCAGCGGTCCATCAGCCGCTTGCCTTCGGCAGTGTCAAACCCGGCGACCCGCTCGTGCGACACCACAGCTTGAAGGTACTTTCCCAAATCCGTCGGATCATTTTTTCGCGGTCCACGTTTCCTCCCGCGCGTGACGATGAGATAGAACAGCGAAGGTAACAAACGCTCCACATCGAAATCGTTCATCTCCACAGTAAACAACCGCGAGAAGTGCCAACCCTTGCTCGCTTTGGGAAGCACCAATTTGACCCGTTTCATACGGTGGTCCCCTCTCGCACAATCTTTCCGTCACGCACTACAACACGGTGCATGCGACAGCCGGATTCAATCATCAATACCTCTTGCGTTGGGTAAGCCAACAACTGATTCTTGAAGACTTCCAGTTCTTCAAACAGTGCCTGCTGTTCCTCAGCACCGCTAACGTATCCTTCCAGGGCTCGTTGGAGATATTCAAACAAGTCGAGCCCAATCACCAGGCGTGGTGACCCGCCCCGCCTTTGTAGTACCAAGTAATCCGGCACCGTTTCCACACGCGTATCTTCCGCGGGAGGCAGACATAGTTCAAACTCATCGGGCGGAAATCGCTTAATCACCACGAGCTGCTGGCTGGAAGCTTCGGTCAACCGCAGTCCCAAGCCTGATAATTCGGGTAGCACCGGCACGCCGTCGGCTCGGGAAATGCCTGCCAGTAACTCATCGCGAAGCTGCTGGATGTCGATCCGGCCGTTGATGGCATCCACGAATCGATGGAAGTGGTGATAAGGATTTAGCCGATCGGGATCTGGCATTCCGGCTGGCCGTTCCTCCGGCTTCCGCGCTTCGAAGAGATAACGGCGCTTAAGCGCCTCAATTCGGCGAGCATCTTCCAGGCCGTGGAATGCGATGGTTGGCCGGTCCGCAGCCTGGCAAAACAGATGCTCCACTGCACCTGCTACTTCTCTGGTTCGATGGAAATGCAGGTACCGTTCCAGTCGCGGACTGGCCACCAAGGCCGGATCGAAATGTTGCAATTCATCAAGGACCAAGTCCGGAGAACCCGAACCGTTAAAGGCGGCATCGAAGTACAGCCGCGACGGATCGCTCAGCGGCGACTGCCCTTCTGCTCTCTCGCGATGGATTTCTTCGCAGCCCAGGTCGTGTGTCAATAGGAAAGCCAACGCGGAGCGGAGATCGCGGATCGTAGGACGCCGCTCTCGACGCAGGTGGACGGCTAGCAGCAGGTGGTGCAAGCGCTGACGCACCTGGGGACCCAACTTCTCATCCCGGAGCGATTGCACATTCCACCAAATTGGACACTCTTGCCGTGCAACGCACGCATCGCATGGCTTCCAACACTCGGCAGCTAAAAAGCGATCCAAGATACCGGTAAATAGTGACTGGACGGCGGGATTCGTCGCCGCCAAGCATCGGCGTTTCATATCAATCAACAACACACCATCCTGCTCGCTCTGGCATCCTTCCATTTGCAGTCGGAGCCGATCCCATAGCCAACGGTAGCGGAGTTGGCCATTGCGTTCAAAAAAGTCACGCAGGCGACCGTCGTTCACCGCGGCACACGCCGTGTAACCGGCCGCCGGTTCGTCTCTCCCGGAAAGCGGCTCCAGGAGCCGGTGGAACAGTTCATCTGCACTCATCTCCCCGTGAGACTCGGAAGCATCGTATAGTGCGGCATAGGCATGCCCCTGGCGCCGCACAATCCAACCTGTTTCGTCCTCTCGTTGTGCTACACCACCCGTCTCTCGCAATCGTTCGTAAAGCCTTTGGAGAAAAGCGGTCTTGCCATCGCCCGGGTTCCCAGAAAGGATCACCAGCCGATATCGGCCATCGATAATTTGAGGCATCAAATCGGTATCCAGCCGCGTTTCCACATAGGTTTCTTGGCAGAACTTGCTATCAAGCCCCCTGTTGTTAGTGTTGCCGATGCGGCTATTCCGATATGTTCGACGCAACTGATCAACAAAGGGATTTTTCACTTGAGAGCCTTTTGCCGTTTTAACCCGCTCGGCAGACACGGCTCGCTCTAATGCGTTGAGGAATTCGTCGGCAGATTGGAACCGTTGCTCCGGCCGTGGTGCAACTGCCTTCAAAAGCGTACCCAACAGCCTTTCACCACATTGTTGCTGTTCCTCCACGCTCGGCGTAAGGAGTCGATCCTTGTACCGTCTTTCGTCGTCAATTTCGTAGGGAAGCCGGCCGGTTAAAGTTTCGAAAAGCAGCACGCCAACAGAGTACAAATCGGCTAGCGGTGTCCAGGGATGCCCTTGCTCGACCTCCGGAGCCCGGTAAGCAGGCGTACCGACCACCTCGTGGGTGCCTGGCTGGCGCGTTGCCAAGCCGAAATCAATGAGTTTTATTGGCAAATCCGCCTCATCCGGCACAATGATGTTGCTTGGAGATACGTCTCGATGAGTCAGTCCTTGCTCGGATAGATACTGGAGGGCCGAAAGGACGTCTCGGGCAATACGCAAACAGGTGGCAACGTCACCGGCGAGCGCACTTTGAAGTTCCCGTAGCGGGCACCCGGGTACATATTCCAGCTTTAAGTGGAAAGGCGCCGTCCAAGGTCGAATATCATATACGCGCGGTAAGTTGCGATGATGCAATCTTTGCAATGCTTGGAATTCGCTTTTCGAGAGAATCTCGTAGAGTTCCTGGTTCCGGATACGCTTCAGCACACGGAACTCTTCGGCGACCAAATCCCGTGCCAGATAACTGTCGGCAGTGGCCCCCCGGCCCAAATGGCGAACGATCTGGTGCTGGTCATCGATTTGCTCACCTTCCTCGTAAATGAGTTCTTCCGAAAGGCTTTTCCGTTTTGCGGTCTCCCGTCGCTGCCGTTCCTGCTCGATCCGCGCCAGTACCTCGCGGGCCGATGGACGCTTCTTAGCGTCTTCCTGCAAACAGTCACTGAAAAGTCGCTGGAGGAACTTGGCATCGTCCTCAGGGATGTCGGTGCGCTGCGAGGTTAATGGAGGAAACGCTGGCACGTCTTTGGTCACATCCGGCTCAAAGCCCGTGACCCAGAAAAAAAGCGACGCTGCCAGGCTGTAAACGTCGCTCGTCGGTTCCGCCAACTCCAGTGCCAATTTGCATTCCGGCGCGCGATACTGGCAATCGGGATCGAGCTTCATCTCCTCAGCTTTGCTGGCTATCGTCTCTTGGTGTTGAATGCGGGCGATCACAAAATCCGTAAAAATCACCCACGGGCTATGGTCACGTTCCTCGACAACAATACGATCCGGGGAAAGCGCGCGATGGACCACCCCCTCCTGATGAACGTTGGCCAGAGAGCGGAATGCTGATTCAACCACTGGCAAAATTTCTTTGGCCGTTGGCACAGCGGCGGACCGGTGCGACCGCAGTGAGTCACCCTCGACCGGACAGATTGGGATCACCCAAAAGGTCCCGTCCTCCCAGGAGAAGTAATGCTCGACGCGAGGTGCCACTGCTTTTTCGCCCAGCCGCTTAAGTACCTCATATTCACGCAGAAGGGTTCGTTCGAGTTGCAAGAACTTGTCCACATCCCCCGTTTCCGGCCGGCGGACGAGCTTCAATAGACGCTCACTCCCATCCGCATGCCGCGCTCGCAGGGTACGAACGGGCCCCCTTTCATCGAGCATCTCAAGGACCTCATAATCGCCGATTCGCTTCGGAACGCGCGGCCTGTTTGGCAACTCTGTAAGACACCGGATAATCTCCCCATGAAAAGCTTTGACGGAGGTGGGGCCAGCCTGCTGCTCATCCGCCTGACGCAGCCGCTCTGCCGCCTGAGAAAGCTTTAACACTTGTATTGCCACACGAGTATCCTGCACATAGATCTGCACATCGTCGGACGATAAAATGACTCGCGGAAACACAAAATGGGCATCGCCGACTGTGTCTTTTAGTCGCGGCACGTTGCCGCGCAACAACCCAGCAACGCGCCGAGCGACGAAAGCCGCCTTGTCCAGCGGGCTCTTGTGGCTTTCGCCGCTTGCCAGGACCCACCCATTGGAGTTTCCGTGGATCGGCCCCTGCCAGCTTTTCTCTTCCACTACGTACACGGCGTGCTTGCCTACAATAATAAAATCGACCTCTACTGATGAACCGTCTGGGTTGACGAGTTCCTTGTTGCAGATCACGGTCCATGTATCCGGTAACTCCCTTTCCAATACCGCGGCAGCCCGTTCCTCACCGCGACCTACAAACTGGCCCGCTTGAATCAACCTTGCCATCGGTCAGCACTCCTACTCAGGCAAAATCCTCCGGATAGGCGGAAAACCGACACCACTCCAGCAGATGCCTGGCCACCTGGATCAGACGATTCTCTCTGGTAAAAGTCAAGTACAGCAAATCTGTGGCTCGTGTCATTGCCACGTATGCCAATTTGATTTGTTGTCGTTGAAAGCCATCTAGTGCGCTGGCGTTGTCATACAGTTTCAGTGCGTCGACTCCGAAAAAAAACACTACCGGAAATTCAAGCCCTTTCGCCGAATGCACACTCATCAGCTTGACTGTCTGCTGCTTTAAGTCGAAGCTACGACGAGACTCCGCGCTGCGTTCGAATGCGCTGTAAGGAATACCAAAACTTTTGCATGCGTTTTCGAGCCGTCTCTTGGTACCCCTGTGAGTGGTGTAGAAAATGCTGATATTCTTGTAGTCAACTATCTTATTGTCCACAAGTCGTCTGATTTCACGTCCAATGAATTCGGCTTGTTTATCCCAGCAGTCACACCACACAATCTGAACCTTCTCGCCAGATGTCCGAAAACTCGCAGCCTCCGACTCCTCAAACCAGTCAGGATCGGAAAGCGCTAGGCCTAAATGTGCAGCACAGCGAATAGCAAATCGACCGATCTGCTCCGTATTGCGGTAATTAGTAAGAAGGTGTATCGTTCTCATCTTCGTGATGGCGTCTCGACTGATCACATTCTGTGCAGTGACCGAAACGTCCGGACCCTGGCTGCACTTCCGTAACAACAGCACGTTGACCATCCGTTGCAACAAAGTCGAGGACTTACCTGCTTCTGCCGTGCGCGTCCCGGCGCGCAGGACGGAAATAATTTGAGAGGCCTGCGATAGGCCATCGTACGCCGCCTCGCGGTAGATCGCTTGTGAACCATCCATCACTACGAGCATCCCTCCACGGCCCGGACGCAAGGCTGAATAAAGGAGCCAGAACCAAGTTGGACGAAAATCCTGGCCTTCGTCGACCAGTATTGCGTCATACTTTTCCTCCAACTGACAACGTTCAATTGCTCGGAGCACCCGTTGCATATCCTTCACGAGGCTTTCGTCATCATCGTTCCATGGCAGGTAAACCGAATGCTGTTTGGCCCAGGTGAGAAATGTATTTGCTTCCACGCGACTCGCCCATGGACCAAGAAGTTGGTCAAAAGTTTTGAGTAGTGCTCGGTTATAGCAGACCAGCAGAATCCTCCAGTCAGGGTGGGCCTCCGCTAGAACTCGGGCCCGGGCAGCTAGTAACAATGTCTTGCCACTGCCAGCCACTCCTTTCAAGAGACAACATTCGCTGCCAAGGGATCTAACGAGCTTTTCCTGCTCCGCGGCCAGTTGAATGCGAACGCGACTTCGCTCCGCGCGACCTTCGTCAGTCACACGGGCCGACGGCTCGAATGTCGTCTCCGGGAACAGTCTGGCACGGCATTCAGCGACTGTTTCTTCTGTCCAAGGCACCGCGAGGCGCGGCAGCGCGGCTTCAAATCTTTCCGGCGTCAGCTCGTCAACCGTGCAGGCCACCTCTGGCGGGATAGCACGAGATAGGCTCAGCTTTTCAAAATCAGTCCGAGTTAGTCCTGGTAGCAATAGGAGGCCATCCAAACCGTCATAGCCGGCACAGCCTTTTAGCCGACCGCGCAGATTCTCCAGTTTCCGAGATAAGTCAGCCGCCGGATTATAAACTTGGCCGTTGGAGAAACGTATGCCATCGGTTCTCACCTCCCGAATTTCCGATGGCCTCCACAAAAACAAATCCAGGGCCACGATCCCGTATGCCCTGCCCATAACCAGGAATCGGGGAAGCCCTACCGCGCTCGGTTCATGTTCCCACACCCACGTGTCAGACGGCAGCGCCTCAAATATGTGGATGCATTTGCCGATCTCCCGTGGCTGGAGATTTTGTTCAAGACACCCAGCACGAATAACATGAGCCATTGCCTCGGACCCCAGTCCAGCAGCGGGCTGATTCCGACAGCCGTGTTCCCACACAAGCAAGTTTGTAAAACCGTTTCGGTGGCCATGATTGGGCAATTAATGGGGCCCCCGAACAGACTGGAAATTGAATCCGTGTTTTTGCAATGAGGTGGACGCAAGTAGCCTCGGAAAGCCGCGGCACTGCGTTGCCCTTCGCCGTTCGCGACATCTGCGAACCGCCACCCAACAGTTTTATAGGTTATACTGACGATGCTTGGTAATACAAGTTTCAGCCATCACCTGGCCCACCGCCACTTTTACTTGCTGGAAATAGAATTGCGGTTCCTTCACACCCATTTACAAGTGGAGGTTTTTTGGTTGATGAACCTTCAGTACACCACCTCGCCTGAACCAGCGGGGCAATCGCCGAAAGGAAACGGAATCAGACTGTCAGGTTACTACTTTTGCAGCCCCCAAACTTCAATTACGTCACGTGGGAGTTTTAGATCACAAGGACGTGGATGACGCATATGTCAACCGGGGTAGCGTGGCAGAGAGCGCGAGCATGTCATACGTGAATAGAAATGACCCCTTGCGGCGTGAATAGAAATGTCCCTATCAACCCTCCGAAAGGAGGGTTGTATGGAGACATGACGCATGAGTGCGAAAGAGCGAGCACGGCTGGAGGTTTTCGGCCGGGTGAAGGCGAATCGCTTTTTGGAGGAGAAGTTTCTGCCCGCGTTGAACAAGCGGTTTGCGGTGTCGGCGGCGGTGGAGGGCGACCTGCACCGGCCGCTGGAGGCGGGTTACGACCTGGACCGGGCGTTTTCGGTGCAGGAGCGGCGGGTGGTGCAGAGCGACTGAACGGTGCGTTGGGGGAATCGTTTTCTGCAACTGGAGCGATCTTCGATGGGGCATGTGCGGCCTGGGGGTATGGTGACGGTGTGCGAGCAAGGGGACGGTCGGATTAGGGTGTTTACAGGGGAAGTGGAGTTAGCGTGGTCGGAGACGCGGAGGGAGGCGTCACGGGGATCCCGCCGGGCGGCACGGGGAAGGGAAGAGATTCGTTCGAATCAGGAGGAATCGTCCGTCGGAGGATCATCCGTGGCGGAAGTTTCGGTTTGGGAAGAGCGCTGTAGGGGCATCTGGAGATGGCGGGGGCGGAGGGCGGAGCGAATCGGCCCTCTCGGCAATCGCCTGGCAGGTAAGAACGCTCCATTCCACTTCCGCCGTGTTGAGCCAGCTCCCATGTTGCGGCGAGTGAACGATTTCCAGTATCTCCGCCAGCCGCCCGGCGGTTCGACAAACGCCCACACCGTGCACGGCCCTTGACGCACATATTCGTTAGTCAATCCAGAGGAATTGGCGGGCCCGGTTGCACCGCCAGTGGTCTTCCGATTCCATCCGGATCAACCCCAGGGTTCTGAAGGCTAAAGCCTTCACGAAAAAGCGGCGATGAATCGCCGCACTCTATGGAGTGCGGGGCTTTAGCCCCGCTTTCAGCGCGGGACTTCAGTCCCCGGTGAAACGCAATTCATCATCGAACGTTGATAAACGGACCTGACAAGCGGGTCCCTCCGACGTTGGTAGGGGCAATTCATGAATTGCCCCTACCAATTTGTTGGATGGGGCGAGGGTATTCCGGTAGGGGCGATTCATGAATCGCCCCTACCGATTTTTTGTCATGAATCGCCCCTACCCATTTTTTGTCATGAATTGCCCCAACGAAAATCGATCAGGAATTGCCCGTCCCAAATGCGACGTTCAATTCATGGGCATGAATCGGCCCTACCGATGTGTTCCGCACGACGTGGGGATGGCCAAGGCGAAAAATGGCCGTTTTCGCCAGTGGAAATCCCCGGCAGCCCTCAACCCGGGCTGAGTGCCATCCAACAGATCAGGTGGATCTCTTCGGGCTGGATGGGCGGCAACGGTGGTGGGGCCTCAAAGGGTTCGATGCCCAGTTCGGCGATCTTCTCGATCAACTGATGGGCCTTTTCCACGGGCTGATTCTCCAGCAAAGGGTTTTCAAACACCTCTCGGATTTCCCGTTCCATCGCATAGGACCACGGGCTGAGAACCCTTCGTATCACCTCATCCAGTTCATGCTGCGAGACATCCGGAGGCGGATTCCTGCGGAGAAACTCCGCCACGCGGTGATTGAGCGGCCGGAGTTTTGGTTGCAGGTTGGCCGGATCGGTCTGCTCCATCCACTGGTGCCAGATGTCCTCCCGGGCTTTCTGCCACGCCTCATACGCGCCCAAGCGCATGTCGTCGGGCAGCACGCGGGGCGTCCCGTCTTCACACTGAATGAGCCGCAAGCAGGTCCCCTCTTCCCGGGAGATCGGCCCTTCGCCCAGTGGCACAAAGCGAAGGAAATAACGGGTCAACTTGCTTCCAGGAAGCCCCACGCGGGCCAGGAACACATAACCTGGTTCACCGTCTGTGATTTTCCCCGAGCCGGCCTTCCAGGGAAGCTCAACAATCTGATCGCGATACTTTTCCAGGCCCCTTCGCAGTTTGGTTCGGTATTCCTCACTGCTGAGAGCGGCCGAGGGACGTCCCCCTTCCTCAAATAACTCCGGATTCTCACGAAAGATCTGCTCAATCTCTTTGCGAGACTCGGCGAACGAGCGTTCGGCCCGGGGAGATTCCGCAATCGGCGGCGTCTCGACTCCCACGCTGGCCGCCGCCTGCGCCAGCTTGCGGCGAATCCGCTCGTCCAAATCCAGCAGCTTCTGAAGTTCTCCCGGCGGGAAAAATGTCCGCAAGTAGATCTCTTTGTGGGGACTGGTGATGCGGTCCACCCGTCCATGCCGTTGTACCAGCCGCATCGGGTTCCAGGGCAGGTCAAAATTGATGATGTTGCAGCAGTCCTGAAGATTCATGCCTTCCGAAATGACATCGGTGGAAAGCAGAATGTCATACCGATCGGGGACGTCTTCGTGGGCACCTGCCGCAGAAGGTGCAAACTGTTTGATAGCGTCCTCTCTTTTGATTCCACCACGCCATTCGTCGCCACTGATGGAGACCCATCGACCTCGATAATCGGCGAGGGCCGGATTGTTTGTGATCTCTTTTTCGAGGAATTTCTCAATCCAGTCGATGGTATCTTCAAAGGCCGAAAACACAATCACCTTGCGTTTCCGCCGTTCGTCTTCATCATCGAGCGCCTGATCGGCAGCCTGTTTGGCAATCTCGGCCAGTTCCTTTGCCAAGCGTTTCAACTTGGGATCCTGCTCAGGCTGCATTTTTTCGACTTTCTTCGACCAGGAACGAAGGATGTTCAGGTCATTTTGTACGGCATCCGTAAGAGACCGAACATCGTAGCACCGCGTGGAGTCCGACTTGCCAGAATCGGCGATGAGTTCTTCCAGCGATTCATCATCCACTTCATCCGCGACCGCTGAAATCTCCTTGAGAACTTCTTTTCTCAAGACCCTGCCCTGATCCAGCCCTCGAAGGAACACTTCGTGCTCCCAAATCATTCTTTCCACGGTTTTCCGGAAAGCATGAACAGACGACTCAAACCGTTTCAATAGGGCCGTCTTGAGCAATCCCACCACCGGATTCTCAGAGGGTGTTTCCTCCTTCTGGTATTGCGGGAGAAGATATTTCTCGGGCTGATAGCGAGCCATGGTGAGCGCCGGCATTCCGTCTTCCGGAGCGAGGGCCTTTTCCAGTTCCTGCAACAACTCTTTCGTGGCAGAAGAGGTCTCGTAGCGAATCGTTTTCAGTACGGGACGGGGGAAGCGGATCACGGCCAACTGGCCGTTGCCGAGGCGAATCTGCTCATGCGGATACTCGCGCTTGATAAAACCACGAGTTCGTTTGACGGTCGTCGCGTCCAGGATGGGATAGAGGAGGTCCGGTTCCAGGTCAAAAGGATCTTCCGCCATCGCCCACTCAAAGCGCCGCCTGACCGAAAGCACACCCCGTTCGGCCAGTGCGGAATCCTGCCGGAGGAAATAGCGGAGCAGATAGTACAGGTCCCATAAACTGTTGTTGACCGGCGTGGCTGTGAGGAGGAGCAGCTTCGGATAGCCTGCCTTCCTGAGCAAACGCCGCAGGGCCATCGCCCGCTGGGGCGTGCTGGGATTGCGGTAGTGATGGGCTTCGTCCACAATCACCAGCGCATATTCTTCCACGCGGCGCGAGAGATAAGAGTGTTTCCCGCCCAGTTGCTTTTCCTCCCCCAATTGCTCGAACGACACCACCTCGGCAAAGAGCTGATACTCGCTGAGAAAATCGCGCCACGTACTATCCCGCAGGGCCGCCGGACAAATCAGCAGCACCCGCTGTTTTCTCTCGATGAACCGCCGGGCAATTTCGCCTGCGATATAGGTCTTGCCCAGTCCCACACTGTCCGCGACCAGGGCTCCACCGTACCGCTCCATGATCCGCATCGCCCGCCAGACGCCGTGCTTCTGAAACTCCGTGAGGGGGATCGGCTCCTCCCGCCGCTGTTCTTCGACCTGCTCACCATAAAGTTCGTAGAGCACCCGAAGGTAAATGAAAAAAGGTGGAAATTCCTCCATCAGGCGGTCATAGATTTCGGCCAGATCGAACGGCTGGGCCTGGTCCCAGAGCTCGTCGAACCACTGGGAGGTTTTCTGGACCAGGGTGGGTTCCTCGGTTCCCAGATTCAGCTCAAGATTTCCCGCCAACCCACCCCACGTGAGATTCGACGACCCCACCAGGACCCCGCCCTGCTCATTGCGAAAAAGGTACGCCTTGGCGTGGAGAATTCGCCCTTGGTGTCGCCGGACTTCCACCTGGCCGGAATGCAGCCATTGCAGGAGCTTCCGCACCGACTCGTCTTCTTCCCGATCAAACGGCAGAAGGTCGCGCTGCCGACGGAGTCCCTCGTCCTGGAGTCGCAGTTGTTCCTCCATCAGTTCGGCAAAGGCCTCCTCGGGTGTTTCCCCGGGGTCCTGAGGCGATCGCTCGGCCTCCGGCCGCGGCTCCACACCCAGCAGGAGCCTGACCCGGGGAACAGCCTGCAGCACGTCGGCGATCAGGCGAAAACCGCCCAGGTTGAAGAATCCGGTGGCCACGCACAGTTCCTCGACGGAAATTCCCAGCGCCTGCAGCATTCGCCAGGAATCCGTGATCGCCTGGGCAAGCGTATTTCCCTGGCGATTATCTATGAAAAGGGGATAGATGCCGGAAGGAAATGTCTGCACCACTGTGACCTCCGTTTGTGTTCCCGGTTGGATTCTTTCACGAATCGCCCGTACGAATGGGTTTCAAACACTATGGGTATCCCCCGTAGGGGCGATTCACGAATCGCCCCGACCGCATTTTTCGAGCAACGTGCTTATTCCGGTAGGGGCAATTCATGAATTGCCCCTACCGATTTTTTGTCACGAATTGCCCGTACCGGTGAACCCTTGTTGTGCCGACGGGATGGGAAACGTCATTCGGAGGGGCACGCTTGTCGTGCCCGGTGAAATGAAATGGACCATTCATCGTGGAAAAACGGACCCGACAAGCAGGTCCCTCCGAAGCGCGTGGCATGCGCTTCCCGGTGGGGACACCCGTGTACCACATCGGTCGGGCAACCCCGGTCGCCGTTTTATGAACCGGCCATGCGCACCGTGTTTTACGTGGTTTGCCGCATCCCCGGTAGGGGCGATTCACGAATCGCCCCGACCGCATTTTTCGAGCAACGTGCTTATTCCGGTAGGGGCAATTCATGAATTGCCCCTACC
>Ga0181858_1000364_pt1 | contig 21077 bp, 15 predicted proteins | sample NewIslPassag4_SG_FD_130749 | JGI IMG/M metagenome (GOLD analysis project Ga0181858, IMG submission 130749) | Feedstock adapted compost microbial communities from Newby Island compost facility, Milpitas, CA, USA - Passage 4_SG | ecosystem: Engineered > Solid waste > Feedstock > Composting ...
GACGATCGTGGAGCAGATGGACCACGTGACGGCGGAGAACGAACATCTGCACGGCCTGGCGAAGCAGATGGCGGAGAACACCGGCGCGATGCTGGAGGCGATCCGCAGCATCGTGGAGCTGTCCAAGGAATCCGCCGACAATACGAGCAGCGCGGCGGCCGCAACGGAGGAACAGGTGGCGACGGTGGAGGAATTCGTCGCCCTGGTCCAGTCGGTCAACAGGCTGTCGAGCGACCTGCTCGAATCGCTCAAGGTGTTTGTGGTGGACGGAAGCGACGAAAGGCGGGTGCAGTCCTGACCCCGTTTTTCGGCGTCCCCGGCCGGCCTCCGACGGGAGGCCGGCCGAATTGTTTTCACCCCCTGGCGAAGATTCCATATGATATTCCAGATTCATGATGTTGATGTTAAAACCGGAGGAAAACGGAGGATTCCGGAGCATACCGTGAGCATTTTTTGCCTCACAAAAGTTCAGGCGAAAATTTTCTAAATTTCATTGATTATTTTCGGGTTCTGCTTTATAATTCATCTTGTTTTAATTTAACACGAAATGGAGGTTGGTTGAATTGGGGAAAGCTCTGATTATTGGGGCTGGCGGTGTTGCCAGTGTCGCAGCGCACAAATGCTGCCAGAACGACGAAGTGTTCGATGAGATCTGCATAGCCAGCAGAACCGTCGAAAAATGCGATGCGATCAAGAAGAGCATCGAGACCCGGCTGCCGGGCAGCCGCACGCAGGTTCACACCGCCAGGGTCGATGCCGACCGGACGGAAGAAGTCGTCGCATTGATCAAGAGCTTTGGCCCCGATGTCGTCATCCACCTGGCGCTTCCTTACCAGAACCTGTCAATCATGGAGGCTTGTCTGGCGACGGGAGTGCACTACCTGGATACGGCCAACTATGAATCGCCGGACAATCCCCATTTCGAATATAAAGAGCAGTGGGGTTTCCGCGAACGATACGAAAAAGCCGGCATCACCGCCGTGCTCGGCTGCGGCTTTGATCCGGGCGTGACGGGCGTTTTTGCGGCCTACGCGCAGAAGCACCATTTTGACGAAATCCACTACATCGACATCGTGGACGTCAATGGCGGCGATCACGGATACCCGTTTGCAACCAACTTCAACCCCGAGATCAACATCCGCGAGGTCACATCCAACGGGCGCTACTGGGAAAACGGCCGGTGGGTCGAAACCCCTCCCCTGGCCCTGAAGAAAACCTACCATGTGCCGGAAATCGGGCCGAAGGACATCTACCTCCTGTTCCATGAGGAGCTGGAATCGCTCGCCATCAACGTCAAGGGGCTGAAGCGCATCCGCTTCTGGATGTCCTTCTCCGAGAAATATCTTACGCACCTGCGCGTGCTCGAAAACGTCGGCATGACCTCGATCAAGCCGATCATGTTCGAAGGCAGGGAAATCGTGCCGCTGCAGTTCCTCAAGGCCGTGCTGCCGGATCCGGCGTCGCTCGGGCCGAGGACAAAGGGCAAGGTGAACATCGGCTGCATCTTCCAGGGCGTGAAGGACGGCAAGCCGAAATCGTACTACGTTTACTGCGTCTGCGACCATCAGGAGTGCTACCGGGAAGTGGGGTCCCAGGCGGTTGCCTACACGACGGGCGTTCCGGCGATGATCGGCGCGAGCCTGGTGATGAAAGGACTGTGGAAAAAACCGGGCGTGTACAACGTGGAGGAATTCGATCCCGATCCGTTCATGGAACTGCTGCCCCGCTTCGGCCTGCCGTGGACGGAAGACTTTGATCCGGTGCCGCTCGATCCGGCGGAGGTAACGGCATGAGCACGGCGGTCACGAAGGCGGAAGAACTGAACGGGCCGGCTGCGGACGCATCCGGCGGGCGTGTAGAAGGGAGCGTGGCGGTTGCGGATCCGGAGCCGGCGGCCGATTCGCCGCTCGGCTGCGTGACGGATCCGGAGTTTGCCGGCCTTCCGTCGCCCTGCTTCGTGGTCGACGAGGAACTGCTCCTTCGGAACCTGGAGATCCTCGATTCCGTGCAGCGGCGGACGGGATGCAAAATTTTGCTCGCGCTCAAGGGCTATTCCATGTATTCCACCTTTCCGCTGGTGGGACAATATTTGAGCGGCGTCACCGCCAGCTCGCTGAACGAGGCGAGGCTCGGGTACGAGAAAATGGGCAAGGAAGTGCACGCCTACTCGCCCGCCTATTCGGAGGCCGAGTTTGACGAGCTGATCAAGTACTGCGACCACATCGTGTTCAACTCGTTCCAGCAGTGGAGGAAATACCGGGATCGCGTCAAAGGCTGTCCGGGCCGGAACATCGAGTGCGGCATCCGCATCAATCCGGAATATTCGGACGCCCCGGTGCGGATGTACGATCCGTGCGCGCCGTTTTCCCGGCTCGGCGTCACCCTGGCGAATTTCCGCCCCGACGAGCTGGACGGCATCGACGGCCTCCATTTCCACACGCTCTGCCAGAGCAATTCCGACGCGCTCGCCCGCACGGTGCGCGCGGTGGAGGAGAAGTTCGGTCCGTACCTGTTCCGGATGAAATGGCTCAACATGGGCGGCGGGCACCACATCACCCGGCCGGATTACGATCTGGATACGCTTGTGGACACGATCAACCGGGTGCAGCAAAAATACGGAGTCCAGGTCTACCTGGAACCCGGGGAAGCGGTCGCGCTCAACGCCGGGTTTCTCGTGGCGACGGTGCTCGACATCGTGGAGAACGGCATGAACATCGCCATTCTGGACACGTCCGCCGCCTGCCACATGCCGGACGTGCTGGAGATGCCGTACCGTCCCGACGTGGTCGGCGCCGGCCAGCCGCACGAGAAGAAGTACACGTACCGGTTCGGCGGGCCGACGTGCCTGTCCGGCGACATCATCGGCGACTATTCCTTCGATGAGCCGCTCAAGCCGGGAGACCGGGTCGTGTTCACCGACATGGCGGTCTACACGATGGTCAAAACGAACACGTTCAACGGCATCAACCTGCCTTCCATCGCCCGATACAGCCGGAAGGACGGCTTCCAGGTCGTCAGGCGGTTCGGGTACGAGGATTTCGTCTCGCGTCTGTAAGGACGTTGCTGCGTTCGCAGGACGCGGATGCCGGGCCGGATCCGGTTCCCATGGGGACCTCCGGATCCGGCCTTCCTTTTTTCCCGGAGGATTGACACGGGACGGCCGAATCCATAAAATTAGGTTGTCAAATTATTAGGTGACCTAATAATTCGGAAGGCTAAGTTTCAAGCTCCACGCGGGCGTTTCCCGGACGGCGGGAATTGATCGGGACGGCTTGAACGTTTTTCCGGCAAAGGCGGGAGGGAAGAGGTTGGAGGAGGAAAGAGTGCGGCAGATCGCCGGAGAATTGATGGAATCGTTTCACTTTGCGCGCCTTCGCGAGAGAAGGATCGGTTCTCCGGCTGCGTGTTCGCCGAAGCCCGGCGAGGTGATGGTCCTGTACTGGATCGGCGCCCATTCCGGCAAGGATGGAAGGGGCCCGATGGCGTCGGAGATCGGAGAATGCCTGGGCGTCACCGCTCCCACGGTGACGCAGCACTTGAACAGCCTCGAGGAGAGGGGGCTGGTGGAGCGAAGGCCGGATCCGGCGGACCGGAGAATCGTGCGGATCCGGTTGACCGATGAGGGCCGGGCGACGGTGGAACGCATCCATGAACATCGCCGGCGCCTGTTTGCGGGCCTGGTGCGTCACCTGGGCGAGGAGGACAGCCTGAAGCTCGCGCAGCTTTTGCGGAAAGTGGCGGATTACCTGAGGGAGGAAACGAAGTGAGGAAGCTTCTTGTTTATTTGCGGCCCTACCGCGCGATGGCAGCTCTCGTGCTTGCGTTCGTGTTTTTGCAGGCGATGGCGGATCTGTACCTGCCGACGCTCATGGCGGACATCGTCAATATCGGCGTCGTGAACGGAAACATCCCCTTCATCTGGAAAACGGGCGGGTGGATGCTGCTCATTGCCGTCGCCGGGGCGGTCTGTTCCGTCCTGGCCAGCTATTTCTCCTCGAAGACCGCGTCCGGATTCGGAAGGGACCTGCGCGGCGAGGTATTCGCGCACGCGACCCGGTTTTCTGAAAAGGAGTTCGACCGGTTCGGCACGGCCTCCCTGATCACGAGGACGACTAACGATATCACCCAGGTGCAGTTGTTTCTCATCATGATGATGCGGATGATGCTCGCGGCTCCCATGATGGCGATCGGCGGCATCATCATGGCGATGACCCTCGATGCCGTCCTGGCCGTCGTCATCCTGGCGGTTCTTCCGGTGCTGGCGGCGGCGATCCTGTTTGTGATCCGGCGCAGCTTTCCCCTGTTCCGCAGGCTGCAGACGCTGATGGACAAGCTGAACCTGGTGCAGCGGGAGGGGCTCACCGGCGTGCGCGTCATCCGCGCCTTCGACCGGACCGGCTATGAGCGCCGCCGGTTTGACGGGGCGAACGCCGATCTGGCCGAAACGGCGCTGAAGGTGAACCGGATCATGGCGCTCATGATGCCCATGATGATGCTCATCGTCAATTTTTCGTCCCTCGCGATCGTCTGGTTCGGGGGCATCCGCATCGATCACGGACGCATGACGGTCGGGGAGCTGATGGCGTTTATCCAGTATTCCACGATGATCCTGTTTTCGTTCATCGCGCTGTCGTTCATCTTCGCCATCTGGCCGCGCGCCTCGGCTTCGGCCGAGCGCATCCGCGAGGTGCTGGAAACGCCGTCGGGCATCGCGGATGGGGGGGACCCGGCATCCGCGGAACCCGCCGCCCGTCCCGCGGGATCCGGCGACGGAGCGCCCGCCGTTTCTCCCGCCGCATCGTCTGCCGTTTCGTCCGCCGCTGCGCACGCCGCGTCGTCCGATGCGTCCGCCGGAAGTTCCGCCATCGGGCCCATCGGAATGCGCCAAGCGACGGTGGAGTTCCGGCGCGTGACGTTCCGCTATCCCGGCGCGGAGCAGCCGGCTCTTGAGGACATTTCCTTTGCCGCCAAGCCGGGGCAGGTGACCGCGATCATCGGAGGAACCGGGAGCGGCAAATCGACGCTGCTCAAGCTCATTCTGCGCTTTTTTGACGTGGAGAGCGGCAGCGTGCGGATCAACGGGGTTGACGTGCGGGAGATGCCTGAGCGGGAGCTCAGGGCGTTGATCGGCTACGTGCCCCAGAAGGCGCTCTTGTTCAGCGGCACGATTGCCGACAACATCCGGTTCGGCCGGGAGGATGCGAGCGACGAAGAGGTGCGCCTCGCGGCGGAAACGGCGCAGGCGCTTGAGTTCATCCAGGGGATGGAAGGACAGTTCGGGGCGCACATTTCCCAGGGGGGCATGAACCTGTCCGGAGGCCAGAAGCAGCGCCTCGCCATTGCCCGCGCGCTCGTGCGCCGGCCGTCCATCTATCTGTTCGACGACAGTTTCTCCGCGCTGGATGCGCGGACGGACGTCCGGCTGCGGCGTGCTTTGCGGGAAGTGACGAAGCAGGCGACGGTTCTGATCGTGGCCCAGCGGGTGAGCACCGTCATGGACGCGGATCAGATCATCGTGCTGGACAACGGCCGCATGGCGGGAATCGGCACCCATGACGAACTGCTCAAGGAGAACGACGTGTACCGGGAAATCGTCGCGTCCCAGCTGGCGAAGGAGGTGACGGCATGAACCGTCCGCTCAACAGGGAATCCGGGAAGCATGGGTTGCCGGGGCCCGGTCCGGCGGGGCCAAGGCCGCCCGGCCGGGGATTCGGCCACGGGCCGATGGGGCCGGGCGCGATGATGCTGCCGATGGCTCGGGCCCGGAATTTCAAGGGAACCGTCAAGAGGCTCACGGGATACCTGAAGCCTTTTTGGCCGCAGCTTGTCGCCGTCCTGCTCACGGCCGCGCTCAGCACAGTTTTTTCCATATTTTCGCCCAAACTGCTCGGCAATGCGACGACGATCATCTTCGAAGGCGTGGCGGCCCGATGGAGCGGCGACGTTTCGGCTTCCATCGATTACGGGGCAATCGGGCGCATCCTCCTGACGCTGATTTTCCTGTACGCGTTCAGCTCCCTGTTCGCCTACCTGCAGCAGTACTGGATGGCGGGCGTGGCGCAGAAGACGGTCTATGCCCTCCGGCGCGACCTGAACGCAAAGCTTGCCCGCCTGCCGCTCAAATACTACGATTCCCGGCCTCACGGGGAGACGCTGAGCCGCGTGACCAACGACGTGGACACGATCAGCAGCACCCTCCAGCAGAGCCTGACGCAAATTTTTACGTCGCTCGTGACGATCGTCGGCGTCGTGATCATGATGCTGACGATCAGCCCCTGGCTTACGCTCATCTGCGTCCTGACGCTGCCGCTCGGCATGCTCGTCACCGTCCGCATCGCCAAGCGTTCACAGGGGTATTTCATCGGCCAGCAGCGGTCCCTCGGCGAGCTGAACGGGCACGTGGAGGAAATGTACGCCGGGCACACGGTCATCCAGGCGTTCGGCCTCGAGGACAAATCGATCGGGCGGTTCCGGGAACTGAACGACCGGCTGTACGATTACGGCTGGCGCGCGCAGTTCGTGTCCGGCATCATCCTGCCGCTTATGGGGGTGGTCGGCCACCTCGGCTACGTGCTCATCTGCGTCGTCGGCGGACTGTTCGTCGCCGGCCAGCGGATCGCCATCGGCGACGTGCAGGCGTTCATCCAGTACGCCCGGCAGTTCTCCTTTCCGATCAACCAGGTGGCCAACATCGCCAACATCATCCAGTCCACTGTCGCCGCCGCGGAGCGGGTGTTCGAGCTCATGGACGAAGGGGAAGAGGACGATGCGGATGCCGCCGGACATACGGCCGGGCCTGTCTCCGAACCGGAAGGTCCCGCCGCCTTTCCGGCCGGGGCCGGTTCCAGCGGCGTCACGGCCGCGGGGCCGAAGGGAGCCGTCCGTTTCGAAAACGTGCGGTTCGGGTATTCGCCGGACGCTCCGCTCATGGACAATCTGAACCTGGACGTCCGGCCCGGACAGACGGTGGCGATCGTCGGCCCGACGGGCGCGGGCAAAACGACGCTCGTCAACCTGCTCATGCGGTTTTACGACGTGCAGGGCGGCCGCATCACGATCGACGGGCGGGACATCCGCGAATTCCCGCGGGGCGAACTGAGGAGAATGTTCGGCATGGTGCTGCAGGACACCTGGCTGTTCCACGGCACGATCCGGGACAACATCGCCTACGGGCGGGAGGGCGCGACGGAGGAAGAAATCGTGCGCGCCGCGAGGGCCGCGCATGCGGACCATTTCATCCGCGCGCTGCCGAACGGCTATGACACGGTGCTCAACGAGGAGGCGTCCAATCTGTCGCAGGGGCAGAAGCAGCTCCTCACGATCGCCCGGGCGTTTCTGGCCGATCCCGCCATCCTCATCCTCGACGAGGCGACGAGCAGCGTGGACACCCGCACGGAGGCACGGATCCAGCTGGCCCTGTCCCGGCTCATGAAAGGGCGCACCAGCTTCGTCATCGCCCACCGCCTGTCGACGATCCGCAGCGCCGACCTCATCCTGGTCATGGACCGCGGCTCGATCGTGGAGCAGGGGACGCATGAGGAACTGCTCGCCGCCGGAGGCTTCTACGCCGAACTGTACAACAGCCAGTTCGAAGCGGCCGCGGCGCAGGAAGCGATGTGAGGGCGGATACAAAAAGGTACAAACAAAAAAACCGCTTCGGACGGAAAAACGGAATGCAAGATCGAACAGATGAAACCGGGACGGACAATTCGAAACAATTCATTCAATATCGACTTTTTCCGACAAACAGGATTGTCAGATCCTGCCATGGACTGATAAAATCGTTTTCAAAGGAAATTCATTCGGCTTTGCGAAGAAACAGCGGAGGAAGCAAGCGACATGAACGAGACGAAGAAAAGGTTGCAGTTGTCCATCGGCGGGAAGATGATCCTGTTTTGCCTCATGCTCCTGATCGTGCCGGTCCTCATCCTCGGTTCCATCAGCTACACGACGGCCAGGGAAGAAACGGGCAGGCTCATCGAAAAGGATCTGGAGCACGGCGTGAAGCTGGCGGCGATCATCGCCTCCAACCTGGACGCCGCCGTGCGGAACGGGCAGATGAGCCTGGAGGAGGCGCAGGAGTCGTTCAAGGAGCTCATCCTCGGGCCGCGCCATCCGGACGGCACGCGCCCGATCAACCGGGACATCGATCTCGGCGAAAACGGGTACTTTTTCGTGCTGGACCCGGAGGGCACGCTGCTTGCGCATCCGAATCGGGAGGGCGACAACATCTGGGACAGCCGGGCGTCCGACGGCACCTACTATATCCGGGACATGATCGAGCGGGGGATGAACGGCGGCGGCTTCACCTACTACGAATGGCCGCTGCCCAATTCGGACAAGTCCGCGCTGAAGGTGTCCTACTCCTATTTCATTCCGGAATGGGGCTGGATTCTCGGCGGCGGCTCGTACTACCAGGACTACAACGAAGGGCAGCGGAAAATCAACCGGGCGATCCAGCTGACGATGCTGCTGTGCCTCGTTGTCGGCAGCCTGGCCGTCACCTGGTTTGCCCGCAGGATCTCCCGGCCGCTGACGGCCATCGCGCGGCAGGCGGAGGAAATTTCCGGCGGCAACCTGAAGGTCCCGGCGGTGACCCTGAAACGGCGGGACGAAATCGGCAGGCTGGCGGACCATTTCGGCCGGATGAAGGAGAACCTCCGGGACCTGGTGTCCGAAATGCAGAAGACCGGGGACCGGGTGAAGGATGCGGTCCGGGTGGTCCACGGAGCGATTGCGCAGACGGGCGCATCCGCCGGCCAGATCGGCAGGGATCTGGAGGCGTTCACCTCGGGAATCGGGGAGCTCGCGGCGGGCACGGAACAGAGCGCGCAAACGATGGAAGACCTGTCGAAGGGCGTGCAGCGCATTGCGGACATGGCGGCATCCGCGCATGAAAACGCCGCGGAGATGGGGGAAAAGGCCCGCGCCGGCCAGGAAATGATCGGCCAGTCGGTCCGGCAGATGGAGAAGCTCGCGGACAGTTTCCATACGATCGTGCAGACCGTGCAGCAGCTCATCCGCGACTCGACGCTCATCTCGGAAATGAACCGGACGATCCGCGAAATTGCCGAGCAAACCCAACTGCTCGCCCTGAACGCCGCCATCGAAGCGGCCAAGGCCGGCGAGCAGGGCCGCGGATTCGCGGTGGTGGCGGGAGAGGTCCGCAAGCTGGCGGATCAATCCTCCGCGTCCTCCGAGCGCATCGAGGAACTGGTGCAGTCGCTGCATGAGGCCGTCGGCAGCGTGAACGCCGCCATTCAAACCGGAGAAGCGGAGATGCTGCGGGGCGAGACGCTCATCCGGCAGACCGGCGAAATGTTTCAGTCGCTGTACCGGTCGGCCCGCGCCGTGCTCGGCCAGGTGGAGGAAACCTCGGCGGCGGGCGAGCAGATGTCCTCCGGCACCGCGGAAATTTCCGCCACGATCCGGCAAATTTCCGAGCTGTCCTCCGGCTTTTCCGCGAACGCGGAATCGATTTCCGCAGCCGCGCAGGAGGTGCTCGCTTCCATCGAGGAAATCCGCCTTCAGGTCGGGCATCTCCTGGAGCAGACGGAGCGGCTGGACGGGCAAATCCGGAAATTTGCGGTCTAACAAATCGTCGGGCGCCGGTCCCGTTGTCCAAAACGGGAGCCGGCGCCCCGATTTTTCCGGTATAATCAACACAGACGGCATCGTCCGTCGGGATCAAATGAAAGGGGAGTGCGGAAATGAACCAGAACCGCTTGATGGAAATTCCGGAAGTGATCCTGCACGACGGCCTGCGGGTGCCGGTCATCGGGCTCGGGACCTTTTCCCTGCGGGGTGCCCGCGGCGTCCAGGCCATGGTCCATGCGATCCAGGCCGGCTACCGGCTCCTCGATTCCGCCTACAACTATGAGAATGAAGGAGCCGTCGGCAGGGCGGTCCGGATGAGCGGCGTGCCGAGGGAGCGCCTCATCGTCACCTCCAAGCTGCCAGGGAGGTACCACAAGTACGACAAGGCGATCGCCGCGATCCAGGAGTCGCTGTACCGGGCCGGGCTCGACTATTACGATCTCTACCTCATCCACTGGCCGAACCCGAGCCGGGACGAGTACGTGGAAGCGTGGCAGGCGCTGATCGACGCGCAGAAGTGGGGGCTCGTCCGCTCGATCGGGGTGAGCAATTTCCTGCCGGAGCACATCGAGCGGCTCGTGCGGGAAACCGGGGTGAAGCCGGTCCTCAACCAGATCGAGCTGCACCCGTATTTCAACCAGGAAGCCCAGCGGAACTGGCACCGGGAACACGGCATCGCGACCCAGTCGTGGAGTCCGCTCGGCCGGTCGCTCGCGCTGCCGGAAGACGGAACGATCCGGGAGATCGCCCGGCGCCACGGCCGGACGGCCTCGCAGATTGTCCTGCGCTGGCATTACCAGCTCGGCCTCATTTCGATCCCGAGATCGTCCTCGCCCGCCCGGCAGATCGAAAACCTGTCCATTTTCGATTTTTCCCTCGACGAGGAGGACATGCGGCGGATCTCCTCCCTGACCCGTCCGGACGGGCGGCTCCGGAACCAGGATCCGGCGGTGTACGAGGAACTGTGACCCTCCGGCGCGCCATTTGCGTTTGAGCGCTCGGGTCCCGACCGGGGCCTCTTACGCGAAACCGAGACGCTTCTTCGCTTCCGGCGCCATCCGGTCCGGCGTCCACGGCGGGTCCCAGACGAGGTCGACTGTAAGGTCCCGGTTTTCCACAACAAAGACAAAAAAAGGCAGCCGGCTCATTTGCCGGCTGCCAGCACATCCCAGAACGTTTCCGGCTCGTAGCCGAGACGCCAGGCGGCCACGCCCGCGAGGTTGTAGGATTTGGCGATGTCCAGCCTCCTCTTGAGCGTCTCCTCGTCCTCGAGCCAGAACACCCAGAAGGAACCGTCCTCCTTCGTGTATTCGATCCGGTACAGGCCGAACCTTTCATCCCACTGCTTCGAGTGCGGGTATGTTTCCAGGAGTTCCCGGACCGAAGAGGTGAGCAGGGTGGAAGTTCCCTCCAGCCGGCCGTCCGGCCCGATCTTCCACTGGCGGATGTAGAACGGGACGCCCAGGATGAGCCGGCTGCGGGGGATCCCGTAGGCCAGAAACTCCTGCACGCCGCCTTCCGCCCACTCCGGCGCGGAAACCGGACCGGGTTCCGTGCTGCCGCTGTAGTATTGGTCGTAGGCCATGATGACGATGTAGTCGGCGATTTTGGCCAGTTCCGCATGGTCAAAGGCGGTCAGATGGTTCCAGCGGACGCTGCCGCGCGGCAGGTCGATGGTGAACAGCAGCCCCTTTTCATGGGCCCTGTCGGCAAACTCCCGCACGAACTGGGTGAACCTGTCGCGGTCGCTTGCCCGCACGTTTTCGAAGTCCAGGTTGATGCCCCTGGCTCCCAAGGCCGCGGAGCGGTCGACCACCGTCCGGATGAACCGGTCCCGCGCCTCGCGGTTGGCGAGGAACCGGCTGGTCAGATCGGCGCTAAACTGGTTGTGGACGAGCGGGATGACCTGCACGTCTTTCCGCTTCAGAAACTCCGCCTGCGCCTCGGAGGAAAGGTCCCGCACGTTTCCGGACGCGTCGTCCAGAATGAACCAGGTGGGGGAGTGGACGTCGAGTCCCCTCGTCCGGTCCACGGCCCTGAACACCGTCTCGTCCCTCGCTTCCCCGTTCCACGCCCACACCTGCAGGCCCCGGGAATTGTCCCACACGGTGAGCCCGTACAGCGTCCGGATCACGCTTTTCGGCTGGTCGAGGGCGTAGCCCAGCGCCTCCTCCAGGGAAAAGAAATCTTTCAGAAACTGCCCTTCCTGGTACACGCGGAAATAGGGGGAGCTGGTCCAGATCTCCCGGCCCTCGTACAGGATCCGGGAATGGTCCCATTTTTTCGCGTAGTCGATCGCGGCGTTCAGCCCGACGAATTCCTTCAGCTTCGTGTTGTACTGGTAAACGGCGTAACGGTTTTCGTTGGAAAACACCTTCTTGTTGTCCTTGGCGGTGTTGACTATGTAGGAATGCTCCCATCGCAGCGCTTCGGCGATGGCATCCTCCAGATAGGCGAACTCCCATTCCGGCCGGGAGTATTGGATCTGATAGACCTTGTACACCTTTTCCCCGGCGCGGTATTTTTCCTTGTCCTTCACCTGGTCCCACACCCAGCGGTTGGTTTCCAGATCGATGATGAAGGAATCGGCCCACCGTCTGGCTTCCCGGATCGCGTCCTCGAGGCTGGAGAACAGCCAGCTTTCCTGCGTGAACTCGCCCTGGTACACCTGGTAGCGCGGGTAGTTGTGCCACTCCCATCCGATCGATTCGAGGTTGCGCACGCTGGAGTAGGGCTGCTTCGACGCTTCCTCGATCGCCTCGCGCAGGGTGGACACCCGCTTCACCTGCCGGCCGAGATGGTAGACCTCGTATTTGGGGAATTGGCTCCAGATCCACCGGCGCGTGCCGATTTCCTCCACATAGCTGTTGTCCCATTTTCCAGCGTACCGGATCGCTTCGTCGCGATCGGCAAACTCCATGAGCAGCCGGTCGTTCTGGTACACCCGGTACTTCGTCGTCAAATCCTTCTCCGCGGCGGCGGCCGCAAGCGGCATCGAAACGATGAGCAGGGCCGCGATCAACATCGCGGACGTCCATGCCCGCATGCGTCGGTTCAACCGGATCCTCTCCCTATCCGCAGCCGGACTCTCCGAATCTGCGAATCTGCAAAACTCTTGAAGGCATTCGCTAATAGATACGAGAACGCCGGCGGTTGGTTGCGGCCGCGCCGGAACGAACCCGCCGCGGAGGTTCGGCGATTTGTCCGGCCGGGGGAATACGGGGTACAATGGGAACAGGCCGGAACGCGGCATCGGCCCGGAGAAAGGGGAGAACGATGGGAGCGGCGGACAGGTATCCGGAACCGTATCTCGAGTTTCTCGTGCTGTTTCACGGGGAGCGGGACTATTTCGAATGCCACGAGGTGCTGGAGGAATACTGGCAAAAGGAGCGGCGCGGCGGGGACGCGGCGCGGGCCCGCCTGTGGGCCGGCCTCATCCAGATCGCCGTCGCCCTCTACCATGAACGGCGGGGAAATGCCGCGGGAGCAAGAAAGCTCCTGAAGAAGGCCGCCCATCTCCTGGAAACGGAGGATCCCGGGCGGATCGGTCTCGACCGGGAGGAGCTCAAGAGGCGGATCGGGGAAAGGATGCGGAAGCTGGACGGGGCGGCGGACGGGACGGCTGACGAGGAAGAAGGGAGGAAGCGGAGCGGCGGGCCGCCCGGGTTCCGGGATCTCGACCTGCCTTTCAGCGACCCGAAGCTCGAGGAGGAATGCCGGCGCCGCTGCCGGGAGCGCGGCTTCGAATGGGGGGCGCCGAGCCGGATGGACCGCGTGGAGCTTGTGCACAGGCATTCCGTGCGCGACCGCACGGAGGTCCTTGAGCGGCGCCGGGAAGCGCTGGAACGCAAAGCGCTCCGGCGGCCGGGGCCGGAGCGCTGAACCTCACTTCTCTTTGCCGTATCCTTCCGTGACGACCTCCAGGGCTCCGGTTTCGGGATCGATGATCAGCCCGTGCACCGGAATGCCGGGGGGCAGGAGCGGATGGTTGCGGATGATCGAGACGCTTTTTTCCACGCTTTCCCTGACGGTATCGAAGCCGGTCAGCCAGCGGGACAGGTGGAATCCGGAGTGCTCCAGCGTGTCGAACACCTCCTGGCGGATGCCCGCCCGCTTCATCCGGTCGATGACCCGGCCCGGATCGATGCCCGTCATCCCGCAGTCGTGGTGGCCGACGACGAGCACTTCCTTGGCGCCCAGCTCATAGATCGCCACCAGCACGCTGCGCATGATGTTTCCGAAGGGCTGGGAGACAAGCGCCCCGGCGTTCTTGACGATCTTGACGTCTCCGTTGCGCAGGTTCATCGCCCGCGGAAGCAGCTCCACGAGCCGGGTGTCCATGCAGGTGACGATGACCATTTTCTTGTCCGGAAACCTCGAGGTCCGGAACTGCTCGTACTCCCGTTCGGCCACGAATCGGCGGTTGTGCTCCAGGATTTGCTCCAGGTTGTTCATGCGATCCCTGCCTTGTCGGTAGGTTTTTCTCTACTTTACATCATGCGCGCAAGACCGGTCAAATTGAAGGCGGCCGGAAAAAATCGGACAAAGGGAGGAACGCTCATGAGGGAATCGGCGCGAAAAACGCTGGAACGGTTCCGCGAGCTCGTGAAAACCATCAAGATGTACGACGAGGCGGCGGGGGTGCTCTACTGGGATATGCGCACGATGGCGCCCCGCGGGGGGCTCGAGGCGCGGTCGGAGGTGGTCGGGTTTCTGTCCGGCGAAAGGTTCCGGCTGGCCGTCTCTCCGGAGATGGGCGCCTGCCTGGAGGAGCTGTCCGTGCCGGAGGTGTTCGGCGAACTCGATCTCGTGAACCGCCGGCTCGTGGAAGAGTGCCGGAAGGTGTACGAGCGGAACCGCAAAATTCCTCCGGAACGGCACCGGGAGTACGCCACCCTCACCGCCCAGGCGGAAGCCGTCTGGGAGGAGGCGAAAGATCGGGGCGATTTCGCGATGTTTCGGCCCCACCTGGAAAAGATCGTCGCCTTCCTTCGCGAGTTCGCCGACTGCTGGGGCTACGAGGGGCACAGGTACAACGCGCTGATCGAAGAATACGAACCGGGCATGACGGTGGACCAGCTGGACGGAGTGTTCGCCCTCCTGAAGGAGCGGCTTGTCCCCCTCGTGCGGGAAATCGGACAGGCGCCGCGCAAACCGGACGCATCCTTTTTAAAACGCCGCTATGATGAGCAGAAGCAGCTTGAATTCAGCCGGTTCATCCTGCGGGAGATGGGCTACGATTTCGGGGCGGGGCGCCTCGACCGGAGCGTGCACCCGTTCGCGATCGGCCTCAACCCCCGCGACGTGCGCATCACGACCAACTTCCGGGAGAACGATTTCCAGTTTTCCCTGTTTTCCTCCATGCACGAGGGAGGCCACGCCCTGTACGAGCAGAACATCGCTCCGGAACTTGCCGGGACCGTGCTGTGCGACGGCGCGTCCCTGGGGATCCACGAGTCCCAGTCCCGCTTCTGGGAAAACATGATCGGGCGGAGCCTGCCGTTCTGGCGGCGGTATTTTCCGGACCTGAAGCGCCAATTTCCGGCGGAGCTCGGCGATGTAGGGCTGGACGATTTTTATCGGGCCATCAACGTCGTGCAGCCGTCTCTCATCCGCATCGAGGCGGACGAGGTCACCTACAATCTCCACGTCCTCGTCCGCTACGAGCTGGAGAAGGCGCTGTTTTCCGGCGATCTGGCGGTCGCGGACCTGCCCGAGGCCTGGAACGGGAAATACCGGGACTATCTCGGGGTGGTGCCGTCCCATGACGGGGAAGGCGTGCTGCAGGACGTCCATTGGTCGGGAGGGTCCTTCGGCTATTTTCCCACCTATACGCTCGGCAACCTGTACGCGGCCCAGTTCGCCCGGGCCCTGCGGCGGGCGATGCCGGACCTGGACGACCGCCTGTCCCGCGGGGAACTCGGGCCGATCCGGGAATGGCTCGGGGGTGAGATCCACCGCCATGGCCGGCTGTTCACCCCGGACGAGCTTGTCCGGCGGGTGACCGGCGAGGAAATGAACCCCCGATATCTCGCGGAATACTTCGAACAAAAATTCCGGCCGATCTACGGCCTCGAATAGAAGGATGCAGCGGCTAGGGCGGGCCGCTGCTTCTTTTTTTCATCCGCCGCTGTCACGCTAGACCAATGTCCTGCATACACTTTAGTGAATGATTGCATGGAGGAGGTTAGACTGGATGTCCATAGCGGATAGAGACCTGAAATGCCGGGAGATCATTACGAAAGCCGTCTGCGGACGCGGCCGTAAGTTCTCCCAGGTCACGCATACCGTCACACCTCCGCACCGACCGTCCAGCGTTCTGGGGGCCTGGATCATCAACCACCAGTACGAGGCGGTCCGGTCCGGAGAAGGAATCGAGGTAGTCGGTACTTACGAAGTCAACATCTGGTATTCCTACGACAACAACCGCCAGACCGACGTGGCCAAGGAAACCGTGTCCTATGTGGAACTCGTGCCGCTGTCCTATCTGGACACGAAACATAGACCGTCCACCGAGGAAGTATCCGCCGAAGCGATTCAGGAGCCGAACTGCGTGGAAGCCGTGATCAACGGCAGCGGGGACAGCGTCATCATCCGGGTGGAACGGGAATTTCAGGTCGAACTCGTGGCCGAGACGAAGATCTGCGTGTTCGTGTGCGACCGGTGCGACGAATTCGATGACAAGGACATCGTCTTCGATGACGGCGGCGCGTTGGACTACGAGGATCTCGATCCGGATTTGCTGGAGGACGAAATCAATTGACCGGCCGTCCGTCCTGTTTTTTTTACCCAGTATATGCGGGCGGCCGGGAAATTGCGGGGGCTTGCGCCCTCTTTTTTGTGAATGGGCCGGGAAGGCAGGGGTTCGGGCGAAAGCGAAACGGATGTGACCGGGCATGAGGACCGGCGGCGCGAAGGACGGAAGCCGCGCGGTCGATGCCGCCGCGGTGCAGGACGGGCGGAGCGGGCCGGACGGCGCCTGGCGCGGGCGGCTCGAGCTGCACGGCATCCCGTGCGCGGAACCTGGCGGAGGCCCGGACGGATCCGCGGCCGTCCACGCGGTGCTGGTGAAGGACATCGAGGCGGTGGGAGTGTTCGAGCGGCCCCGGCCCGTCTGGATCGCCGGGGGAGCGGCCGGAGGCGGGAGGCGGGACGGCTGGACGGAGCGCGGGCTGGACCGGCTTCCCGCCCATTTACGGAGGGCCGCCCATCAGGCGGCGCGCGCCGCCTACGCGCTGCGGATGGAAGAGGCGGTCGTGTGGCTCGCGCGGGAGGGCGGGCAGCCGGTCATCGCCGGGATCGAAGATCCCCGCTCGGCGGGAGATGAATGGGAAATCCTGTTCCGGGAGAGGGCTGCCCGGGCGGAGGCCGGCGGGTTTCGGCAGGGGGGCCGGGGCGCTCCGCGGGAAGTGCTCCTGGGGGCGGACCCGGAATTTGTGCTCGCGGGCGACGATGGACGCATCCTGCATGCCGGACGATGGCTGCCGAAGTCCGGTTCCGTCGGATGCGACCGGGTTCGGCTGCGCGAGCGGTGGCTGTACGCGCTGGCGGAGCTCAGACCCCGGCCGGCGGCCGAACCGGAGCAGCTCCTCGCCGCCATCCGTTCGGAACTGGAACGGGCGGAACGGATGCTGGAAGGACGGGCGGCCGCCTGGCTCGCCGGAGGGCTGCCCCATCCGAAGCTGCCCCTGGGCGGGCATGTGCATTTCAGCGGGATCCGCTGCACCGGGGAGCTGCTCCGGGTGCTGGACAACTACCTGGCGCTTCCGGTCCTGATGGTGGAGGACGAGGAGTCCCTGCGCCGCCGGCCGGCCTTCGGCAGCCTCGGGGATCACCGGTTCAAACCGCACGGATTCGAGTACCGGACGCTGCCCAGCTGGCTCGTGCACCCGCAGGTTGCCGCGGGTGTGCTCGCGCTGGCGCGGATCATCGCCCTGCACCACGGTTTGCTCAAGCTCCGGCCGCTGGACAGTCCGGAGCTTGAGAGACGGTTTTACGCGGGCGACAAGGCGGCCCTTGCCGGGGACGTGAGGCGGATTTGGGAGGATCTCGCCCGGACTCCGGGCTACGCCCGGTACCGCCGGCTCGTCGAACCCCTTCGCCGCAGGAGCCTGCTCGCGCAGAGCTGGGACTCCCGGAGGGATCTGCGCGAAGCTTGGAAGATCGGCCGCCTCCGGCAAAAAACGTCGGCAACAACCGGTTTCATGGTATAATAGACGTGTTCGATCCGCAGAGTTGGTTGGCTGCGCGAAATCCGGTTGGAACGGTGAACGCCTCATGACCCGATATACGCCGATGATCGAGCAGTATCTGGCGATCAAAGCGGAAGTTCCGGACGCTTTTTTATTTTTCCGTCTCGGGGATTTCTATGAAATGTTTTTCGATGACGCGGTCCTTGCTTCGCGGGAACTGGAAATCACGCTGACCGGGCGGGATGCCGGAGCGGAGGGGCGGGTGCCGATGTGCGGGGTTCCCTACCATTCCGCCGACGCCTACATTTCCCGGCTGGTCCAGAAAGGGTACAAGGTGGCGATCTGCGAGCAGGTGGAGGATCCCGCCCTGGCCAAGGGCGTGGTCAAGCGGGAAATCGTCCGCATCGTCACGCCCGGCACGGCGATGGAGGGCCGGCATATCGGCGAAGCGTCCAACAACTATGTCGTGGCGCTCTGCCAGCTCGGCCTCGAGTGCGGGCTTGCGGCCTGCGATCTCGGGACGGGCGAGCTGTACGCCACCTCGCAGCACGCGTCGCTCGCGGCGATGCTCGATGAAGCCTCGGTGTACGCGCCCGCGGAAATCGTGGTGCCGCCGGAACTGGCGGAGGAAGTGCGCAGGCTGACCGCTTCCTGGCCGAAGACGCCCCTCGTCAGCGAATGGGGAGGGCGGGATCCGTCGCTCGCCGACACGCATTTCGGCGCGCAGGAGACCGGGCGGCTGACGGAGAGCGCCCGTCAGTGCGTCGATCTGCTCATGAACTACCTGGTTGCCACGCAGAAGCGGTCGCTCGGCCACCTTTCGAGCGTCCGCTGGTACGAGTTTTCCCAGCACATGACGCTGGATCCGTTTACCCGCCGCAATCTGGAGCTGACGGAATCGGCCCGCGACCGGACGAAGAAGGGTTCCCTGTACGGGCTTCTCGACCGGACGGCGACGGCGATGGGATCGCGCCTTCTGAGGCGCTGGATCGAGAAGCCGCTCATGAGCCGCCGCCGGATCGAGGAGCGGCTGGAAGCGGTGGACAGGCTGTACGCCCAGCTCACCGTCCGCGACGAGCTGCGCGCGGCGCTGAAAAGGGTCTACGACCTCGAGAGGCTGGCCGGGCGCATCGCCTTCGGCAGCGCCAACGCGCGCGACCTCGTCGCGCTGAAGGCGTCGCTGGAGCGCGTGCCGGCGATCGCCGAGCTCTGCCTGCAGTCGGGATCCGCGACCTTGCGGGCGCTCGCGGAAGCGGCGGACACCTGCGAAGACATCCGCTCCTGGATCGAGGAGACGATCGTGGATGACCCGCCCGTGTCCGTGCGCGAGGGCGGCATGATCCGGCCCGGATACAGCGAACGGCTCGACCGGCTGCGGGAAGCGAGCACCGGCGGCAAGCGGTGGATGGCCGAACTGGAGCAGCGGGAGCGCGAGCGGACGGGCATCAAATCGCTGAAGGTCGGCTTCAACAAGGTGTTCGGCTACTACATAGAAGTGACCAAGCCCAACGTCGCCTCGCTGCCCGAAGGCCTGTACGAACGCCGGCAGACGCTCGCCAACGCCGAGCGCTTCGTCACGCCCGAGCTCAAGGAGAAGGAGGCCCACATCCTCGAGGCCGAGGAGAAGCTGGCGGATCTGGAATACGAGATTTTCACCGGCCTGCGCCAGCGCATCGCCGGCGAGGTGCGGAGGCTGCAGCGGCTCGCGGAGTTTGTCGCCACCGTGGACGCGCTGCAGTCGCTCGGCACCGTGGCGGCGGAGAGGCGCTACACGCGGCCGCGGATCACGGACGGCTACGACCTTCGCGTCGAAGAGGGCCGGCATCCGGTCGTGGAAGCGGTGCTGGAGGACGGCCGGTTTGTGGCGAACGGCGCCGAGCTGACCCGAGGGGCGCGGATAATGCTCATCACCGGCCCCAACATGGCCGGGAAAAGCACCTATATGCGGCAGGTGGCGCTCTGGTCGATCATGGCCCAAATCGGCAGCTTCGTTCCGGCCCGGTCGGCCGAGCTGCCGGTCGTGGACCGGATTTTCACCCGCATCGGAGCGGGCGACGACCTCGTCAGCGGGCAGAGCACCTTCATGATGGAGATGAAGGAAATCGAGCAGATCACGAGCTGGGCCGGCGAGCGCAGCCTCGTCATCATCGACGAGCTGGGGCGGGGAACGTCCACCGCCGAAGGGATGGCGATTGCCCAGGCGGTGATCGAGTACCTGCACGACCGGATCGGCTGCAAAACATTGGTGTCCACCCACTTCCACGAGCTGGCAAAGCTCGAGGAAAGCCTCCCTGGCCTCAGCAATTACTGCATGGCGGTGCGGGAAAGCGGGGACGATGTCACCTTCCTGCGCAAGCTGGAGCGTGGGGCGGCGAGCACGAGCTACGGCATCTACTGCGCGCGCCTCGCCGGCCTGCCGGACGAGATCATCGGACGAGCCTACGCCCTGCTCGCGGCGGCGGAGGAGCGGATGAACGACCGCGCGCTCGGTCCGGCGGGACCGGCGCGCTTCCCGGCGGAGCGGGGGGCGGCCTCCGTCCGGCCGGAACCGGCCGAGCCCCGGCAGCTCGCCCTGTTCGAGGAGCCGGGCGCCGGCAGCCGAAAGGCGAAGACGCTGACGGACAGCGCCGCCAGCCGGGCGATCGGGCGAATCCGCGAGGCGGACCTGATGAACATGACGCCGCTGGAGGCGATGAATTTTCTGTACGAAATCAAGCAGATGCTGGGAAAATCCTGAGGAATGAGAGGCGAAACCGGTGAAGGTACAGGGGAAAACCAGTTGGCGGAGACGGCTGCTGATTCTCGCCGCCGCGATCCTGGCGGCGATGCCGGCCGCGGCCGGGACGGCGAGGGCCGCCGACCTGCAGACGCTCGCGGAAGTGTATGAGATCCTCGCGAACTACCATGTGAGCGGAATTGACGGAGAAGTGTTGGGCGACGCGGCGATCGAAGGAATGCTGAACCTGCTGAACGATCCGTATACGAGATACACTCCGCCGGAGGAAGCCCAAAGCATCCCCGGCCTGACCGAGCAAAGGTACGTGGGCATCGGCATCCGGGTGGGGACGGATGAAAGCGGGTTTTTCGTCGAGGAAGTGTTCCCCGGTTCGCCGGCGGGCGAGGAGGGGCTGCGTCCGCGCGACTACATCCTGGAGGTCGACGGACAGAGCACCGAGGGATGGGCGCTGGAGCAGCTCACCGGTTCGATTCGCGGCGCAGAGGGCACCGTGGTGGAGCTGAAGATCCGGCGCGGCGGCGAGACGTTCGTCGTCCGGATGACCCGCCGGC